>WNFV01006742.1_pt1 | contig 16600 bp, 16 predicted proteins | sample 5400101 | NCBI WGS metagenome assembly WNFV01 (sample SAMN13153361, study PRJNA577476) | soil metagenome | isolation source: 115 cm soil or saprolite under grassland replicate 1 | place: USA:California | collected 2016-06-15
CCCGGTTGTTGGCGGCGATGCCGTTGTAGTCGCCGATGAACGCCCCGGACGCGAAGAACCCTTCGTCGGGGTTCCAGGCCCTGGTGCTGATCCGGAACGTGCGCCAGGAGCGGCCGTCGTCGGTCGACACCGCCTGCCAGGTGTCGATGTCGTGGTTGGCCGGGTCGCGCCGGCGGTCGAACCAGATCGCGTAGAGGTCACCGGCCGGGTTGGAGTCGACCCACGGGAAGAACTGGTCGTTGCGGGCACCCCCGCCGCCGGCGCCCCTGCTCAGCGTGCGCGTGTTGCTCCAGGTGAAGCCGCCGTCACGCGAGATCTGCAGGGAGATGTCGGCACCGGAGGCCGCGGCGTTCACGTGGTTCTGGTACAGGAACGTCAGCGTCCCGGTCGACCGGTTGTAGTCCAGCGAGGCGGTGTTGGGCGCCCGGAACACCGTCGGCGCCAGCAGGTCGCCAGGGTCCGGGTTGTCGACGAACTGGCCCGGCTTGTCGATCGTGACCGGGCTGGCCAGGAAGCTGGCACCGCCGTCGGTCGACTTCTGGAAGCGGAAGCCGTGGTCGATGCCGGTGTTGCACTCCTCGATGGCGTAGCTGATGTCCAGCGTCCCGTCCCGCTCGACCTGGGGCACGCTGTGCTGGTTGGCCGACTCGCCGAGGCCGCCACCGCCGGGGTTGTCGGGCACCACCGGGGTGGTCTGGAAGACCGCCAGCGACGGGTTGGAGGTCGGGATGTCGTCGGTGGCGGCGACCTGGATCGGGCAGAAGTCGCTGGACCCGTCCGGCGCGATGTGGAACTTCGTGTAGGTCACGTAGACGCGGCCGTAGAACGGGCTGGTCGGGTTGTTGTCGATGTCGATGAATTCCTTGTCGTTGAAGAGCGACTCGTCGACGGTGCCGTTGGCGTAGTCGAAGTTGCTGGCGGCGCGGGCCGCCAGCCGACCCGGCGTCCAGGTCTGGCCGTTGTCGACCGACTTGAAGACGTGGATCTCCGAGAACGGCAGCGCGCGGAAGAAGCAGAGCTGCGAGATGTAGAACGCCCGGTCGCGGCGGCTGTAGGCGACCGCCGGGTCGCCGCCGGTGCAGAAGTCGCGCGTTCCGGCGAACTGCGGGATGACCCTGGTCGTGCGCCAGGTGCGGCCGCCGTTGCTGGTCCGCATGATGGCGACGCCGCCGCTCACGTAGTCGTTGGAGCCGGACACGGCGACCATCGGGTTGTGGAGGCTGTAGGCGACCGAGGTCTCGTTCTGCGGCAGCGGCGGGTTGGAGTCGTCGTTCATCTGCACGTTGTTCAGCGCCACCGCCGCGCTCGGCGCGACCACCAGCAGGACGATTCGCGCTCGTCTCACGCGATGCTCCTTTCGAGGGGTCGAGGACCGGCGGGTCCTGGGCGGCGGCCCTCGCACGCGGCGGGTCACACCCGCCGCGTGGCGGCGTTGCCAGGGCCTTCGCGACACGTCTCCCCCTACGGAGCCGCTCGGAGCGCTCGGGACATGCTAGGGGGATATACGTGGTCAGGGAAGACCTCTGGCGCCTTCCGGGCGAACCAGGGCCAACCGCTACGCCAGGGCGGCGCGGGGGGCGAGGCCGGCGACGATGGTGTCGGCCAGCTCGCCGGCGAGGCGGCCGTCGGGGTCCAGGTCGGGATCGAAGATGGTGAGCTGCATGCCCGTGGCCAGCTCGGATGCGGTGAGGGCCCGCAGCAGGACGGCCAGCTCCTCGTAGGTGAGGCCGCCGGGCTCCGGGCTGTCGACCGCCGGCATGATCTCCGGGTCGAGCACGTCGGTGTCCACGTGGACCCAGAACCCCTCGACGCCCCGCCCGGCCAGGGTGGCCACGGCACGGCGGGCGACCTCCTCCGGGCCGAGGCGGCGCAGCTCGGCCACGTCGTACAGCGTCATCGGCGTGGCGAGCACCTCCGCCGCGAGCTCCTCCAGGCCGCGGTGGCCGACGGCGACCACGTCGGCCTCGGCCACCAGCGGCCGGCGGCCCTCCAGGTCGGTGAGCTGCGCGGCGCCGCGGCCGGTGACCACCGCCAGGTCCTCGCCGGCGACGCTGCCGACGGGGCCGACCAGGTGGGCGTTGCCGGGATGGCGGAAGTCCAGGCCGCCGTCGACCGAGACCAGCCCGTAGCGGCCGAGCCGGCGCAGCGCCAGCATGCCGCCGAGCAGGATGCTGCAGTCGCCGCCGAGCACCAGCGGGAAGGCGCCGCCGCGCAGCAGCTCGACCAGCCGGTCGGCAAGGGCGACGGTGTACCCGGGCAGGGTGTCGCCGTTGCGGACGCCGCTGGCCGGGTCGATGTCGGGCCGGTAGGGCGGCGGCTCGACCCGTCCGGCGTCGGCGGCGCCGAGGCGGTCCAGGAGGCCGTGCCGTCGCAGCGCCTCCGGCAGCCGCCGGGCGCCCGGCACCTTGCCGGGCGCGGGCGGCCGCAGCCCCAGCACCGACGGGGCGTCCAGGACCGCGATCGCCCGGCTCACGCGTCCGCGGCGAGCTGGCGGGCGCATCGCTGCGCGGCCACGAACCGCTCGGGGGCGTCCATCGCGTCTCCTCCCATCAGCGTTCCAGCTCGGCGACGCCCTCGAGCAGGCGGTCGACGTCGGAGCGGTCGTTGTAGTGGACCAGCCCCGCGCGGACGGCGCTGCCGGCGTCGCGGATGCCGAGCGCCCCGGTCAGCTCCCAGGCGTAGTTGTGCCCGTTCCAGACGTTGACCTTCCGGGCCGCGAGCCGCTCGGCGACCTCGAGCGGCGTCAGGCCGGCGACGGTGAAGTACGCCGTGGCGGTGCGGCGGGCGGCCTTCCCGTAGGTGGTCACGTGGGCCATCGCCTCCAGCCCGTCCAGCAGCACCCCGAACAGCGCCAGCTCGTGGGCCTCGGCGGCGTCCATCGACGCCAGCAGCCGCTGGCGGCGGGTGCCGGCGGCGGCGGCGTCCATCGACGCGAGGTGCTCGACGGCGGCCACCACCCCGGCGAGGTCCGCGAACGGCGAGGTGCCCTGCTCGAACCGCTCCGGCACCTGGTCGGGCGAGGACGCCAGCTTGTCGGGGCGGAGCGTGGCCAGCAGGCCGGGGTCGGCGACGACCGCCCCGACGTGCGGCCCGGACCACTTGTAGGCGCTGGTCGCGAAGAAGTCGGCGCCGAGCGCGCCGGCGTCCACCGGCCCGTGCGCGGCCGCGTGGACCCCGTCCACGTAGGTGAGGGCGCCGACCGCGTGCGCCCTGGCGGCGATCGCGGCCACGTCGGGGCGGGTGCCGAGCACGTTGCTGGCGGCCGTGACCGCCACCAGCCGGGTCCGCGGCGACAGCAGCGCGTCGTACTGCCCGACGGGCAGCTCGCCGGTGGCGAGGTCGACCTCGGCCCACCGCACCGTCGCGCCGGACCGCGCGGCGACCTGCAGCCACGGCCGGACGTTGGCGTCGTGGTCCAGGCGGGAGACGACCACCTCGTCGCCGGCGCTCCAGCCGGCCGCCAGCGCCGAGGCCAGCCGGTAGGTCAGGGTGGTCATGTTCGGGCCGAGGACCACGCCGTCCGGGTCCCCGCCGACGAGGTCGGCGACCGCCCCCCGGCACTCCGCGACGATGGCGGCCGACCGCCCGCTGGCCGGGAAGGCGCCGCCGGCGTTGCCGATCCCCCGGCGGTAGGCGCCGGCGATCGCGTCGACGACCACCTGCGGCACCTGCGTGCCGGCGGCCCCGTCGAGGTAGGCGTAGCCGTCGGCCAGGGCGGGGTACAGCGCCCGCACCCGGCGCACGTCGAAGCTCACCGGGTCACCACGCGTACGCCTCGGGCGCCGGGCCGCCGGGGCCCGGCCAGATCCGGTCGAGGCGGTCCAGCGCCTTGTCGTCGAGGGTGAGGTCGAGGGCCCGCAGCGACTGCTCGAACTGCTCCGTGGTGCGCGGCCCGACGATCGGCGCGGTCACCGCCGGCTGGTGCAGCAGCCACGCCAGCGCCACCTCCGACGGGCGCTCGCCCAGCTCGTCGCAGAACGCCTCGTACTCCTGGACCCGCGGGCGGTGCCGCTCCAGCCGCTCCCGGACCTGCTCGCTGGCGCTGCGGCCCTCCCTGGCCTTGCGCAGGACGCCGCCGAGCAGCCCGCCGGCCAGTGGGCTCCACGGGATCACCCCCACCCCGTAGGCCTGGCAGGCGGGCAGCACCTCCAGCTCGACGGTGCGGGCGGCCAGGTTGTACAGCGACTGCTCGCTGACCAGGCCGAGCGAGTGCCGGTCCCTGGCCGCCTCGACGGCCCGGGTGATGTGCCAGCCGGCGAAGTTCGAGGAGCCGACATACAGCACCTTGCCCTGCTGCACCAGCACGTCCATCGCCTGCCAGATCTCGTCCCAGGGCGTGTCCCGGTCGACGTGGTGCATCTGGTACAGGTCGATGTGGTCGGTCCGCAGCCGCCGCAGCGACCCCTCGCAGGCCCGCCGGATGTTCAGCGCCGACAGCTTGCCCTCGTTGGGCCAGTCGCCCATGGAGCCGTACAGCTTGGTCGCGATGACGACCTTCTCGCGCCGCCCGCCGCCCTGGTCGAACCAGCGACCGACGATCTGCTCGGTGACCCCTTCGCCGGTCCGCCAGCCGTAGACGTTGGCGGTGTCGAAGAAGTTGACGCCCTCCTCGAGGGCGCGGTCCATGATCGCGCGGGAGTCCTCCTCGGAGGTCTCGGGACCGAAGTTCATCGTGCCCAGGCACAGCCGGCTGACCAGCAGCCCGCTACGGCCGAGGTGGGTGTGCTCCATCGATTGGCCTCCTGGGGGGCGGCGACCCTGCACCGCAAGCATAGGAGGCTATGCTTGATCCCAGCCGCCAACCAAGCAAAGGACGACCCAGCCCGTGTTCGACACCCTCTCCGCCAGGCTGCAGGACGTCTTCACCCGGCTGCGCGGCCACGGGCGGCTCTCCGAAGCGCAGGTCGACGTGGCCCTCCGCGAGGTCCGCCTGGCGCTGCTCGAAGCCGACGTCAACTTCAAGGTCGTCAAGGACTTCATCGCCAGGGTGCGCGAGCGCGCCGTCGGCGAGGAGGTCACCCGCAGCCTCACCCCGGCCCAGCAGGTCGTCAAGATCGTGCACGAGGAGCTCATCGTCACCCTCGGCGAGCGCAACGTCCCGCTGGACTGGTCGCCGAGGCCGCCGACGGTGGTGCTGATGGCCGGCCTGCAGGGCTCCGGCAAGACCACCACCGCCGCCAAGCTGGCCCGCTGGCTGGCGCAGAAGGGCCGCAAGCCGCTGCTGGTCGCCTGCGACCTGCAACGCCCGGCGGCGGTCAAGCAGCTCCAGGTCCTCGGCGAGCAGGCCAAGGTGCCGGTGTTCGCGCCGCACCCCGGCGGCCCCGGGGCCGACCCGGTGCCGGTCGCCGCGGCCGCCCGCGACGAGGCCGAGCGGACCGGCCGCGACGTGGTGGTCGTCGACACCGCCGGCCGGCTGGCGATCGACGCCGAGATGATGGCCCAGGCGGCCGCGATCCGCGAGGCGACCGAGCCCACCGAGGTGCTGCTGGTGGTCGACGCCATGACCGGGCAGGACGCGGTCGCCACCGCGCAGGCGTTCCAGGAGGGCGTCGACGTCACCGGCTTCGTGCTCAGCAAGCTGGACGGCGACGCCAGGGGCGGCGCCGCGCTGTCGATCCGCGCCGTCACCGGCCGGCCGATCAAGTTCGCCACCACCGGCGAGAAGCTGGCCGACTTCGACGCCTTCCACCCCGACCGGCTGGCCGGCCGCATCCTCGGCATGGGCGACGTGCTCACCCTGATCGAGCGGGCCGAGGAGGTCGTGGACCGCGAGCAGGCCGAGGCCATGGAGCGCAAGCTCCGCGAGGCCAGCTTCACCCTCGAGGACTTCCTCGACCAGCTCCAGCAGGTCAAGAAGATGGGCCCGCTCAGCCAGGTCCTCGGGATGCTGCCCGGCATGGGCCGCGAGCTGCAGGGCGTGGAGGTCGACGACCGCGACGTGGCCAGGGTCGAGGCGATCATCCGCTCGATGACCCCCGCCGAGCGCAACAACCCGAAGATCCTCAACGGCTCGCGCCGGGCCCGCATCGCCCGCGGCTCGGGCACCACCACCCAGCAGGTCAACGCCGTCCTCAAGCAGTTCGACGAGGCCCGCCGCATGATGAAGCAGCTCGCCGGCATGACCCCCAAGCGCCTGCGCAAGATGGGCCTGCACCGGTAGACAGCCCGCGCCCGTTGTCGTCATGGTCGGCTAGGCTTGCCGCGCCATGTCCGCGCTAGAGACCATCGCCGGCTCCTCCACGCTGCTCAACCGGGTGGAGGCGCGCCGGATCACGGCATTTGACCGGTCCACCCACGAGCAGCGGACGAGACTCGGCCAGTTCTCCACTTCGGAGCCCGTCGCCGAGCTAATGGCGGGGATGGTCGACCTCGGGCGACTCCCCGCGAATGCCCGCTTGCTTGATCCCGGAGCCGGTGTTGGTTCGCTCACCGCGGCGGTCGTGGCCCGGCTCGTCATCGAGGACTCGTTGCGATCGCTGGAAGCGGTCGCGTACGAGATCGACCCCGGTCTCCTGGAGGGATTGCACGCGACGCTCGGGGAGTGCGCCACCGCGACCGAGGCGGCGGGGCTCCCTGCCACGTTCCATGCGTACGGCGAGGACTACGTCGACTCGGCCCTCGCGGCGCTGTTGGGCTCCGGCCTGTTCGGCACCAACGGGCTTTCTGGTGACGGTTTCGATCTCGTGATCATGAATCCCCCGTATCGCAAGATCCACAGCGCTTCCCGTGAACGTCGGCTGTTGGCGCAGCTTGGCATCGAGGTGACCAACCTCTACACGGCCTTTCTCGCACTTGCCGTGCGACAGCTTCGACCGGGGGGCCAACTTGTCGCCATCACGCCGCGAAGCTTCTGCAACGGTCCGTACTTCCGTCGTTTCAGGATGGAGTTCCTCGACCACATGACCCTGCGGCGCATTCATCTGTTCGAGGCGCGCGACCGAGCCTTCGGGGATCTCGACGTACTCCAAGAGAACATCATCTTCGCGGCGAACAAGCACGGGGAGCGCGCCGCCGTCAGTATCTCCGCCAGCGTTGACTTCTCTGACGACGAGTTCGTCCAGCGAGAGGTCCCTTACAGTGACGTCGTGGACCCCGCCGACCCTGAGCGGTTCATCCGCGTCAGCGCCGATGCAGCAGGGCCTCGGGCGAGCGATCTGCTGAACTGCCTCGGAGCGTCGCTCCAAGGCCTGGCCCTGACGGTCTCCACCGGTCGAGTCGTTGACTTCCGGTCACGGGCGCACCTTCGTACCGATCCGGAACCGGGCAGCGTCCCGCTCATCTATCCCTCACACATCTCGCAAGGCTTCGTCTCGTGGCCCAGGCCAGAGGGACGAAAGCCGAACGCACTCGCCGACGTGCCGGCCACGAGACCACTCATGCTGCCCAACGAGACGTATGTCGTTGTGAAGCGGTTCACGTCGAAGGAGGAGCGGCGGCGTGTGGTCGCGGCGATTCACGACCCGACCCGGCTGCCCGCCGCAAGCATCGGCTTCGAGAATCATTTGAACGTCTTCCATCAGGATGGCCGAGGAATCGGGGCGCAGCTCGCAAGGGGTCTAGCTCTCTACCTGAACTCAAGTCTGGTCGACATCCACTTCCGGCAGTTCAGCGGTCACACGCAGGTCAACGCCACCGATCTCAGGACCCTGCGTTACCCGCTTCGCGAGCAACTCGAAGCGCTAGGGTCGGTCATCGGGGATACGATGCCGGATCAGCGCACCATCGATCGGCTCGTCGACGAGCACGTCGCCGAGCTTGGCGGCTATCGAGGAGACATGGACCCGGTGTCAGTGCGCGACAAGATCAGCGAGGCGCGAGACATCCTCCGCCAACTCGACTTCCCGTGGTCGCAGCGGAACGAGCGATCGGCGTTGACGCTGCTTGCATTGCTTGGCCTGCGTCCCGAGGATGCGTGGTCCGACGCCTCGGATCCCTTGCTCGGCATCACCCAGATGATGGACTGGTTCGCTGTACACTACGGGCGGCGCTACGCGCCCAACACTCGCGAGACCGTCCGTCGCGGCACCGTTCACCAGTTCGTGGACGCCGGCTTGGTCATGAGGAACCCGGACAAGCCGACGCGTCCGACCAACAGCGGAAAGACCGTCTACCAGATCGAGCGAGGAGCACTCGATCTGCTGCGCACCTATGGCGCCAGCGATTGGGACCGGAATCTCGCAACCTATCGTGCAAGCCTCGAGTCGCTGAGCAGGTTCTATGCGGCCGAGCGGACGATGCGGCGCATCCCGGTCACGTTGGTGAGCGGTGAGCAGCTGACGCTGTCGCCGGGAGGGCAGAACGTCCTCGTCAAGGGGATCCTTGACGAGTTCTGCCCACGTTTTGCTCCCGGAGGGCACGTCCTCTATGTCGGCGACACCGACGAGAAGTTCATCGTCTACGACCGCGACGCGCTCGCCGCCCTCAACGTCGAGATCGATCGGCACGGCAAGATGCCGGATGCCGTAGTCCATCATGCGGCCAAGGGATGGCTGCTGCTCATCGAGGCGGTGACCAGCCACGGGCCCGTGAACCCCAAGCGGCATTTCGAGCTCAAGCAACTCTTCGCGGCCTCGACCGCACCGCTCGTCTTCGTCACCGCATTCCTCACCCGGAAAGCGATGGCGAGATATCTGAGTGAGATCTCCTGGGAGACCGAAGTGTGGTGCGCAGACGCTCCCTCGCACATGATCCATTTCAACGGCGAGCGGTTCCTCGGCCCACCCCCACCGTAACCTTGCTACACTCCCGGGCGGTCCCGGATGCCACCGGCACGACGGGGGACGGCAGACCCACCGGGACGGGCGGGCCACCCCCAGACAGGAGCAATCTCACATCATGGCCGTGAGGATCCGCCTGATGCGCATGGGCATGAAGAAGGCCCCCCAGTACCGGGTGGTGGTGGCCGACTCGCGCAGCCCGCGCGACGGGCGCTTCATCGAGAACATCGGCATCTACCACCCGCGGGAGGAGCCGTCCCGGGTCGAGATCGACACCGAGAAGGCCGCCTCCTGGCTGGCCAAGGGCGCCCAGCCGACCGAGGCGGTGGCCAAGCTGCTCGCCATCGCCGGCATCGAGGGCATGGCCGAGCGCAAGGCCGCCACCAGGGCGTTGCGGGCCAAGGTGGTCCAGGCCAAGGCCGAGCCGGCCAAGGCCAAGACCAAGCCCAAGCCCAAGGCCAAGAAGTAGCGGGCCGCGCCGTGCGCGACGTGATCGTCTACCTCGCCAGGGCGCTGGTCGACGACCCCGACCGGGTGACGGTGGAGGAGCTCCGCGGCGCTCGGGGCGTCACCTACGAGGTCCGCGCCGCCCCCGACGACGTCGGCAAGCTCATCGGCCGGGGTGGCCGGACCGTGAAGGCGCTGCGCAAGGTCGTCAAGGCGGTCGCCCCCGAGGGCCGCCGCGTCGAGGTCGAGGTCCTCGCCGAGGGCGAGTGACCATGAGCGCCCCCGGTGAACCGGGGCACCCCCCTGGGCCCCGACCGACCGGGGGACCCCCCGATCCTCCGGGGCACCCCCCCGGGGTTCCCCGGACCCCTCCGGGGGGTCCCCCGGACCCCCCCGGCCGGACCCCTCCGGCCCGGCTGGTGGTCGGCCGTGTGGTGCGTCCGCACGGCGTCCACGGGGAGCTGGCCGTGGACGTGCTCTCCGACGCCCCCGACCGCTTCTCGCCCGGGGCCGAGCTGGGCGCCGGCGACCCGGACGGTGACGGCCCGCTCCGGCCCGTCACCGTGACCGCGGCCCGCCTGCACCTGGGCCGGCTGCTGGTCCGCCTCGAAGGGGTCGAGGACCGCGACGCCGCCGGGGAGCTCCGCGGCGCCCTGCTCTCGATCCCGATGGAGGCCGCCCGGCCGCTGGCGGCCGACGAGTTCTGGCCGCACCAGCTCGTCGGCCTCGCCGTGGTCGACCGCGAGGGCCGCCGGCGGGGCCTGGTCGCCGACGTCCTTCCCGGCACCGCCCACGACCTGCTGGCGGTGGCGCTGCCGAGCGGGGAGCGCCGCCTGGTGCCGGCGGTGGCGGCGCTGGTCAGCGTCGAGCTGGAGGCCGGGCGGGTGCTGGTCGACGCCGTCCCCGGCCTGCTGGACGCCGCCGATCAGCCGGAGGGGTCCGGGGAACCCCAAGGGGGTGCCCCGGTGAGACGGGAGGGGTGAGGCCGGTGCTGGTCGACATCGTCACGATCTTCCCCGCGTACTTCGCCTCGCCGCTGGCCGCCGGGCTGCTCGGCAAGGCGGGGGAGCGGGGCCTCGTCCAGGTGCACCTGCACGACCTGCGGACCTGGGCGGCGGACCGCCACCACAGCGTCGACGACGCCCCCTTCGGCGGCGGCGCCGGCATGGTCATGCTCCCAGGGCCCTGGTTCGAGGCGCTCGACGCGCTGCAGGCCGACGGGCCCGCCCACGTCGTGCTGCTTGCGCCCGACGGGCGCCGCTTCGACCAGGCGACGGCGACCCGCCTGGCCGGCGAGCCACGGCTGGTGCTCTGCTGCGGCCGCTACGAGGGCGTCGACGAGCGCGTCCGCAGCCGCGTCGACGAGGTCCTGTCCATCGGCGACTTCGTCCTGGCCGGTGGCGAGGCCGCCGCCCTGGTCGTGCTCGACGCCGTCGCCCGCCTGGTCCCCGGCGTGATGGGCAACGCCGCCTCGGCCGCCGACGAGTCGTTCGCCGCCGGGCTGCTCGAGTACCCCCAGTACACCCGCCCCGCCGTCTACCGCGGCCTGGAGGTCCCGGCCGTGCTGCGCTCCGGCGACCACGGCGCCATCGCCCGCTGGCGCCACGACCAGGCCGTCGAGCGGACCCGCCGTCTCCGCCCCGACCTGCTCGACCGGGCCGGGCCGAGCGACGAGGAGTAGCGGCGGCCCCGACGTCTCGTGTTACTCTCGGTGAGCGCGGGTCCGCGCTATGCTGACCCTTCGCCTCTTCAGCTTTCCAAGGAGCCTCAACCATCATGCAGATCACCGACGCGGTCGAGCGTGCGCAGTTGCGCGACGATCTGCCCGACTTCCGCCCCGGCGACACCGTCAAGGTGCACGTCCGCGTGGTCGAGGGCAGCCGGGAGCGGATCCAGGTCTTCCAGGGCTTCGTGCTCCGCAGGCAGGGGGGAGGTCTGCGGGAGACGTTCAGTGTCCGCAAGGTCTCCTTCGGCGTCGGCGTGGAGCGGACCTTCCCGGTCCACTCGCCGAGCATCGCCAAGGTCGAGCTGGTCATGCGCGGCGACGTACGCCGGGCCAAGCTCTACTACCTTCGTGAGCGGACGGGTCGCGCCGCGAAGATCAAGGAGAAGCGCAGCCCCGCCCGGGCATGAGCCCGGAGGGACTGGGGGAGCGCCCCGCCGAGGTGCCGGTCAAGCCGCCGGCTGGCCCACCCATCGACCCACCCACCGGCCAGGAAGGCGAGGACGCCGGCAAGAAGCAGCCGGGCCCGCTGGCGGTCGTCCGCGAGACGGTGGTGCTGGTCGCCCTCGCCATCCTGCTCGCCGTCGTGTTCAAGACGTTCCTGGTCGCCGCCTTCTACATCCCGTCGGGCTCCATGGAGTCGACCCTCAACGTCTCCGACAGGGTTCTTGTGGAAAAGGTCTCCTACCGCTTCGGCGACGTCCAGAACGGCGACGTGGTCGTCTTCGTCCACGACGACCTCGGCCTGCCGCCGAGCGGGTCGAGCAACCCGATCGCCCGCTTCTTCTCCAGCCTCGGTCAGGCCATCGGGCTGGTGCCGCCGTCCGACCGCGACTTCATCAAGCGGGTGGTCGGCGTGCCCGGCGACGAGATCGCCTGCGACGGCCACCTGCTGCGCAACGGCAAGCCGGTGGACGAGCCGTACCTGGACCCGGGCGTCACCACCGAGGGGTGCAAGACGATGACGGTGCCGGCCGGCAAGCTCTACGTGATGGGCGACAACCGCACCAACTCCCAGGACTCCCGCTCGTTCGGCGTCATCGACCGCTCCGACGTGGTGGGGCGGGCGTTCGTGCGCATCTGGCCGCTCACCCACGGCGGCTGGCTGCGCCGCGACCGCTGACGTCGCGCCCGGCGATAGACTTCCACCCGTGTTCGCCACCGCCACCGCGCTGTTCGAGGACCGCCTCCGCGACGCCGGCTTCGGCCGGGTCGCCGGCGTGGACGAGGCCGGCCGCGGCGCGCTCGCCGGGCCGCTGGTCGCCGCCGCCGTGATCCTGCCGAGGGACTGCCCCATCGTCGGCCTCGCCGACTCCAAGCTCCTCACCCCGCAGCGCCGCGCCGAGCTGGCCGCCCAGATCCACGTCCATGCCCTGGCGGTCGCGGTGGTCCGCGTCGGCCCGGACACCATCGACCGGGCCGGGCTGCAGCGGGCCAACATCGCCCTGCTCGCCAGGGCGTTGCGGGAGCTCGAAGGCGGCTACGACTACGCGCTCGCCGACGGGTTCCCGCTGCCCCACATGCCGGCCCCCGTCCTCGGCATGCGCAAGGGCGACCAGGTGGCCGCCTGCGTGGCCGCCGCCTCGATCGTCGCCAAGGTGACCAGGGACAAGATCATGGTCGGGGCGGCCCGCCGCTACCGCGGCTACGGGTTCCAGCGGCACAAGGGCTACGGCACCGACGAGCACTGGGCGGCCCTGCGCGCCCTCGGCCCCTCGTCCTACCATCGCCACTCCTTCATGGGCGTGGCCGCGCCGTGGAGCACCAGTCACCCGGCGGCGACGAACAACCAGGCAGACGAGGAGGGGCGATGAGCGCCGAGGACCTCGAGCGCTACGAGGCCGACATGGAGCTGCAGCTCTACCAGGAGTACCGCGACGTGCTCAGCATGTTCAAGTACGTCATCGAGACCGAGCGCCGCTTCTACCTGGCCAACAAGTTCGACCTGCAGGTCCGCAACGAGGACGGCGAGACCTACTTCGACATCACCCTCCACGACGCCTGGGTATGGGACATGTACCGGCCCGCCCGCTTCGTCACCAGGGTCCGGGTCGTCACCTTCAAGGACGTCAACATCGAGGAGCTCATCCGCAAGGACGAGCTGTAAGGGGCCAGACCGTGGGGTTCAACGCGACCCGGCGATACAGGGACAAGAAGACCGTCGACATCGCCCTGCTGGTCGCCGCCATCGCCATCGTCATCGGCCTGCTGGCCTGGGTCTTCTCCGCAGGCGGCTCCTGACCCTCCGGGCACGTGGTAGCGTGCCCGCCCATGGTGCAGACCTCTCGGGCCGCCAGAGGCCGGGTACGGGCACGACGGATTCGCAGGCGGCTCCTGGTGGGGTGCAGCGTCCTGCTCGTCTTCATGGTCGTGCTCACCACGGCCGGCTACGGCTATGTGCACTACCGGTTCGGGCAGATCCGCTCGGTCAAGGTGCCGGGGCTGCGCAAGGCCAGCAGCGGCCGGCCCATGAACCTGCTGGTGGTCGGCTCCGACTCCCGCGCCGGCCTCGACGACGCCGACGGCCGCCGCTACGGCGACGTCGGCGGCCAGCGCAACGACGTCACCCTGATCGTCCGCGTCGAGCCGGCCAGCAAGCGCGTCTCGCTGCTGTCCATCCCCCGCGACCTGGTCGTCCCCATCGCCGGCAGCGGCGCGCAGAACCGCATCAACGCGGCCTTCGCCGCCGGTCCCGGCCAGCTCGTCCAGACCATCGAGCAGAACTTCGGCATCCCCATCAACCACTACGTCCTGATCGACTTCGACGGCTTCCGGGCGATCGTCGACGCCCTCGACGGCATCGACGTCCGCTTCCCCTACCCGGCCAGGGACCCCTTGTCCGGCCTCAACGTCGCCGAGCCTGGCTGCATCCACCTCAACGGCAGCCGCGCCCTCGCCCTGGCCCGCAGCCGCCACTTCACCTACGCCAAGGGCGGCGTCTGGCGCAGCGACCCGCTCGCCGACCTCGGCCGCATCCGCCGCCAGCACGCCTTCCTCCAGGCCCTGGTCGAGGCGGCCCTCGCCAAGGGCCTCACCAACCCGGTGCGCGCCAACGCCTTCATCGGGTCGCTGATCCACGAGGTCACCAAGGACAGCGCCCTCAAGGTCCGCGACGTCATCCGCCTCGCTGCGAGCTTCCGCTCCTTCAAGCCCTCCAAGCTCACCAGCTATACCCTGCCGGTCGCCGTCCCCAGCGGCGACCACCCCCTCGGCGACATCCTCGTGCCCAAGCAGCCCGACGCCGAGCGGACCGTCGACCGCTTCCTCGGCCGCACCCCCTCGGCGACCACCGGCAAGGCGGCCGCCGACGCCACCCTCACCATCCTCAACGCCCTCGGCACTGACGGCCTGGCCGCCGCCGCCGCCACCAGGCTCCGCCGGTCCGGGTACCGCATCGCCACCGTCGGCAACGCGCCGGCCGCCGACTGGACGAGGTCCCAGGTGCGCTACCCCCCCGGTCACCTGGCCGACGCCCAGTCCCTCGCCAGCACCCTGGTTGGTGGCGCCGGGCTGGCCGAGGACCCGACCCTCAGCGGCAGCTCCCTCACCCTGGTGCTCGGCCCCGGGTTCAGCGGCATCCGGGTCCCGACCGCCTCCGGGTCCCGACCGCCGCCACCCCGGCCACGCCCAAGCCCACCGCCACCAAGCCGCCAGCCACCGACCTCCGCGACTACGACCCCCGCCCCTGCTGACCATGCCCGTCGACCACCGCGGCCCGCTCCGCCGCGCTGCGCTCGACGCAGAGCTCGTTGCCCTCCGGGTCGGCCAGCACGGCCCAGCCGCTCCCGTCGGACCGCCGGTGGTCGGCGACCAGCGTGGCCCCGAGCCCCAGCAGCCGCGTCACCTCCTCCTCGCGGGTCCGGTCGGTCGGCATCAGGTCCAGGTGGACGCGGTTCTTGACCGACTTGGCCTCGGGGACCCTGATGAACAGCAGGTTGGGATGCCCTTCCGGCCCGATCAGCGCCGCCTCCTGATCCTCAGGCCGGTTCGGGTCCTCCGGATCCTCCTGGAAGCCGGTGACCTGGCTCCAGAAGCCCGCCAGCTTGTACGGGTCGGCGCAGTCGAAGGTGATGTTGTGGACGCGCGCGGTCATCCGCGGAGTATGCCATCAAGAGCGGCGTGCTGGTGCTTTCGCCCCCTACCCGTCGCGGCTCGCGCCGCGCGCGCCTGTCTTCGATGCGGTGGCGCCGCGGTGAGGTCCCCACCGGGATGACGGTGGATCTGCCAGCCGCCCTCGTGCACGGCACGATGATGGGTGCGGCACAGCAGCGCCAGGTTGGCCAGGTCGGTCGGCCCGCCGTGCAGCCAGTGGCGCAGATGGTGCGCCTCGCACCAGGCCGGCGGCCGGTCGCAGTTCGGGAAGCTGCAGCCGCCGTCGCGCACCGCCAGGGCCCTGCGTTGGCCGGCCGAGACCACCCGGGTGGCCCGGCCCAGGTCCAGCAGCTCGCAGCGGGCGCCACCAAGAGCGGGTGGCAGCAGCGCGACCGCCGCCCGCAGTCTACCGGCCAGCCCGCCGCCGCCATTGCCGTCGTCGTGGTGGCGGGTGATGGCGCGGGTGAGGGCGGCGTCGCACGCCAGCCGTCGGCAGGTCTCGGCAGGGAGCGGCCCTATCCAGCCGCCCTCCCCGCCGGGGGTGCTGTGCTGGCCGAGCAGGCTGGCAAGCTCCACCGTGACGGTCAGCTGGGGGCGCACCCCGCCGGTCTGTGGCAGCCGGCCGCCCTCCAGGGCGCGGCGGGCCAGCTCGGCCAGCGCGTCCGCGCGCCGCTGGGCGCCGCTGCGCTGGTCCTCGGCGTTGGCCGGACGGGCCAGCGGCTCCAGCGCCACCAGCAACGTCTCGCCGGCCTCTGGCTCCAGCAGGCCGTCGATGGCCACCATCCCCGCAACGGTCGGCGACAGCCAGATGCCGCGCCGCTCATGCTGCCGCTGGGCCTGCGCCGCCGCACCGGCCGGGTCGGCGACCTCGCGCAGGTGGGCGACCAGCCGCCGCAGCCGCGGCGGGTCAAGGCGGCGGGCGGCCTCGAGCAGGACGGGCTCGGCGGCGACCGTGGTCTGTGCTGGCAGGTCGTGGACGCCTTGGGCGAGCACGGCGGCATGCGCGGCCGACAGCTCCCCGGCCGTCACCGCCTGCCCGGTCCCCTGGAGCGGGCCCCTGAACAGCGCCCGCGCCACCCGGACCCAGCCGGTGGCGGCGGCACCGCCGGCCCGCAGGCGGCCGCGGAGCCAGCCGGCGGTAGAGGCGGCCTGGATGCCATCCTCGGCGCCGGCGGCGCCGCGGCCGTCCACGTTGGCCAGCTCGCGGAGCCATTGGCCCTCCAGTCGTTCCAGCAGTCCGCGAAGCGCGAGCACCCGCGCGGCCGCTTGGGCGTCGGTCAGCCGAGTCAGGTCCTGGGCGGCCAGCGCCTCCACGACCGATTCGAGCGCAGCCAGCCCCACGGGCGGCTCAGTCGAATACACGTTCGAATCCATGGGCGCAGCCTACCTCGCCGCCTCCCCGCCGCAAGGGGGAATCGCCAATCTGTGGAGACCGCTCCAGCGCCAAGAACGGCGGCAAGGGATGTCCACAATCTCGCCGGTGGCGGCCCGCGCGGCCGGCCGGCAGGCTACGGTCCCGGCATGGCCGCCGCCCGACCCTCCACCGACGAACGGCAGGAGCTCGGTCGCCTCGGCGAGGCGCTCGCCGGCGACCGGCTCCAGGCCGCGGGCCTGCGGGTCG
>WNFV01004817.1_pt1 | contig 16591 bp, 14 predicted proteins | sample 5400101 | NCBI WGS metagenome assembly WNFV01 (sample SAMN13153361, study PRJNA577476) | soil metagenome | isolation source: 115 cm soil or saprolite under grassland replicate 1 | place: USA:California | collected 2016-06-15
ACGCGGCGCGGTTCAACAAGAAGAAAGTCGAGATGATCGACTTCGAGTACGCCAAGGACAAGGTCATGATGGGACCCGAGAGGAAGTCCATGATCATGACCGAAGAGGAAAAGAAGAACACGGCGTACCACGAGGGAGGCCACGCGATCGTCGCGGCGCTTCTGCCCGACGCCGATCCGCTCCACAAGGTCACGATCATCCCGCGGGGGCGGGCGCTGGGCGTCACGATGCAGCTCCCCACCGAGGACAAGTACTCGCACACGAAGGAATACCTCGACGCGACGATCACGGTCATGATGGGAGGCCGCATCGCCGAGGAGAAGTTCCTGGGCCATATGACGACCGGCGCCGGCAACGACCTCGAGAAGGCGACGGATCTGGCCCGCAAGATGGTCTGCGAGTGGGGCATGAGCGAGATGGGACCCCTGACCTTCGGCAAGGTGGACGGAGAGATCTTCCTCGGGCGCGACTTCGGCCGCACGCAGGATTACTCGGAGCAGACGGCCAACCAGATCGATTCCGAAGTCAAGAAAATCGTCACCGCTGCCTATGACCGCGCGACGAGGATCATCGAGGAGAACGAGAAGGTCATGCACCGGCTGGCCCGCACTCTCCTGGAGAAGGAAGTCCTGGATGGCGAAGAGGTCCTCCAGATCATTGCCGAGGAGACCGGCGCCGACATCTCGAAGCTCCGCAAGTCGGGTCCTCCCAAGCCGCCGATCCTCCCCGGCACTCCGGAAGTCGCCGGCGGCACGATCGGACCGATGGTGCCGGAGCCCGCCTAAGGCCGCAAAGGGGTCAAACGTGACGGCGTAAAGCGTGGCTCCGTTTTACGTTTTACGTATCACGTTTCACGGACACGATCGACCATGAGCTTCACCGAGTCGTTCCTCGAGGAGTTCGATACGGAGATGGCGGCGACGCGCCGCATGCTCGAGCGCGTGCCGGCCTCCAAGCTCGAATGGAAGCCTCACGGGAAGTCGAAGAGCCTCGGAGAGCTGGCGACGCACGTCGCGGAACTTCCCCGCTTCGGTCTCCGGATCCAGAGCGACGAGTTCGCGGTCGGCAGCGAGAAGGCCCCGCCGATGAAAAGCGCCGCGGACTTCCTCGCCCGGTTCGATGGAAACGTCCGGGAAGCCCGCGAGGCGATCGGCGCTATGTCCGAGGAGGAGCTTTCGCGCGACTTCACCGTCACGCGGGGGGGCCAGGTCTTCTTCACGTTGAAGAAGCGGGTTCTGCTGCGGCGCGTTCTCTTGAATCACCTGATCCACCACCGGGGCCAGCTCTCCGTGTACCTGCGCTTGAATGACGTCCCGTTGCCCAACGTCTACGGACCGACGGCGGACGAGGCGATGTAGCTTTCAGCTGTCAGCTGGCCGCTGTCGGCTCCCGTTTGTCATCCCGAACAAAGCGAGGGATCTGCTCTCACGATCGTTCATGCCGAGCAGATCCTTCGTCGCTTCGCTCCTCAGGATGACGGAACCCGCCTAAACTCCTTTTCGACTTTCCAATAAACTCCCGGCGTGAAAGTTTCGGCGGACCTCGTCATCCCGGCCGCCAGCCCGGTGGAGCTTCTCGAGATCGCCTTCTGGGACGGATTCCGCCCGGCGACCTTCGCCGCCTCGGAGTTTCCGGTGGACGTGGTCAGGCTGGAGGGGTCGGCCTCGCCTCCGGTCGTCCTGTCGCGGGCTCGGCGCGCGGAGAGCCTCAAGGCGCTGCCGGCGACGCTGCGCGGCCGAGCACAGGAGGCCTTCGAGCGGGCGGCCCGCAGGCTCGGGAGAGTCATCCTGGCTCACGGGGCAGCCCTGGATCTCGCGGAGCCTCCGGTCCTCATGGGAATCGTGAACGTCACTCCCGATTCGTTTTCCGACGGCGGGGTCTATTTCGAGGCCGGCCGCGCGGCGCAGCGGGCGCTCGAGATGTTCGAAGAGGGAGCAGCCATCGTGGACATCGGAGGCGAGTCCACGCGGCCGGCCAATTACGGCGAGGCCGCGGAGATACCGGCCGACGAGGAAATTCGCCGCGTCGTCCCTGTCATCGAAGCCATCCGCAGGAAGAGCAGCCTTCCCCTCTCGATCGACACACGGAAGGCGGCCGTCGCCCGCGCGGCGATCGCCGCCGGGGCGAACCTCGTCAACGACGTCTCGGCCCTTCGCCACGATCCGGAAATGGCGGGAGCCGTCGCACGGGCCGGGGGCGGCGCGATCCTCATGCACATGAAGGGGAACGACCCGCGCACGATGCAGCGGGACGTGTCCTACGCGCACCCGCTGGCCGACGTCGCCTTGGAGCTCGCGGCGGCGCTGTCCCGGGCGCTCGAGGCCGGCGTCGCGCCGGAAGGGCTTGCCGTGGATCCGGGCTTTGGTTTCGGGAAGAGCGCGGAGGGGAATCTCCTCCTCCTGCGCCATCTCCAGGCCTTTCGTTCGCTCGGCTTTCCGGTTGCGGCCGGCGCCTCGCGCAAGGGCTTCGTCCGGCGCTTCTCGGGTGTCGAGGATCGGGCTTCCAACCAGGAACGCCTGCCGGGCTCGCTCGCCTGCCTCGCCGCGGCGGTTCGCGCGGGAGCCGCGATCGCGCGAGTCCACGACGTTGCCGAGTCGGCGCGCTTCCTGCGGATGCTGCGGGCGATCGACACGCCCGCGGCCGGGGCCGTTCGACCCGCCGGAGCGGTTCGATGATCGAGACCCTGAGCCGCCGGGTCGCCTCTCTCTCGCACCTGTCGGTGACGTGGCGCGACGCGGTGGACATCCTGCTGGTGGCGGTCCTGATCTATAGCCTCCTGCGGCTGATCCGGGGAACGCGCGCAGTCCAGATGGTCTTCGGGATCGTCACGGCCTTCGCGATCTACGAGGTCGCGGTGTTCGCGAGGCTGACCGCGGTCCGCACCGTGCTCCAGGCCGTGATCTTCTACCTCCCGCTGGCGGTCATCGTTCTCTTCGCGCAGGAGCTGCGCCGGGCGCTCGCCGCCATCGGACGCAACCCCCTCTTCGCGTGGTTCTCCGGCTACCACGCGGAGGAGACGATCTCCGACATCGTGCTGGCGGCGACCTCACTCTCGGCCAGGCGCGTGGGTGCGCTCATCGTGTTCGAGCGCCGTGAGGGCTTGAAGAACTACATCGAGAACGGCGTGCCCGTGGATTCCGCGGTCTCCTACGATCTGCTCGTGACGATCTTCACGCCGGGCACGGCGCTCCATGACGGGGCCGTCATCATCGCGGGCGAGCGTGTGGCGGCGGCCGCCTGTTTCCTCCCTCTTTCCCTGAAAGAAGGCCTGAGACTGGGCACGCGCCACCGCGCCGCGATCGGCATCACGGAAGAGACCGACGCGCTGGCCGTCGTCGTGTCGGAGGAGCGGGGCGCCATCTCGGTGGCGCACGATGGCGACCTGATCGAAGACCTGGACGGTAAGGCCCTGCGCGATCTCCTGCTGCGCGAAATCTCCCGGGCCGCCTGATGTTCCCGACCGATAGCGCTGAAAGGCCGCCCCGGAGCCGTCGGCATTTCCCTCGTCGGCACGCGGCGGCCGGCCGCCAAGAGTTCACTCCGGCCGCCGCTGAGGGTTCGTCGCGCAGGCAGCTTGGCGGCGGATGACCTCTTCCATGCTCCTCACCCATCACCTCCTCTGGGAAACGCCGCCGGCTCCGGGGCTTTCAATCCGGCTTAAGCCGCAGTTCGAGGGCCGACGGGTGGCGCCGGACGAAGCCCTCGCGCGCGCGCGGAGGAACCCTCCCTTAGTCCGACTCCAGCCTCCGCCCGGAGTGCGCGCGCGAGGTGGCCGGCGACAGGACCCGTCGGCCCGAATAGTCAGAGAGACGGGAGAATAGGACGGCGATGCCAAGGCCTTCCCTTCTTCGCAACCTCGGCACGAAGATCCTCGCGCTGGCGATCGCGATTCTGGTGTGGTTCGTCTTTTCGGCGCAGCAGCGCGAGCGCATCTCGGAGCGCACCTACCGCATCCCGCTGTCGGTGGCGAACGTGCCGGCGCAAACCCTGATCGCTTCGCCGCTCCCGCCCACCATCGAAGTGCGTCTGCGCGGGCCCTTCACGGCGCTCCGGGAGCTCGATCCCGGCAAGCTCGAAGCCGTGATCGACCTGACCGGCGCGCCTCCGGGCGAGAAGATCTACCGCCTGGATCCCGAAGACATCAACGTCCCGCAACAGGTCGAGGTGATCGCGATCGCGCCTTCGGAGATCCGCGTCGCGCTCGACGCGACTGCCGAGAAGACTCTTCCCATTGCCGCGCGGTTGACCGGCGCTCCGGCGCCCGGTTACGAGGTCGGCCAGGTGCTGGTCGAGCCGCCCGTGGCCCGACTGCTCGGCCCGAACTCGACGCTTTCGCGGATGACTTCCGCCCAGACCGATCCTGTCTCGATCGCGGACCGCGCGGCGGATTTCTCGGTGCCGGCAACGGTCATCGCCGATGCTCCGGGAGTCCGCGTCAAGGAAGGACAGGTCGTGAACGTCACCGTGCGGCTGCGTCCGGTCGCGCCCGCCCAACCCTCTCCGGCTCCCGCTCTCAAGGAACCCGGGAGGTGAAGCTCTTCGGGACCGACGGACTGCGCGGAAAGGCCGGTGAGTTCCCTCTCGACGCGGCGTCGGCGCGTCTGGTCGGACAAGAAGTCGGCAAGAGCGCCGGCGCGGGTGGCACCGTCGTCCTGGGAGGCGACACGCGACAATCGACGCCGGGCCTTCTCGCGCCCCTCGCCGCGGGACTGTCTCTCTCGGGCTGCGAGGTTGCCAACGCCGGAGTCATTCCGACTCCCGCGATCGCCGAGCTCGTCCTGGCGCTCTCCGCCGGAGCGGGCATTTCGGTCTCGGCCTCGCACAATCCGTTCGAGGACAACGGGATCAAGATTTTCGGCCCCGACGGGCGCAAGTGGCCGGAGGAGCAGGAGGCGGACTTGGAGCGGACTCTTCTTGCGTCGCGCGAGTCTGCCCCTCACCCTCCTTCGTTGAAGCTTCGGAGGGCAAGCCCCGACTCTCTCGCCCCGGGAGAGGGGGACCGGGCAGATCCGGAGCTGGGCGAGATCTATCTTCAAAGACTGGCGGCGCATATGCCCGTGCGAGTCGAAGGGCTTGCCGTCGTCATGGATACCGGCAACGGGGCGGCCTTTCGAATCGGACCCGAGGCTCTGCGGCGCGCAGGGGCGCGGGTCACGGCGATCGCGGATCGCCCCGATGGAAAGAACATCAACGCGGGGTGCGGAGCGCTTCATCCCGGGGGAATGGCCGCCAAGACGCGCGCGAGCGCCGCCGCGATGGGAGTCGCGCTGGACGGAGACGCCGACCGCGCGATCTTCTCCGATGAGACCGGTCGGATCCTGGACGGCGACGACGTTCTCTGGATCATCGCCCGCGACTGGAAGCGCAAGGGACTGTTGCAGAAGGGGGGCGTGGTCGGGACCGTCATGTCGAACTATGGCCTCGAGGCCGGCCTCGCGCGGGAGGGGATCGCCTTCGTCCGCGCCTCCGTCGGCGACCGCAATGTCGCGAGAGTCATGGAGGAATCGGGCGCCGCGATCGGGGGAGAGACCTCCGGACACGTCATCCTCCCCTTCTCGCCGGCCGGAGACGGTATCCAGACCGCGCTCTTGCTAGCGTCCATCGTCTCTGAGAACCGACAGCCTCTGTCGTACCTGGCCACCCTCGAGAAAGCACCGCAGGTCCTGCGCAACGTGCGCGTCACGCGCCGGGTCGCCATCGATGGGATTGCCAGCATCTCGCGTGCCGTCGCGCACGCCGAGCAAGCCCTGGACCGCCGGGGACGCGTGTACCTGCGCTACTCCGGCACCGAACCGCTTCTCCGGATTCTCGTCGAAGGCTCGGAGCGGGAAACCGTCGTTTCGGTCGCCGACGAGCTGGAGGCCGCCGTGCGTGCGGAGCTGGCATGAAGGGAATCGAGGCGATTCTCTTCGACGCGGGAGGCACGCTGATCCATGTGGACGGCCGCCGCTTTTGCGCCGCCGCGGGGCTTCCCTACCAGCCCGGGGCCTTCGTCAGCGCGGAGGCGGCCGCGACCGGAGCCGTTCGTTCCTGGATTCTCCGGCATCCCGACTCCACGGACGCGGAGCGGATGCCTCTGTTTCTCGATCAGCTCCTTCAGGCGCTTGGGGTCGAACGGCGGCAGGAGCGTGAGACCGCGGCGCTGCAGATCGCGCAAGAACATGGCCGAGCAAACCTCTGGTCCGGCGCCGCCCCGGGAGCGTACGAGACACTCGAGGTCCTTCGGGAGCGAGGCTACCGCCTGGGCGTGGTTTCCAACGCCGACGGAAGAGTCCAGAGACTCCTGGAAGAAGCGGGGCTCGCGAAGCATCTGGAGATCATCCTGGATTCGGCCCTTGTCGGCTTCGAGAAACCGGACCCACGGATCTTTCTCGCGGCGACCGAAAAGCTGAGTATCCACCCCTCCGCCTGCGCGTACGTCGGCGACGTCTACGAGATCGACATCCTGGGCGCCCGCGCCGCGGGACTTCGTCCGATCCTGATCGGCGCTTCCCCCTCTCCCGATCCCGTCGAACGAGTCGGAAACCTCGCCGGGCTGCTGGACCTCTTCCCTGTTTTGAACAGGTAATAGGTCTCAGGTCTCAGGTCTCAGGTCTCAAGTCTCAGGAACCTGACCTTCCCCGTGAGACCTGGGACCTGAGACTTGGGACCTATCTCTCCAGATCCGGCAGGGTCTCCGTGGCCGGGTTGGGCTCGGAGAAGACGAGCGCGGTGCCGGAGATCGGAAGAAGAGCCGTGTGGTTGCGCTCGGCGAAATCGAGGAGCACTTCGTAGTAGCCGTTGGGGAGAATAGCAATCAAACGACCCGGCTTGTTCTTCAGCTCCAGGGACGGACAATAGATCACGACGCGTGCCGGTAGATCCACATCAGCCTCCTCAAATCCTCCGGTCTGTCATTCTGAGGGCCGAAGGCCCGAAGAATCCGCTCTCCTTGCGGCACTTGAGCAGCTCCTTCGCTTCGCTCAGGATGGCAGAGGAGGCTCCTTCGATCCTCCGATTATCTCCCGCATTTCTTCCCAGGTGACGACGCGCACTTCCATGGCCCGGGCCCGCTCCAGCTTGGAGCCGGCTTCCTCCCCGGCCAGAAGGAAGTCCGTCTTGCGGGAGACCGTGCCCGTGACCTTCGCGCCCGCGGCCGAGAGCCTTTCCGCCGCCTCCTCGCGTGTCACCCCGGGAAGGGTCCCGGTGATCACGACCGTTTTGCCCGCGAGAGTGCCGGCCCGAGGCCTCTCCGGGGCGCGCGAGGTGAAATTGACGCCGTGCCGGCGAAGCTTCTCGACGAGCTCGCGATGCCGGGGGTGGCAGAAATACGCGGCGACCGCGGCGGCTGTCGCGGGGCCGATTTCCTCTGCCGCCTGCAGATCCTCTTCGCTCGCGGTCGCGAGGGCGTCGAGCGTGCGGAAGCGTTCGGCGAGGGTCCTGGCCGCCTTGTCCCCGACGTGCCGGAGCCCGAGCGCGAAGATCAAGCGCGACAGGTCGTTGTGTTTGCTCTTCTCGATCTGCCCGAGCAGGTTGGAGGCCGATTTCTCTCCCCAGCGCTCGAGCGCGACGAGGTCTTCCATCGAGAGGCCGTAGATCGACGCCACGTCGGTTAAGAGACCCGCGCCGACGAGCTGGTCGACCAGTTTGTCTCCGAGCCCTTCGATGTTCATGGCGTGCCGCGAGCAGAAGTGGCGCAGCGCCTCGGCGACGACGGCCGGGCAGGCGGGATTGACGCAGCGCGTCGCAACTTCTCCCGCCTCGCGCACGACCGGGTCGCCGCAGACGGGGCAGGCGGCCGGCATGGCGAACGGGACGGAGTCCTCGGGGCGCTTCTCCAGCAGAACGCGCACGACCTTCGGGATGACGTCCCCTCCCTTCTCGACGAGCACCGTGTCGCCGACGCGCACGTCCTTGCGCGATAAGTCCTGGTAGTTATGGAGGGTCGCCCGCTTGACGGTCGTTCCGGCCAGCTGCACCGGCGCCAGATGCGCCACCGGGGTCAGCACCCCTGTGCGCCCGACCTGGACCGTGATGTCCTCCACGATGGTCGTCTTCTCTTCCGGAGGATACTTGTGGGCAAGAGCCCAGCGGGGCGACTTGGCCGTCGAGCCCAGGCGCTCCTGGAGAGCCCGATCGTCCACTTTGATGACCACGCCATCGGTCTCGAATTCCAGCTCGCGTCGCTTCTCGCGCCACTTCTCGACGAAGGCGCGGACCTCTTCGAAGCTCGCGCAGCGGCGGGAGTGCGGGTTGACGCGGAATCCGAGTTTGCGGAGCCTCTCCAGCGTTTCCGTTTGCGAGGCCGGAAGAGGAGACGCCTCCACGATCGCGTAGAGCCAGGCCTCCAGGCCGCGGCGAGCGGCGACACGCGCGTCGAGCAGCTTCATCGTTCCAGCCGCGGCGTTGCGCGGATTGGCAAAGAGCGCCAGACCCTCTTCCTCCCTTGCCGCGTTGACCTTCTCGAACGCCTTCTTCGGATAGAAGACCTCGCCTCGGACCTCGAGCGTGCCCGTCTCGGGAACCGCCAGGGGAATCGACCGGATCGTGCGGACGTTTCCGGTCACGTCGTCGCCGCGGAACCCATCGCCGCGCGTCGCCCCGCGCGCCAGAACGCCTCCTTCGTACCGCAGGGAGATCGAAAGACCATCGATCTTCAATTCCGCGACGTAGGCCGGGGGATCCTGACCAAGCAGCCGGCGGGCGCGAACGAGCCAGGCCTCCGCCTCCTCCCAGGAATACGCGTTTTCCAGAGAGAGCATAGGCGTCCCGTGCGCGACTGTCGCGAAGCCTTCGGCAGGGGCTCCTGCGACCCGGCGCGCCGGAGAGTCGGGTGCCGCGAGCTGCGGGTACTTCTCTTCGATCGCGACAAGCTCGCGCATCAGGGCGTCAAATTCGGCATCGGTGATCTCCGGGAGCGCGTCAACGTAGTAGAGACGCTCGTGCCGCCGGATTTCGCCGGCCAGCTGCCGCGCGCGTTTCCGCGTCTCCTCGGGAGGCGCCTCCATGCGCTCCGGGGCGGCGTCCGTGCGATTTTCACCCGCAGTTTTCGCCATGCCCGCCATGCTACAGTGACGAGAATGCCGTCGGCAAAGGCATGCGCAATCGCGCTGGCAGGCCTGGCGCTGCCGGCCTCCGGGCTCGCCCAGTCCTCACCGCTGACGCCGCCGATCGCCTCGTACGACATTTCCTGCAGGCTCGATACCGGGAAGAAGGCGATCGAGGGCACGGAGCTTCTGACCTGGACGAATGGGACGGCCCGGCCCGCCGACACGCTCCAGTTCCATCTCTATTTGAACGCTTTCCGCAACACGCGCTCGACCCTCTGGAAGGAGTCGCGGGGCGAGGGGCGCGAAGGCGGCCGGATACCGGAGTCGTGGGGATCAGTCGAGCTGCTGCGGATGACTCTCCAGGACAACACCGACCTTCTTCCCACACTCTCCTACATCTCGCCCGATGATGGGAATCCGGATGACCGGACGGTCGCCGAGGTCCGGTTGCCCAGACCCGTCGCCCCCGGCGAGACCATCAGCGTCGCGATCGATTTCCGGTCCAGGCTGCCGCGAGTCGCGCTCCGCACCGGCTACAAGGGGGACTTCTACCTCGTCGCGCAATGGTTTCCCAAGCTGGGAGTCTTCCAGGAACCCGGCTGGAACTGCCATCAATTCCACGCCACGAGCGAGTTCTTCTCCGACTTCGGGAACTACGACGTCTCCATCGACGTGCCCGCGTTCTACAAGGGAAAGGTGGGAGCCACGGGCCGGCAAGTCGAAGAACGCCTCTCGAGCGACCGGATCGTCTATCGGTTCCGGCAGGCGAGTGTGCACGACTTCGCGTGGACGGCGGACCCCGCCTATCTCGTCGTGCGGGACAAGTTCCACGAGGCGGGACTCCGCGACGTGGATCTGATTCTCCTGCTCCAGCCCGAGCACTCGGGCCAGCGCGAGCGCACCCTTCGAGCCGCGCGGGCGGGGATCTCGGGTTACGGGAGGATTCTCGGAGCGTATCCCTACGACACGCTGACGATCGTGGACCCTCCGTGGGGCGCCCGCGCCGCCGGAGGCATGGAGTATCCGACCCTCATCGCCGCCGGCACGTCGATTTCTGCGCCGGCCGCCGTGCTCAGTCCCGAGGGCGTCACCGTCCACGAGTTTGGCCACCAGTTCTTCTACGGCCTGCTCGCCTCCAACGAGTTCGAGGAGCCCTACCTGGACGAGGGATTCAACACCTATATGACGGACCGCGTGCTGGCGGCGACCTACGGCGTGAATCACGAATACCTTTCGATCTTCGGCCTGCGTTTCCCCCTCGGCATCGACGTCCACTATCCCGTGGACGCCAACCGGCGTTACTTCGCCGTGGCCTCGCGCGACATCCACGCCACGAAGAGCTGGAAGTTCCGCGACCGCCGAACCTACGGCGCCGCGAGCTACGCCCACACGGCTCTCGCGCTGGCGACGCTCGAGCGCCTGTTGACGACGAACGTCATGGACCGGGCGCTGCGCCTCTACGCGGACCGCTGGCGGTTCCGCCATCCGACTCTCGGAGACTTCATCGCCACCGTCAACGACACCGCGGGGCGCGACTGGACCTGGTACTTCAACCGCACGTTCTTCTCCTCCGACGACGTGGATTACGCCGTCGAGGAGGTGACGAGCACGCCCTCGAAGGCTCCGAAGGGCCTCTTCGAGAAGGAGGGGAAGCTTGTCGAGGGTCTTCCGCCGGAGCTGGCGAAGACCCGCGGCTACGACAGCGTCGTGACCGTGACGCGACGGGGCGGGACGGCCCTCCCGGTAGAGATCCTGCTGCGTTTCGAGGGGGGCAAGACCCATCGGACCCTCTGGGATGGGGAGGCCCGATGGACGCGTTTCACCGTCTCGCAGGGACCCAGGCTCCTCGAGGCGATCGTGGACCCGGACGAAAAGATCCTCCTCGACTCCGACCGCTTCAACAACGGGCGCCGCGCCGAAGGCGATGCGCGCGCCGCGGCGCGCTGGACCTCCCGGACGGTCTTCTGGGTGCAGAACCTGCTCGATTTCCTGACGGTGGCCTGGTGACCGAACGTCACGCGCTCGCCTGTTTTCTTCGCGGCCTGGCACTCTCGCTCTCCAAGCCCTACCTTGCCGTGTCGCTCTGGCTGATTCAGCTTCTGCTCGCCGCGGTCCTGATCCTGCCGATCTCAAACTCCCTTCACGACCTCCTCGACAACTCCGTCGCCGGCAGCCGCATGGTGGCCAACCCGGAATTTGGATGGTGGGAAACCGTGCAGCGCGAGCATCCCGATCTCTTCGGCAACTTCGGCGAACTCGCGGCCGGCCTCCTGACGCCCGAAGGCGTGAAGTCCTCACAGCTGCCGGGGCTGCGAGGCATCGGCGCCACTGCGGTCTCGCTGGGATTCCTCGCGGTCGTCCTCCACGCCTTCGCTCTGGGCGGAGTCTTCGGGACGCTCCGGGAGCCGAAGGCTTCGCTCGTGACCCTCGGCCGCGAAGGGATGCGGCGCTTCCCAGCCTTTCTTCTCTTCACTCTCGCGGCGCTCGCGGCGGCGGGCGCCGCTTACCGGTGGATCTATCTGGAGACAGGAGAAGCGCTGCGCGGGCGGGTGGCGAATCTCGACAGCGAAGGCAAGGCTCTGGCCATCACCGCCTTACGGCTCATCGCCCTTCTCCTGACGCTTGCGGCCATCAAGCTCGTCGCCGACTCGGTCCGCGCCGTCTGGGTCGCGCGACCGGATCTGCCGCCCATCTCCCGTTTCTTCGCCGGGATCGCCAGCGCGCTGGGCCGGCCGGCGCGTCTCTTCGGCGTCCTCGTGTCCTACGCGATCGTGACCGCCGCCCTCTACCTCATCTGGCTCTGGCTCGACCCCTCCGCCGGAGGAGAGGCGCGATTCGCGCTCGTGCCGCTCATTCTGACGCAGCAGGTCTTCGTCTTCGTGCGCCTGTTTGTGAAGGTGGGCTACTACGCCGGAGTCTCCGAAGCCCTGACGCGCGCACCCTCGCCGGAATACTCCTACGTCGCGGCGCCCTCCCCCGCCCCCGCTCCGCCGGAGTCACCTGGCGAGCAACCGGCTTCTCAGCTCCGGTCGCGGCGCGAGGAGTCTCTGGGGCTCCCGTAGCTGAAATCTCTCGGCGCCGGTCGCGCAGCGACCGCCTGCGCCGAAAGTCGCGGACTCCCCCCCTCGCGCTGCGGGAGCGAGAGCGAGCGAGGGACCAGGCGAGCGGCCGCGGCCCCCCCCCGCATCCGGGCGAGCCGCTCGCCGGTGCGCCCGACGGGCGCAGATCCGGCGCGAGCGCGGAGCGACGGCCGAAGCGGGAGGTCGGGACGAAGGTCCGGTCGAGCACCCGGCCGGCGGCATCCAGCCGCACGCGATAAAGGAAGGGTTGCCTGCGAAGGCCGTTCTTCTGGTCCCTTTGCCAGGGGCCGGAGAACCAGGGAAGAAAGCGCAGGTCCTCCCAGGTGATGGCGGCGGAGCCGTCTGGCTGCGAGTCCACTGTCGCCAGTGGAAATCGCGCGAAGGCCAGGTAGGTCCGGACGTCCGGAAGCGCCCGCGCCGCGGCGAGAAGTCCGCTCTCCGCGGGCTTCGCGAACTGCAGAATGACCGCGCGTTGCGGAGGAGGATAGAAATCCGAGAGGCTCGAGAGAATCTCGGAGAAGCGCTCCGGCGGACGGGGATCGGGAACTCCGCGGGCGAAGGGCCCGATGTCGAAGAACGCCGCGTGGACCTCTCCCGCGCGGTCGCTCAACCCGAGCCAGCGAAACGGAGAGAGAAACTGGGGAAGGACGGCGATGCGCGCGCCGGAAATGGGGCCATCGATCCTCCGCCAGACGGCGAGAGCTCTCCGATGCTGAACGGCGCAAAATGCGATGTAAGCGCAGAGCAGCAGACTCCCCGCCGCCGCGACCTTCCGGCCCCCCTTTCGCCAGGCGAGAGCGGCGGCAAGCGAGACCGCCGCGAGGCCGGTCAGCACCGGGTCTAGGATGAAGACCCAATCGAGTGAATAACGCGTCCGTGAAATCGGGACGAAGAACATCGTGCCGAAAGATGTGATCCAATCGAGCAGGATGTGGCTCACGATTGCCACCGCGCAGAAGAGCCAGAGCGCCGGCAGGCGCGCCCGGCGGAAGACGAGCCGCCCAATCAGAGCGAGAGCCAGGGCGAAGAAGGGCATCGCGATGAAGGAATGCGTCCAGCCCCGATGGTTGCGCAGATAGCTCAAGCGGTCCGGCGTAAACAGGAAGTCGCAATCCGGAAACATCCCCGCGATGGCCCCCAGCAGGAAGGCGCGCCTGGCGGGGCGAGCAGACAGTGTCCGCGTCAGAACCGAGCCGGCGAGGCCGTGCGTGATCGTATCCATCGCGGCGGGGATAATAGTTGAGCCGCTGCTCGTATAATCCTCGATCACTCTATGACGTCCATTCTCCTGGTTGACGATTCCGGACTCTTTCGGGAAGTCGCTGAGAAGATCGAGCTGTGGACTCACTGCCAGTTGCTTTCGGCCGACAGCGGCGGCAAGGCGCTCGGGGTCGTCCGGCGGGAACGTCCGGACCTTGTCTTCCTCGACGCGGGATTGGCCGGCATGACCGGATTCGACGTTTGCCGCGTGATCAAGGCGGATTCGCACTTCTCCCGCACGCCCGTCGTCATCTTTTCGGACAGGCCCGGGGCCGCCGAGGACGCCCGGCGTGCGGGCGCGGACGAGTGTCTTGCCAAACCCTTCGACGAGGCGGCCATTTTCGACTCCATCCGAAGGCATCTGCGCCTCTTACCGCGCGACGACCCGCGAGCGGCTGCCGGGTGGTCCGTGACCTTCTGGCGCGACGGCGCGCAGCACGGCGGCACGCTTCGCGATCTTTCCCGCGGCGGGTTCTTCATCCGCACGGGGGTGCCGCAGCCGGTCGGAGCCCGGCTCGAAGTCTCCTTCGACCTTCCCGGAGATGCGCCCGGCCGCACTGTCGTTGCGGAAGCTCTCGTCGTCCGGATGGGACAGGAACCCGACCGAGGCCTCGGCTGCCGTTTCTTCCGCATCACAGCCGGCTCCCGCGCGAACCTGGAAGAATGCCTGCAGATGCTGGAAGGGCAGAAATAGACCCGGTGTCCTGAATTGAAGGCCGGTTTCTGACTCAGGACGCTGGCTAACTTAGTTCCCTGTAACGACTGAAGTGATAATGCCGAAAACCCGCCCCGGAGCCGGCGCCGCCTCGTCGGCACGCGGCGGCCGGCCGCAGGAAGTGAAAACCGGCCGCCGCTGAGGGTTCCTCGCAGAGACAGTGAGGCGCCGGTTGCGCTCTTCCATGCTCGTCACCCATCACCTCCTCCGGCGCCGCCGTCTCCGGGGCTCTCACTCCGGCTCAAGCCGAAAAGAGAGGGCCGGCGGGTGGCGCCGGACGGAGGCCTCGCGCGCGGGCGGAGGAACCCTCCCCTGGTCCGACTCGAACAAGCGCCCGCAGTCCGCGCGCGAGGTGGACGGCGACAGGACCCGCCGGCCCGGCTGCGATCGCAATCCGATTGTTACAGGGAACTAGGAGATCTTCGACCCGGCTTCTACTTTGGACATTGGGTCCTAGACCCTTGGACTCCCCAGATCCACCAGCTCGATGCCGGCCTGACGCGCCACGGCCAGGGACTTTTCGTCGCGATAGAACTCGCCGTAGTAGACGCGGGAGATTCCCGCGTTGGCGATCAGCTTGAAACAGGGCCAGCAGGGACTCGCGGTCGTGTAGAGCTCCGCTCCCGCGACCGAGACGCCGTTGCGCGCGGCCTGGATGATCGCGTTGGCCTCCGCATGCACGGCCGCGACGCAGTGCCCGTCCTCGATGACGCAGCCCACGTCTTCGCAGTGCGGCAGTCCTCTCGCGGAGCCGTTGTAACCGGTCGAGAGGATCGTCCGATCGCGCGCGATGACTGCGCCGACATGTTTGCGGGGGCACGTCGCGCGCGTCGCCACCTGGCGCGCGATGTTCATGAAGTAGGTGTGCCAGTCCACCCTGTCGGGCATCGCCGCGATTATGCCTCACGGTACGGAAGGGGAAGGCGGTAGGCGGTAGGCGAACGGGAGCCGCATCCTCCCGCCTCCCGCCTTCCGCCTCCCGCCTCCCGGCCTTTCTGGTTATGTCAAAATGCCGACACGATGACAAAAGAGCGCCGCGTCGTCGTGACCGGAATCGGTGCGGTCACGTCCATCGGTGGCAACGTCGCTGAATTCTGGAAGAACCTCCTCGAGGGGAAGTGCGGCATCGGGCCGGTCTCGCTCTTCGATGCCTCGTCCTATCGCACGCAGACGGCCGCGGAGGTTCGGCGGATTCCCGACGGGTTCTTGGCCGCCGCGCAGAAGCGCCGCATGTCCCGAGCGGACCGGATGGGACTGGCCGCCGCAGCGGAGGCCGTCGCGCAATCAGGCCTCGACCTGTCCCGGGAAGACTTGACCAGGGTCGGCGTCATTCTGGGCGGCGGCACCTCCGGGCTTCTCGACTCTGAGGAATTCTTCGAGCGCCACCTGCGCGGCAAACCGGGGCGCCCCTCGCGCGTGTTGAACCACATGCCCGACGCGATCACCGACCGCGTGGCCCAGCATTTCGGCCTGGAGGGGATCAAGTCCACGATCACGACCGCCTGCTCCTCCTCGGCCAACGCCTTGGGGTACGCGCATGACGTCATCGCATCGGGATGGGCTGACGTTGTCCTGACCGGAGGATCCGACGTGCTCGCGAGACTGACCTACGGAGGCTTCAACTCGCTGCGCTCGGTGGATCCCGGTCCGTGCCGCCCCTTCGACCGCGAGCGTAAGGGTCTCTCGATCGGAGAAGCGGCGGGAATCCTCGTTTTCGAAGAATTCGGACGGGCGCGTCGGCGTGGCGCGCCGATCCTCGCGGAGTTCCTGGGCTACGGGGTGACGTCCGACGCCTTTCACATGACCGCTCCCGATCCCTCCGGGGCGGCCGGCGGCCGGACGATTCGCGCCGCGCTCGCCTCCTCCGGTGTCAACGCGCAGGACGTGGACTACGTCAACGCCCACGGCACCGCCACCCCTCAGAACGACTCCGCCGAGACCGCGGCCATCAAAGCCGCCCTGGGGGAGCGCGCGCGTCAGATCCCGGTGTCTTCCATCAAGTCCATGATCGGACATTGCCTCTGCGCCTCGGGAGCGATCGAGGCGGTGGCGACGGTGCTGACCCTGCGAGACCAGCTCGTTCCGCCGACGATCCACTACGAGAATGCCGATCCGGCCTGCGACCTCGACTACGTCCCCAACGCCTCGCGGGAAGCGCGCGTCGATTTGGCCATCTCCAACTCCTTCGCCTTCGGCGGGAACAGCTCCGTCGTCGTCTTCGCGCGATAACTCCCATGGGCCGCCACGGCGTGATCACCGGTACCGGAGCTGTGTGTCCCCTGGGACGCACGGCGCCGGAATTCACGCGGCGGCTGTTCGCGGGAGAGACCGCGATTCGCCCGATGACGCCCGAGGAGCGCGACGGGCTCCAGGCCACTCACGTCGCGCGCTGCGACGGTTTTACGCCGCAGCCCGAAATCTCCGCGATGAAGGCGCGCCGGTTCGACCGCGGGAGCCAGTTCGCGATCATCGCCTGCGCGCAGGCGATCGCCGAGGCCGGCTACGAT
>WNFV01012801.1_pt1 | contig 16577 bp, 15 predicted proteins | sample 5400101 | NCBI WGS metagenome assembly WNFV01 (sample SAMN13153361, study PRJNA577476) | soil metagenome | isolation source: 115 cm soil or saprolite under grassland replicate 1 | place: USA:California | collected 2016-06-15
CGCGTGGCGCCGGCGCCGGGCGCCCGGCCGGATGCGTTCGCCTACGCGTGCGGGTTGACCATCGCCGCATTGGCGCTGGCCCGGCGGCGCTGGCCCCTGGCGGTGCTGCTGGCGTCGTCGGCGACCTTGGGGCTCTACGTATCCAATTACACCAGCACCTATCGCGCGATCCCGCTGTCGGTGGCGCTGGCCACCGCCTGGGCCGCCGGCCACCGCCGCTGGCCGCTGCTGGTCGCCGCCTGGTACGTCATCGCGCCGCTCGCCTACGCCCTCTCCCGGTCAGAAGAGACGAGAACGCCGCTGACCCTGCTGGGTGATGCGATGTCCAACGCGGCCATGTTCGCTGCCGTGCTGGTGCTGGGCGAGGCGGTGCACAGCCGTCGCGCGCTACAGCTGGAGCAGGAGCGATCCGAGCGGCTGCTGCTCAACGTGCTGCCCGCCCCGATCGCCGCCCGCCTCAAAGCCGGCGAGGAGGTGATCGCCGACGCCTTCCCCGACGTCACCGTGCTGTTCGCCGACCTCGTCGACTTCACCCGGCGCAGCCAGCGGATCGCCCCGGAGCAGGTGGTGGCAACCCTCAACGAGCTGTTCTCGGCCTTCGACCGGCTCGCCCAGCAGCAGGGGCTGGAGAAGATCAAAACCATCGGCGACGCCTACATGGTCGCCGGCGGGCTGCCCACCCCGCGCCCCGACCACGCCGAGGCGATCGCCGAGATGGCGCTGGCCATGCAGGCGGAGGTGACCCGCCGCACCGATCCCAGCGGCCAGCCGCTGCAGGTCCGCATCGGCATCGACACCGGCCCGGTGGAAGCCGGGGTCATCGGCACGGCCAAGTTCAGCTACGACCTGTGGGGCGACACCGTCAACACCGCCAGCCGCATGGAGTCCCACGGGATCGCCGGCTGCATCCAGGTGACCGCGCGCACCTACCAGCGGCTACGGGATAGCTACCGGTTCCAGCGGCGGGGACCGATCCCCGTCAGGGGCATGGGCGAGATGGTCACCTACTTTCTGGTCGGAAGGAACCGATGATCAGCCGAGCGCCTGCGATCAGCGGAACCACGCCCTCACCGGGCTACAGAGCAAGCAGCACAGTCGGCAAAATAGCCGAGCAGGGACCCCATTACTGCACCCAGCACGGCAGCGGGCTGGCCATGGACGTCTGGGAGCCGCCCGCCGGCGCGGCCCGGCCCGCCCCGGCCGCCTTGTACGTGCACGGCGGCGGGTTGGTGCTGGGCGACCGCAAACTCCACGGGCTGGGCGCCAGCCTCGCCAACCACGCCGGCGCCCTGCTGCCGCGGCTGCGCGCCACGCTCAACCAGCGCGGCTTCGTGGTCGCCTCGATCGACTACCGCCTGCCACCGCTGAGCCCCTGGCCAGCCCAAATCCAGGACGCCAAGTGCGCGGTGCGGTTCCTGCGCGCCCACGCCCGCGCGCTCGGTGTCGACCCCGCCCGGATCGGCGCCTGGGGCTCCAGCGGCGGCGGCACGCTGGTCTCGCTGCTCGGCCTGACCGGGCCCAGGCCGGGTTCGACCACGGCCCCTACGCCGACCAGCCCAGCAGCGTCCAGGCTGTGGTCGACATGTTCGGGCCTCCGACCTAACCAACCTGGCCGACTCGGCGCCGTTCGACCGCCTGGTCGCCCGGCTGGTCCTCGGCGGCTCGACCAGCGCGCGCCGCGCCGCCAGCCCGCTCAGCTACATCGGCTCCGCCGCTGCGGAAGCCGGGACCGCCGACGGCGCGCCGTTCCTCATCATGCACGGCACCGACGACCAGGACATCCCGCCGCGGCACTCCCAGGAGCTGGCCCGGCGCCTGCAAGCGGCCGGGGTACCGGCCAAGCTGGTGCTGGTCCAGGGCGCCAGCCACGGCCTGGACTACCCGTCACAGCGGCCCACGCCCGACCAGCTCACCCAGATGGTGGTCGACTTCCTCACCCGCTCCCTGGCCAGCGCATGACCGCGGCGCGTTGCGACCGCTGACGAGCGGGCCGTGACCCGGTTGCGGCGACGGCGGCGAGATGGGCCCCGAACGAACAGCGGAACAGCATTGAACGCGAACGAGCGCCGGCGCCAGGGTGCTGACGGCTGTGGAGGCGACGATTCGGCGGACGGCGGCGCCATCGAGGCACCACTCATGGCGTGGCCGCTCGGCCACAGCGGTGACCGCGGGCCAGTGGGCGTCGAGGAGACGGTCCACGAGGTCCTGGCGGCGCAGTCCCCCAGCCCGTAGGAGGCCTGTAAGGAAGCTGCTACCAGCCGCAAGCGAGAGCGTTCTCCCTGGTCAGCCCTCTGAATGGCGCTCTCGGAGCATCTATACGGGGAATTGGTCGATCACGGCGTCGCACCCACCGCGACGGCATCCTGGCCGCTGTCCGGCTTGGGATCAACAACGCCCGCGTCGAGGCGCTCAACAACAAGGTGCGGCTCATCACCCGCCGCGCCTACGGGTTCCACTCCGCCGAGGCTGCGCTCGCGCTGGTGATGCTCGCCTGCGGCCCGATTACCTTGCGCCTGCCACATGAGCAAACACACGTTCACCCACATTCAGCTTAATAGAGCCCAATTTAAGGGTGTCCGCGGTGCTTCTTCAGGTGGGAACCCGGTACAGCCACCGGCCGAGGCAGACAAGCGCGCCGGCGGCCCGGTAGACGTCCCGGACCCGGTACAGCAGCCCCCGCCAGCGGCGCAGCGCCCAGGCGTTGGCCAGATGCCCGATCGCCTGCTCCACCAGCGCGCGCAGCCCTGCCTGGAGGCGGTTGAACGCCCGCTGCCCCTCGGTGAGCCGATCCTTGGTCCTGCGGTCCCCGACCGGCACGTGCCAGTGCTCGCGCGCCTTGGCCAGCCCTCGGAACCCCCGGTCCAGGAGGCTGACCACCTCGACGTCGTCGAGCACCTGGTGCAGCCCCGACAGCTCGATGAGTTCGTGCTCGTGGCAGCTTCCCGGCCAGCCTCCGTCCACCCACAGCAGATCGCCGTGGATGGTCGACACGGCCAGGCCCTGGGCGGTGTGGGCGTGCCGCTTGGCGTCGTACAGGACCTTCTGGTTGGCCCACCCGCTGGGCCGCTGCACCCGGGTCGCCAGCCCGTCAACCACGACTGCCTCACCGGTCTGGGCCATCTCCGCAAGGTGGTGGCGCAGGTCGGCCAGGGTGGTGATGAAGCTGCCGTCGGGCTGGCAGAACCCCAGCGCGGCCAGCTCGCCCAGCAGCAGGTCCATGCTCTCGCCGACCTCGGTCTTGGAGATGGCGACCATGCGCCCGGCGCGCCGGTACGACAGCCCGTCCAACACGACCGCGGCAACGGCATCCAAGCGGACCTCCAACGGCAGCGGCGGGGTGCCGCCCCGCCCGGGCGGCCGGGGTGGCAGCAGGTGGGCCAGCCGGCCAGTCAGCCAGGTAAGGGCCTTGGCGGGCAGCGACGAACGTGGGCAGTATGACAACGAGACCGGACCTCCTTGGAAGGGGTGAACGCCTTCCTATAGTCCGGTCTCCCACATGTCCGGCGCACGGAGCATCGCGGACACCCTCAATGTTGCCCAACGGCCCCAGAAAGTGAGTCAAACCGGACTCATGTAGCCAGAACGCGACCCCCTCGTCAGCTCAAATTCCCTGCTCAGCGGGCAAGTGACACCTCCTGGAGCCACGTAACTTCCGGCTAGCTTTCCTTGCCCACGAGCTGGTAGGCGAGGATGACGACGCCCGTGCTGAACGTGGTGGTGTCGACGAGCCTGAACTCGGTCTTGCTGCCGTCAGGGAACAGTCGCTTGCCGCTCCCCAGGACGATGGGGTTGACCCAAAACCGGTATTCGTCGATCAGGTCATGCTGCATGAGCGTGTGCATGAGCTCGCCGCTGCCGTACATCAGGATGTCGCGACCGGGCTGCTGCTTCAGCTTGGCAACCTCGTTGGGAACGTCATCGCGGATCACGCTCGTGTTGTTCCACTCGACCGCTTCCAGCGTCGTCGAGACGACGAATTTGGGGAGGCTGTTCATCCGGTCGGCGAACTCACCCTCGCGGGACGGCCAGGCAGCGGCAAACCCTTCGTAGACCCTTCGTCCCATGAGTAGGGCGTCCGACGCCAGCAGCTGCTCCCATGCGTACTTCTCCATCTCTTCTTCGTTCCACAGCTCCCACTTCTCTGGCGCTTCCATGACGCCATCGAGGGTCACGTAGGTCGACACGACCACTCTTCTCATTTCGATCCTCCGTGGTTGGAGCCGACCGGCTATCAGCCGATCGACCTGTCGACGATGACCTCCGTCAAGTCAACCGTGGCCTCCTTCGGATCGTGGATGGACAACTCAGGGCGCCAGGTGCCTTGGACGGTGCCTTGGACGTCCGGGTGCCTGCGCTCAGCCGGGCAGGCGACGCAGCCCCCACCCGTCCGCACGAGCTGGGCGGCAGCGGCCGGCTCGGCGGCGGTGGCCGGCTGCTGTTCGCCGGGCTCGGCCTGGGTCTGCGAGCTTGCACGCACTGCCCGGAGCGTGACCGTGGCCAGCACGGCGGCGCCGACGGCGACGGCGGCGCTGATGGCCGCGGCCACCTGCAGCCCGCTGGTGAACGCCTCGCGGGCCGCGGCCAGCAGCGCGGCGCCGACATCGGCGGGGAGCTGCCCAGCGACGCCCACCGCACCGCCGAGGGTGTCGCGGGCGGCCGCCGCGGCTTGGCTGGGGATGCCGGCCGGGAGGCTGCTGGCCAGGTCGGCGCGGTAGGCGGCCACGCCGATGCTGCCAAGGATCGCGATGCCGAGCGCGCCGCCGAGCTCGCTGCCGGTCTCCGAGATGCCCGAGGCCGCCCCGGCCCGCTCGAGCGGCGCCGAGGACACGATCAGGTCGGTCGTGCCGGTGAACACCGGTCCCAACCCCAGCGAGACGACCGTGGAGGTAGCCGTGAGGATCGCCAGGTCGGCGTCGTGCGACCCACCGACCTGGGTCAGCGCAGCCAAGCCAACGGCCGTCATCCCCAGGCCGGCGCCGATCACCAGCGCGGGGCGGACCCGCCGCAGGATCCGGGGGGCGAGGTTGGAGCCGACGAGCAGCCCTCCGGCCCACGGCAGCGACCACAGGCCCGCCTCAAGCGGCGACAGCCCGAGCACCAGCTGCAGGTACTGCGCGACAAACAGGAAGTAGCCGGTCGCGATGAAGATGCCCAGCAGGTTGGTGGCCAGCGCCGCGTTGAACGCACCGATGCGGAACAGCCGCAGGTCGATCATCGGGTCGGCCAGGGTCAGCTGCCGGCGAACGAACACCGCACCGACCACCAGCCCGGCCAGCATCCAGCTGACGGGGAGCCAGGAGATCCCGCTCTGGGCGGTCTCCTTGAGCCCGAAGACCACCGCCAGCACGGCGAGCAGGAGCATGGCCGCGCTGGCCACGTCCAGCCGGCCGGCGTCGGGGGTGCGGAACTCGGGCAGCACGCGCGGCCCGAGCACCAGCAGCAGCGCCATCACCGGCACGGCCAGCAAGAACACCGAGCCCCACCAGAAGTGCTCCAGCAGCACCCCGCCGAGCAGCGGGCCGATCGCGCCGCCGGCCGAGAAGCTGGTGATCCACACGCCGATGGCGGTCGAGCGCTGTCTGGGGTCTGCGAACATGCTGAAGATCAGCGACAGCGTGGAGGGTGCCAGGGTCGCCCCGGCGATCCCCAGCAGCGCGCGGCTGGCGATCAGCATCTCCGGGCTGGTGGACAGGGCGACGACCACGGAGACGGCGCCGAAGGCGGTGGCGCCGAACAGCAGCAGCCGGCGGCGGCCGATCCGGTCGCCCAGGGTTCCCATGGTGACCAGGAACCCGGCGACCATGAAGCCGTAGATGTCGGTGATCCACAGCAGCTGGGCGCTGCTCGGCCGCAGCTGGGCGCTGATGGTCGGCACGGCCAGGTGCAGCACGGTCAGGTCCATCGCGTACAGCAGGCAGGCCAGCGCGAGGACGGCGAGGCCCGTCCACTCGCGCCACCCGGCCCGGGTGACGGCCCCGGGTGCCCGCGGGTCGGAGCGGTTCATGTGCGCCCTCCTTTGGCGTTGCCGCTCCCCCGGTGGCTCGAGATTAACTGTGTCCTTCGGACGCTGTGTATACTAGACACAGTTCCAGGGCGATGGCAAGACCGGAGGCGACAACCCAGATGACCACCAGGAACGACAGCAGGCCAGGGGAGCAGGCAGGCAGCGTCGAGCTGCTGTGGGGGCTGCGTGCACAGCCGAGCCGGGGACCCAAGCCCGCGCTCACCGTCGAGCGCATCGCCCGGGCCGCGATCGAGATCGCCGACGCCGACGGGTTTGCGGCGGTCTCCATGCAGCGGGTCGCAAGCCACCTCGGCTTCACCAAGATGGCCCTGTACCGCTACGTCGCCGACAAGGCCGAGCTGCTCGCCATCATGATCGAGACCGCCGCCCGACCTCGAAAGCATCCCGGGCGGCTGGCGACCCAAGCTCGAGGAATGGGCCCACCGGCTGCAGGCGAGGTGGCAACGCCACCGCTGGCTCCCGGCGGTCACCGTCGGCCATCGGGTCATGGGGCCCAAGGAGGTTGGCTGGACCGAGTGCGCCGTCGGCGCACTCGCCGGCACCGGCCTCGACGGCGCCGAGCGGATGGACGCGGTCTTCCTGCTCAGCGGCCACATCCGCAACACCCAGTCGGCGAGCATGGCCGGCACCCAGCCGTGGACCACCGAGCGGGCGCTGAGCCCGGCGGTCACCGAGCTGCTGCACGCCCACCGCGACCGCTTCCCAGCGCTCATCGCCGCCGCCGGCGGCGGCGGCGCCTCAGGGGACAACGGCTGGCGGTTCGGGCTCGACCGCATCCTCGACGGCCTCGAGCTGCTCATCACCCAGCGCGCGTCCGCGCCCTCCGCGACCCTCGCGGACTCCTGAACTCCTGAACTCCCTGGAGGTCCCATGCCCAGCCCCGCCCCCGGCCTGGCCCTCGCGGGCGTCGTCCGGCGCTACCTCGCGGCCCTGAACGCCGGCGACACCGCCGCCATCGTCAGGCTCTTCGGCCCCGCCGGCGAGGTGGTGTCGCCGCTGCTGGGACACCTGCCGGCACCGGCGTTCTTCGCCAGGCTGGCGGCGGCATCGCGACGCAGCGACGTCGAGGTCGTTGACGTGCTGGTTGGCACGAGCGCCGCCCCCCGGGCCGCCGCCTACCTCCGCTACCGCTGGACCCTGCGGGATGGCACCATCGTCGTGTTCGACTGCTGCGACGTCTTCGACTTCGCCGGGGAGCCCGCGGCGGATGGACCCGAGCCGCGGATCCGCCGCCTGAGGATTTTCTACGACACCGCTCCCCTCCCCGCCGAGGTCGCAGCCAACCTGGCCGCCGCGGAAGGCCGCGAGCCGGCGGGATGATCGCCCTCAGATGGAGCGCCGGGCGTCCTCCGGAAGGGCCAGCGGCGCGCCCCGCAACCCATGGCGGCAACACGTACGCACCCGCTCCCGGGCTGGGCCAGTGGGCACGTCCTCGGCGCCGAGGCGAGCGGGATCCCCGGAGTGCCGCCGACCTGCCAAGCGCGGTGGCGGCACCGCGAACGTCGCGGGCCTGCTGCCCCGCAGCGGCATCCAGCCCACCACGTCGACGCAGGCGTGAGACACCTTGCCGATGGTCCAGTCTCCACCAACGTCCGGACCCAGCGAGCATCACGGACACCCTGATTGAGAGTGTCCGTGATGCTCTTCACCGCAGCGGCTGGGCGCAGGGAGCGAGTCCCTGCGCCCAGCCGACGACTCGGTGTGGGCAGCCTGTCTCAGCGTGTTGCGGCACCCACCTCCTGGTCCTCGAGCGCCGGCGGGCGCTCCTCCTCGCGCCGCGCGGGGGACGGCTCCACCCGTAGCAGGCGGGCGGCCCAGGGCGGCAGCCACCAGTTCCAGCGGCCGAACAGGCTCACCAGCGCCGGCACCAGCAGCGCGCGGACCACGGTGGCGTCCAGCAGGATGCCGGCGCCCAGGCCGGTGGCGAGGATCTTGAGCTCGGTGCCCGGCGCGCTCGCCAGTGAGGCGAACGCCAGGAACAGGATCAGCGCGGCGCTGGTGACCAGCCGGCCGGTGCGCCCGATCCCAACGGTGATCGCGTCGGTGGTCGAGCCGGTGCGGTCGTACTCCTCGCGCATGCGGGCCAGGATGAACACCTCGTAGTCCATGCTCAGCCCGTACAGGAACGCGAACACCATCAGCGGGATCCAGATGGTGATCGAGCCGGTGGCGGGGATCCCCCAGATCGCGTGCGAGCCGTGGCCCTGCTGCCAGACCAGCACCAGCACGCCGTAGGCCGCGCCCAGGGAGATCAGGTTGAGCAGCACCGCCTTGAGGGGCAGCAGGATCGAGCGGAAGGCACGGGCCAGCAGCACGAAGGTGACCAGCGCGATCAGGCTGAGCATCAGCGGGAAGCGGCCGTAGATGGCGCTGGTCCCGTCGATCAGCCCCGGGCCGGCGCCGGCGACCTGCACGCCGGGCAGGCGCGCGGCGGCGTCACGCACGCGGGTCGCGGCCTGCCTGCCCGCGGCGGTGCTCGCCTCGGCGACCGGCTCGACAGCCACCATGGCGGTGCCGTCGCGGCGCCACGCCGGCGCGGTCGGGGCGTAGGCGGCGCGCACGCCGGGCACCGCGGCCAGGCGCGTGGCGACCTGGGCGGGATCGGTGCCCGCAGGCACCAGCACGTCCATCGGGGTGAGCACCCCGGTAGGGACGCCGGCGCGCTCGAGGCTGGCGAGCCCCTGGTGGGCGCTGCCGGACTTGGCGAGCGAGTCGGCCTTGGGCTCGCCGATGCGGATCCCCATGGCGGCCACGCCGAGGGCGGCGAGCACCGCCGCGGCGGCCAGCGCCGCGGCCCAGCGGAAACGGACGACGCCGCGCGCCCAGGCGGTCCAGCCGTGGCCGGCGTGGGCCTCCTTGCGCAGCCTTGGCCAGTCGATGCGGCGGCCGACGGTGGCCAGCAGCACGGGCAGCAGAGTGACGGCGACGAGCACGCTCACCAGCGGGATCAGCATGCCGCCGTAGCCGATGCTGCGCAGGAACGGGATCGGCAGCACCACCAGCGCGAGCAGGCCGATCGCCACGGTCAGGCCGCTGAACCACACCGCCCGGCCGGCGGTCGCCATGGCGCGGGTCACCGCCTCGTCGCCCTCGTAGCCGTGGGCGCGCTCCTCGCGCCAGCGGGTCACGATCAGCAGCGAGTAGTCGATGGCCACGCCGAGGCCGATCAGGGCGACCAGGTACTGCACGACGAACGAGACGTCGGTGAAGGTTGTCAGGCCGAGGATCACCAGCAGGGCGGTGAGGATCGACACCGCCGCGATCAGCAGCGGCATGAAGGCGAGCAGGGAGCCGAACACGAACGCCAGCACCGCCAGCGCGCCGACCCCGCCGAGCAGCGTCTCGGCGAGGACGCTCGTGTCCTGGCCGCCGCCGCTGCCGCTGTTGGCGAGCTCGTCGAGGCCGGTGACCTGGACGGTCGCGCCGGCGGGCAGGCTGCGGTGCAGCGCCTGCGCGACGCTGGGGCCGAGGTCGGGCGCGTTCGGGCCGAAGCTGCCGGGCACGAACACCAGCCCGAAGGTGACCCGCCCGTCCGGCGAGACGAAGCGGCGGTCAGCGGTGTCGCCGTAGGAGACGGCCCGCGCCCTTGCGGTCCGCGCGACCGTGGCGAACGAGCGGGCGAGCGCCTGCTTGACGCCGGGGGAGTCGACGGTGGTCCCGGCCGGCAGGATGACGACGGGCACCAGCGGCTTGGCGTCGCCGCCGTTGCCATACAGCCGCTGGATGGCCTCGGCGGCCTGGTAGCTCTTCTGGCCGGGCAGGGCGAACTGGGTGGACAGGCGGCTGGACACGCGGCTGGAGCCGGCAAGGCCGGCGACCAGCACCGCCAGCCAGAACAGCCCCACCAGCCGCCTGTGCCGCAGGACGAATCTCGACAGGGTGGTCATCAAGCCACGCTCCTCCTGGTGGTCGGTTGGCAAAGCGGCCCTTACTTCACCAGCCGCACCTTCCAGGAGCCTGTGCGGAACCTTGGAGGTTTCTGTGAGCCCGTCGGGCGGCCCGTCCAGCGGCAGCTCGACGCGGAAGGTGGCGCCCTGTCCCGGGACGGACTCGACGGTCGCCCGGCCGCCGTGGGCGGCGACGACGGCGGCCACGATCGACAGGCCGAGACCGGCGCCGCCATGGCGCTGGCCGCCCTCACCCGCGCGCGGCCGGGACCGGTCAGCGCGCCAGAAGCGCTCGAAGACCCGCTCGCGCTGCTCGCCGGTGAGGCCGGGGCCACGGTCGGCGACCTCCAGCAGCGCGGTCCGCCCCCGGTCGGCGAGGCAGGCCCGCACCCGCACCGGGGTGGCCGGCGGCGTGTGCTGCCGCACGTTGGCGACCAGGTTGGCGAGCACCTGCCGCAGCCGGTCCGCGTCGCCCTGCACCACCACCGGTCCGCCGCGCTCCAGGGTGACCGGCCGCTCGGGCTCCACCGCGCGCGCGTCGGCGACCGCGTCGGCGGCCAGCGCGGCCAGGTCGACCGGGCCGCGCTCCAGCGGCCGGCCCTGGTCGAGCCGGGTGAGCAGCAGCAGCTCGTCCACCAGCGCGCCCATCCGCGCGGCCTCCGCCTCGATCCGCCGCATCGCCTTGGCGAGGTCGTCGGGGTTGGCGCCGGCGCCGCGGCGGAACAGCTCGGCGTAGCCGCGGATCGAGGTGAGCGGCGTGCGCAGCTCGTGCGAGGCGTCGGCGACAAAGCGCCGCAGCCGGTCCTCGGACGCCCGCCGCCGCTGGAAGGCGGTGTCGAGCTGGTGCAGCATCGCGTTCAGCGCGAGGCCGAGCCGCCCCACCTCGGTGCGCGCATCGGCCGGCTCGACCCGGCGGTCCAGCTCGCCGGCGCCGATCGCCCCGGCCGTCTCGCCGATCTCCTCAAGCGGCCGCAGGCCGCGGCGCACCGACCGTCTGGCCAGCAGCGCCACCCCGAGCAGCACCAGCACGCCGACCGCCGCCTCGATCTGGCGCAGGTGCCCGAGCGTCTCCTGCACGTCCTTGGTCGGCGTGGCCATCGCCAGCAGGTAGCCGCCGCTGCCCGGCAGGCGCACCGCGCGGACGCGCCACTCGCTGCCGCCGCGCCGGTCGCGGCGACGCTGCGCGCTGGGTGCGGTGAATGCCACCGCCCCGTCCGGGCCGGCGCCCGGCGAGGTCGAGACCGGCAGGACGGCGGGCAGACGCGGCGCGGTCGTCTCCCACGTGAGCGTCTTCATGACCCGGTTGTCCGGGTAGCGGAGCTGGAGGAACGGTGGGGCCACGCCGCCGGCCGCCAGGACCCTGAAGACGGTCGTGTCGCCGCTGTCCTGGCCGAACATCGTGGGGGTGCCCGGGTCGAAGAAGTGCGTGCGGGTGGCCTCGTGGGAGGCGGCGTACGCCTCGACCAGGTCGGTGACGGTCTTGACCTGGCGGTCGACCCGGTTGAGCAAGAACGAACGCAGGGCCACGTAGGTGCCGACGTCGGCGACGGCCAGGCCGAGCACCACCAGCAGCAGCAGGGTGGCGACCAGCCGCGCGCGCAGCGACACGGGTCCTTCCCTTCCTCAGCTCCTCGGCAGGCGCAGCACGTAGCCGACGCCCCTGACGGTGTGGATCAGCGGCGGGCCGTGGCGGTCGACCTTGCGGCGCAGGTAGCTGACGTAGGTCTCGACGACATTGTCGTTGCCGCCGAAGTCGTAGCTCCAGACGTGGTCGAGGATCTGCGTCTTGGACAGCACCCGGCCCGCGTTCAGGACCAGATAGCGCAGCAGCTTGTACTCGGTCGGGCGGAGCTCCAGCGGCCTGCCGCCGCGGCTGGCCTGGTGGGCGTCCTCGTCGATCTCCAGGTCGGCGAAAGCGAGCCGGGCGGGGCGATCGCCCGGACGGGTGCGCCGCAGCACCGCCCGCACCCGGGCGATCAGCTCCTCGAGGCTGAACGGCTTGGTGACGTAGTCGTCGCCGCCGACGGTGAGGCCAGCGATCTTGTCCTCGGTGGCGTCGCGGGCGGTGAGGAACACCACCGGCGCCTGGATGCCGTCGCGCCGCAGCCGGGCGCACACCTCGATCCCGTCGACGTCCGGCAGCATCACGTCGAGCACCAGCAGGTCGGGCCGGAACTCCCCGGCCCTGCTCAGCGCCTCCCGGCCGCTGGCGGCGACCGCCACGTCGAACCCCTCGTAGCGCAGCGCCGTCCCGACCAGGTCGGTGATGTAGGCCTCGTCGTCGACCACCAGCACCCGGGCGTGCGGCTCCGCCCGTGACACCACGCTCAAGGAGCCCTCCCGGATCCTCGCGGGCACGTTGGGCGGAGTATCACACGCCAACCTTAGAGCATCCTGTGAGCATCCTTGGAGGACCCTGAGCGCCACAAACGTCGCATTCGTCAGCACGGAGCGTTCAGGCAGCCTCCGAGCCTGAATTGAGGGTGGCCGCGGTGCTCCACAAGTCCTGACATTAGCGGGACCAGACCATAGGCAAGGTGTCTCACGCCTGCCAGGAGGTCTGGTCCCTTGTCATACTGCCCGCGGTCGTCGCTGCCCATCGAGGTGCTGACTTGGCTCGCCGGCCACCTCGCCCACCTGACCCCGCCCCGCCCACCCGGACAGGGCGGCACCCCGCCGCTTGCCCTGGAGGTCCGCGTGGACGCCGTCGCCGCGGTCATCCTCGACGGGCTGTCGTACCGGCGCGCCGGACGCATGGTCGGCATCTCCAAGACCGAGGTGGGTGACAGCATGGATCTCCTGCTCGGCGAGCTTGGCGCGCTCGGGTGCTGCCAGCCCGACGGAACGTTCATCACCACCCTGGCCGACCTGGGTGACCAGCTCGAAGAGATGGCCTTGTCCGGCGAGGCGGTGTGCGTGGACGGGCTGGCGACCCGGGTGCAGCGGCCCAGGGGCTGGGCCAACCAGAAGGTCCTGTACGACGCCAAGCGCCACGCCCACACCGCCCAGGGCGTGGCGGTGTCCACCATCCATGGCGACCTGCTGTGGTGCGACGGCGGCTGGCCAGGTAGCTGCCATGAGCAGGAGCTGCTGGCGCTGTCAGGGGTGGGCGGGGTGCTGGACGCCGCCGCCGTCGCCACCATCATCGACCGCGGGTTCCGAGGCCTGGCGAAGGCGCGGGAGCACTGGCACGCGCCGGTCGGGGACCGGCGCACCAAGGACCGGCTCAGCGACCAGCAGCGGGCGTTCAACCGCTGCCAGGCGGGGCTGCGGGCGCTGGTGGAGCAGTCGATCGGCCACCTAGCCAATGCCTGGGCGCTGCGCCGCTGGCGCGGGCTGCTGTACCGCGTTCGGGACGTCTACCGGGCCGCCGGCGCGCTGATCTGCCTCGGCCGGTGGCTCCACCGGATCCCTGCCTGAACGAGCATCACGGACACCCTCAATCATTACCTGCCCGTCTCCGCCGCGACGCGCCGCAACCGGAGGGCCAGCACGACGATGCAGGGGAACCACACGGCCAGCACTAGCCGCTGCAGCAGGCCGAGCCAGTCGTGTAGTGGCGCGTCGGCCGGCCGCGTGAGCGCGCCGACAGCCACGAATAGAACGAGCAGTGCGATGCCCGTAACCAGCGTGTAGGTAGCAAGACCGCGCCATCTCGGATCGCCCCGCAGCCGCGGGGACACCACCACGAGCGCGATGCCGATACTCAGGAAGAAGATCGTGCCGTTCACCGTGTGCACGCCGGTCGGGTCGTAGACGAGGCCGGCGGCGTCCTCACGCAGCGGGAAGATGCCCGCCAGCACCAGTCCCACGCCGTTGCATCCGAGGATCGCCGGGCCGACCACCCCGGCCCGGGTTGGACGCACCCCCCGTTGAAGCCCCACCGCGAACGCGACCAGCAGCAGCCCGAACACGACGAAGTTCACCTGCTGCACCCACCCGGAGGGTCCGGCCTCCAGGTCGCTGATCTGCTTTGCGATCGGGTCGTACTCGCCGCGGCGGAAGAACCCCAGGACCAGGAAGCCGACCGTGAACAGGACCGGACCGACGATCCCCGCGGCCGCCAGGGTCCGGGTCTTTAGGGGTGGTCCTTCCGAGACGACGGTGCCTTCCTCGTTGGTCTGCTTCAATGCCGACCTCCTTGGCCTGGTGGGCCATCACGCTGGCTGCGCGCTGCCGCGACCGAACCCGCACAGCAGCGATCCGTCACAGCGCCGCGAAGAACAAGGGCGCGCCTTCGAGGCTGCCGTCGTTGTCGTGGGCACGGACCTCGAAAGACTTCCGCCTGTCACGCGTGGTTGTCCGGATCTACGGCACGGGCGCCGGAAGCTGCTCACGCTGCTTGCGACGTTGCTCGTGCTGCTTGCGCTGCCCGTAGCGGGTCATGCCCCGCGGCTTGTACACCGACAAGGCGTTGATTACGAGTAACACCAGCAGGCCGGCACCGGCGGCGACCGTGATCTGGACCCGCGCCCCGCGAAGATCGGTACTGGCCAACGTCGTCTGTGCCGCTGCGTCTGACAGGAGGCTGATCGTGCTCATGTGCAGCAACAAGACGCCGACGGAAAGGGCGGTCAGCACGAGTTTGAACAAGACCCAATAGTGCCGGAACAAGCCCCACGGGGTGCCCAGTGACTGGACAGCCCCGATGAGCAGCGAGGCGAGGGCCAACGGGAGGATGACCAACCAGCCGATCGGCCCCATCGCGAGATAGGCGCCACGCACCATCTGCGCATCCTGGCTGGTCAGACCGGCAATGCCGAGCGCGAGGAAGGCAACGACCGCGCCGAGCCAGCCGACCGTGGTCGTGACGTGCGCGGTGAGCACGAACTTGCGGAGGCGGGGTGTCATGGTCATCAGTGGTCAAAACGACCAGGACCGTGGCCACCACCTGGGCCGATGCCGGTGACCTGCAGGATGACAAATGCAAGGACCAGCACGATGATGACGATCACAGACACCTTCACCCAACGCGGCATGCCGGTGATCGATCCGCGGTCGGGCCAGCATCCGCTGCTTGAGCAGGTGCAGCTCGGCCTCTTATGCGGACCCCGCCGTTATGCCGATCATGGGGCGGTGAGCGGGCGGTGGTGAGCGTTCCCGGCTGCGGTGTTCGGCATAATCACAGGCCGTCGAGGAATGCCAGGACGGCGTCGGGAGGTTGGTAGCGGCCCCGGCGTCGGGAGGTTGGTAGCGGCCCGGTGGTGCGTCTTGTGGCGCGGTCCGGGCCAGCGCCCGTTCTTTGAGCGCCAGGTCGGCGTGGATGTAGACCTGGACTGTTGCCATGTTCTCGTGCCCCATCCACAAGGCGATCACGGAGGTGTCGACGCCGGCGTTGAGCAACCGCATCGCGGCGGAGTGGCGCAAGACGTGGGGTGAGGTCTTCTTCTCGCGTAGGGTTGGGCAGGACAGTGCGGCGGTGGCCGTGTGCTTGGCGACACGCCGTTCCAGGGCGTCGCGACTCAGCGGGGTGCCGCGGCGGGTGACGAACAGCGGATCGGCGGGTCGGCCGGCGCGTTCGGCGAGCCAGGCGTCCAAGACCGTGACGGTGGCGGCGGTGAGCGGGGTGATTCGCTGCTTGCGGCCTTTGCCCAGGCAGCTGACGTGGGCGCCGGTGCCCAGGTGCACATCGCCGATGGTCAGGCGGGTGAGCTCGGTGGCGCGGAGCCCGGTCTGGCAGGCCAGCAGCAGCAGGGCGTGGTCGCGTCGCCCGCTCCAGGTGCTCTGGTCGGGGGCGGCCAGCAGCGCGGCGATCTCGGCCTCGGTGAGGTAGGTGATCAGGGCCCGGTCGAAGCGTTTGAGCGGGATCGCCAGCACCCGTTGGATGACCGCGGCATCCTCGGGGTGGTGCAGCGCGGCGTAGCCGAACAGCGAGTGGATGGCCGCCAGCCGGGCGTTGCGGGTGCGGACACTGTTGCCGCGCTCGTGCTCGAGATGGTCCAGGAACGCGCCGATCAGCGGCGCGTCCAGATCGGCGATGTCCACCTCGGAGGGAGGCTTGCCGGTGTGCTGCTCGGCGAACACAAGCAGCAGCTTGCACGCGTCCCGGTAGGCGGCGATCGTGTGAGGGCTGGCCCGACGCTGCCGGGCCAGCCGGTCGGTGAAGAACGCCTGCAGGGTCGGGGCGAGGGTGTTCACAAGTCACCTCCCAGGTGCGCCTCCAGCCGCTTGCCGGCCAGCGCCATCAGCTCCGGCGCGGCCGACAGGTACCAGAAGGTGTGTTGCGGGTCGGAATGGCCCAGATAGGTGGACAGTCGCGGCATCAGGGCCGGGATGTCGGCGCCGTCGCGGTACCAGCCCAGCACGGTCCACCGCAAACGAATGTCGCAGGTCATGGATTCGCGGCCGGCAGGACGCCGAACGTCGGGTGAGCCCGACCCGCTCGACCAGGCGCGCGAAGGTGAGATTGACGTTGCTGTGCAACAGCCGCGTTCCCGCGGTGGAGACAAACAGCGCCGGACTGACCGCCGGTTGCGGCCGTCGTCGCTGCCGCAGTTCCACATAGCGCGCCAACGCCTGCGTCGCGCTGGGGTGCAGCGGCACCAGACGGTGCTTGTTAAACTTGGTGTGGCGCACCACCAGCAGCTCGTGCTGGACGTCGAAGTCGTCGTCATCCAGGCCGATCGCCTCCCCGATGCGGATGCCGCTGATCGCAAGCAGGCCGA
>WNFV01010702.1_pt1 | contig 16575 bp, 14 predicted proteins | sample 5400101 | NCBI WGS metagenome assembly WNFV01 (sample SAMN13153361, study PRJNA577476) | soil metagenome | isolation source: 115 cm soil or saprolite under grassland replicate 1 | place: USA:California | collected 2016-06-15
CGGGCCGTTCGGGATCGACCTCAGCGACATGCTGCGCTCGTGCCGCTCCGTCCACCAGCTGGTGCCGTCGTACCGGTGCGTGTACGACGGCGGGCCGGACGCCCGGAAACCGGCCGCCGCCGCGATCCCCGGCTGGAAGTCGCCGTGGAACACCGCGCTCACCGAGTTCCAGAACGAGATGGAGACCGGCGCGCGGCAGAACCGGGACGATCCCCGGTTCGCCGCCAATCCGGTGGTGTACCGGCCGATCGTCGGCACCGACCAGCCGACGCGGCAGTCCGTCGTGGTCGACGGCCAGAGCGCGCGGATCGACTGGGACCGCGGCGGCAGTGACGAGGCGGGCGACGGCACGGTGCCGCTGGTCTCCGCGGCGCTGTCCGGAACCGAGGACCAGCGCACCTTCGCGCCGGAACAGCACGCCCGGCTGCAGAACTACGACCCGATGCTGGCGCACCTCAAGGGCGTGCTCTCGGCGTTGTACCAGGTGCGGATCGAGGACCTGCGCGAGGCGGCCACGACGTGGTTCGCGTTCCGGGCCGACGACGTCTACCTGCCCGACGAGCCCGTCACCGTGGATCTGGGTCTGCGCAGCTCGGCGGACGAGACCGTCGTTCCGGACGCGGAGGCCGTGGTCACGCTGACCAACCGGCTGACCGGAGCCGTGCTGCCCCAGACCACCCGCCGGGTCGGGCGCAGCCTGAGTCCGCTGAGCCTCGGGGTGCTCGCGCCCGGCGAGTACACGATCGACATCGCTGGTCACACCAACACCGCCCCGCTGTCCGACGTGCTCGTGGTCGCGTCGCCGTCAGACCTCGAGTGACGGAGGTACACCGGAGCCTCTAGGGTTACCCGGTGCCTGTGATCGCGACCGAGGCGCTGACCAAGCGGTATCCGCGGGTCACGGCGCTCGACCAGCTGTCCGTGGAGATCGGCGACGGCATCACCGGGCTGGTCGGCGCCAACGGTGCCGGCAAGTCCACGTTCCTGCGGATCCTGCTGGGCCTCGTCAAGCCCACCTCCGGGCAGGCCATGGTGCTCGGCCACGACGTGACCGGCGACGGGGACGCCGTACGGTCGCTGGTGGGTTACATGCCCGAGCACGACTGCCTGCCGCCGGACGTGACCGCGTCCGAGCTGGTGGTGCACCTCGCGCAGATGTCCGGGCTGCCGCCGAACGCGGCCCGGGAGCGTACCGCGGACATCCTGCGGCACGTCGGGCTGGACGAGGAGCGGTACCGGCCGATCGGCGGCTACTCGACCGGTATGCGGCAGCGGGTCAAGCTCGCGCAGGCGATCGCGCACGACCCGAACCTGGTGCTGCTGGACGAGCCGACCAACGGGCTGGACCCGGCCGGGCGGGACGAGATGCTGGCACTGGTACGCCGGATCGGCACCGAGTTCGGGATCGCCGTCCTGATCACGTCGCACCTGCTCGGCGAGCTGGAGCACGTGTGCGACCACGTCGTCGTACTCGATGCCGGCCGGCTGCTGCGGTCGGAGTCGACCGCGGCGCTCACCGCCGAGACCGGCGTGCTCGCGGTCGAGGTCCGCGACGGCACCGACCGGCTTCACAAGGCACTGCAGGACGCGGGGCTGCGCGTGCACCTGGACGAGCCGCTGCTGCTGGTCGAGCTCGACGGCGACACGACGTACGACGCGGTGCGGGACGCGGCGGCGGACCTGGAACTCGGCCTGGTGCGGATGCAGCCGCACCGGCACCGGCTGGCGGAGGTGTTCCGGTGAAGGGCGTCATCCACGACATCGGGTACCGGCACTACGACGGCACCCGGCTCGGGCGCGGGCCGATCACCCGGGCGCTGACCGCGGAGAGCCTGCGGCACGCGTACGGGCTGGGCCGCACCGGGCGGTCCAAGACGGTGCCGATCCTGCTGCTCGGGATCATGATCGTGCCGGCGGCGATCTCGGTCGGGATCATGACCGCGGCGGACCTGCCGGAGCCGCCGATGGACCCGGTCACGTACGCGTGGTTCCTGCAGCCGGTTGTCGCGCTGTTCCTGGCCTCGCAGGCGCCGCAGCTGTTCTCCCGGGACCTGCGGTACGGGTCGATCGTGCTCTACCTGTCACGGCCGTTGCGGCCGTTCGACTACGCGCTGGCCAAGCTCGTGGCGCTCACCGGCTCGCTGCTGGTGCTGACCGGGATCCCGCTGGTCGTGCTGTACGCCGGCGGCCTGCTGGCCGAGCAGGACGCGGGACGGGCGACGCAGCAGTTCGGCATCGCCCTCGGCGGCGCCGTGATCCTGTCGGTGCTGCTGTCCTCGATCGGCGCGCTGATCGCCGCCGCCACGCCCCGCCGGGGGATCGCGGTGGCCGCGATCATCGCCGTGCTGATCGTGTCGTTCACCGCGATGGTGACCACCGTCGGGATCCTCGGCGGCAAGGGCCGCGGCGCTGAGTACGCCGAGCTGGGATCGCCGTTCAGCCTGGCCGGCGGGGTGCAGACGTTCGTGTTCCGGCACGTGCCGGACGGCGGGTGGATCCCGACGCCGACGCAGGGGTTCGTCTTCACCGGCGTGTACATCGCGGTCGTCGCGATCTGCTGCGCCGGACTCGCCCGCAGGTACGCGAAGGTGGCCGGCCGATGATCCGGATCGAGAACGTCTCCTGCTGGTACGGCGACGTGGTCGCGGTGAACGGCGTGACGATGGCGATCGGCCCGGGCATCACCGGACTGCTGGGCCCGAACGGCGCCGGCAAGTCCACGTTGATCTCGATGATGGCGGGCTTCATGCCGCCCTCCACGGGCGCCGTCACGCTCGACGGCGAGAAGCTGTGGCGGAACGCCGCGGCGTACTCGCGGATCGGCCTGGTTCCCGAGACCGAGGCCGTGTACGACGCGCTGACCGGCGAGCAGTTCGTACTCGCGAGCGCGAGGCTGCACGGCCTCGACAGCCCGGGCACCGCGACCGCCGCCGCGCTCGGCACGGTCGAGATGACCGACGTCGCCGGGCGCCAGATCGCGACGTACTCCAAGGGCATGAAGCAGCGGATCAAGATGGCCGCGGCGCTCGTGCACCAGCCGGACGTGCTGCTGCTCGACGAGCCGTTCAACGGGATGGACCCGCGGCAGCGGCTGCACCTGATGGACCTGCTGCGCAAGATGGGCGCGGACGGGCGCACGGTGCTGTTCAGCTCGCACATCCTCGAGGAGGTGCAGCAGCTGGCGACGCAGATCGAGGTGCTGGTGTCCGGGCGGCACGCGGCGTCGGGTGACTACCGCGCGATCCGGGCGCTGATGACCGACCGGCCGCACCTGTACCGGATCCGCTCGGCCGACGACCGCAGGCTGGCGGCGGCGCTGATCGGCGTCGAAGGCACCTCCGGGGTCGACCTGGACAGCGGCGCGCTGCAGGTGCGCGTCACCGACTTCACCGCCTTCAGCCGGCAGTTGCCGGTGCTGGCCCGGGACCTGGGGATCAGCTTGCGCGAGGTGTCGCCGACCGACGAGTCGCTGGAGAACGTCTTCTCGTACCTGGTGGGTCCGCGGTGACCGCCGCGATCGCGCGGCTGACCGTCGCCGCCCTGCTCGGCCGCCGGCGCGGCCTGCTGCTGGTGGCGCTGCCCGCCGGGCTGCTGGTGCTGGCGGTGCTGCTGAAGCTGACCCAGACCAACACCGGATCGTTCGCCGCCGACGTGCTGCACCACCTCGGCTTCGCCGCGATCCTGCCGCTGGTGGCGCTGGTCGCCGGTACCGGCGCGATCTCGACCGAGATCGACGACGGCTCGATCGTGCACCTGCTCAGCAAGCCGGTGTCGCGGACCCGGATCATCCTGGTCAAGACCGCCGTCGCCTTCGCCTTCGTGGTGGGGCTGGGCGTCGTGCCGCTGGTGCTGACCTCGTTCCTGCTGGCCCCCGGCGAACCACGCCTGGCGCTCGGGTTCGGGGTCGGGGCGTTGCTGGCCGGGCTCACCTACACGGCGATCTTCGTCGCGCTCTCGGTCGTCACCGGCCACGCAGTCACCGCCGGCCTCCTCTACGCGCTGCTGTGGGAGAGCGCGCTGGGCGGGTACGTCCCCGGCGCCCGGGTCCTCAGCGTCCAGCAGTGGGGCCTCGCGATCGTCGAGCAGATCGCCGGCAGCACCGCCGTCGACGCCTCCGTAGCCCTGGCCTTCGGCGGCGCCGCCCTGCTCCTGACCACCACCGCCGCCCTGGCCCTGGCAGTCAACCGCCTCCGCTCCCTGGTCCTGTCCTCCGCCGCTTAGGACTCAGTTGGTGCGGTGGGTGACGCCGGCGAGGACGACCTGGCCGGACGAGGACTGCTCGCCGTTGGCCAGCTGGCGCGTGACCGTGAGGGTCGGGTAGCCGCTCGGTGGTACGCCGGCCCACAAGGTGACGTCGTCGGTCTGGTTGAACGTGCCGATCGGAACGAGTACGCCGTCACCGGACTTGAGCCACGCCTCGTAGTAGGTGCCGTTGTCGAGCCGGGGCAGGCCCGTCGCGTGCAGCTTGATCCGCCACCCGCTCGCCGTCTGGGTGAGAGTGACGTCCCCGGAGGCGCCCGGCGCCAAGTGGGTGCCGGTCAGCGCTGCGGCGTACTCGACCGACCGGTTTCCGTTGCTGCTGACAACGATCGCGACACCGACCACGAGCAGTACCGACGCCGCGACGGCCAGCAGGGTGAGCCGGACCAGCCGTGGCCGGCGACGGGTCACGCCGGCGGTGTCAGCGGCGTCCGCGATCGCGCCGACGACGCGCTCTTGCAGGTCGGGGTGCGGCTCGGCCCAGACGGCCGGGTCGGCCAGCAGGCCACGCAGCTCGTCGAGCTCGGCGCGTTCGGCCGGGTCGACCGGCGCGTCGAGCTCGCCGGCGAGATAGGCGATCCGCTCGTCGTCGTTCATCGGGGTGCGCCTCCCTCGGCTGATCCCTGGTCCCCCGCATCGGAGCGCAGGTGGCCGAGCAGGCCCGCCAGCCGGCGATGTGCCCGGAAGCTGCGGGACTTCACCGTGCCGAGCGGGATGGTCAGGTGGCTGGCGATCTCGGTGTGCGTCAGCTCATCGTAGTGCTGCAGGCGGATCAGCTCGCGATCCTGGTCGGGCAGCTGGTCCAGCGCCTCGCGGACCTGCCACAGCTCGTAGATCTGCTCCACCGACGGTCCCAGCGTGATCGGTTCACGGGCGGACGACTCGATGTCATTGACACTTCGATGGCGCCGCTCACGCCGGTACATGTCGATCGCCGCGCGCCGGGCGATGGTCGCCAGCCATGGTCCGAGTGGCCGTGACGGGTCGTAGGTCGCCGCCGACCGCCAGGCCTGGAGGAACGTCTGCTGAGTGGCGTCCTCGGCAAGACCGATGTCATCCAGGACCTTGTACGCCACGGAGTACACCAACCGGCCGTAGTGCTGGTAGACGACCCGGATCGCGTCCGGGTCGCCCGACGCGAATCGCTCCGCCAGCTCGGCGTCGATCGCCACACGCGACACGCTAGTCCTGCGCCGCGTGCGGACCACCGTCTCGCGCCCCGCGACCGCCGGCGCCGCCACGCAGGCGGCCGAGCCGTTTCCCATTCTTCGGTTACGTATCCGGAACGCGAATCGGTTCCCGCCTCCGGGCGAGACATCTGCCACAGGTCATCGGCTCGAGAATCAGGAACCGTGCGCCGGACCAGCGCCGTACAGGTTTCCAGAAGTCGGCAACAGGCCGACGCAGTCAGGAGACGACAAGACATGAACTTTCAGGGCGCTCACGGCAAGCACTTCGGCCTCGCGGCGGCAGCGACACTGGCTCTCGGTCTGACCACCGTGACCGGTGGGACCGCCGCATTCGCCGCCCCGGCCGCCGGTCCGACGGCGACGCTGAGGCAAGGAACGCTGACCGTCACCGGGACCGCCGCCCGCGACGTCGTCGAGGTCACCATCGATGCCGACCAGATCGTCGTGGACTTCGGTTTCGACGGCACGGTCGATGCCCAGTTCAAGCGGTCCCGGGTCCAGCAGGTCAACCTGCTCGGCGGTGAGGGCGACGACGGGTTGACCGTGGAGGGCTCGGGCGTCGGCGATCTTCCGATCACGCTGAGCGGAGGGCCCGGCAAGGACGGCGGCGGCGTCGTCAGCTTCGGCGATCCGTTCTTCGCCGGCACTGCCCCGGTCACCATCCTCGGAGACGACGGCAACGATAACTTCATCGCCGCCGTACCCGGTCCCGTCACGGTTGATACCGGCGCCGGCGACGACCTGCTCGGCATCGAGGAGTCCGACCAGGCGACCATCTCGCTCGGCGACGGGAACGACAAGCTCATCAGCTCGTTGCGCGTCGCCGGATTCCGCCGGAGCGACACCGTCGACGGAGGCACCGGGCAGGACACCATGCAAATGGAGGGCACGTTCGCGAGCGAGACCGTCAGCCTGTCGGCGAACGCGGGGCACCTCATCGTCAATCAAGACCAGATCGACGCGGACAACATCGAAGACGTGACGTGGTTCGGCTTCGGCGGCAACGAGGAGGGCTTGGGCGACGGGGTCACGGTGAACGACCTGTCCGGGACCGACGTCGTCAACTTCACGCCGAACTTCAGCGCCCCCAGCGATGGCACGCTGCCGAACAACAGCCCGGACCAGCTCAGGGTGGTCGGGACACCGGGCGTCGACCACATCACGGTGAGCGGGTCGGGTGCGAACATCACCGTGGCCGGGCTCTCGCCGACGGTGACCCCGGTCCTGCTCGACTCGCAGGACACGCTCCGGATCGACACCCTGGACGGTGCCGACATCGTCGACAGCCACAACCTCGAACGCGGTCTGGTGCAGCTCCAGGTGTTCTGACCTGTTGGTTCAGGACGTGCCGTCCGGATGCACATTCACCGAGTACGTCGCGGTGCCGGAGATCGACGACCGGGTCCAGCGCAGACCCGGTCGTCGCCGGCGCCCGTCGTACCGCCGCGCTGCTGGCCGTCAGGACAGGAACGGCTGTACGGCGCTGGCGACGCCGGTCAGGCAGCCGACGACCGCGATCGGTCGGAAGAACAAGTCCAGCCGCAGGCTCTAGTACTCCAGCCGGCCTTCGTGATCTGCCCGTGCGTGTCGACTCACGCGTGGGGTGCTGTCGATGGTGGATGCGGGGGCTCGGTGGTGAGGAAGTCGCGAATCGTGTCCGCGATGGTGGGCCAGTCGTGTCCCAGCCAGATGAGATGGGTGTCGGCCTGGCTCTGGACCAGTGTGGCGTGGCGGATGGCGGCAGCGAGGGACTCGGCGTGGGCGAAGGGTACGCCGCCGTCGTTGCGGGTGGCGATCACGAGGGTGGGCTGGTCGACGTCCCCGGTCACGTCGGGGGTTGGCCGCAGGTCGTTGAGGAATCCGTGCCCCGACCGCATCCAGGAGAACAGGTCGATCAGCGTCGCGGCGTCTTCGGGTTTCAGGGCGGCCATCACGTCGCGGACCGGTAGCGTGGACAGCGCACTCAACATGATCCGCAGTCCGGTGTTCGGCGCGCGGCGCATGAGCGCACGGATCGCGGCCCACGTCACGCGTTCGGTGCTGGCGGTGAAGATCGCGTGTGCGCCGACGCGGGTCCGCCGATCGGGGTAAGAGAGCCAGCCGACGGCGGACTGCAGGATGAGCCGCTGCACCATGTCTGGATGACGCGCGGCCATCGTGACCGCGGTGGGTCCACCCCCCGAGGTGCCCACCACCGCCGCGATCGTGGTGATGCCGAGCTGGGTGCACAGCGCCCGCGTGACCTCGCAGAACCCGGTTACCGACGTGCCGGTCGACAGCGGTGTACGGCCGTAGCCGGGCCGCGAGGGCACCAGCATCGTGTAGCCGGCCTCGGCAAACACGTTCTCACCGAGCGCCAGGCCGGCCCGCACGTGCCCGCCGTGGAAGATCACCACGCACGTGCCGCCACGCTGCTCCAGCCGATACTCGACCAGGCCCGCATCCAACCGCGTGACCGTCGTGGGAGCCTCCGTCGTCAACCACGCCATGGAATCCTCCGCTCGATGGATCCGCTGCGATATCTCACGCGACCGTACGTCGCCGGGCACCGGCTGTAGTACTAGGAGAGGAAGGGCTGGAGGGCGCTGATCACGCCGGTCACGCAGCCGGCCACGGCGATCCCGGTGGTGATCGCGTCGCGGTGGCGGACGTACCACGGTGCCAGCCGGCCGCCGACCTTCTCCAGCACGTCCACGACACCCAGCAGCGCCGCCATCCGCTCCGGCGACGTGCCGGCGTTCCCGTACTCGACCAGCATGGCCTTCATCGTCATACCCAGCAGCCGGTCGTCGACCGAGCGCAGCTCGGCGAACAACTGATCGACCTCGAGCATGAGCGACCGGCTCAGATCGGCCTCGCTGTCCAGACCGAGCAACCGCCGGCCCGCGTCGCTGTGCACGGCCGCCGCCCGCAACGCCCAGCGACGTCTGAGCCAGACGGCCACCACGACACCGATCACGGCGAGCGCGCAACCGTTCAGCACCAGCAGGACGGCCGCCCAGTGCCCGCTCGCCGTCGCCAGGACGGCCGCGACCACGACGACAGCGATGGCGCCGGCCGCGACCGGCCATCGGCGAAGCCCGCTTCCCGCCAGCCTCCGCGCGTCCAGCCCCACGCTCCCCGGCTCGGGGTACGCCTCGCGCGGCTCCGGCGACTCCTCAACGGGGTATAGCCAGCCGGTCGCGTCCGCAGGCCGCCGCGTAGCCGGCCAGCCCAGCTCGGGCGACGTGGCGCCCGCGGGAGCTCCGCCAGGCAGCAACGCCAGCACCTCGGCAGCGGACTGCGGACGTGCGAACGGGTCTATCGCCAGGCACGCCACGACGAGCGGGCGCAACGGCGACTCCGGTACGTCGGGCGGCCCGGACAACCGCAGCCGCATCAGCTCCAGCAGATCGCCCACCTGGTCGCCGGGCAGGCTCCCGTACAGGCAGCGGAACAACACCAGGCCGAGCGCGTAGAAGTCCGAAGCCGGCCCCTGCGGCGCACCCGTCAGCTGCTCGGGCGACATGAAGTACGGCGTACCCGCCAGCTGACCCGCACTCGTCAGCCCGGTGGACACCTCGAGCTGGCCGACCGAGCCGAAGTCGACCAGCTTGAACCGGCCGGCGCCGTCGCGCAGCACGTTCGACGGCTTGACGTCACGGTGCAGGATCCCGTGCCGGTGCGCGTGCTCCAGACCCAGCGCGACGTCGGTCGCGACCTGCGTCACCGTCGACAGGTCCAGCCGCCCGTCGTCGGCGAGCAACCGCTCCAGGCTCGGGCCGGCGACCCACTCCTGCACGAGGCACAGGCCGCCCTCGAAGTCCACGACGTCGTACACCCGGACCACGTTCGGGTGGTCCAGCCTGGCGATCGCGGCGGCCTCGCGGCGGTCCGCGGCCCCGGCGTCCGGGAACACCTTCAGCGCGAGCGGGATCCGCAGCGCGTCGTCGTGCGCGCGGTAGACCTGGCCGGTCGGCCCCGAGGCGATCCGCTCGACCACGCGGTAGCGGCCGCCGACGATGTCGCCCGGGCTGAGCACGGCCTCCCCCTCTTGGCAGTCAGATCTCTGCTCAGAGTAGTGGGCGAGCCGCTCTCCGGCCGGGTGTCAGGCGATGCCGGCGTTGAGGGTGAGACCGCCGTCGACGACGACGGTCTGGCCGGTGATCCAGCTCGCCTCGTCGGAGAGCAGGAACCAGACCAGCGACGCCACGTCCTCCGGCCGGCCGAGCCGCTTCATCGGGTACGTCGCGGCGACGTCCTCCTCGCGGCCCTCGTAGAGAGCGCCCGCGAACTTGGTCTTCACCACCGCCGGGGCGACCGCGTTCACCCGGATCGCCGGCGCCAGCTCGACCGCGAGCTCCATGGTGATCCGCGACAGCATCGCCTTGGTCGCGCCGTACCACCCGATCCCGGCCGACGGCGCCAGCCCCGCCACCGACGACAGGTTCACCACCGCCCCGCCGTGCTCCCCCATCCACGCGTCCCGGCACGCCTTCGTCCACGCGATCGGCGCCAGCGCATTCGTGTCGACCATCTTTCTCCACCACCTGCCCCCGATGCTCCGCATCAGCCGCCTTACCCGCGACAGCGGTCGCGTGGTCCCCGCCGCCGAGCTCCGCCACGGCCGAATCCAGCGTCTCCTGCGTCCGCCCGGTGATCACCACCCGGGCCCCGTCGGCCACGAGCCGCTGTGCCACCGCCAGCCCGATCCCCCGCGACGCCCCGGTCACGATCGCCGTACGACCGCTCATTCCACCAGCCACGTGATCACCACCTCAACCGCCAGACATGGGCGATCATTCGTCGCTTCTCGTGGTGCTTGTGGATAACGCGGTCACCTGACCGCCGGCGTGCACCTGACCGGTTATCCACAAGCACCACGAGAAGCGACGAATGATCGCAAAAGGGTACGGGTTCAGCTCAGGCGTTCGAGGATGATGGCCATGCCTTGGCCGCCGCCGACGCACATGGTCTCGAGGCCGAACTGCTTGTCGTCGAACTGGAGCCCGTTGATCAGGGTCGTCATGATCCGGGCGCCGGTCGAGCCGAACGGGTGGCCGAGGGCGATCGCGCCGCCGTGCACGTTCAGCTTGTCGATGTCGATGCCGAGCTCACGCGCCGAGCCGAGCACCTGGACCGCGAACGCCTCGTTGATCTCGACCAGGTCGATGTCGCCGATCGTCATCCTGGCCCGGGCCAGCGCCTGCGTCGTCGCCTCGATCGGGCCGAGACCCATGATCTCCGGCGACAGCCCGCTCACACCGGTGGAGACGATCCGCGCCAGCGGGGTCAGACCGAGCTCACGAGCCTTGGTGTCGGACATGATCACCACGGCGGCCGCGCCGTCGTTCAGCGGGCAGCAGTTTCCGGCGGTGACGGTGCCGTCGGGGCGGAACACCGGCTGCAGCTGGCTGACCTTCTCCAGCGTGGTACCCGGCCGCGGGCCGTCGTCGGTGGTCACCACGGTGCCGTCCGGCAGCGTGACCGGCACGATCTCGCGCTCGAAGAAGCCGTTCTTGAGCGACTCCTCCGCCCTGTTCTGCGAGCGGACGCCGAACTCGTCCTGGTCCGCGCGGCTGATGCCCTTCAGCGTGGCGACGTTCTCCGCGGTCTGGCCCATCGAGATGTAGATGTCCGGCACCAGCCCGTCCTCGCGCGGGTCGTGCCAGGTCTCGTTGGTCTCGGCGTACTTCTCGGTCCTCCTGACGGCGTCCTCGAACACGGTGTTGAACGAGCTCGGGTCGCCGACCCCGGCGGAGCCGAAGTTCTTGTACCGCGACACACACTCGACACCAGCGCTGACGAACACGTCGCCCTCACCGGACCTGATCGCGTGGAACGCCATCCGCGCGGTCTGCACCGACGACGCGCAGAACCGGTTCACCGTGGTCGCCGGCGTGTCGTCCCACCCCAGCTGTACGGCGATCCGGCGGGCCATGTTCCCGCCGTGCTCGTCGTGCGGCTCGGCGCACCCGACGGCGACGTCGTCGATCAGCGCCGGGTCCAGGTCGATCTTGCCGACCGCGGCCTGGATCATCTGCACGGCCAGGTCGTCGGGACGGATGTCCTTCAGCGAACCCTTGTACGCCCGGCCGATCGGCGAGCGCGCGGTGGAGACGATAACTGCTTCGGGCATCACAGAGTCCCTTCCTTACAGGCCCAGATCGCGGCCGATGAGTTCCTTCATGATCTCGTTCGAGCCCGCCCAGATCTTGGTGACGCGGGCGTCCCGCCAGGCGCGGGCGACGCGGTACTCGTTCATGTAGCCGTAGCCGCCGTACAGCTGGACACAGGCGTCCAGGATCTCGTTCTGCACCTGCGCGCTCCACCACTTGGCCTTGGCGGCGTCGATCGCGGACAGCTCGTCGTTGCTGTGGGCAACGATGCAGTTGTCGACGTACGCCTGGGTGACCTCGGCCTTGGTGACCAGCTCGGCGACCAGGAACTTGTTGTACTGGAACGAGCCGACCGGCTGGCCGAACGCCTTGCGCTCCTTGACGTACTCGATCGTCTCTTCCAGGATCTGCCGGGCCTGCGCGATGTTCGACACCGCGGCGCCGATCCGCTCCTGGGCCAGCCGCTCCATCATGTAGATGAAACCGCGGTCGACCTCGCCGATCACGTTCTCGTCCGGGACCCGGACGTTCTCGAAGAACAGCTCGGAGGTGCCGGACTCGGTCTGGCCGACCTTGTCGAGCTTGCGGCCGCGGCTGAAGCCCTCCATGCCCTCCTCGATCATCAGCAGCGAGATGCCCTTGGCGCCCTTCTCGGGGCTGGTACGCACCGCGGTGATGACCAGGTCGGCCATGTCGCCGTTGGTGATGAACGTCTTCGAGCCGTTCACCACCCACGCGTCGCCGTCCCGCTTCGCCGTCGTCTTCAGCGCCGCCAGGTCCGACCCGCCGGACGGCTCGGTCATCCCGATCGCGGCGACCAGCTCGCCGGAGCAGAACCTCGGCAGCCAGCGCTGCTTCTGCTCCTCGGTGCCGAGGTCCACGATGTACGGCGCGGAGCAGTCGTAGTGGATGCCGAAACAGCTCGACAGCGACGCCGAGACCTTCGACAGCTCCTCGGCGAAGATGGCGTTGAACCGGTAGTCGCCGACGGACGACCCGCCGTACTCCTCGGGGACGTCGAGGCCGAGGAAACCCTGCTTGCCGGCCTCCAGCCAGATGTCCCTGGGCAGCGTCTTCTCCTCGAGGAACTCCTCCATCCGCGGGATCAGCGTGCGGTCGGCGTACTCCTTCGCGCTGGCCCGGAAGGCCGCGTGATCCTCGTCGAAGATGGTGCGCTGCATGGTGGCCCTCCAAGCTACAGGCGAAAAATCCGTCCGACTAAGCGCTTGCTTAGCCTTGCCGACATCGGGCAAGGTGTCAACGTGTCCGCCCTCACCGACGAGCCGGCCGGCTGGGACCACGTCCAGCCGGCGGCTGCGCGACGCCTGCTCACCGGCGCCGTCGCGGCGTTCGCCGAGCGCGGCTACCAGGCCACCACCACCCGCGACATCGCCTCCCGCGCCGGGATGAGCCCGGCCGCGCTCTACGTGCACTACCCGTCCAAGGAGCGGCTGCTGTTCGAGATCAGCCGCTCCGGCCACGTCGCGGCGCTCGACGTCCTGAGCGCGGCCGACGCCACCGGCAGCACCCCCGCCGACCGGCTGCGCGCGATGGTCGCCGCGTTCACCACCTGGCACGCCGAGCACCACACCATCGCCCGCGTCGTCCAGTACGAACTGGCCTCGCTCTCCCCCGACCACCTGGCCGAGGTCGCCGCGATCCGGCGCGACATCAGCCACTCGATCGAGCGTGTCCTCGCCGACGGCGTCGCGGACGGATCGTTCGCCGTTCCCGACGTGCCGGGCACGGCGCTCGCCGTACTGTCGCTGTCCATCGACGTCGCGCGCTGGTTCACCGGCGGGCGGCGCCAGTCCCCCGCCGGCCTCGGCGCGCTGTACGCGGACCTGGCGCTACGGATGGTCACGCCCTAACGTTTCGCACCACCGACGAGACCTTCAGGAGCCCGTCGATGCTCAACCTGTCCGCCCTGCTCACCGACGCCGCCCGTACGACGCCCGACCGCGAGGCCGTCGTCTGCGGCGCCACGCGGCTCACGTACGCGCAGGTCGACGCGATGTCGAACCAGGTCGCGAACCTGCTGGTCGCGAGCGGGCTCCGGCCCGGTGACAAGGTCGGCCTGACCTGCCCCCGCCCTGGTTCCCGGTCGTCTACCACGGCATCCTCAAGGCTGTGTCGTTGCCCCGTTCAACGTTCTGCTGAAGCGGCGCGAGATCGCCTACCACCTGACCGACTCGGACGCGAAGGCGTACTTCTGCTTCGAGGGCCTGCCGGACCTGCCGATGGGCGAGGCGGGTTACGCCGCCTTCACCGAGGTGCCGTCCTGCGAGCACTTCTTCGTGCTTCCGCTGGACCCGGCCAAGCCGTCACCGATCAACGGTACGACGACGCTGCCGCAGGCGATCGCGCACCAGCCGGCCGAGTTCGACGCGGTGCCGACCTCGGCCGAGGACACCGCGGTGATCCTGTACACCTCCGGAACCACCGGCCAGCCGAAGGGCGCCGAGCTGACGCACGCGAACATGATGATGAACGCGCAGGTGATGTCGAACATCCACCCGCGCGCCGAGCACGACGTACTGCTGATCGCCCTGCCACTGTTCCACTCGTTCGGCCAGACCGTGCAGCTGAACACCGGGTTCCTGACGCGCGCGACGCTGGTGCTGCTGCCGCGGTTCGAGCCGGGCGCCGCGTTCAGGCTGATGCAGGCCGAGCAGGTCACCGGTTTCGCCGGCGTGCCGACGATGTGGTGGAGCCTGCTGAACTATCAGGACGAGTCCGGCGACATCGACTTCGAGGCGGTCGCGGCGCGGCTGCGGATGGTCGTCTCGGGTGGTTCCGCACTGCCGGTCGATGTGCTCCGGCAGATCCGCGAGCGCTTCGGAATCCCTTTGCTGGAAGGCTACGGCCTGTCCGAGACGTCGCCGGTCGCCACCTTCAACCAGCTCGAGCGCGAACCCAAGGCCGGCTCGATCGGCTACCCGATCTGGGGTGTGGAGGCCAAGCTGATCAGCGTGAGCTCAGAGGACGAGTGGAACGACATCCAGGGCGAGGGCCCCGGCGAGATCGCGATCCGCGGCCACAACGTGATGAAGGGCTACTACAAGCGCCCCGAGGCCACCGCCGAAGCGATCCGCGACGGCTGGTTCCGCACCGGCGACGTGGCCCGGCGCGACGAGGACGGCTTCTACTACATCGTCGACCGGGCCAAGGACATGATCGTCCGCGGCGGCTTCAACGTGTACCCGCGCGAGATCGAGGAAGTCCTGATGACGCACCCGGCTGTCAGCCTGGTCGCGGTCGTCGGCGTACCGCACGAGAGCCACGGCGAGGAGATCAAGGCGTACGTCGTGCCCAAGCCGGACGCGATCGCCGACCCCGACGAGATCATTGCCTGGAGCAAGGATCAGATGGCGGCGTACAAGTACCCGCGCATCGTCGAGGTCGTCTCCGGTCTCCCGATGACCTCCACCGGCAAGATCCTTAAACGCGAACTCCGCGACAAGTAACCCCCTACGCGTTCATTCGTCGCATCTCGTGGTTCCTGTGGACAACCGGTCAGATAACCGCCGGCCCGCACATGGCCGCGTTGTCCACAGGAACCACGAGATGCGACGAATGAACGCCTGAGGAGGGGGGACCGTCACCAGATGCGGACGCGATCGGCGGGGTCGAGCCACAGGCCGTCGCCGGGCTGGGTGCCGTACGCGTCGTGGAACTCGTCGAGGTTGCGCACGATGTTGGCGCGGAACTCCGCGGGCGCGTGCGGGTCGGCCGTGAGCAGCTGGTGCATCTGCTCGGTGCGGCGCTTGATCCGCCAGATGTGCCCCCAGTTCAGGAAGACTCGCTGCACGCCGGTCACACCGTCGATCACCGGCGGCTCCGCACCGTCGAGAGAGATCAGGTACGCCGCCAGGCCGATCGTGAGACCGCCCAGGTCGCCGATGTTCTCGCCCACCGTCAGGGCACCGTTGACGTGCTCGCCCGGAAGGTCCCGCGGCGAGAACGCGTCGTACTGGGTGATCAGCGCGTCGGACTTGGCCTTGAACCGCTCGCGGTCGTCGGCGGTCCACCACTCGACCAGGTTGCCGCGCTCGTCGTACTGCGAGCCCTGGTCGTCGAAGCCGTGGCCGACCTCGTGCCCGATCACCGCGCCGATGCCGCCGTAGTTCTCGGCCGGATCGGCGTCGGGGTCGAAGAACGGCCGCTGCAGGATGGCGGCCGGGAAGCAGATCTCGTTCGTGCCCGGGTTGTAGTACGCGTTGACCGTCTGCGGCAGCATCAGCCACTCGTCCCGGTCCACCGGGGCGCCGATCTTGGCGACCTGCCGGTGGTGCTCGAACCGCGCCGCGCGCAGCGCGTTGCCGTACAGGTCGCCGGGCACCACCTCGATGGCCGAGTAGTCGCGGAACTTCTCCGGGTACCCGATCTTCGGCCGGAACGTCTCCAGCTTCGCGTACGCGCGCCGCTTGGTGTCCTCGCCCATCCAGTCGAGCTTCTCGATGTTGCGCCGGTAGGCCTCGACCAGGTTCGCGACGAGGGTGTCCATCTCGTGCTTGGCCCGCGGCGGGAAGTGCTCGGCGACGTACAGCTCGCCGACCGCCTCGCCGACCGCGTCCTCGACGAACGCCACCCCGCGCTTCCACCGGGCGCGTAGCTCCGGCGTGCCGTTCAGGGTCTGGTCGTAGAACGCGAACAGCTCGTTCACGAACGCGCTGGACAGGTACGGCGCGGCCGCGCGGATCACCCGGATCGCCAGCCAGTGCCGCCACTGCTCGATGCCCACCTCGCGCAGCGCGGTGTTCAGGTGGGTCAGGTACGACGGCTGCCGGACGACGGTCTCGGCCAGCGTCCGGTCGTCGCCTCCGAGCGCCTCGACGTAGCCGGCCCACGGGAAGTCCGGCATCGCCGCGGTCAGCGCGTCGTACGGGAGCAGGTTGTAGGTCTTGAGCACGTCCCGGGTCTCGGCGCGCGCCCAGTGCCCCTCCGCGAGCCGCTTCTCGAGCTCGAAGACCGCCTGCGCGGCACCCGCAGGGTCGTCGTACGACGCCAGGCCGAACATCTTCTCC
>WNFV01007273.1_pt1 | contig 16569 bp, 17 predicted proteins | sample 5400101 | NCBI WGS metagenome assembly WNFV01 (sample SAMN13153361, study PRJNA577476) | soil metagenome | isolation source: 115 cm soil or saprolite under grassland replicate 1 | place: USA:California | collected 2016-06-15
TGGGCAGTGTGCGCGCTGCTGTCGTGGCGCGTGCTGACGACCGAGTACTTCCGCACCGTGATCGTCCCCGCCGACCCGCTCGTCTGGCAGAAGCTCGTGCGCCGCTATCCGGAGGGGCTGTTGCTGACCCTCTACCGGGCGATGTTCTTCTGGGGCATCGCGCGCCTGACGGCGTGGCTGATCTGGGCCCACGTCTTCAACGACTACCCCTTCGACCTCTCGTGGGGCGGCCCGCACTGGGTGGACGCGGCGGGGAACTAGGGAGGAGGGCCGGCGCGAGCGCCTATCCGTTCGCGCTCGCCGGATAGCGCGTGATCTCGATGCCGCCTTCGGGCGGGATCGGGAGAAACTCGCCGGGCGGCGCCTGCCCGAAGCCCGACACGTTCAGCACCAGGTTCACGAACAGCGGAACCGAGGCGTCCTTCTTCATCGCGATCACCCCGACCTTGTTCGAGGGGCACGGGGTCGCCTTCTTGGTGCAGTTGAAGCCGTTGTTCTCGGTGATCTCGCCCTTGAGGTCGGACACCGCCGATCCCACCACCCCCGGATCGGTCTCGGTCGGGCTGTCGGCGAGGACGATGCGCGTCGAGACGTTGGCGTTGTGGTTGAGCAGCGTGACGTCGGTCGTCAGACCGGCCCTGACCGCGAGCTGCTCGCCGGTCTTGAGGTCATCCATCTCCTGGGAGAAGATCACCGCCTCGGCCTCGGGGTTGAGCGAGATCGCGTTGGTCGTCGGCGAGGCGTTGCCGATCGAGAACGTCCCGGGTGGCGGGGGCGGCGGGACCGCCGCCGAACTGCCGGGCCGCGTGCGGACCGCGTTCACCCGCCCCTTGTCCTGCTGGACCTTGCCGTTGCGGTTGTTGGCCCCGACGAGGACGACATTGCGCTTCGGGCTGCCCTTGCGGTGGTAAGCGTCCATGACCAGGTTCACGTAGCACTGGCCCGTCGAGCACGGCAGCGCGGCGAGATCCACCTGCAGCGGCGGAGGCTCCATCGTGAACACGCAGTGGTGCTGGCGGTTGGGGAGCTTCTGGCGGCAGTTGACCTCCTGGCGCGGGACGAGGGCGAAGCCCGACGCCGTCGTGGGGGCCGTCGATATGACGATGCTGGCTCCGATCTTCGGATTGAAGTCATAGGGCGCGCCGACGCACTCCGACGACTCGAACCGGCAGTCGGTCGTTATCTCCGCCTCGGCGCTGACCTCGAGCTGGTCGCCCGTCAGCAGAGCGCCGAGGCTGTCCGGCCCCAGCGACATCACGACGCGCGGGCTGACCAGCGGCTTTTTCGTGATCGGAATCGTGTCGACCAGCTCCGACTTGTTTCCGGTCGTCGCCACCTTGACCTTCGACGGGCCGTTCTGCGCGGCGGCCACCGGGGCGGTGCTCAGACAAGCGAGCAGCGCCACAAGCGCAGCAAACGACGCTCTATGCGCGCGAAAGCCCATTCTGCGAATCAACACCTCGACCTCGTTCGAGTCGCGGCGCGTCAACCCTGCCCCGATCGAGGAGCCGCATTCACTCCGCAGGGTAGAGGGTGACCTCCAGTCCGCCCGCCTCGCCCACCTTGACGAGGTTGTCGCCCGGCGCCCGTCCGCCCACCCTGCCGACGCCGAGCACGAGGTTGGCGTACAGCGTCTTGGGAGCATCCTTCTCGATCGCGACCACCCCGATCTTCCGCGTCGTGCAGGGCGTCGTGCGCTGGGTGCAGTTGAAGCCGTTGCTCTCGGTGACCTCGCCGTTGGGCGGGGCGATCTGCGACGCGAGCTGCCCAGGGGCCGTCGCGGTGGGGGTGGCCGCGATGACGATCCGCGAGGTCACGTTCGCGTTGTGGCGCAGCCGCACGATCCCCGTCTGCATGCCCGCCGTGGCCACGAGCTGCTCTCCGGCCTCGAGGCCGTCGAGCGGCTGCGAGTAGACCACCGCCTTGCGCGGCGGATCGTCCAGCGACAGGCCGCCGATCAGGCGCTGGCCCGTCGCCGCGGTGATCGTCCCGTCCGGGGGCGGCGGGGGCAGCGCGGCGGGATCGGCGCCCCGCGTGCGGATGGCGTTTATGCGCCCCTTGTCCTGCTTCACCGACCCGTTCTGCCCGGCGCTGCCGACGATCAGCCTGTCGTTGGCGTGCGCCGCGGGGTGGTGGGCGTCGAGCAGCAGGTTGACATGGCAGGAGTCCGGCGCGCACGGGATCGCGGCGAGGTCGGCGATCGGCAGCTCCGTCGCGGTGAACACGATCATGCAATGGCGCTCGCGGCTCGGTGGCTTCTGCCTGCAGATGATGGTCTGGCGGGCGCTGAGCGCCATCGTGTCGGGACCGGTCACCGTCTCGGGCCCGGCGGCGAGGATGAGCTGGGCGCCGACGGCCGGGTTGTAGCGGTAGGAGCTGCCGACGCACTGGCGCCCGTGCTCGCGGTTGAGGCAGTCGGTCGTGACCTCCAGCTCCGTCGAGACCTCGAGCACGTCGCCAGCGGCTAGCTCGGGCAGCTCGCCGGGGCCCATCGACATCGCGACGCGGGTGCCGCCGCCGGGGTGCCTGGCGATCGGCACGGTGCGCCGCAGCTCGGAGCGGTTTCCGGTCGTCGCGACCTTTACCGTCACCTCGCCGTCGCGCGTCTGAGCGGGCGAGCTGGAGGCGAGCGTCGCGGCGACGGCGGCGACCAGGCCGAGGGCCGCGACGGCGGGCCGCGTGCGCTCAGTCGGCGGCGACACCGAAAAGCTCCTCCAGCCTCGCCACGGTCGCGGCGGGGTCGCGGTGCAGGATCGCGGTCATGCCGACGGCCTCGGCCCCGACCACGTTCTCGCGCAGGTCGTCGACGAACACGCACGCCTCGGGCTCTATGCCGAGCCGCTCCGCGCCCAGCCGGAAGATTTCCGGCTGGGGCTTGTGCAGTCCGACCTCGCCCGAGATCACGACGGCGTCGAACAGCTCCTCGAGCAGACGCGGGTCGTAGATCCCGGTGCCCCACGAGTTCGAGATCAGGCCCGTCTTCACGCCGGCGCCGCGCAGCGAGCGAACGGCCCCGATCACCCCGTGCTCGGGCCGCAGGGCGGCGAACAGGCGCTCGATCAGGCCATCGGTCTCCTCGATGCCGAGCCGCCTTCCGAAGCGCGACGCGAAATCGGCCTCGGTGAGCTCTCCCGTCTCGAGCATTCGCAGGTCGGCGAGCGCCTCGGGGTCGTCCCTGAACAGCCGCCGAACCGTCCCCTCGGGCAATCCCTCGGCTTCGCAGAAGGCATCGAAGGACTCCCAGATGTTGGTCGTCAGCACGCCGCCGAAGTCGAGCAGCAGGCCGCGGGGAGCCGTGCCGGAACCGGACACGATCAGCCGAACAGCGCCGGCGGGAAGCGCGTGACGCTCAGGCCGCCGGACTTGCCGATCTTGACGTGGTCCCCGGGCCCGGCGGGCCGGTTCTTGGGCCCCGTGATCGCGACGAGGTTTACGTACAGCGGGCCGCTGGCGTCCTTCCTCATCTTCAACACCCCGACCTTACGGGTCAGGCACGGGCTCTCGGCCTGGGTGCAGTTGAAGCCGTTGTTCTCGGCGATCTCGCCGTTGAAGTCGGCGATCTCCTTGACCTGGTGCCCCTGCCCCGTGGCCTGCCTGCCCTTGGCGAGGATCAGCCGCGCGCCGACGCGCGTCGCGTAGGGCAGGTATGAGATCTGCGTGATCATCGTCGCCTCGACCTCGAGCTGCTCACGATCCTGGAGTCCCTCGAGCTTCTGCGAGTAGACGACCTGTTTCGAGAGGTTGAGCGGCAGCGCGGCGTGCACGCGGGCATGGGTTGTGAGCGTGGTCGCCTGCTGCTCGGCGGCGCCACGCAGGCGCACCACGTTGATCCGCCCCTTGTCCTGGAGGACCGCCCCGTTGGTCTGGTTGTGGCAGACGTTGCGGTCGGGTGCCGACAGCGTCACCGCGTTGGGGCCGCCGGTTACCTGGGCCCCGTCGGCGAGCACGAGCTTGCCCTCGATCACGGGGCTGTATCGATAGGGACTGCTCGTGCAGCGCGGGCGGTGGAAGGTGCAGTCGGCGGTGATCTGGACCTCTGCGGTCGCGTGCAGCCGATCACCCTCCTGGAGGTCGGGCAGCTGCCCCGGACCCATCGACATCACCACGCGGGGCTCGCCTCCGGGGCTACCCGCGATCGGGATCGTCTTGATCAGCTCGGCATGGTCGGCCGTTGCGGCGACCAGCACGGACGGCACCGGTGGTTCGGGTTCTTGGGAAGAGGCGGCGCCCGTCAGGGCTGCGGGGACCACGGCGATGCCGAGCACGACGGCAGCGAGGAGGGGACGTGCGATCCCTGCCACAGGCGGGCGATTCTATTCCCGGCGCCCTTCGCCGGCCGCATATGCTGCCCGCCGATGAGCGAGGTCCCGGAGGGCATAGACGCGCCGCGGGTCGAGGCCTGGTTTGCCGAGAGCATCCCCGGAGCGGAGCCGCCGCTGACCTACGAGCGGATCTCGGGCGGGCGCTCGAACCTGACCTACGAGGTCAAGGACTCGGGCGGCGGGGCATGGGCGCTGCGGCGCCCCCCGCTCGGCAAGCGGCTCGGCTCGGCGCACGACATGGGGCGCGAGCACAGGGTGATCGCGGCGCTCGCCGAGACCGACGTCCCGGTCCCGCCGGTCGCCGGCTTCTGCGGCGACGACGAGGTAAACGGCGCCCCGTTCTACGTCATGGACTTCGTCGAGGGCCCGATCCTGCGCTCCAAGGCCGAGGCGGAGCAGCACTTCGACGATGGTCAGCGACGCGCGATCGGCGAGCGCGTGGTCGACACCCTGGTCGCGATCCACGCCGTGGACCCCGACGCAGTCGGGCTCGGCGATCTGGGCCGCAAGCAGGACTACGTGCTGCGCCAGCTGCGCCGCTGGCACGGCCAGTGGGAGAAGTCGAAGACGCGCGAGCTGGCGGTGGTCGACGAGGTGCACAGCCGTCTCGAGGCGCGGGTGCCCGAGCAGGGACCGGCGACGATCGTGCACGGCGACTACCGGCTCGACAACATGATCCTGACGCCCGGCGGCGAGGTCGCCGCGGTCGTCGACTGGGAGCTGTGCACGCTCGGCGACCCGCTCGCCGACGTCGGCCTGCTGATCGTCTACTGGTCGCAGGAGGGCGACGAGCTGGTGCCGCTGTTCGACCCGCCGACCGCGGCGGCCGGCTTCCCGACCCGTGAGGAGCTCAAGCACCGCTACGCGGAGCGCTCCGGGCGCGACCTGTCGCAGCTCGACTTCTACGTCGCGCTCGGCTACTGGAAGCTCGCGATCATCCTCGAGGGCGTCTACGCGCGCTACGCGGCGGGGCAGTACGGAGAGGCAGAGAGCGGCTTCGAGGAGTTCGCGCGCCTCGTCGAGCGACTCGCCGAGGGCGCCGACGAGGCGGAAAGGAGACTCGGGTGAGCGCCGGCTACACCCACCTCAACCTGAAGCGAGACGTCGAGGACATGGCACCGAAGGGCGGGATGGCGCCCGACGTCGAGGCCCGCTTCGCGACCGCCTCGCTGGATCTTGAGAAATCGGCCGTCAGCCATCAGCGGCTGGCCCCGAACGCCCGCGCGCCCTTCGGGCACAGGCACAAGCAGCAGGAGGAGCTCTACGTCGTGCTGAGCGGCAGCGGGCGGATCAAGCTCGACGACGAGATCGTCGAGCTGCGGGCGCGCGATGCTGTGCGCATCGCGCCCGACACGATGCGTGCGGTCGAGGCGGGTCCCGAGGGCATCGAGATCCTGGCGTTCGGCGCACCCAACCTAGGCCCCGCCTCGGAGGACATCGCCGAGTCGGTGCCCGGCTGGTGGAGCGAGGGAGGTCCCTGAGCTGGCTCAGCCCTTGCCGAAGATCATCACTACGTTCGGGTCGGCGGGATCGACCTTGACGGTGACGTTCTCGCCCTCGTTGAACGGCGCCGACGGGTAGATGTACTGGTTGGTGGTGACCTCGTAGGGCTCGCCGCTCGCCGGCTTCACGGTCAGCGTGATCATGTGCTCGGTGCCGCCCGGCTTGTCGGTGTTGCCGGTCGAGGTCATCGTGTCGATGTGGGCGGGCGTGTCGACGCCCTCCTTCATCAGCTTCTGCGCCCGGTTGGCCAGCTCCATCTGATCGCCGGAAGCGCCGACGCCGATCTTGCTGGTCTGGGCCTGGGCCGACTCGGCCGCCTGCTTGACCTTGTCCATGAATCCCATTGCTCGCCTCCTGTACGCGTCGCGGTTCTTTGCGGCAGCGACTCTACTGACCCCTGCAAGCGCTCTTAGCTCATTCTCAGCCCGCGGCGGGACAATGGGGGCATGCGGATACTCGTCGTCGACGACGAGGCGGCGGTGCGCGACTCGCTCGAGCGTGCGCTGCGGCTGGACGGTTACGACGTCGATCTCGCGGCTGACGGGCGCGAGGGGCTGGAGCGCTGCCGCGCGGCGCCGCCCGACGCCATCGTGCTCGACCTGCTGATGCCCGAGATGGACGGGCTCGAGGCCTGCCGGCGCCTGCGGGCGAGCGGCGACCGCACCCCCGTCCTGATGCTGACGGCGCGCGACGGCGTCTCCGATCGCGTTGCCGGGCTCGACGCGGGGGCCGACGACTACCTCGTCAAGCCGTTCGCCCTCGAGGAGCTCCAGGCCCGGCTGCGAGCGCTGCTGCGGCGCTCTGGCGTCAACGGCGCCGACGGGGAGGGACGGGTCCTGCGCTTCGCCGATCTCGAGATGGACACCGGCGCTTACGAGGTGAGGCGCGGCGAGCGCGAGATCGAGCTGACGCGGACCGAGTTCTCGCTGCTGCGACTGCTCCTCGAGCACCCGCGTCAGGTGCTGCCGCGCTCGCTGATCCTCGAGCGCGTCTGGGGCTACGACTTCGGGCGCTCGTCGAACTCGCTCGAGGTCTACGTCGGCTACCTGCGCCGCAAGCTCGAGGGCGGGGGCGAGCCGCGGATGGTCCACACCGTGCGCGGCGTCGGCTACGTGCTCCGCGAGCCCGCGGCGCCGTCGTCGTGACCTTCCGCCGCCGACTCGCCCTCGTCTCGGCGGCCGCCGTCGCCGTCGCGGTGGTGCTCGCATCGGTGATCGTCTACTTCGTGGTCCGCGACGAGCTGCGCGACCAGGTCGACTCGGGCCTGCGCGACCTCGCTCAGGGCGCCTCGATCACGGCGCTCCCGGCGCCGCCGCCCGGGCCGCGCCAGGCCGGAGCGCCGCCCGGAGTGGGGCGGGCGGGTGGGCCTCGCGGGACGGGGCAGGGGCAGGGGATCGCCGTTCCCGTCCCGGCGCGCGGGCGCCGCCGGCCTCACAGGGTCGAGCTGGCGCTCCCCGAGCCGCCGCTTGGCGCCCCGCCCGGCTACGGGCAGCTGATCACCGGCAGGGGCGAGGTGCTGCGCAACCCCGGGACGGGCCCCGCGATCCCGGTCTCGGACGAGGCGCGGAGCGTTGCCGCGGGCGCGCGCGGGCCCTTGTTCGAGGACGTTGACGTCGGCGGCGCCCACCTCCGGGTTCTGACCGCGCCGGGAGGGCCCGGCGAGGCGGTGCAGGTGGCGCGCTCGCTCGACGAGGTGGACGCGACGCTGCGCCGGCTGGCGGTCGTCCTCGTGATCGTCGGCCTCGCGGGCATCGGCCTCGCCGCCGGGCTTGGATGGCTCGTGTCGCGCGCGGCGATCGGTCCCGTCGAGCGGCTCACCAGCGCGGCCGAGCACGTGACGAGGACGCGCGACCTCGGCAGCCGGATCGCCACCGAGGGCCGTGGCGACGAGCTCGGGCGCCTCGCGGCCGCGTTCAACGCGATGCTGTCGGAGCTCGAGCGCTCGCTGAGCGTCCAGCGCCAGCTCGTCGCCGACGCATCGCACGAGCTGCGCACCCCGATCACCAGCCTGAGGACCAACATCGAGGTGCTGGCCCGCCCCAACGGCCTCCCCGATGCCGACCGCGAGCGCCTGCTGCGCGATGTCATCGCCCAGCTCGGCGAGCTCAGCGCGCTGGTGGGCAGCCTCGTGGACCTCGCTCGCGACGAGGAGCCCGCCGCCGAGGTCGAGGAGCTGCGCCTCGACGAGCTGGTCGCCGACGCCGTGCGCCGCGCGGAGCGCAACTTCGGCGAGCATCGCTTCACGGCGCGGCTCGAGCCATGCGTGGTGCGCGGAACGCCGGGCCGGCTGGAGCGCGCCATCGGCAACCTGCTGGACAACGCGGCGCAGTGGAGCCCACCGGGCGGTGCCGTCGAGGTCTCCGTCGCGGCGGGGGTGGTGACGGTGCGCGACCGCGGCCCCGGGATCGACGCCGAGGACCTGCCGCACGTCTTCGATCGCTTCTATCGCGCGCCCGCTGCCCGCGGCAGGCCCGGTTCGGGCCTCGGGCTGGCGATCGTCCGCCAGGTCGCCGAGGCGCACGGCGGCTCGATCGTCGCCGAGCCGGCGGCCGGCGGGGGGGCGCTCATGAGGTTGTCGCTGCCGCTCGCCGAAGCTGGATCGCCACAGCCCTTAGAGCTCTTAGACAAGTCTTCGGATCCTCTCAGCTGACTCTCAGCCCCGCCTGATCTCCTGCAGGCAGCAATGACAACGGCAAGGAGGTCGAGATGACGACCAGCAGTCCCGAGTCCCCCGAGTCCCCCGAGTCCCGCAAGTCCTTCAACTGGCGCTCGCCGCAGGTCGCGGTGCTGCTCGGCGCCGTCGCGGTCGCGGCGATCGCGGTGCCCGCGTGGGCGAAGTCCGACCACGGCCTCGACGACGAGCTGATCGCGGCCGGCGGGCCCCCGGGCGTCACCCCGCGCGCTTCCGGGCCGATCCCACCGCCCCCCGGCGAGGCGACGGCCGTGCTCCCGGCGGGCTCGCCCGCGGGCGCCCGGGAACGTGGGGAGCGCATAGCGCCGCTGCCGCCGCCGCCGGGCGCGCCGCCGGGCCCTGGTCAGCTCTTCCCGCTCAGCGACGAGCAGATCGAGCAGCAGCGCGACGCGCTCCAGAAGTTCGTCGACTGCCTGCGCGACCACGGACAGGACGTCGGCGACCCCGAGGTCGGGCGCTTCCAGATCGCGATCCCGGTCGGCGACGACGCGATGAGCGAGGAGTTCCAGCAGGCCGCGGAGGAGTGCGGCGGCCCGCCCCCGTTCCAGCCACCGGACGAGGACGAATCGCCGCAGGCTCCGTAGCCGCGGAGCGATCCCAAGCCCATCCCGGATGTGGAGGAGCCGTCGCGAGGCGGCTCCTCCGCGCCTGGGGTCAGCTAGCGCCGCTTGACGCGCTCGCAGCCGCGCACGCGGTCATGGCGGTCGACCGTGGCGCGGTCATGGCCCGGGCCGCAGATGACGACGTCGTGCCCGCCGCCGACGGCGCGCACCTCGTCACGCCCCCGGCCGCCGGAGGCGCGGTCGGCTCCGCGTCCCGCCTTGAGCAGGTCGGCACCGGAGCCGCCGCCGAGGCGGTCGCCGCCGCCCTGGCCGGTGAGACAGTCTCCGCCGCCGCGGCCCTTGAGCCGGTCGCGGCCCGAGCCGCCCGCGATCGCGTCGGGCCCGGGCCCGCCCCTTATGTGGTCGGGCCCCTTGGTACCGGTCTGGGGGTTCGAGCAGTCGGGGCCGCCCCCGCCCCCGACCGGCTCGGAGACCGGCAGCTCGACGCGGGCGCTCGAGACGTCGAGGTATCCGGTCGACCGCTGGACGTCGTACACGCTGGTCCCGGGCGCGATCTGCAGCTCGTAGCCCGCCGGCGTGCTCAGGCTCGCGGTCCGCTCGAGCGGAATCGTCAACTGGTGCTGCTGGCCGTCGAGCATGACCGGGATCGGAGTGGCGAGGTTGTTGACGACGACGTTGCGCGACCGATCCACTATCTGCGCGTAGACGAAGGTCTGCGCGGGGCTCGCGATCCCCGAGTAGGAGAGATCGAGCTTCGGCTCGCCCACGACGTTGACGGGATCCTCGGGCGTCGCGACCGGCGCCGTGACGGCGACCGGCGCGGGCGTCGCCGCGATCAGGAACGGCGACCCCGTGCTCGCCTGCGCGTTGAGCGGCAGCTGCCCCGAGCCCGTGCCCTCGAGGGTGCCGACCCGCTCGAGCGGGTAGGCGTCGCTCGAGCGCCAGTCGCCATTCTCGTCGATCCATTCGAAGGTCGGTCCGACCTCGGCGTCCTGGTCCCCGCGCAGGTAGCGGCTCATCCAGGCGAGCACCCGCTTGTCGACCCGGCCCTCCTCGCCGCGATTCGTGAGGCAGACCCCGTGACCGCCGCAGAACCACATCATCTTCAAGGCGTTCCCGTTGGCGCTCAGCGACTCGAAGTTCCGGTGCGCCTGGTCGAGCGTGAACAGGGTGTCCCCCTCGCCCTGGACGAGCAGCGTCGGTGCCTTGATCCGGTTGAGCAGGAAGTCGGGGCCGTGAGATGCGAACCAGGCCTTGTCGTCGTCCGAGACCGTCCCCGTCGCCGTTGCGCTGACGGCGGTGCTGTAGAAGTGCTCGTCCTGGTGGCCGGTCTGGACCCCCGCCGGGCTGAAGACCCCCGGCAGCGTGGTGGCCGCGACGCCGGCCCCGATCAGGATCGATCCCCATCCGGTCTTGACCCCGCCGTTCGTGAACAGGCTCGAGACCTGTGAGTTCCAGGCGATCGCGGGGGCAATCGCGTCGACGCGGTGATCCAACGCGGCGGTGACGAGCTGGATCCCGCCGCCGTAGCTTCCGCCCGCCATTCCGAGCCGCGGGTCGCCTGGTCCGTCGAGCTTTGCCTCCGGCTGCTGGGCGATGAAGTCGATCAGCGCTTGGGCGTCGCGGCCCTCGTAGTCGGGTGAGTCGACCTCGACGGTTCCACCCGAGTCCCAGAAGCCGCGCGGGTCCCAGGTCAGCACGTTGTAGCCGTGCTGGTAGAAGACGGACGCCGAGGTCACTCCGAAGAGTCCCGCTACCCCGGCGCTGTCGTCGCTCGAAGCGTCCTCCGCCGGGACGCCCCAGCCCGGGCCCACCATCATCGTCGCCGCGCGCTCGCCGGGATGAAGGTCCGGAGCGGGATAGAAGTGAGCGCTTATCGGCGTGCCGTCGAACGAGCTGACGATCGCGTCGCGCGCCTGTGCGCTCGGGACGAGGGCAAGGACGGCGATCGTCGCCCCCAGCACCCCGGTGAGCCAGGCTCTACCGCTCACATCGCGACCGTACCACCTGCCGCTTGCCCTACGCGCGGCTCGATCAGGCCTTGGCGGGCTGCGGCCGCTCGACCGCGGCCTCGCGCTCGGCCTCGGCGCGCTTCGCCCACTGGCCGAGCTCGCGGCGGGCGATCACCATCTTGTGGACCTCGTCGGGTCCGTCGGCGACCTTGAGCATGCGCGAGAAGCGCCACATCCCGGCGAGCGGCGTGTCGTCGGACATGCCCAGTGCCCCGTGGACCTGGATCGCGCGGTCGAGCACGTCCATGACGACGTTGGCTGCCACGACCTTGATCATCGAGATCGCCTGGCGCGCCGCGCGCTTGCCCTCGGTGTCCATCTTCCATGCGGCGTGGAGGGTCAGCAGCCGCGCCTGGTCGGTCTCCATCCGCGACTTGGCGATGAAGTCCTGGACGAACTGCTTGTCGGCCAGCTTGCCGCCGAAGGACTCGCGCTCGTTGGCGCGCTTGCACATCATCTCGATCGCCCGCTCGGCGGTGCCGATCGCCCGCATGCAGTGGTGGATCCGGCCCGGGCCGAGGCGGTCCTGGGCGATCACGAACCCGGCGCCCTGCTCGCCCAGCAGGCTGCCGGCGGGCACGCGGCAGTCCGCGTAGCGGATCTCGCAGTGGCCGGGGCCGCCGTCGTGGCCCATCACCGGCACCGCCCGGATCAGGTTGAAGCCGGGGGCGTCGGTGGGGGCGAGGATCATGCTCGCCCGCGCGTAGGGATGCGCCTCCGGGTCTGTCACGCACATCACGATCGCGACCGACGCCCCGACGGCGCCCGAGGTGAACCACTTGTGGCCGTTGATCACCCATTCGTCGCCGTCCAGGACGGCCTCGGTGCGCAGCGTCGTCGGGTCCGACCCCGACACCTCGGGCTCGGTCATCGAAAAGCAGCTGCGGATCTCGCCGTCGAGCAGCGGCTCGAGCCACTGCTCGCGCTGCTCGTCGGTCCCGTGCTCGGCGAGGATCTCCATGTTTCCGGTATCGGGAGCCGAGCAGTTGAAGGCCATCGGGGCGATCGCCGGGCTGCGACCCATCTCCTCGCACAGCACGCCGTATTCCCAGTTGGTCAGGCCGGCGCCGTAGCGCTCGTCGGGCATGAACAGGTTCCAGAGGCCCTCGTCCCGTGCCCGCGCCCGGATCTCGACCAGGATCTCGGGATACGGCGTACCCGGGCCCACCTCGTCGTCGAGCGCGCGCAGGGCCTCGGCCTCGGCCGGGTAGACGTGCTCGTCCATGAACCCCCGCACCCGGTCACGCAGCTCGGTGACCTGAGGGCTGAGCTCGAAGTCCATGCCGTGGAGCCTACTGCGGGCGGCGAGCCTTTACGGCGCGGCCGGCTGCGCGCGGCGTCTGGCGGCGCGTCCGCTCGAGATCACCTGGGCCGCGAACAGGACGGCAATCATCACGCCGGCGATCCCGATCGCCGGCACGACGACCTCGGGTGTGCCCTCCTTGACGATCAGCGTCGTGCCGGAGGCGATCAGGACGACGGCGAGCGCGGTGCGCAGGAAGCGCTGCGGCGCCTTGACAGCGAGCGAGCTGCCGACGATGACGCCCGGGATCGAGCCCAGCAGGATGTTCCCGGCGAGGCCGAAGTCGACGTTGCCCCCGACCCAGTGCGCGATCCCCGCCGCCCACAGCAGCACGGCGGCGTGGAAGATGTCCGTGCCGACGACGCGCTGCGGCGTGAGCCGGAAGACCGCGATCAGCGCGATCGCGATCAGCGTGCCGCTGCCGGCCGAGGTCAACCCGATCACGAACCCGGTCACGGCGCCGGTGACGATCGCGGCGACGATGTGGCGCGCGTAGAGGTGCATCGCCGAGCGCTCCTGGATCACGTGCGAGAGGAACATCGAGCGCAGCAGCGTCGCGACGCCGACGACGAGCAGCGCCCCCCCGACCATGCCCAGCACGAGCGTGTCGAGCGTGTCCTCGCCGTAGATCCGCTGGAGCAGCTCGATCACCCAAACCCCGGCGATAGCCGACGGGACGCTCCCCACCGCGAGCCAGAAGGCCAAGCCCCGGTGGACGGTCTTCAGCTTGAGGTGCTTGTAGCTGCCCACGGTCTTGGTGATCGCGGCGTAGAAGATGTCAGTCCCGATCGCGGTCACCGGCGAGATGCCGAAGACCAGGATCAGCAGCGGGGTCATCAGCGACGCGCCGCCCATGCCGGTCATGCCGACGAGGAGGCCGATGCCGAAGCCGAACACGACTATCGTGGGATCCATAAGTTTTGGTCTTTGCCGATCGAGTTACTCAGGAGAGGGCCGCGAAGGCGGGAATGGTAGCGACGTTCGAGGCGTGGCTCGAGCTCGATTCGCGCTAACGCGTCACCCAGGCGTCCGGGTGATCGGTCAGCTCGCGGATCGGCTCCGGCAGGTCGCCCGAGGTCAGGTCGGCGAGCGTCACCTGCTCGAGCACGGCGCGCAGGTTGGCCCGCACCGCGATCCAGACCTCGCGCAGGTGCTCGGCATGACCCCGGTACTCGGTCGCCTCGGGCGCCGAGTCCTGGATGTTGGCCAGCGGGCCCTCGACGGCGCGGATCACATTGGCGAGCGTGATGTCATCGGCCGGCCGGGCGAGCCAGTAGCCGCCGCGCGCGCCGCGCTTCGCGCGCACCAGCCGGGCGTGCTTGAGCTCCAGCAGGATGTGCTCGAGGAACTGAAGCGGGATGTCCTGGGCCTCGGCGAGCCGCTCGCCCTTGATCGGCTCGCCGTCCTCGGCCGCCGCGAGCTCGAGGCTGGCGCGGATCGCATAGTCGGCCTTGGCGGTGATCCTCATTTGAGGACATTCTCGCAAGTCGGGTCAACAAATATCCGCGACAATGCCGCTCCGCGATGATCGACCTGCAATCGCACTCCACCGTCTCGGATGGCGAGCTCGCGCCCGCCGACGTCGCGCGCGCCGCGGCGCAGGCGGGCGTGACGACGATGGCGCTCACCGACCACGATGGCGTGGCCGGGGTGCCCGCCGCGATGGCGGCGGCGGCCGAGGCCGGGATCGAGTGCGTGCCCGCGGTCGAGATGTCGTGCGTCCACGTCTACTCGGAGGACCTCCACATGCTCGGCTACTGGGTGGACCTCGACGCGATCGCACCCGCCTGCGAGCGCGCCCAGCAGGAGCGCATCGAGCGCGCGCGCGAGATCGTCGAGCGGCTCAACGAGCACGGGGTCCGGGTGAGCTTCGAGGACGCCGCCGCCCAGGCGGGAGCCGCCGATGCGATCGGGCGCCCGCACATCGCGCGCGCCGCCGGCGCGGGCCCCGACCTGGGTCCGTTCTTCGAGGAGTACCTGGTCCCGGGAGCCAAGGCGTTCGTGCCGCGGCGCTGGCCCAAGGCCGAGCAGGCGATCGAGCTGATTCACGCCGCCGGCGGGGCGGCAGTCGTCGCCCACCCCTACTGGGACGTCTCGGAGCCCGACCAGGTCCGTGACCTGGTTGAGAGCCTGAAGCGCGAAGTCGGCCTCGACGGGGTCGAGAGCTTCTACCCGCCCCACACGCGCGCCGAGACCGAGCACTGCCTGGCGCTGTGCGAGGAGCTCGACCTCGTGCCCACCGGGTCGTCGGACTTCCACGGCCCGAACCACAAGACCTTCGCGCGCTGGGGCGCGTACCAGACCTACGGGCTGGGAGACCCCCAGGTACCTCCGAAGCCCTAGATGAGCATCTAGGCGGGTGGGATCAGGTCGCGCTCTTCGAGGTACGCGATGATCTTCTGCGCCGACTGCTCCGGGGTCTCGTGCTCGGTCTCGAGGACCAGCTCGGGGTTCTCGGGCGGCTCGTACGGGTCGGAGACGCCCGTGAACTCCTTGATCTCCCCGGAGCGCGCCTTCGCGTAAAGGCCTTTGGTGTCGCGCTGCTCGCACACCTCGACCGAGGCCTTGACATAGGCCTCGATGAAGCGCCCGTCCATGAGCTGGCGCGCCTCGGCGCGGATCTCGCGGTAGGGGGAGATCGCGGCGGTCACCACCGGCACGTCGTTGCGCGACAGCAGGTCGGCGACGAACGCGATCCGGCGGATGTTGGTGTCGCGGTCCTGCTTCGAGAACCCGAGCCCCTTGGAGAGGTTCTCGCGCACGATGTCGCCGTCGAGCACCTCTACCTTTGAGCCGCGCCTCTCGAGCTCCGCGACGAGCAACCCCGTGATCGTCGACTTGCCCGCTCCCGAGAGCCCGGTGAACCAGAGCGTGAAGCCCTTGTCGCCAGCCATTGTCAGTCCGGTTCCTTTCTGTACGAGTCGATCAGGATCTCGGCAACCTCTTCCCGGGTGAACTCGTGTGGCGGCGTCTGCCCCGCCGCGAGCATCTCCCGCACCTTCGTACCCGAAAGGAACAGATGCGACTCCTCGGGGTGCGGGCAGGTCTTGTTGGAGGCCATTCCCTCGCAGTCCTCGCACCAGAAGGTGTGCTCGAAGAACAGCGGCTCGATCCCGAGCTCGGCGAGGTCGACCTCGTAGAAGATCTCCTGGGCGTCGTACGTCCCGTAGTAATCGCCGACACCGGCGTGGTCGCGCCCGACGATGAAGTGCGTGGCGCCGTAGTTGCGGCGCACGATCGCGTGGAAGATCGCCTCGCGCGGGCCCGCGTAGCGCATCGCGGCCGGGTTGACGCCGAGGATCACGCGGTCATCGGGGTAGTAGCGCTCCATCAGGATCTCGTAGCAGCGCATCCGCACGTCGGCGGGTATGTCGCCCTTCTTGGTCTCGCCGATGATCGGGTGCAGGAAGAGGCCGTCGGAGATCTCCAGCGCGGCCTTGGTCAGGTACTCGTGCGCGCGGTGAATCGGGTTGCGGGTCTGGAAGGCGACGATCCGCCTCCAGCCGCGCTCCTGGAAGGCCTTGCGTGACTCCTCGGGCGACAGCAGGCGGCGCGCGAAGGCCTCGTCGTGGTCGGGCAGCGCGTCGGCCTCGATCGGGCCGGCGAGACAGCGGTTGCCCTCGCCGTAGATCGCGGCGACGCCCGGGTGAGCGTCGTCGGTCGTGCGGTAGACGTTCTCGGCCTCGCGCTCGACGTCGCGGTCGAAGACCTCCTCGACCGTCAGCCGCCCCAGGGACTTGCCGTTCGCGGCGGCGAGCTCGATTACGTCGCCCTCGCTCGCGTCGACGCTGGTCGCGAGCACGACGGGGATCGACCAGATGCCGCCGCCCGCGAGCCTCATCTCGTCGACGACGGTGCGCCAGTCGTCGGAGCCCAGTAATCCGTTGAGCGGCGCGAACCCGCCGTTGCCGAGCAGCTCGAAGTCCGCCGTCTGGCGGGCTGACAGCGTCAGGCTGAGCGCCTGCTTCGTATCGGTGTCGGCCATCGGTGTCTGTTCGGTGCTCGGGAAGCCGGGTAGTACAGCAGTTCGGTGCGGCGAGCGCCTCGCGCCCTCAGCCGAGGCGATCGCCTATCCGTTGAGCCCGCACTCGGTCTTCTCCGAGCTGGCCCAGCGGCCGGCGCGCGGAGATTCCCCGGCGCCCGGCGGCCGCGTGCAGTGGGTGCACCCGATCGA
>WNFV01004828.1_pt1 | contig 16568 bp, 15 predicted proteins | sample 5400101 | NCBI WGS metagenome assembly WNFV01 (sample SAMN13153361, study PRJNA577476) | soil metagenome | isolation source: 115 cm soil or saprolite under grassland replicate 1 | place: USA:California | collected 2016-06-15
GGAGTCGGCGGTCGCGAACCTGTGCTCGCCCGGTGAGCGCGTGTGCGTCGTCAGCGCCGGCGCGTTCGGCGAGCGCTGGGCGTCGATCGCCGAGGCGTACGGCTGCGAGGTCGACCGGCTCGCGTACGAGTGGGGCGAGTCGCCGTCCGCGGACGACCTCGCCTCCCGGCTCGCCGAGCGCGAGTCGCGCGTCGTCCTCCTGACGCACTCGGAGACGTCCACGGGCGTCGTCGCCGACGTGCGCTCGCTCGCCGCGTCCGCGCAGGAGACGGGCGCGCTCAGCGTCGTCGACGCGATCTCCTCGCTGGGCGCCGTCCCTCTGGAGACGGACGACTGGGACGTCGACGTCGTCGTCGCCGGCTCGCAGAAGGCGCTGATGACGCCGCCGGGGCTCGCGATGGTGTCGGTCTCGCAGGCGGCGTGGGACGCGCGTGGGACGCTGCCGCGCTTCTACTTCGACTGGGAGCGGACGCGGAAGGCGCAGGCCGTCTTCGACGCGGCGTTCACCCCGGCGGTTTCGCTCGTCGCGGGGCTCGACGTCGCGCTCGGAATCCTGCTCGAGCAGGGTCTCGACGCCGCGTTCGAACGCCACGTGCGGCTCGGGCGCGCGTGTCGCGAGGGGATCAAGGCGATGGGGCTCGAGCTGTTCTCGCCCGACGACGACGGCGCCGCGGTCGTCACCGCCGTGCACGCGCCCGACGGAGTCGACGCCGGTGAGCTGCTGCTCCGCCTGCGCGACCGCCACGGGGTGACGCTCGCGCCGGGTCAGGGGCCGTTGAAGGGGAAGATCTTCCGCATCGGCCACATCGGCTGGTTCGACGTCTTCGACATCGCGACCGCACTTGCGGCGGTCGAGCTGACGCTGATGGAGCTCGGCGCCGACGTCGAGCGCGGGGCCGCCGTCACGCGCGCTTTCGAGGCGTACGAGCAGCCGGTCCACGCGTAGCCCGTTGAGGGTCTTGGTCAGGGAGAAGATCGCCGACGCGGGCATCGAGCTGCTGCGCGCGCGCTTCGACGTCGACGTCGACACCGAGTCCGATCTCGCCGCGACGATCGGCGACTACGACGCGATCGTCATCCGCTCCGCGACGAAGCTCACCGCGGATCTGATCGGGCGCGCGACGAACCTGAAGGTGATCGGCCGCGCGGGCGTCGGCGTCGACAACGTCGACGTCGAGGCGGCGACGCGCCGGGGGATCGTCGTCGCGAACGCGCCCGAGTCGACCGTCATCTCGGCGGCCGAGCACACGATCGGATTGCTGCTCGCCCTCTCCCGCAACATCCCCCAGGCGCACGCGGCGCTCGCCCAGGGCAGGTGGGAGCGGTCGCGCTTCGGCGGGATCGAGCTCGCGGGCAAGACGCTCGGTGTCCTCGGCTTCGGCCGGATCGGGCAGCAGGTGGCGCGGCGCGCGCTCGGGCTCGAGATGCGCGTCGTCGCGTACGACCCGTTCGTCTCGAAGGAGCGGTTCCGCGAGCTCGGCGTCGAGTGGGCGGCGACGCCCGACGACGTCCTCGCGACGGCCGAGTTTCTGACGCTGCACCTGCCGCTCACGCAGGAGACCCGCGGTTCGATCGACGCGGACGCGTTCGCGAAGATGCGCGACGGCGTACGGCTCGTCAACGCCGCGCGCGGGGAGCTCGTCGACGAGGCGGCGTTGCTCGACGCGCTGCGGTCAGGCAAGGTCGCCGCCGCGGCGCTCGACGTCTTCTCCTCGGAGCCCTACACGGGGCCGCTGATCGCGCTCGACAACGTCGTCGTCACGCCGCACCTCGCCGCTTCGACAGAGGAGGCGCAGGACCGAGCGGGCGTGATCGTCGCCGAGCAGGTGGTCGCCGCGCTCGAGGGCGGCCTCGTCACGAACGCCGTCAACATCCCGTCGCTGCGCGCGGAGGACATGGAGGCGCTCGCGCCGTACGTGCCGCTCGCCGCGCAGCTCGGCCGCCTCGCGATGGAGCTCGCCGAGGGCCGCGCGGACCGAATCGAGCTCGCGTACCACGGTGCGCTCTCGCAGTACGACACCCGCCTGTTGACGGTCGCGGCGCTGAACGGCGCGTTCCAGGGTCGCACCGACCAGCCGGTCAACTACGTCAACGCGCCGCTGATCGCGGCCGAGCGCGGCATCGAGGTCGCGGAGGAGCAGCGCCGGCACTCGCGCGACTTCACGAATCTCGTCCGCGTCGGCGTGCGCCGCGACGGGGAAGACCTGCGTGTCGCCGGAACCACGATCGGACGGGAGCATCGGCAGTGGCTCGTCAGTGCGCTCGGCTTCGAGCTCGAGATGGAGCTGGCGCCGCTGCTCGTGCTCTTCCGCTACGACGACGTGCCCGGCGTGATCGGACGGGTCGGCTCGACGTTCGGCGAGGCCGGCGTCAACATCGCCAACATGGCGGTCTCGCGTACGCGCCGCGGCGGCAAGGCGCTGATGGCGCTGTCGATCGACACGCCGCCGCCGCCGGGACTCGTGGAGACGCTGCTCGCCGCAGGCTTCGACGACGCGCGCTTCATCTCGCTTGCCTGACCGCGACCGCTTCTTCCGGAGCTTCGACGAGGCGTGGAGCGACTTCCAGACGCGCGAGCGCGACCTGCTCGACGCGTTCGCGCTCTTCCCGGAGCAGGAGCGGCTCGTGCTCGCGTGGCTGCTGCTGCCCGACCCGGAGCTCGTTGCGCGCGCGCTCGAGCTCCAGCGCGCGTTCGCGCACCTCGACTGGATCACGCCGCTGCCGGCGCACTTCCTGCACGTGTCGGTCGCGTTTCCCGGCGGGACCGCCGCCGAAGAAGAGCTCGCGCGCGGACGGGACGCGTGCGTGGGTGTGGCGCCGTTCGAGGTCGACCTCCGGCGCGTCGGCTGCTTCCACGACGCGGTGATCGTCGAGGTGCACGGCGACGGGCCGCGCGAGCTCGCGGCGCGGCTCGACGAAGACCGCGATCTCTCGACGTACCTGCCGCACCTGACGCTCGGGTTCTTCAATGACGCGCACGACCCGGCACCGCTACGGGAGGCGCTCGTGCCGCTGCGCGACGTCGACCTCGGCCGCCGCCGCTTCGACGCCGTCACGCTCTGCGTCGTCCCCGCCTCGCGAACGACGATCCTGACGCCGTGGCGCGTCGCCGGCAGGGTCGAGTTCTAGGTCGAGCGTGGATTCAGCCGCTTCACGGTCTGCCGCACCAGCGGCTTGATCTTCTCGACCAGCGCGAACTTCCTACCGCGATCGACCACGCGTTCGGCCTCGCAGTTGACGTGACCGTCGACGACGATGAAGCGCGCACCGTCCGCGCGCACCCGCCTGTACTCGTCCAGCGTTGCATGGACGCGCGCAGTGCAGTTGGGATCGTCGCACTCGCAGACGAACACAGCATCCTCGGCACCCAAGCGCTCCGCCGTCGCCGCGATTCGCTCGTTGACGTCGCGGAACAGCGATTCCGTCCGCGCGACACGGAGGTCTTCCTGCTCGCCCATTGCCGTCTCCCTCATATTGTTTCGAGGTACTGGTCTTCAACGGGCGAGGTCGCTCTATGGTTTCGGGTGTGCGCGTCTGGCCGGACAACGTCGAGCGCGTCGCCGCCTTCCTGCGCGCCGCCGGCGCCGAGGCCCGCATCGAGGAGTTCCGCTCCGAGACGGCGACGGCGGCAGCCGCCGCGGAGGTTGCCGGCTGCGACCCCGGCGACATCGTCAAGTCGCTCGTGTGCCTCTGCGACGGCCGCTTCTTCCTCGCGCTCGTGCCGGGAGACCGCCGCGCCGATCTCGAGAAGGTCGCGCGCGCCGCGCGGGCGACGTCGGCGCGCGTCGCCCGCGCGCACGAGGTGGAACGCCTGACCGGGTTCGCGCCCGGCGCCGTCGCGCCCTTCCCGCTGCCGGCCGTCGACGGCGTGCTGATCGACCGGCTCCTGCTCGTGCGCGAAGAGCTCTGGATCGGCGCCGGCTCGACGCGCCACCTCGCAGCACTCCCCGCACGCGAGCTGCTGCGGCTGACGCGCGCGATTCCGGCCGATCTCGTCTCCGAGGGGTAGCCGACCCCCGCGAGGGGTACGATTGCGGCACCCCGCTGCGCGCGAAAGGAGAGCTCTGTGCAGGCCACCGAGAAGATCTGGCTGAACGGCGAGTTCGTCGACTGGGACGACGCGAAGATCCACGTCGGGTCGCACGGCCTGCACTACGGAACCGGCGTCTTCGAGGGCATCCGCTGCTACGAGACGCCGGACGGGCCGGCGGTGTTCCGGCTGAGGGACCACCTCCAGCGCCTCGCGAACTCCGCACGCCTGCTCTACCTCGACCTGCCCTACGGCGTCGACGAGCTGCGCGCCGCGTCGATGGAGCTCGTCACGCGCAACGGGCTGCCGTCCTGCTATCTGCGGCCGATCGCGTTCGTCGGCTACGGCGAGCTTGGCGTCGCCGCGACCGGGAACCCGATCGACGTCGCGATCATGAGCTGGGCGTGGGCGCCGTACCTCGGCGAGGACAGCCTACGGACGGGAATCCGCGCGGCGATCTCGAGCTGGCAGCGCGTCGGTCCGAACGTGATCCCGCACGTCGCGAAGGCGACCGGCATCTACCTCAACTCGATGCTCGCGACGACGGAGGCGCGGCGCGGCGGCTACGACGAGGCGATCCTGCTGACGGCGGACGGGTACGTCGCCGACGGTCCCGGCGAGAACGTCTTCGTCGTGAAGGACGGCGTGCTCTACACGCCGGACCTCTCGACGGGGATCCTGCCGGGGATCACGCGCGACACGATCGTCCAGATCGCGCAGGACCTCGGCTACACCGTCGTCGCGAAGAACCTGATCCGCTCCGACCTCCACCTCGCGGACGAGGCGTTCATGTGCGGCACGGCCGCCGAGGTGACGCCGTTGCGGGAGATCGACGACGTCGAGATCGGCGTCGGCGAGATCACGCTCGCGATCCAGAAGGCGTACCTGGAGACGGTGAAGGGCGAGAGCGACCGGTGGGCGCAGTGGCGCGAGCCGGTCGAGAACTTCGCGCGCGCGCAGGCGTGACGCAGGCCCTCAGGCAGGTCCCGCTGTCGGCGCCGTGGATCGACGAGCGCGACGAGGAGCTCGTGGTCGAGGTGCTGCGGTCCGGCTGGCTCTCGCTCGGCCCGACCGGCCCGCGCTTCGAGGAGCTGTTCGCGGAGAGCGTCGGCGCGCGCTTCTGCGCGGCCGTCTCGAGCGGCACCGCCGGCCTCCATCTCTGCATGCGACTCGCCGGCGTCGCGCCCGGCGACGAGGTGATCACATCCCCGTACTCCTTCGCTGCGTCCGCGAACTGCGCGATCTACGAAGGCGCGACTCCGGTGTTCGCGGACATCGACGCGCGAACCCTCAACCTCGACCCTGCCGCGGTCGAGGCGGCCGTCACCGAGCGGACGAAAGCGATCGTCGCGGTCGACATCTTCGGCTATCCGTGCGAGCTCGACCCCCTGCTCGGGATCTGCGAGCGGTACGGCCTTGCGCTCGTCGAGGACGCGTGCGAAGCGCTCGGCGCCCGTTACAAGGGCGGACGGATCGGCTCGCACGGCCATCCGGCGGTCTTCGCGTTCTATCCGAACAAGCAGATGACGACCGGCGAGGGTGGGACGGTGACGACGGACGACGAGCGCGAGTACGAGCTGCTCGTCTCGCTGCGCAACCAGGGCCGGCTCGACACGCAGTCGTGGCTGCAGCATGGGCGCCTCGGTTACAACTACCGCCTCGACGGACTCTCCGCCGCGCTCGGGATCGGCCAGCTCGAGAAGCTCGACCGCATCCTCGCCGCGCGCGCCGAGGTCGCGGCCTGCTACGGCGAGCTGTTGCGCGGCGTCGACGTCGAGACGCCGTTGCCCGACGACCCCGACCACGAGCGCTCGTGGTTCGTCTACGTCGTCAAGCTGCCGGCGGGAGCCGACCGCGACGCCGTCGCCAGGCGCCTGGCCGAGCGCGGCGTCGCGACGGCGCCGTACCTTCCGTCGATCCACCTGCAGCCGTACATGCGCGAGCGCTACGGCTTCCGCGAGGGCATGCTGCCCGTCTCCGAGGACGCGAGCTCGCGGACGCTCGCGCTGCCGTTCCACGCACGCCTTCCGCGCGACGACCAGGAGTACGTCGTCGAGTCCCTGCGAGCGGCTTTGTAGCAATGGATCAAGCCGCACAAGAGAAGCTCGAGCGGCGAGTTCTCGCGCTCCAGCATCCGCGTGGCGAGACGGAGAATGAATCCGACGACGAAGCGTAGGACGTCGCACCAGATCGCCGTTCGTTTGAACAGTTCCGCAAGGGTCCGACGACGGTGGCCGCCGGAGCCGGGCTTTGCCCGGCGGGAGGCGAACTGAGCGTCGATATGTCGCGCGAAAAAGAAGGGGGCTCACGGGGGAAACATGGTTTCCCCCGTGCGACGACCAGGAATACGTGGTCGAGTCGCTGCGTGCGGCGCTCACGTGAGATGACCGACCGGCGGCTGCTCGCGTTCGCGGCTGCCGTCCTCCTCTTCCACCACCTCCCGTCGCTGGCCGGGGACGCCGGAGCGTGGGTCGACCTCGTGACGCCGTTCGCGGTCGTCTTCGCCGCGGCTGCGTTGCTGTCCACGTTCGCTGCGCGCGCGCTCCCGCTCGCGCTCGTCGCCGCGCTGCTCTACGTCGACGGGCACGGCATCCACCTCGCCGCGAACGCGATCGGCAACGAGGGCCCGACGGGAGACGCGCGCCGCGTGACGCATTTCTGGGACGAGGAATGGGGCCACTTCGAGTGGCACCTCGGGCTGTTCGCGCTGCTCGGGGCGATCGCACTCGCCGCGCGCGGCGCACCGGTGGGCCGCCGCGCCGCCGCGGTATCCGCGCTGATGCTCGGATTCACGTTCTTCACGAGCACCGTCGAAGGCGGCACGTGGTGGCTGGAGCTCGCGGCCACCGCAGTCTTCGTGCCGTGGGCGCTTCGCGCGCGGCAGCCGGTGCTTTCGACGTTCGCGGGCGCGTTCGCGCTGGGCGCGCTTCTGATCGGGGTGTGGGCCGCGTGGCACGGCGGCGTGCCGCAGTTCAGCCAGCTCGGTTGGACCTGACGCGTCGACGCCTGCTCGGGCTCGCACTCGCAGGCGCGGTCCTCGTGACCGCCGTCGTCTTCCGTTCCTCGCTCGACGCGCAGCTGCGTGCAGCGCTCGTCCTCTCCGACGTGCTCCGAACCCCGGTCCTTTCGTGGACGGCGCGCGCGCTCACCTCCGAGCCGCGCGTCGACGACCGCGCCGTCGTCGCCGGCGCGCCGACGACCGTCGTCCGGCCGGGCCGCGGCGACCGCTGGCCGGCGCTCGTGTTCGTGAACGGCGCAACCGAGCTCGGACGTCACCATCCCGACGTCGAGCGGCTCGCGGAGGGCCTCGCGCGCGCCGGCTTCCTCGTGCTCGTCCCGGACCTGCCGGGCCTCTCGCGCGGTGAGATCACCGAGCGGACGCGGCGGGCGACGATCGCGGTCGTGCGCGCCGCAGCCGAGCGGCCCGACGCACGCGGTGACCGCGTCGCTCTGGTGGGCGTCTCGGTCGGGATGTCGCTCGCACTGCTCGCGGCCGAGGACCCGTCGCTCGCCCGGCGTGTGAGCGTCGTCGGCGGGATCGCGCCCTACACCGACCTCCGGCACGTCATCCGCGTTGCGACCACGGACACGTACGCGGAGGACGGCCGCATCCTCCGCTACGACGCCGATCCGTTCGTCGCGCTCGCGCTGGCGCGTTCGCTCGTCGCCGGCGTTCCGCCCGGCACCGAGCGGAACAACCTGCTGCGCGCGCTGCTCGCCGTTCCCGACGAGTCGCCCGACCCGCTCGCGGTCCTCCCGAATCCGGATGCCGTCCGCGGCGGCTTGCGCGCCGTTGTCCGCCTGCTTCTGAACCGCGAGCCCGCGCGCTTCGCGGGCTTGTACGCCGCGCTGCCCGCAGGGATGCGCGCCGAGCTCCGCCGCCTGTCGCCGCTGCGTGGCGCGCACCGGCTGCGCGCCGAGGTCCAGCTGGCGAGCGCGCCGCACGACAAGTACTTCCCGCTCGGCGAGTCGCGGACGCTCGCGCGCGCGACGAGGGCGCCGGTCGAGCTGACGGTCACGCGTACGCTCCAGCATGCCGTGCCCGAACCGTCGCTCCGGGACGTCTGGGACCTGCTGCGGTTCGACGGCTTCGTCGTTCGCACCCTGCGGGCCGCCCGGTCATAGAATCGTTGCCATGCCTGACGGCGGCCGCATGATCTTCCTCGGCTTCGGCAAGTACGTGCGCGCCGACAAGATCTACGCGCTCGAGCCGTTGCTCGGCGACGAGCGCGGCGGCGGCCGGCGGACGCGCGTCTGGGTGGAAGGCGTGGGAGACCCGATCGTCGCCGCCCGCACCGAGCGGACGATCCTCGGCGAGATGGGCCAGGAGGCGGCCGCGAACGTCGCCGTCGTCGACGACGCGATCGCACTTGCCCGCCGGCTGCTCGAAGGTGCGGAGCAGGGACGGCTCGACCTCGGCGACCTCCAGCGGCGCGCGCGGCGGCTGCTCGAGGCGACGACCTCGCCGGACGACGGCGAAAAGCTGTTCTGAGCGACGAGCAACGCGTCGACGAGACGCCGGTCGGGCTCGAGAGCCCCGGCGTCCGCGAGCGCTTCGCCCGCCTCGCGATCGACCTCTCGCCGCTTCGCGACCACCCGCACTTCCGCTGGTTCTGGTCCGGCCAGGCCGTCAAGGACCTCGGCGGCGGCGTCGTGCAGGTTGCGTTGCCGTTCCAGATCTACGCGCTGACGGGTTCGACGCTCGCCGTCGCGGCGCTCTCCTTCGTCGAGCTCGTTCCGCTCGTGACGCTGACGCTCGTCGGCGGCGCGCTCGCCGACGCGGTTGAGCGCCGTCGGCTGATGGTGTTGACGCAACTCGGCATGGCGGTCGTCGGCGCCGGTCTGCTCGTCAACGCGGCGCTGCCACATCCCAACGTCGCCGCAGTCTTCGTCCTCGCCTTCTTCGCCGCGTCGTTCTTCTGCCTCGGGATCGGCGGCATGCGCTCGGTGACGCCGCGGCTCGTGCCGCCGGAGAAGATCCCCGCGGCCAACGTCCTCCAGGGCATCTCCGGCTCGTTCGCGGCCGTCGGCGGCCCGGCGCTCGGGGGCGTCCTGATCGGAACCGTCGGCCTGACCTCGACGTACGCGTTCGACCTCGCGACGTTCGTGGTCGGCATCGCCGGAATCCTCGCGCTGCCGCGCATCGCGCCGGTCCCCGACGCCGACCGCCCGAGCGTCCGCTCCGTCGTCAACGGCTTCCGTTACGTTCGCAGGCAGCCGGTCGTGCTCGGCTTCATGCTCGTCGACGTCAACGCGATGATCTTCGGGATGCCGATGGCGCTGTTCCCCGCGCTCGCCGCGCACCGGTACGGGAACCCGTCGCTCGTCGGCTACCTCTACGCCGCGCCGTACGCCGGTGCGCTCGCTTCGTCGCTCGTCTCCGGCTGGATTCCGCACGTGCGGCGGCAGGGACTCGCCGTGGCGATCGCCGCTTCGGCGTGGGGCGTCGCGATCGCAGCGTTCGGCTTCTCGCACGGGCTGTGGGTCGGGCTCGGCCTGCTCGCGCTTGCGGGCGCGGCGGACGACGTCAGTGCCGTCTTCCGTTCGACGATCATGCTCAGCGCAACGCCGGAAGCGATGCGCGGGCGGCTGACGGGAATCGAGTTCATGCAGGTCGCGAGCGCGCCGACGCTCGGGAACGTCGAGGCGGGCGTCGTCGCGTCGCTGACGTCGCTTCGCTTCTCGATCGTCTCCGGCGGCTTCGCGTGCGTCGCGGGAACGCTGCTCGTCGCGCTCGCGTTCCCCGCGCTGATCCGTTACGACGCGAAGCGCGACAAGCTGACGTGATGCTGCGACGAAACTTCTTCGCTCGTGACGTGCACGCGGTCGCGCGCGAGCTGATCGGCGCGACGCTCCTCGTCGAGGGTGTCGGCGGCCGGATCGTCGAGGCCGAGGCGTACCACCACGAGGATCCGGCCGCGCACGGATTCCGCGGCCGCACCGCGCGCAACGCGTCGATGTTCGGGCCGCCCGGTCACGCGTACGTCTACCGCTCGTACGGGATCCACTGGTGCCTGAACGTCGTCTGCGAGCGCGAGGGAGTCGCCGACGCCGTCCTGCTCCGCGCGCTCGAGCCGCTGCACGGGCTCGACGCGATGCGCGTGCGGCGCGGGGTGGAGGACGAGCGCCTGCTGTGCTCGGGTCCGGGGCGGCTCTGCCAGGCGCTCGCCGTGACGCGCGAGCACGACGGCCTGCCGCTGGACGAGCCGCCGTTCGAGCTGTACGCGCGAGAGGTCGAACCGGACATCGTCTTCGGGCCGAGGATCGGGATCACGAAGGCGGCCGAGCGGCCGTGGCGCTACGGCCTCGCGCGCTCGCCCTTCCTCAGCCGTCGCTTCTGACGCTACGCGGCGCGTCCGACGACGAGCGAGACCTTGAGGTTCGGCGCCGCGGCGACCCCCGGTTGCGGCGTCTGCGCGACGACGCGCCCGGGCTTGCCGTCAGCGAACCGCGCGACGAGCCCGTTCAGCTTCCGCTTGCGCAGCTTCTGTCGCGCGTGACGGAGATCGAGGCCGACGACGTCGGGGACGACGCCCCACAGTGCGCGCGGCAGCACGAGCGTCACCTTGTCGTACGAGGAGAGCGTCCCGCGGGCCGGGAACTGCGCGAGCACGATGTTGAGGCGCTGCAGCGGCTTCGCCGGCTTGAAGACGTAGGCGGGCGTGAGCGGCTGCGCCGCGAGCCGCTGGAGCGCGAAGGCGAGCGTCTTGCCGACCAGATGCGGGACCTCGACCTCGTTCGGCTTGCAGCGCGCGACCGCCGTCGGCGCGCGGCCGGCGAAGAACTCGAGCGCCGCCGCCTCGCGGCAGTTGCCGTTGTCGAGCTCCATCCGCCCGTCGCGCCAGACGACGCTGTGCGGCGTGCCGTACAGCGAGGGCGCGGGCGGGAAATACGCGACCTGGCGATCCTCGGGGATCAGCTTCAGCGCCTCTTCCATGAACGACTTCCAGATCAAGGCCGGGAAGGTGCCGCCCGCGACGGGCTGCCCGTGATACTGGTAGGTCATCGGCACGAGCTTGTCCGGATAGCCGACCCACACGGCGGTGACGAGCTGCGGCGTGTAGCCGACGAACCACGCGTCGCCGTAGTTCTCGGTCGTCCCGGTCTTGCCCGCGGCCGGCCGGCCGGGGATCGCCGCGTGGCGGCCGGTTCCCTGCTGCACGACCTGCTGCAGGAGCGCGTTCACCGTCGCGGAGGTCTCCGGTCGCAGCATCCGGCGGGGCGTGATCGAGTTGCAGCGGACGTGCTTCTTGCCGCACTCGACGTCCGTGGCGTTCTTGTCTCCGACCGCGACGATCGCGCGCGGATGGTTGCCGATGATCGAGCCGTCGATGCGGAAGCCGCCGTTCGCGAACGCTCCGAACGCGCGGGCCATCTCGAGTGGGTTGACTGCCTGCGCGCCGAGCCCGATCGAGAGGTACGCCTTCAGGCCGCTCGTGATCCCCAGCCGGTGCGCGGTGTGGAGGACGTTGATCGGCCCCACGAGGCGCGTCAGCTGCGCGTACACGCTGTTGTCCGAGTGGATCGTCGCCTGCGTCACGTCGATCGGCCCGAGGTACGCGCCCTCGTAGTTGTGTACGGGCCAGAACGTGCCGCCGGCGTAGAGGGTGACCGGCTTCGAGACGAGCTGCGACCCGGGAGCGACGCCCTGCTCGAGCGCGGTCGCCAAGACGAACGGCTTGAACGACGAGCCGGCCTGCCGCTCGCCCTGGACCGCGAGGTTGAACTGCGACTTGTGGAAATTGTCACCGCCGATCATCGCGAGCACCCGCCCGTCGCGGGGATCCATCGCGACGAGCGCCGCCGACGGCCCGCTCGGGTCGATCAACCACTTCGAGATCGCGTCGCGCGCAACCTGTTGCAGCCGCAGGTTTATCGACGTGCGGACGCGCAGTCCGGCGCCGAAGACGGTCCTCGCCCCGTACCGGTCGACGAGCAGCTGCTTCACGTAGTTCGTGAAGTACGGCGCCGCCGCGCCCTGCGTCCCGGGCAGGCGCACGTCTGCCGGCTTCGGCAGCGGCGCGGCGTTCGCACGCTTGAAGTCGGCGGGGCTGATGTGGTCGGCGTCGAGCATCGCGTGCAGAACGACGGCGCGCCGCGCCCGTGCCGCCTTCGGGTTCGCGACCGGATCCCACCGCGACGGGTCCTCGGGGATCCCCGCGAGCAGCGCCGCCTCCGGCAGCGTCAGCTTCGAGGCACCGTGGCCGAAGTACGCCTTCGCAGCGGTTTGGACGCCGTACGCGCCGTTGCCGAAGTAGATCGTGTTCAGGTACGCGGTGAGGATCTTCGTCTTCTTCCAGTGTCGCTCGAGCTGCCACGCCAGCGCCGCCTCGCGCAGCTTGCGCGCGATCGTGCGCTGGTTGTGGATAAGCGAGTTCTTGACGAACTGCTGCGTGATCGTCGAGCCGCCCTGCACGGCTCCCTTGTGCCGCACGTCGGCCCAGAGGGCGCGCAGGATGCCGTGGACGTCGACGCCGCGGTGCTCGTAGAAGCGCTTGTCCTCGACGTCGACGATCGCGTGCTTCATCCACGGCGAGATCTCGTCCCAGTCGACGAGGACGCGCGCCTGCGAGCCGCGCAGCACCGCGAGGATCGTCTTGCCGTCGTCGGCGTAGACGTAGCCGTTGACCTCACCCGACTGCACGCGGGCCGGATCGAGCGCCGGCAGCTCGCGCGAGAGCGCCGTCACGAGGCCGAAGAAGAACGTCGCCGCCGACACCCAGAAGAGGACGAACAGCAGCACGAGCAGGCGGAGCTTGCGAATTCGCTTGATTCGACGCCGCTGCACGACCGCGGAAGCGTAGCCCCTCCCAGGCGCAGGGCTGATAGAAACGACGGATGAAGACTCGCGCTCCTTACGGCTCGTGGCGGTCGCCGATCTCGGTCGAGCAGCTCGCCGGCGCCGGAGAGCCGTTCTTCGGCTACGCGATCGTCGACTTCGGGCCCGAGGGCCTGCTCTGGGTCGAGCAGCGGAACGCGGAAGGCGGACGCGCAGCGCTCGTCCGCGACGGCGTCGAGCTGACGCCGAAGACGTTCAACGCGCGCACGCGCGTGCACGAGTACGGCGGCGGCGCCGTGTGGTGCGGCGGCGGGGCGATCTTCGCGTCCAGGTTCGACGACGGCCGCGTCTACCGGGTCGAGAACGGAGAGGTGTCTCCCGTGACGCCGGAGCCGCCGGAGCCGAACGCGCTTCGGTACGCGGACGGCGTCGTCTCGGACGGACGTGTGACGTGCGTGCGCGAGTCGCACGGCGACTCCGTCGTGAACGACCTCGTCGCGTTCCCCGTCGACGGTGGGACGCCGGAGGTCGTTGCGAGCGGACGCGACTTCTACTCGAGCCCGCGCTGGAGCGCCGACGGCTCGCGGCTCGCGTACCTCGCCTGGGACCATCCGCTGCTGCCCTTCCTCGGCTGCGAGCTCTGGGTCGACGGCGAGCACGTTGCGGGCGGTGCGGACGAGGCGGTCTTCCAGCCGACGTGGGGACCGGACGGCGCGCTCTACTGGGTTTCCGACCGCGACGGCTGGTGGAACCTCTACCGCGACGGCGAGCAGCTGACGCAGCTCGAGGCCGAGCTCGGCTGCCCGCACTGGATCTTCGGGCTCCGCACGTACGACTTCCTCGCCGACGGGCGCATCGCGTGCACGGTGATCGACCGCGCGGTCCACTCGTACGCGCTTCTCGATCCGCAGAGCGGGGAGCTCGAGCCGCTCGACCTGCCGTTCACCGCTTCGATGCCGTACGTCACCGGACACGGCACGCGCTTCGCGATCCTCGCCGCGACGCCGACCGAGTCAGGCGGGATCCACGTCGTCGACGCCGACACGTCGACGTACGAGACCGTCGCGCGCACGTGGACGCACGAGCTCGACCCCGCCTCGGTCTCGGTCGGGCGGCCGATCGAGTTCGAATCGAACGGCCGGCGCGCACACGCGTTCTACTACCCGCCGGCGAATGCCGACTTCGAGGCGCCCGACGGCGAGCTGCCGCCGCTCCGCGTCTCGATCCACGGCGGCCCGACGGCGCAGACCATGCTCGCATTCTTCCTGCCGGTCCAGTTCCTGACCTCGCGCGGCTGGGGCGTCGTTGACGTGAACTACGGCGGCTCGACCGGCTTCGGCCGCGCCTACCGCGAGCTCCTGCACGACGAGTGGGGCGTCGTCGACCTCGAGGACTGCATCGCCGCGGCGCGGCACCTCGCCGAGACGGGCGAAGTCGATCCGAAGCGGATGTCGATCGCGGGCGGCAGCGCGGGCGGTTACACGACCCTACTCGCGCTCGCGCAGAGCGACGTCTTCGCCGCGGGGACGTCGGCCTTCGGCGTCACCGACCTCGTGACGTTCACCGACGTGACGCACAAGTTCGAGGAGCGTTACATGGACTGGCTGCTCGGTCCGCTCCCCGACGCGCTCGACGTCTACCGCGAACGCTCGCCGATCACGCACGCGGACTCGATCCGCTCGCCCGTCATGATCACGCAGGGACTCGACGACAAGGTCGTGCCGCCCTCGCAGGCGGAGCAGATCGTCGAGGCCCTCGAGCGGAACGACGTGCCGTACCTCTACGTCCCGCTCGAGGGCGAGGGCCACGGCTTCCGCCGGCGCGAGTCGCTGATCCGCGTCACGGAGCTCGGCCTCTCGTTCTACGGCCAGGTGTTCGGCTTCGAGCCCGCCGACGACGTCGAGCGCGCGGAGCTCAGCGGCCTTCAGTCGTCTGCGCCGAGGCAGTAGCCGCCCGAATACGTCCCTTCGGTGCCGGTCGCGGTGAAATGCCCGGGTGCGACGAGGCCGCCGCTTACCTGCGCGAACTGACGCGTGCCGCCAACGAAGTTCACGGTCGTAACGAACGTGCCGTCGGCGTTCAGGTGGCTCGTGTCGTCGCCGTGGATGACCGCCCCGTTCGTCAGCGTGATCGTGCTGTGCCCGAGCAGGTCGCCGGTCGCCGAGACGCCGTACGCCTCGAAGAAATAGGAGCCGGCGAGGTCGCCGTAGAGCGTGCCGGCCGTACAGAAGAACGACGGGCAATCGGCGCTGAACGGCTGCAAGGCGACGGCGACGAACGTCCCCTCGACGGCGTGACAGCCCCCGGCCGCTCCCGACGCCGGACCGACGAACGCGAGTGCGGCGAACGCGACTGCGATGAGCTTCATATGCCCTCCTCCGGTCGTTGCAGCGACCCTATAACCTCGTTCGTCCGATGGGAATCCCGGAGCTGACGCGGAACGCGGTGAGCGTGCTGCCCGAGGGCGGGCTGGAGGCGAAGCTGAAGCTCGGCCGGCCGTTGCGTGTCAAGCTCGGCATCGACGTGACGGCGCCGGACGTCACGCTCGGCAACGGCGTCCCGCTCCAGCGCATGCGCGCCTTCCAGGACGAGGGTCACGTCGGCGTCCTGATCGTGGGCGACTATACGACGCGGATCGGCGACCCCTCCGGACGGAAGGCGACGCGCCCGATGCTCGATCCGGCCGAGATCGACGCGAACGCGCAGCGGTACTTCGCGGACGCGTCGACGATCATCGACCCCGAGCGCACGGAGGTCCGCTTCAACAGCGAGTGGCTCGGCAAGCTCGACTTCGCGGAGATCCTGCGGCTGACGCGCACGACGACCGTCGCGCGCATCCTCGAGCGCGACGACTTCGCGAAGCGCTTCGCCGCCGAAGAGCCGATCTCCGTCTCCGAGCTCCTGTATCCGCTCATGCAGGCGTACGACTCGGTCGCGGTCGAGGCGGACGTCGAGCTCGGCGGCACCGACCAGACCTACAACCTGCTGATGGGCCGCGAGGTGATGCAGGTCTACGGCCTCGAGCCGCAGATCGCGCTCACGGTCGAGTACCTCGACAGCTGGGACGGCAGCGGCATGAGCGCGTCGCGCGGCAACTACGTCGGGCTGAAGGAGCCGCCCGAGGAGCAGTTCGGCAAGACGATGCGCATTCAGGACTCGCTGCTGCCGCAGTGGTACCGGCTCGTCATGGAGCGCGAGCCGCCGACGGGCGACCCGCTCGAGGCGAAGCTCGAGCTGGCGCGCTTCGTCGTCCGCCGCGCCTGGGGCGACGAGGCCGCGCACGCCGCCGAGGAGCACTTCACCCGCACCGTCCGCCGCGGCGAGGTGCCGGCGGACGTGCCGGAGGCCGACCTGCCGGACGGCGACCCGGTGCACCTGCCGGCGGTGCTCGTCGAGCGGCTCGGGATCGGGTCGACGAGCGAGGCCCGGCGGCTGATCGCCCAGGGCGGCGTCAGGCTCGACGGCGAGGTCGTGGCCGAGACGGACGTGCCCCGCGAGCGGCTCGCCGGAGCCACGCTGCAAGCCGGAAAACGGCGGTTTTTGCGTTTCCGGCCGGCCTGAAACTTGCTATAGTCCCCGAGCTGTCCGAACGGGCGGCGGAACAAAGTCCCTGCACCCGAGACAATTTGGAGGCCTTCGGCCGAAGCCGGACACAGCATTCCGACTCCGATCCGAAGCCTCTGCGCGAGTCCAGAGGCTTTTTTACGCCGTCAAAGCAGCACCGGTCTTTGAAAACTCAACAGCGTGAATACGTCGAGA
>WNFV01005271.1_pt1 | contig 16559 bp, 19 predicted proteins | sample 5400101 | NCBI WGS metagenome assembly WNFV01 (sample SAMN13153361, study PRJNA577476) | soil metagenome | isolation source: 115 cm soil or saprolite under grassland replicate 1 | place: USA:California | collected 2016-06-15
TGTCGATCCGGTTCCGCATGATGTCGATCGACCGGTCCAGATCGTCCGCGGTGAGCTCGTGTCCCTTCGGCGGGACGGCCTTCAGCACGACCTCGAGGCCGCCCTGGAGGTCGAGACCGAGCGTCGCCTTGCGGTGAACCGGCGATCCGGGAACGGCGAGCAGGGCAACGCCCGCGAGCGCCGCCACGATGAAGCCGATCAGGGTGAGATGTCTACGCCGGTCGGACACGCCTACTGGCCGGACAGGTTAGCCGGGGTCTCTTCACCAGGGTCTTCCGGCTCTTCGAGCTCCTCCTCGGACACGATCCCGGCAATCGCACGCTTCGCAATCCGAACCTCCACCCCGTCCGCGATCTCCACGTGCACCTCGTCCTCCTCGAGCGCCGTCACGGTTCCGTAGAGGCCACCCGCCGTCACGACCTCCTTGCCGACGGCGAGCGCCTGCATCATCCGCTGCGATTCGAGCTGCCGCCGGCGCTGCGGCCGGATCAGCAGGAACCACATGAGGACGAGCAGGACGAGGATGAAGACGTAGCCGGGCACGGAACCTCCTCACACGGCTGCGGCGGCGAGCCGGCCGAGCGCCTCGGCCTTGTATGCCGCCAGCCGGCCCTGCTCGATCGCCGCACGCGCGTTCGCGGTCAGTTCGAGGAGGAATCGTAGATTGTGGAGGCTCAGCAGGCGCAGGCCGAGGAGCTCCTGCTGGTTGACGAGGTGCCGTACATAGGCGCGGGAGAAGCGCGAGCACGCAGGACAGGAGCAGCCCTCGTCGAGCGGGCGGGGGTCGCGGGCGAAGCGCGCGTTGCGCAGGTTGAGCCGCCCTTGCCAGGTGAGTGCGCTGCCGGTTCGCGCCGTCCGCGTCGGCAGGACGCAGTCGAACATGTCCACCCCGCGCTCGACCACCTCCAGGACCCCTTCGGGGTCGCCGATGCCCATGAAGTAGCGCGGCTTGTCCGCCGGGAGCAGCTCGGCGCCCCACGCGGTCGTCTCGAACATCTCGCCCCGCTCCTCGCCGATCGCCAGACCTCCGAGCGCGTAGCCGTCGAAGTCGAGGTCCGCCACCTCGGCGATCGAGCGCCGCCGAAGCTCGGGATCGGATGCGCCCTGAGCGATCCCGAACAGGAGCTGGCCGTCGGCTCGGGGCGCCTGACGCTGCCGTGCGGCCCAGAGCGTCGTCCGACGCACGGCCTCGGCCAGCTCCGCGCGTTCGATTCCCACCGGCGGGCAGATGTCCAGGCACATCGCGATGTCGGAGCCGAGCTTGGCCTGGATCTCCGCCACGGACTCCGGAGTGAAGCGCGCGAGTGCGCCGTCGTAGACGGAGCGGAAGGTGACGCCGTCGTCATCGACGGCGGCGATCGTGTCGCGGAGCGAGAAGACCTGGAACCCGCCCGAGTCCGTGAGGATCGGCCCGTCCCACGCCATGAACCGGTGCAGCCCGCCGAGCTCGGCGATCAGGTCCTCCCCGGGACGGAAGTGGAGGTGGTAGGTGTTTCCCAGCAGGATCGTCGTCCCGAGCTCGCGCACCTCGTCGGGATCGAGGGTCTTGACGGTCGCCTTCGTCCCGACCGGCATGAACGCCGGCGTCGGCACGTCGCCCTGCGGGGTGCGGAGGACGCCGGCCCGAGCCGGGCCGTCAGTTGCCGTGACGGTGAACGCGTCGCTCATAGAGGCTCATGTTGCGGCCGCCGAGCTCGAGGTCGCCGCGGTGGTCGAAGCCGAGCTCTTCGTAATAGCGGCGAATGCCGGGATTATCGGCGAGGCAGTCGAGCCGGACGAACTGCCGTTGCGCTGCCAGAGCCGTCGCGGCGGCCCAGTTGATGATCGCGGCGCCGAGGCCGAGCCCGGCCCGGTCGCGGCGCACGGCGAGCTTGTGAACATAGACCGCGTCGGGCGGACGGTCGCCCCAATACCTCGCGTCGTCGTGGTAGAGCGTGACGGTCGCCACCGGCTCGCAGTCCTCCTCGACGACGTGAACCTCGCCACGGTCGATCGATGCCACGAGTTGATCCCGCGGGAACGGCAGCGGCCACTGCTCGAAGCCCCGTTCGCCGACCCAGCGCGTCGCCTCGTCGAGCAGCTCGGCGACGAGCTCGGCGTCGGCCCGGTGTGCCGGCCGCACGTTCACAGCACGAGCATCGCGTCGCCGAAGGAGTAGAAGCGGTACCGCTCGTCGATCGCGATCCGGTAGAGCCGGCGCGTCTCCTCGACGCCCGCAAAGGCCATCACGAGCGCCAGGAGGGTCGAGCGCGGCAAGTGGAAGTTCGTGAGCAACGCGTTGGTGCGGCGAAACTCGAAGCCCGGCCTGACGAAGAGATCGGTGCGGCCCGACAGCGGTGCGCCGCGTACGAGCGTCTCGAGCACACGCACTGTAGTCGTACCGACCGCGAGGACACGCGCCGCGCGGCGAATGCGTGCCCACGCGCGAGAGCTCACCTCGTAGCGCTCTCCGTGCAGCCCATGCTCGTCGAGATCGTCGACGGCGATCGGCCGGAAGGTGTCGAGCCCCACGTGCAGCGTCACGCGTTCGACGTCCAGCCGCTTCAGCAGCTCCTCGGTGAAGTGGAGACCCGCGGTCGGCGCCGCGGCTGAGCCGGGCTCGTGTGCATAGACCGTCTGATAGCGCTCGGGTTCGGCGAGCGGCTCCGTGATGTACGGCGGCAGCGGTGTCTCACCTTCGGGCTCGCCGTCCAGGCGCACACGCCACCGGCCCTCCCCGAGGTGCTCGAGCAACTCGACGGGTCCGTAGCGTTCGCCCGGACGCAGTCGTCGCGTCGGCCGCGCGAGCGCTTCCCACAGTCCGTCCTCCAGCCGCTCGAGCAGGAGAACCTCACCACGCGGGCGCTCGATCGGGATGCGCGCCGGAACGACCCGCGTGTCGTTGACGACCGTGAGCGCGTCACCGATCACGTCCGCCAGGTCTGCGAACCTCCGATGATCCACCCGCTCGGACACGCGATCGTAGACCAGCAGGCGCGACTCATCGCGGCGCGCCACGGGATGCTGCGCAATGAGCTCCGGCGGGAGGTCGTACTCGAGCTCCCTCGTTTTCATCCAGCGCCAACGGTACTCTTCCCCGACATGGACGAAGGCGCGATCGAGCGCGCAAAGGAACGGGTGGAACAGCGCGCCGAGGGAGCAGCACTCGACACGCTGCTGGCCCGGGCCCGCGAGCAGGTCGAGACGCTCGCAGCGGCGGCATCTGCACTGGAGGAATCGCTGCCGGCCCGCGTTGGCGACGCGATTCGCGAAGAGGCCCAGCCTGTCGCACGCAACCTCGCAGAGGTGCGCGGGCTCGTGAACCAGCTCGTCCGCCGCCTCTCGGACCTCGAGAGTGGCACGCTCACAGAGCGGAACGCGCGCGTCGACGACCTCGCACTGCTCGTCGATCTCGTGTCGTCGGGCTGGAAGAGCGTCGATGCGCGGCTCGCCCGCGTCGAAGCCGTCGTGGGCCGCCTGGAGCAGGGCCTCCAGGACAAGGGCGGCGCGATCGTCTACAGGATCGAAGACCGCCGGCCCGACGCAGCCTCTTCCTAGAGAGGTTCTAGGTCACCGCAAGGATGACGGCCGCGCAAGCGGCCCAGCCGGCGATGCAGACGAGGATCGGCGCGTCCCGCAGCAGCACCTCCTCCGGCTCCTCCCCGAGGTCCTGCCGGTGCATGAGGAGCAGATAGCGGAAAACGCCGAACACGACGAACGGGATCGTGATCATCATCGCCTTCGAATCGCGCGCGGTGAAGGTGTAGAGGCAGTACGAGATGACCGTCGAGGCCGCGACGACGGTCACGAGCTGGTCGACGAGGGCGAGCGAGTAGCCCTCGAGCACCGGCCGGCCGGGAGTCGCCTCGGCCCCCACGAGCACGAGCTCGCCCCGCCGCTTGGCCAGCGCGAGGAAGAGCGCGAGCAGCGCGGTGCACAGGAGCAGCCAGGGCGAGATCCGGACCTCGACCGCGGCCGCTCCCGCAGCGCCACGCACGACGAACAGACCACCGATCGTCATCACGTCCAGGAGCACGACGTGCTTGAGCGCGAGCGTGTACGCCGCCTGGAGTGCGAAGAACGTCGAGAGGAAGACGATCGAGGCCAGCCCGAGCGGCGCCACGAGCAGAAAGGCCGAGAAGATGAGCAGCGCCGCGATCGCCTCGGCGACCCGAGGCGAGAGCTCGCCGCGCGCAATCGGGCGCGAGCTCTTGACCGGATGGGCGCGGTCGTGCGCAACATCTCTGACGTCGTTGACGAGGTAGCTGGCGCTCGAGGCCGCGCAGTAGGCGACGAACGCGGTGAGCGCTTCGGCCCAGCGCGAGGCGTCACCGAGCTTCGCCGCGAAGATGATCCCGGCGAACAGCAACAGGTTCTTGGTCCACTGCCTCGGGCGCAAGGCGACCACGACGGCACGCGGGAGCGACCGCCTCGCGGGAAAAGCGACGACGGGCGCAGTCTCGGGGAGGCTCATCGGGGCCGATCGTAGAGAAGATCAGCAGCGCAGTGAAAACAGACGCCGAACCGCCGGCGGAGCGACTCGACACCAATTCAGCTCGTAACCAACTGTCCAGCGAACGAGGTCCCAGTCATCACCTGCGCGCCGCAGGGCGAATGTCGCCGAGCGCCCCACCGGGCCTCCCGTCGACACCTGAGCCACAGCAAAGCTTCGCCCCGGCCCCAGCACCGCGATGAAGTCGATGGCGGCGCGGCTGTGCACGAATCGACGCATCTGCTCGGAATGCGAGAGCACGTCGCGAAGTTCCGCCGCTTCGCCGCGAGTTGCCCGAGCTGAGCGAGCGACCGGGAAGAAGCACACGCCGTACAAGCTCAATATCACTCCGGGAGGAGCCAGATCGCAGGGCTCATCGGAGCTGAAGCTCGAAACGATCCGCCACAGGGAACCAAGACTTTGCATGAGCATGGTCCCGTTAAAAAGGGTGCACTTACGGTAGGGCCGCGCGAAGGTGACGCCGGCATCGGCCCACCGTTCATTCAGGGTCGAGACACGCAGGTGGAAGCGCCAGCAGGCATTCGACGGAGTGCGCGGCCGGTACTCGAGCAGGGCGCCGACGATCGAGCGACGTTCGGCTGAGGTCGGCGGGCGCCTTGCCGTCGTGCCGGCAACCGGAATTTCCTCGGACACGACCGCAGCGGCGGGGGGCCCTGTGAGGTGAATCGCCTGCTCCGAGGAGCATCCGGGGAGATAGAGCACGGCGACGGTTGCGACAACGAGCCGCTTCACCGCTCGGGCAAGGCGGGCAGAACGAGCTGGAAGCGGCTTCCTTGCCCGGGCTTCGTGTCGAGCTCGATGCTTCCGCCCAGCGCGGCGGCGAGCTCGTGCGCGATCGCAAGGCCGAGCCCCGTACCGGAGTCGTCTCGGGACCAGAAGGGCCGGAAGATGCGCTCGCGCTCCTCGACCGGGACGCCCGGCCCGTTGTCGTCGACCGCGACCGAGACTCGTCCGTTCGCGGCGGCCAGCTCGAGCTCGACCCGCCCGCCGTTGGGCGTCCACCGGAACGCATTCGACAGGAGGTTGGAGATGATCTGCAGCACGCGGTCGCCGTCGGACACGATCGTCGGCCGGGCTTCGAACCGCTTGTCGTACTCGATCCCCCGCTGGCGCGCTTCCTCGCCGAACGCCGCGTATGCCTGATCGCACAGCCGTTCCATGTCGACCTCTTCCTTGAGCAAGGTGAAGCGGTGGGCCTCGAGCTTCGCCAAGTCGAGGACGTCTCCCACGAGACGCTCAAGTCGTTCGCCTTCTCTTGCGATCACTTCGAGCGAGGCGCGACGTGCAGCCGGATCGTCGGCGACGCCCTCACGCAGCGCATCGACGTGACCACGAATTGCGGTCAGCGGTGTGCGTAGCTCGTGCGACACGCTCATGAGGAAGTTGCGCTCCTGCTGCTCGGCCTCGGAGAGCCGTTCGGCCATCTGCCCAAAGCTGTCCGCGAGGTGGCCGATCTCGCCGCCCCCCGGGACTCGCGGCACTGCGACCTCGTAGTGCCCGCGCGAGATCTCGTCCGTAGCCGCCGACAGCGCGAGCACGGGCTGCGTGATGCGGCGGAAGAGGTACCAACCGAGCATCCCCGCGATCAGGAGGCCACCGGCAAACGCGAGTGCGAGCCGTTCGACAAGGGGCTCGAGCCGGCTCGTGATCTCGGTCTTGGGCGTCGCAACGATGAGCGCTCCGAACGGCGAGCTCTTTGGTGCAAGTCGCAACGGCTGCAACACGGCGAGGTAGGTCCGCTTGAAGCCGGCCGGCCGGAACTCAAACGTTCGTTTCTTTCCGGACCGCCAGTCGACGGAGTTCTGCGGGAGAGGCCTGAGCCCTGACACCTGGTCCGGGAAGACATCCGCGCCGACGTAGAAGATCTTGTCTCCGGTCGCCCGTTCCAGCTGCCGGGGCGCGAACCTGAGCGTGCGTCCACCCGTGTTGTTCGCGGTGATCGCCTGCGTCTGGTAGAGCTGCGTGAGCCCGTTCGCCTCTCGCCGGAGCTTGGTGAGAAGCTGCTGGCGCGCGTAGTTCTGGAACAGCGCCAGCGCGATGGCCGTGGCGATCAACCCGCTCACGACGATGCCGAGCAGGAACAGTGCCGGCAGCCGGAAGCGCAGCGATTTGAGCATTTGGCCCTACACGGTAGCGCTACGCACTGACCGCATCCCTGGCGGGCCCGACCTTGTAGCCGACCCCCCACACGGTCACGATCGGCGAGGCCTCGCCGAGCTTCCGCCGCAGCTGACGCACATGGACGTCCACCGTCCGAGTGTCGCCGGCGAAGGTGTAACCCCAGACGCGTTCGAGCAGCTGGTCGCGCGTGAGCACGAGGCCGCGGTGATCGAGCAGCTCCCAGAGCAGATCGAACTCTTTCGGGGCAAGCTGCACTTCGTCCTCGCCGACCTTGACCTCCCGCCGGCCGGAATCGATTACGAGGTCACCGTGCTCGATGACGGCGCTCTCAGGCTCTTTTCGCTGCGGAGTGGCCCGGCGCAGGATCGACTTCACGCGCGCGACGAGCTCGCGCGGGTTGAAGGGCTTCGTCATGTAGTCGTCCGCGCCGACCTCGAGCCCGATGATCTTGTCGACGTCCTCGTCGCGCGCGGTCAGCATCAGAATCGGGATGTCGGACTTCTGACGAATGCGGCGGCAGATCTCGATGCCGTCGATGTCCGGCAGCATCAGGTCGAGCACGATCAACGAAGGCTGCTTGCTCTGCACGGACGCGAGCGCGTCGGTGCCGTTCGATGCGGTGCGCACCTCGTAGCCTGCGTTCTTCAGGTACAACGAGACGAAGGACGCGATCGACGCCTCGTCCTCGACGACGAGCACTGATTGCGTGCTGCTGCTCACGACACTGAGGCTAGGGATTCGTTGCCGACAGGAAGAATGGGAAGAGAAAGTCCGGGATCGGACTGTACTCCCCCCCGTTCACGGCGTACGTGCCGTCGTCTTCCGTCCCCGCACCATTCAGCGTCACGTTGCCCTTGCCGACGAACGAGAGGTTGATGCCGCGCCCCTTGACCACGATCTTGAAGGTGCCGCCGATGATGCGGAACCGGACCTTGTTCCCCCGCCAAGTGGTGGTCGTCTCGCTGCGCTCGATCGGCGGAAAGTCGTCGCCGGTGACGATCGGGCCCGTCCCGTCGCCGTCGAACGGGTCGCTGATGGTCACCCTGCCCTGTGCGAAGCTGCCGATCACGCCGCCGCGGCCCTGAATCGTGATCACGCCGCGGGCGTCGCGAACGGAGAGCGTGCCGTCGTTCAGACCGCGCGGGCGCGCGGCCGAGGCGGCGGGCAGCGCCAGCGCTACGAGCACGGCAAAGGTGAGGAGTCGCCTCATCGACAGTCAGTATTGACGGTGCAATTGTGCCCTGCATCAGTGGAACGTAAGGAAACTGTAAGCGGCAGGATGGCTGCGTGACCGCTTTCCTTCTCGCGGCAGCCCTCGCCGGGACGACTCCGCACCTGAATGACCTCCGGGTTACGAACGGCTCCGCTCCCTTCGCGGGCGACCGCCGCTTGCTCACCACCGTGAGCCCGAACCGGGACGGGTTTCGCGACGTCGCGATCGTCCACTTCCGCGTGACCGGCCCGGCCACGGTCCGGATGGAGGTCGTCGCGACGAACATGGTCCGGGCAGGTAAGGGTGGTACGACCATCGTCTGGCAAACCGCGCGGCGCTTCGCCGCCGGGCCCGGCAGGCTCGTGTGGCGACCGGCCCAGTCGAGTCAGCCGCGCACGTACATCCTTCGCCTTCGGGTCGGGAACCGGATCTACGGTGGCTACGGGCCCGGCGGGCGACAGAACGCGCCGGTGGTGCGCGTCCAGGGGATCGACGCTGTTTTTACGAGGCGGAGCTACGCCCCCGGTGAGTCTGCCGAGCTGCGCCTCGCCACGGACGCCCGCGTGCTCCGGCTTCAGGTCTTCGCCTACCAGTTCCCCGGGCGCCCCAGCGAGCAGGACGTGAAGACGAGCGGGCTGGCGAAGACGGGGCCGATTCGCGTCGACTGGAGCGGCCACCACGACCGCCCCGCGCTCTTGCGCGTCGTCCGCGCAGGAGACTGGCCCAGCGGTCTGTACTTCGTGCGTGCGACAGCGGCCGACGGCCGAGTCGGCTACGCGCCATTCATCGTCAGACCGCGCCGGCTCGGCACGCAGCGGGTCGCCGTAGTCCTCGCGACCAACACCTGGGCCGCATACAACTTCGCCGACGCGAACGGGGACGGCTGGGGAGACTCCTGGTACGTAAGCGGCCGTTACCACAGCGTCGACCTGCGCCGTCCGTTCCTCGACTTCGGTGTGCCGTTTCGCTTCCACGATTGGGACCTCGAGTTCGTCGCCTGGCTCGAGCGGACCGGGCGCGCGGTCGACTTCCTCTCGGACGACGACCTCGACCGAGTTGCGAGCGGCGACGAGCTCGCGCGGCGGTACGACCTCGTGGTCTTCCCGGGCCACGAGGAGTACGCGACTCTTCATGAGTACGAGGTGATCGAGCGTTATCGCAACCTCGGCGGCAACCTGGCGTTCCTTGCGGCGAACAATCTCTACCGGCGCGTCGACCGGGTCGGACAGCGACTCGTCCGGCGTGCGCTCTGGCGGAAGCTGGGCCGGCCCGAGGCGAGCGTCGTCGGCGTCCAGTACGTGGGCTCCGACCACGGACGTCGGCAGGCGGGCTACATCGTCGAGGGCGCCGCGTCTGCGCCCTGGGCGTTCGAGGGGACGGGCCTGGCCGACGGCGATGTCTTCGGCCGCTACGGAATCGAGATCGACGCGCGCACCTCCGCGTCCCCGCCTGGAATCCGGCTCCTCGCCCACATCCCGGATCTGATGGGCCAAGGCCGGTCGGCGGAGATGACGTACTACGAGACGCCCGCCGGCGCGAAGGTCTTCGCAGCGGGGTCGCTCAACTTCGCCGCGTCCCTCGGACGGCCCGAGGTCGACCGGTTGCTCGCGAACGTGTGGGCGCGCCTCTCCGTTCCATAACTGTCCCCGCGGGCCCCGCCCCGTGCCAGGCACGTGACCGGTCCGTTTTGGCCACGTCGCAGGACCGTCCGACCGACCGGCGAAGATCCAGGATGTGACCAACGAGACCCGATCGGAACGCACTGCGCGCCTGCTCGTCGCGCGCCTCGACGCGCTCGCGGGAGCGGCGGCCAGGCTTCGGCACGCCGAGGCCGAGCGGCTGGTGGAGCTCGCCTCGGTCGCGACGATGCGCGCGGTCGCGCTGGAGATGCTGCAGGCGGAGAAGGCCGAGGCGATCTGGCGCGAGGCGCACGCCCGCCATCCGGGATTGCCCGAGGTCCAGATCGAGCTGCCCGAGCGGCTTGCGGCCTAAGTCCTAGTACTCGTAGAAGCCTCGGCCGGTCTTGCGGCCGAGCTGTCCGTCTGCCTGCATGCGCAGGAGCCCTTCGGGCGGTGCCATTCGCTCCTCGCCGAGCTTCCCGTGCAGCGCCTCGGAGGCGTGCACGTGCACGTCGATCCCGATCAGATCGATGAGCGCGCACGGGCCCATCGGCCAGCCGGCGCCGTTCGTCATCGCCTTGTCCATCTCCTCGGGCTGAACGCCGGCCTCGTCGAGCACGCGGACGCAGTCGTTAAGGAGCGGGATGAGGATCCGATTCACGATGAAACCCGGTGTGTCGTTGCAACGGACCGGCTCCTTGCCCGCCCGCTCCGCCCAGGCGTACGCCGCAGCCACGATCTCGTCCGCGGTTTCCGGCGCGCGCACGATCTCCACGAGCGGAAGCACCGGCGCCGGATTGAAGAAGTGCATGCCGACGACGCGCTGGGGGTAGCCGCTCGCTTCGGCGATCTCGGCGACGGACAACGCCGAGGTGTTCGTCGCCAGGATCGCGTCCGGCCGCGTGATGCGATCGAGCTCACGGAAGACGTCGCGCTTGAGGTCGAGCTCCTCGAGGACCGCCTCGATGACGAGATCACAGTCGGCCAGATCCTGGATGTCCGTCGTGAGCGTCAGCCGTTCGAGCGCGGCATCCCGCTCCGCCTGCGACAGACGCCCCTTCTCGACGCCACGCGTGAGATAGCGCTCGATCGTCGCGCGTCCACGCTCCGCGAGCTCGTCACTCACCTCCCGTCCGACGGTGTCGAAGCCGGACTGGACGCTCACCTGAGCGATCCCCGCGCCCATCGTTCCGAGACCGACGACGCCGACCTTGCGAATCTCCACGGCGCGCGATCCTATGCAGCCGCTTGCGCGAGGATCCAGCGGAACGCGACCTCGCCGTGGCCCGGCTCGATCTGCACGTCCACCTCGTCACGGATCGGATCCAGGCCGGACTCGCGCAGCAATGAGGAATAGGCATCGCCGCCCAGTGAGGCGAAGAACATCGGCGCGCCCAGCCAGTCCTCGTCCACCTCCTCCCCCGGATCGCCGGCGCCGAAGGTCGACAGGAACAGCCCGCCCGGCCGGAGCCACGAGCCGATCCGGGCGATCAGATCGGGCTGCTCCGCTGCGGGAACGTGACCGAAGAGGTAGAGCGCCGCGACCGCATCGAAGGACGCCGGAGCGATCTCGAGCTCGGTCGCGTCCGCGCGCACGAAGCTCGCCTCCGGGACGTGGTGCCGCGCGAGCTCGATCTGGACCGCGGAGATGTCGACGCCAGTGACGCGATGACGCCGCGCAAGCTCCCGGGTGGCCGGCACACCGCGCCCGCAGCCGAGCTCGAGGACGTCGGAGCCGTCGGCCAGGCGGGCATCGAGATCGCGGACCCACTCCATCGTGGGCGACTCGATCCGGCCCGCCCATTCCGCGTAGCGCAGCGCGATCGCGTCGTAGCCACGCGCGACGATCTCCTTCGGTTCCCGCGCCACGGCGCGGCCTGCCATCTCCCCCACGTGCGGAGGGTAACGGCGGCCGGCCTCGCCTGCGTTAGACCCGTTCGATGACCGCGGCGATGGCCTGGCCGAAGCCGATGCACATCGTCGCGATGCCGTAGCGGGCGTCACGCCGCTCGAGCTCATTGACGAGCGTCGTGGTGATCCGCGCACCGGTTGCGCCGAGGGGATGTCCGAGCGAGATGCCGCCGCCGTTCGGATTCACGTCGTCGGCGCGCTCCTCGAGCCTCGCGTCGTGCATGAATTGCAGCGCAACAGAGGCGAACGCCTCGTTCACCTCGACCACGGACATGTCGTCCCAGCTCAAGCCGGCCCGAGACAGCGCGGCGTCGCAGGCCTGCGGGTTGCCGTGCAGCATCCGGTGCGGATCCACACCGGCCAGGCCGAAGGCAACGAAACGTGCCCGGGGCTCCAGGCCGAGGCGGCTCGCCGCCGGTTCACTCGCCACGAGCACCGCCGCCGCTCCGTCGCAGATCTGGGAGGAGTTCCCGGCCGTGACCTTCCCGTCCGGAAGGAAGGCGGGCGCGAGCGCGGCGAGCGCCTCCAGCGAGGTGTCGCGCCGCGGCGTCTCGTCGACGTCGAGGACGACGCCCACGTGCGGATTCGTCAGGTCGATGGGCACGACCTCGTTCTCGAACCGTCCCTCGTCGATCGCGCGGACGGCGCGGCGGTGAGACTCGAGGGAGAACGCGTCCAGCTCCTCGCGCGAGAAGCCCCACTCCTCGGCGATGACCTCTGCGGAGATCCCCTGCGGGACGATCTGCCAGCGGTCGAGCAGCTTGTCGGAGAGGTCGCCTCCACCCGAGCCCATCGGAACGCGCGACATCATCTCCACGCCGGCGGAGACGACCAAGTCGAGCTGTCCCGACCACACCGCCGTCGCTGCGTTGAAGTTCGCCTGCATCGACGAGCCGCACTGGCGGTCGACGGTCGTCCCGCAGACGCTCTCCGGCCAACCCGCGACCAGCGGAACCATCCGGCCGATGTTCCAACCTTGCTCCCCGATTTGCGTGACGCAGCCGAACTGCACGTCCTCAACCTCCGCGGGATCGAGGTGCTGCCGCGCGACCAGCGCGTTGAGCACTTGGCCGGCGAGTTCGTCGCCGCGAATCGAGGCCAGCGTGCCGTTCCTCTTGCCGATCGGCGAGCGGACGGCGTCGACGATGAGGGCCTCGGATTCCCAGCTAGGCATGCAGGTCTAGACTAGCTCTGTGGTTGCTGCCGCCACCGAAAGGCGCCTGTTCGTCGGTGGAGAGTGGATCGAGACCGGCGAGTGGATGGAGGTGCGGTCTCCCTATTCCGGCGACGTCCTTGGTCGCGTGCCGAAGGCCGGCGCGGACGAGACACGGCGGGCAATCGATGCCGCGGAGCGGGCGATGCAGGAGCCGCTGCCGGCGCACAAGCGCGCGGAGATCCTCGTGCGCGTTGCCGGCGCGCTCGGCCGTCGCCACGACGACGTCGCGCGGCTGATCTCGGACGAGGCCGGCAAGCCGATGAAGGCCGCCCGGGTCGAGGCGAAGCGTGCGATGTCGACGTACACGTTCGCGGCCGTCGAGGCACGGAAGCTCGCCGGGGAGATGGTGCCGATGGACGCGGCCCAGGCCGGTGAGGGAAAGCTCGCTTTCACGCTCCGGCGGCCGATCGGGATCGTCGGCGCGATCAGCCCGTTCAACTTCCCCCTCAATCTCGTCGCGCACAAGCTCGCCCCCGCGCTCGCCGCCGGGTGCGCCGTGGTGCTCAAGCCGGCCGGCCAAACACCGCTCTCGGCGCTCCTGCTCGCCGAGCTCGAAGAGGAGGCCGGCCTTCCGGCGGGGTGGCTCAACGTCGTCGTCGGGCGGGCGTCGGACATCGGCGACGTCCTCGTCGCCGACGAGCGCGTCAAGCTCATCACCTTCACCGGCTCGGGAGCGGTCGGCTGGGAGCTGAAGCAGCGCGCGCCGAAGAAGCGGGTCAACCTCGAGCTCGGCAACGCGACACCGGTCATCGTCGCGGCCGACGCGGACCTGTCCACCGCGGCGGTGAAACTGGCGCAGAACGCGTTCTCGTTCGCCGGCCAAAGCTGCATCTCGGTCCAGCGCGTCTACGTCGACCGGGGCGCGTACGACGCGTTCCTCGAGCGCTTCCTCCCTCTTGTGGAGGCGCTCAAGCTCGGCGATCCGGCCGAGGAGGACACCGACGTCGGTCCGGTCATCGACGAAGGCGCGCGTGACCGCATCCTGGACTGGATCGGTGGCACAAGCGGCGAGATCCTGGTCGGAGGCGAGCTCGAGGGAGACCTGATTCCGCCGACGGTGATCGCGAACCCGGCGCCGGAGGACAAGGTCTCGTGCGAGGAGGTCTTCGGCCCGGTGTGCACCGTGACCGCTGTCGATTCGGTCGACGAGGCGATCGAGCTCGCGAACGGCACCCGCTACGGGCTTCAGGCCGGCATCTTCACGGCGAGCATCGACAACGCGCTCCGGGCTGCACAGAAGCTCGAGTTCGGCGGCGTGACCGTGAACGAGGCGCCCACGTTCCGGACGGATCAGATGCCGTACGGAGGCGTCAAGGACTCCGGCAACACACGCGAAGGTCCGCGCTACGCCGTCCGCGAGATGACGGAGGAGCGCGTCGTCGTCCTCGAGCTCCCATAGTTTCGCGTCGGTCCCGGAGGGAACGCAGCGCACATGATCGGACTCGTGCTCGCGCTCGCCGTGGCCGCGATCGTGGTATCCCTCCTGGGCGGCTGGATCTTCGGGGTCGTGATCGGGATCGTGGCGATCATCCTCTTTGCGCTCTTCGTCGCCGGCTGGGGCCGGCGCACCGCGACGCGCCAGCCCTAGACCGTCACAGCCCGCTGTTAGATTGGTCCGCGTGGCGCGGCCTTCGCTGCTCGCACGCTTTCGCCGCAAAGATGAGCGGGTCGTCGGAAGCGCGCCCCCGCCCGGACCGCCGCGCCGCTCGCTCCCGCATCCGGGCCAGCTGCGTCGGGAACGGCGCGCCTTGCTCCGCGTCCGCGAGGAACGCCTGCGCGATCTCGGCGGTCTCATGCTCGAGATGTTCCGCCGCGACCAGTTTCGCCAGGATCTGCTCGTCGAGCGCTGTGACGAGCTCGTCGCGCTCGACGAGCGCCTGCAGGAGTTGGACACCTTGCTCGCCGCCGCGGCCTCGGTTCGCCGCGCCGCCCCCCCGGCACGGTGTTCGTGCGGCGCACCGCTTGTCTGGGGCTCGCATTTCTGTGCCAACTGTGGTCGCCCCGTAACTGCAACACCGCCCGTCGTGGCGTGCACGCAATGCGGCAATGCACTTGCGGCGGACGCCAAGTTCTGCGCGGTCTGCGGGAAGGCGGTCGCAGCGGAGCAGCAATCCGAGGCGGCGGCGGTCGAGCCGCCTCCCGAGTTCCTGGAGGCCCTCCCCGCGCCGGCGCAGGATCGCTGGGAGCAGTGAGTACGCCGGCGAGACCCCCTGAAGGGCCGGTCTGTCCTCGTTGCGGCGCCCCCCACGGCGCGGACCAGGAGTACTGCTTGGAGTGCGGATATCGCCTCAGGCCGGCCGCCGGTGTCTTCGGACGCCTTTCCTCGGCGTGGCAGGCGCGGTTCGGCTGGTACCCGGGCGACTGGATCTGGCCCGTGCTGCTCGGTTTCGTGATCGCCGTGGCGGGCGCAACTGCGGCCATCGTCCTGGCAGACGCCGGCGCCGACAACGGGCCGCTGGTGGCCACCGAGGGCGGGCCACCGCGTTCGCCGACGACCACGCCCGAGCAGGCGACCGTCGCTCTGCCCAGCGTGTCGACCGGGACGTCGACAGGTCCTCCGCCGACGCCCACGACTCCGCCGCCGGCGACGACGACCGCGCCGCGCCCGGGGGCGCTGACGGCGTGGCCGACCGGCCAGAGCGGCTTCACGGTCGTCCTGGAGTCGATTCCGTCGAGCGGCGGCAGGACACTCGCGCTGGAGCGGGCTCGCGCCGCCTCCCGCGCGGGCCTTCCGCAGGTGGGGGTTCTGGACTCGAGCCGCTACTCCAGCCTCCACCCGGGCTACTACGTCATCTTCAGCGGGATCTACTCCTCCCGCCCGCAGGCCGATCGTGCCCGCGCGGCTGCTCTGGCCAAGGGTTTCGGGGCCGCCTACGCCCGCGAGATCACACGGTAGCCGTTCTCAGCGAAGGCAACGAAAACCCGGACTTTGTAACACAGCCCTGGACCTTATAGACTCCCCGTTCGACAGACGCCGCCCGTCGACGGTTTACCGCGGCTTAACAAAGCTTTGCGGGGGATTAATGGGAGCAAGAGATACTGTGATCGAGGAGTACACCGCCCAGCTCCAGGCCTGCATGTATCAATACTCAAGAGCCATCTACAGGTCGATTAAGGACCTGATCGACCGACCGGGCGCTCTTTCAGGACATCCGCCGCTATTTCCCGATCACGGCTCAGGCGGAGGTGGCCTGGGCGGTCAAGGAGGGCGTCGCAGCGGCATGTGCCTTCATCGAGGAGCAAATCGAAGCAGGTGCCCTCGACGGCGGCGTCGCGCGCTGCCGCGCAACGACCCGGAAAGGCAAGCCGTGTCAGCGTACTCCCTTGCCGGACCGCGACTACTGCCCGTCCCACCAGCACCTCGAGCGCTCCAAAGTCGCGGCCTAGCCGCGACGGCGACGCGCTAAGTCCAGACAGACACCCCAACGGGACCAGTCCCGGCCAGCCAGGTCCGCCGCGACCACGACCCCTCGACCCCAGTCACGTGCCTGGCACGTGACCGGACCGCGACGGACGTGTGACGAAAGGCTCCGCCGGCCCGGCGAGCGCGGCGGCCGGCGCTACCGTCGCGGGAGATGGGCCGTCCACGTCGCTACCTTGCAGCCGGCGCCTACTACCACGTCGGCACGCGCGGGAACAACGAGGCGCCGATCTTCCGCGACACCTGGGACCGGGCCGTCTTCGTCCACATCCTGAGACGCGTCGAGCGCCGCTACGGCTGGCGGCTGCACGTGCGCTGCCTGATGGGAAACCACTACCACCTGCTCGTCGAGACGCCGATCCCGAACCTCTCCGACGGCATGCGCGACCTCAACGGCGGCTACGCCCGCGCCTTCAACGAGCGCCACCACCGCAAGGACCACGTCTTCGGCCGCCGGTTCTGGTCGAGGGTGCTCGAATCCGAGGAGCAGTACGAGAACACGCTCGAGTACATCCTCAACAACCCCCTCCATCACGGTTTCGTCCGGCGGCTGGAGAACTGGGGCT
>WNFV01010038.1_pt1 | contig 16553 bp, 8 predicted proteins | sample 5400101 | NCBI WGS metagenome assembly WNFV01 (sample SAMN13153361, study PRJNA577476) | soil metagenome | isolation source: 115 cm soil or saprolite under grassland replicate 1 | place: USA:California | collected 2016-06-15
GTAGCACGCGCTCCACCTGTACGGGCAGGTCGCGAGGGTCCACCACCAAGCGGGTGACGCCGCCGCGCGGATCGGTGACGAGCACGCGCGCGCCCCGTGCGTTCACGTCGAAGGTGGTGGTCGCGGCGTCCTTCTCGCCGTCCGCGGTCGTCACGCTCGCGAGCTGACTGTCGATGGTGACGCTTGGCGGCAGGTCCATAGCGGTCGTGAAGTCGCGGGGCCGGAGGTCGTGGGGGCCGAAGTACGTACGGACCGTACGGTGCCCTTCCGCGTCGACGAGGAGGGTCTGCCGCCCGAGCGGGTCGTAGCCGAACGTCTCCACACCGCCGGGGTGTTGCGTCCCGTCCGGGGCGGTGGTCGGAGGGTGCTTGACCCGTGTGAGCGCGCCGCCCGGCACCCCGGTCGCCTCCCCGACCGGTTCGTACTCGTACACGGTGAGGCGTGTCGGGTCGCGCGGATCGCTTTCGGAGGTGAGCTGCTGGAACGGATTGTCGTACGCGAAGCGCTGCACGATGTCGCCCGGCTGCGGCGTGCCGGCATCCAGCAGCGGCGGCCACACCGGCACGCGGCGGCGCATGTGCACGGTGCGGTTCCCGAACCCGCGCCGCTGCTCGGTGGTCGGCGCGATGTCGTCGGTGAGATCGTCGAAGGGTCCGCGCCCCTGGTCGAGCAGATACTCCTCGCGGCCGAACCGCTGTTGCAAGACGTAGCCGTCTTCGACGCGCGTCGTGCGGCCGGGGGCGATCTGCGCGACGACCGCCCCGTCCGCGTTGTACCGGAGGAGCGAGATCGCTTCGGTTAGCGCCCCCTCCTCGTCGAGCGCGGTCTCGACTCGCTGAAGGAGGTTCCCGGCATTGTTGAATTGCATCTCGATGCGCTGTCCGGTGGGACGCACCATCGCCGTGTAACGCACCGGTGTGTCGCGGTCGGTGTCGGCGTGCTCGAGGTCGCCGTACTCAAACAGCCACTCCCCGTCGTCGTCGCGCAGGGCGACCACGCGCGCCAAATCGACGAACGAGTCGTCTGCTCCGTACTCGACGTCGAGATATCGTCGGCCGTCCTCGTCGATGACGGATACGAGCTGGTGCGGCAGCGGTCCGGTCGCCTTGGTGTATTGGTAGCTGACTACACGCCCGAAGGGATAGTCCGGTGTCTTTGGGAGCGTGACGCGCGTGAGGTCGTCATCGTCGTCATAGTCGTAACGGACGGTCCGCCCCGTCGAGTCTCGAAGCGCCACGATGCGGTTGAGATCGTCGTAGTCGAAGCGGACGAAGCGCGTGTCGATCGAGGCTTGCGGCGGGTCGCGGCGCGCCGGATCGTTGACGATCACACGCGACAGCCGCCCGCCGTCGTCGTACTCGAAGACGAGCTGGTTGCCGAAGCGGTCGACGATGCGCGTGACGCGATGCAAGCCCGGTGTGCTCTCGGCCTCGAAGTGGTAGCGCGTTCCGTCGGGCACCGTGAGCACGTACGAATCGCCCGACACCGCGTCGCCCGGCTCCAGCGTGGCATGTGTGCCGTCGGGCGGCGCGAAGTACGGCGCGGCGGTCGAGTCGGCGGGCTGCGTGAGCGTATACCGGTCCTCGCGAAAGCCCCCGGTGCCCACCACGACGGCGTCCGGCGACAGCTCGCGCACATATACGTGGTGGCTGTGATCCCATGCGGCGCCGAGCGGTCCGAGCGGCGTCTTGCCTGAGCTTCGATGTGTGCGCACGAACTCAAACGTCATTCCGCCGCCGTCGAGGTGTAGGTCGGCGTGCACGTACAGCAGGTGCCCGGTCGACGGATCGACCGGGTCAGCCACCGGTGGCTGCGAGTTCGCTGCTCCGAAGCCCGACGGCTGTGCGACGAGCTTGCCCCCGCCGATCGCGGCGCCGACCTTCTTCATCATGTCCTGGAAGACGGGCTCCAGCAGCGACTGCTTGACGAGACTCCAATGGGGCCCGTGCCCAAGCGCGTACTCGACGGCGGCGAGCCGGTCCCGGTCCTTGAGGAGAACGTCACGGCGATTTTGGGCGACGTCGGCGGCGATGCGCTGCTGGATCTCGTGCACGACCGCGTTCGTCTTCTTCAGCGAGCCCGGCTGGAGGAGCACGTCGACGAGTTGCGGCCACGTCGCCTTCTCCAGGGTGTCCGCAGTGAGCACGCCGTTGAGCACGGATCCGTGCGGCTCGTGCACTGGCATGTCGCCCATGTGTGGCTCCCACCATCCCGTCACGACGCCTTGGGGGCGCTCAAGGTGTCCTCCCGGCCCAGCGCGCAGCCCCAGCTGCCGCACCTCGCCGGGACGTGCTCCGCTGGACCATCACATGTCCGCCCTCGGTGAATCGCCGGTCGAGCTGGACGCTCCGATGTGGGTGACCCCAATGGCCCGTAGGCGGATCTGATGTGCCCGGTCCTCATCGGTGCCCAACCGCTCGGCCAGTTCGCTCACCGGGATGTCCACTAGGTCGAGCCCTGAGTAGATCCCCGCGGCGTGCAGCGCGTCCCGGTCAGCGTGCGACAGCCCCCGGCCTGCCAGAGTGAGCGCCGGGAAGGCAGTCGCCTTCGGTAGTGGCTTGGCCGGTCCCCCGCCGCTGCCGCCTGGGAGCTGGTAGGCGGGGCGGCTCACCGGCGCCACCGTGCTCGGGGCAGAATACGACCCGACGTAGTTCCTGAGCTCTCGGGCGTGCTCGCCAGCGGCCGGCAGTTGCCTGATCTCCGCCGTCATGGCCGCGGCGGCCAGCCGCGAGTACACCAAGTCCGTTTCGTGAAAGTGCATAAACCTTCGAGGCGGACAGGTAAGCATCGCCCTCAGCTTGGCACGCACCTGACTGCCCGCCGCGTTCACCATTTTCGCCCGCGAACTGGCGATCGCCGTCTGGTCCAGCCCCGAGGGCGCCGAGCTGTTGATGGCGACGGCGCTCACCGAGCTCGTCGGCGCCGCATCCGCAGAGGAGGAGGGCATGGCAGCTTGGGGCAATCCCACTTGAGGCGATCGCCATGGCGCGACCCAGGGCACTTGGATCGTCGTCTCCTTGGCGATATCGGGGACCTGCCCAGACTCGGCGGAACCGTAGAACTGAGCAAAGGGGCTGGTGCCGCAGCTGCTCACGCCGCGGGCGGTCACGAACATGGGAACCGCGCGACCGTTGCTGGGCGTGTCGTCACGGATGAAGTACACCTTGATGCGGCCATGATAGAACGATTTGCCCGGGTCATTTGGCGGCCACACATAAACCGTCAGCTTGAGCAAGCTGTCAGGACGATAGTTCTCCGGGTCGGAAAAGCTACCTTTGGACAAGATATCAATCGACGCCTGAGGCTTCCCGGTCTTCTCCTTGTCGAACTCCCCCAATGGTGTCGCCGTCCTGTTGTCCCGGTTCTCCCACAGATCATAGCCTCCCAACCCGCGCGTCCGATCAATTCGCCACCCTGGCGTGCAGGGGACTTGAAATACAAGCGGCTGGATCAGCGGCGCATCGATCGGCTTAGGGGCGTTCGCGTCCGGTGGTGGCGACTCGCCTGTGATCCACGTGGACAGCTTGTTGCCCAGGACTCCGCCCCCGTCGCTGAAAATCATCACCCTCCTTCTTTGGAGTCTCGTAGCCCAGCCATAGCTCCTGCCAGGGTGATTCGGCGGTCTTGGGCTCGGTCAGCGACGCCTGCAGCTTGTAGGTGTCGAGATGGCCGGTGTAGAGCAGCGCGTCGACGCAGTAGTCGGCAGTAGGCTTGTCCTGGGTGGGGACGATCACCTTGTCCTTGGGATGGCTGACCACCAGAAAGAACTCTTGGATTCCTTCGATGTCCTGAGGGCCATCGATGAACGTGAACCGGTCCTTTTGTTGCACGGTATGGGGACGTGACTGCAAGAAGAACTCTGCGCGGTTGGTGCCGAGATGGTACGAGTCCAGGAGATGGTACAGTTGTGAAAGCGACGTCGTATGTGACGCTTGTTCACGAGCCTCCCGGGAGGTGTCGGTATTGGTGATGTCGACACTCTCGGTCCCGCTCTTCTTTATCGTTCCCCACTGGCCAGAGACTCCAACACCCACCTGCGCGCCCCCGAAGCCGGCGTTTACATTCGCCCCCATGAAGACATCCAGATCCTCCATGCTGTCGGTGGCGGTGACCCCCTTGCGCACCTGCAGTGCCGACTTCGACTGCGTCAACGCCTCCCCCGACTCGGTGACCGCCTCGACCAAGTCACGCTTCTGCGGTTCGAAAGACGCAAAGTACGCAAGCTGGTCGACATCGGTTGTATCCCCGTCTTTGGGGTAGACGGCAACCTGGACAAGAGCGCCTGAACACGGGAAGGTGCTCTGCTCGAGCCGTTTCAACTCCTCGACCCGCGCTCTCCAGACCGACAGGGCATCCTGATAGCCCCGCTGGTTCAACATGTCGGTCCCAATGTAGCCCGTCGCTTCGGGAGGAGTAGGCGCGGGAGGGAGGGCCTGGCAACCCGGCGAGTAACTTGTGATCGAGCAGACCACCTTAAGAAACGTCAAGGCACGATCTGGAAAGTCCTCGGGCAGGTCGCTCAGATCTGGAACGTACGCGAAGACCGCCAGTGAGGATCTCCACGCAGCATTCGGAAAACGGTTCGCGTGGGTCGCCAGCATGTCGTCGCTGGTGGCAATCAGATTCCACGTAATGTCCCTCGGCAACGCGAGATCCAGCAGGCTCACTGTCTGTCACCTTTCTACTCAATCCCAATTGACCGATCTGATTTACAGAGGTTCGTCGAATGGAGTGACAACCACGCCACACACGAAGTCCTTGTGGCGCAAGGGATCGGGCTACGAAACGACTTGTCACCCCGTTTGGCGAAGCTCTGTAAGTGATCGTCTCTTGACGGGGTTGTCTTTCCGGCCAGGGACCGGTCCTGGGCGGAGTCTCGGGTGGTCTTGCCGCAGTCTGCACCGGCGATGAAACGGACTGAGTCGCCATCGGAGTCCTGCCGATCACCATCAGCCGGCCACGGGTGCCACGTAGAACGGTGCCGCCCCGCCTGCCTCCTCGACCCACAGCCGGTGCCCTACAACAAAGCAAAGACGACCACAACCAAGGCGAGCAGTGCCGTGCGACACCAAACGATGGTGTCGTGCGACACAGCAGCGCCGAACACGCGCAACGAGCCTGGTGCGGCTGGCTCACGCGGCCCGCCAGATAGAGGATCGGCGACCACGGTGGGGTCGAGACCTGCCGGTTCTCAAGGTCACGCGCTTGCAGCGCTGGCCTGCTCGAGGTGCTGGCGGTCGTGCCGGGCTTCCCGTTGGCGTTGCTGTCGTTGATAAACCGGCAGTGGAACATGGCCTGCAGCGCGGCGCATGAGATGTCCGGGGTCTCTGGGTGGTTGTTGGAGACAAGGGAGCGGCTACTGCGATGGCCATCGTGCCCCCCTTGGCCTGCAGTGTGTCCATGTACTGGTCGTATCGGTTGATGGCTATGGCACTGAGGGTGGATCAGGCTCCGGAAGGCTGGGCATGGACGGGTCACCTACCTCAAGCAGGCGCAACAGCTCCAGCCAACCGGAGAACGGCTCCGCAGCCGCAGCCCCCTCACGGATGATCTCGCCCTCCACACCCTGCTCGGTATGGCGAAGGTCCAGGACGAAGCGCATGCCACCTCCCACAATGCGGTGAGGTGACGGTAAGGGGCCGGAGATCCACATTGCCCCAGGGGCAGTCCTAGGGATCGCCCTAGGCTTTGGCAAGCCGCTTGGTGAGTTGCCCCCGGGAAGTGACCTGGAGCTTGGCGTAGATGTTGCCGAGGTGGTACTCGATGGTCTTCACGCTGATGACTAGCTCACGGGCGGCCTGTCGGTTGGTGAGCCCGGCGGCGACCAGCCGGGCGACGGCCAATTCCTGCGGGGTGAGCCGAGCGGTGTCGCGCTCCTGCCGCCAGCCGGGCCTGAGGCCGCAGGCGGCCAGTTCCCGCTCGCAGCGCTCCAGGTCAGGGCGAGCATCGAGCCGGGCCAGCGTGTCACGGGCGGCGCGGAGCTGCGCCGCGGCCGGGGTGCGCTTGCCTGCCCGGCGAAGGAACGCGCCATAGGCCAGCTGCAGCAGCGCGCGGTCGAACGGCAGGTCGACCTGGGCGGCATGGGCAAGACCGGACTGGAAGGCCTGGTCGGCCTGGGCGTGCTCGCCACGGGCGGCCTCCAGGTTCGCACGGGCGCGGGCCGCGGCGGCAATGGCCGAGTGGCGCTGCCGCATGACTGCCAGGGCCTCGAACGGGCTGAGCACGAGGTCGGCCCGGTCAAGATCAGGCCACTGGAGCACCGGGTCCAGCGCGGCGATGACTGTCTCCGGCTGACTGCGGGCCCGGGCCAGGTGCGCTTGCGTAAGGGCAGCATCGATGACCACACCGAGAGTGAGGTTCCCGCGAAACACGCCGGCCTGCGCGGCTCGGACGTGTAGCTCGGCGTTGTGCCACTGGCCGCGGGCGGCGAGCACCAGCACGGCGATCGTGTGGCAGAACGGCGTCAGGTAGGTCAGGTCGGCGTCGGTGGCGATCGACAGGGCAAGGTCGCAGTGAACGATGGCGTCATCCCAGTGGCCGAGCCGGTACTCGGCCTGGCCGAGCAGGACAGCGGCGAGCACCCGGAACGCCACCGACCGGTCGTGGCCGGCGGCAAGCACGCCCGCCAGGTCGCGGCAGGCGCCGGCAAGGTCGTCGGTCCAGGTGCGCACCAGTCCACGGCCAAGCAGCGCGTCCAGCTCGGCGACTGATGCGACCGCCGGGTCGGGCAGGCTGGCGACCGAGGCGAGCGCGGTGTCGGCGTGGCCGCTCAAGCCAAGGCCGTTCAGCGGGAAGAAGCGGATCAGGTCGGTGGCGGTCTGTTCGGGGGCGAGCCGCAGCGCCAGGTTGGCCCAGTCAGCCGTTTCGGCGCCGCGAAGGTGCGACCCGCACACCGCGGCGAGTTGCCCGGCGACCCGGCCGCCGAGCGCCGGGTCCGTGGCGGGGTCGCAGCGCTGCCAGGCATCGCCCAGCAGTGCTTCGGCCTCGTCCAGGCGGCCGGCGACAAATGCCAGGCGTCCAAGGACATAGCTGCGCCAGCCGCTGTCGCGGAAGCCTCGCAGCCGGGCAGCCACCCCGGCCTGGTCGCCCAGATCGCCCGCAAGCAGCTGACACTCGACCGCCTCCAACGTGAGCTGCTCGTGGTCGGCTCGGCTGGGGGCGAGCCGGGCGGCCGTGGACAGCTGCTCGGCGGCGCTGGCCCATGCGCCGGCTGCGGTGTGCCGGCGGCCCGCCCGGGCCAGGTCGGCGGCCAGCGCAGGATCCGGGCCGCTGGCCGCGCGGACGCGATGGCGCAGCCGGGCCGGCTCGTCGTCGGCAAGACCGGCGGCCCGGCTGTGCAGCCCGGCGCGGCGGCCGGGGCCGAGCTGCTGGTAGATGGCCGCGTGGACCAGCGGGTGGGGGAACCCCACGGTCAGGGTGCCGGGTTGCTCGACGAGCAGCCCAGCGGCCACCGCCTGCTCCAAGGCGGGCAGCGGGTCGTCGAGCTTGGCGAGGGCGGCGGCCTGATGCAACGGGCAGCGCACGCCGAGGACACTGGCGGCGGCGACCAGCTCCTGGACGTCGGCGCCGCAGGCCGCCACGTGGGCGAGCACCAGCAGCGCAAACGAGCGGGGGGCGGGCAGCGGCACCTGGGGGTCGTTGAAGATCTCGGCGGGGACTTCCTTGAGCAGCGCACGGGCATGCAGCGGGCTGCCGTCGGTGTGTGCGCGCAGCCGGGCAGCCGCCCGCACGGACAGCGGCCCGTGGCCGAGCCGGCCGCTGAGGGCACGCAACTCCTCGACCTCCAGCCCACCAAGCCGCAGTTGCAGGGTATCGTCGTCGGCCAGCAGGCGGCGCAGGCCGTCTGGCAGGCGCGCCTCGGCCACGTCGCGCGCGAGCACCAGCGTGAGCACTCGGTCGACCCGCAGGCGTCGTAGCGCAAAGGTGAAGGCGCGCAGCGAGGGCCGGTCGGCCCAGTGGACGTCGTCGACGACCAGCACCACCGGGTCGGTGCGTTGCAGCTCACCGAGCAGGTCGAGCAGGACCGCACCGGCCGCCATCGGATCGACCGGGCGCTCACCGGCAACCACGACAGCAGCAGGGTCCGACGGTGTGGTCGGGGCATCGGCGAGGAGCTGGGCGAGAAGCCCGAACGGCAGGCCCGCCTCGGCCTCTTCGCCGCTTGCACGCAGCACGCACCGCTCGCCCGCCTCTTCAAGGAACCGGCGGACCAAGCTCGTCTTGCCGATTCCCGCCGGTCCCTCGATCAGCACCAACCGAGGCTCGCCCGCTCGGACCTGCTCAAGCATGCGACGAAGGCTAGCGAGCATCGGTTGACGGCCGACGAACAGCGCCTGGGAACGCTGGGCCGCTGCACCGCGTGACGAGTCAGCCCCCATGGCCATCGCCCCCCTTGATGGCGAGGTGCCAAGCACCAAGAACCGAGAATTGCCAGGACCGGACTATGCCGATGGCTGGATGTAGATTATGTGGTCTTGGCGCATTCTGACGCCTCGACGAGCATTGCTCCAGGCATATGGCTGTGCCGCAGCAAAGCGAGCGGCCCGGGGGGAGTTGATCGGGCCACTGAGGATGGGGGGGCCAGCACCGAGTGATCCTCTACAAAAAACTCTACCGCTACTACCAGCCGACCGAGCCGTTGGAGCACAGGGTCTTCCGACCGCACGCCGACAAGTGGCTGGCCAAGACGACCTGACGGTGCGCCATGCTCCCTACGCCCGTTGGTGCGGGGAGTGCGACGACTGGCGCTGGCAACCCTTGCCTGGCGGCGGCCACCGTACACTTGCCGACGCTCAAGCGACCCTTGAGCTGCTGCGCGAGCTGGCGAAAAGCGATGCACGGTAGCTTGAGGGAACCCGTATGAGCCGCATATTCCAGAGCACAACCACACGCGAGTTCGGTGGCCGGCGCGCTCAGGAATCCGGGAACCCGCGCGCTTCCGGCGGACCGACTTCGACTACTGCGTGGCCGCCGGCTGGCTCCGCCCGGCCACGTGGGTAGAGTCCCAGGTCGGCCGGCGCCGCTGGGTGAACGTGCCGCTGTACCGCGCCCATACCGTCGACGCGCTGCTGGACATCGACCTGGTGGACTGGAGGGCGGTACGCGCCTGCCAGCCCAGGCAGCCGAGCCCGCTGCGGGCGTTCGCCGCCCGGCCGCGGTCGCGTGCCCATGTGGTGCACCGGTTCGTCGCCGGCCTGGGCGACCGGTACGGGGTCGAGGTGTGGGCCGCCTACGACGGGCGGCGGGACCGCTGGCGGATCGGGTGGGACCCGCCTGCTGAGGACGCCGAACGCATCGAGGCGGTCGTGCGCGCCGCGCTCGCCGAGGACCCCGCGATCGTGCCGTTCGTGGCCGTCATCGACGTGGGTGCGGTGACGGTGTCCGGCCGACGCCTGGACGGTCCGGTGAACACCCCGCTGGACCCACGGGCTCATCGAGGACGTCGGCCCAGAGCCAGGCCCCGACGCCCACGTAGTGCTGGAGCAGCATCGAGGGCCAACCGTGAACGGGGCCATATGGGCATGCGGCCGTCAGCGGCGACGGTCGGGGTCGAGTTCGGCCAGCAGCGCGGCGACCGCCCCCTCGCCCGGCTTGACGTACTGCTGCAGGGTGGCCAGACGCTTGTGCCCGCTGATGGCCATCAGCAACGGCGCCGCCACGTTCTGCTCGCCGAGATGCGTCAGCCGCGAGTGGCGGAGTTGGTGCAGCGTCCTGCCGCCCGAGTGGCGCTTGAACAGTTGCTCGGCCCGCTCATACGACAGCCGCGCCAGGCCGCTGGCAGGGTCCAGGTCGGTGGCCGCCGGCGCGCGGGCCGGCGCAGGGCGCCGGTCGGTGAGGAACACCGGCCCGCGGTCCCGGCCCGCCACGAGCTTGGCGAGCAGGCGAGCGGCGCCGGTCTGGAAGTGGAGCTGGCGACGGTGGCCGCCCTTGGTCCACGCCCGGGCGCGGCGGTTGGCCAGGTCCAGGTCCTCGACGTCGAGGGCGAGGGCTTCGTCGGCGCGGGCGGCCGAGTCGTACAGCAGCCGCCAGAGGGCCCGCTCCCGCAGGGGGATGTCCTGGCGGGACCACAGCCGCTCGAGTACCGGCACGGGGATCGCCCGCGTGGTGTCCTCCGGCACGGCGCGGCGGTCCGCCCGCAGGGTGAGGTCGCCGACGGGCCAGCCGTGGCGGCGGCACCAGGAGAGCCACGAGCGGACCGTCGCCACGTGCCGGTTCCAGGTCCGCGGTGCCCGCTGGCTCCACAACTGGTCCACCGCGCCGGCCAGCTCGTCGCTGGAGATGGCGGCAAGCGGTCGGCCGCCGTCGAGACGGTCCGCGAGGTGGTCCAGCGTGCGGGCGTACGTGCGGGTAGTGGTGACGGCCCGCGGCACGCCAAGGAAGGCCTCGACCGCCTGGCGCACGGTGCGATGGGCACCGGCGAGCGCGGTCACGCTGCCTGCCACGCCGGCGTCCTCCTTGGCCTTGTCACAGAGAATCGTTCCCGCTCGGGACTGCCAGCCTCCGTGTTGTTCCTGGTCGCCGACCATGCTGATGCACTGTATCACAGAGAATAATCCATTCTCTGTAAGAGGTCGTTGAGTGGCAAACGGAGCCGACTACAGACCGTTGCCTCGAGGACACCCATAATTGCCCATGTCAGAAGTCGAGCTCCTCCTCACGCCACTTAGCGCCGGCCGCGCTGGCGCGGTCACCAACTTCACGGACCGCGGCCGGCTCGGCGGTGACGTTGACGTGGATGTCGATGAGCTGCACGTCGCCGCCGATGTCCGGGTCGACACAGTCAAGGACGGCTTGGAGCAGGTTCGCGATCGACCGGCGAGTGTCAGGGTCGACGAGGCTTCGGTTGGGAACTTTGAGCACATAGCGGTGATAGTCACCGGCGGTATTCCGGGCGGTGAGCCCCGCCGGGGTGGTGCCCGGCGCGCCTTCGTGATGAGCAGGGCCTGTGTCCGCTGGCGGTGTGGCGGCCCCCTTGTGGAGCAGTTGGTCCATCGACCCGATCGACAGCTCGTCAGCGGAGGCGATGGTGAGCACCTCGCCGCCGGCGTCGACGATCTCGTAACGCTCAGCACCGGTCAGCAGGTCATACACGGCGCGGCGGATGTCGTCGACGGACGGCACCATCGGGTAGGCGGGGTTCTTGTAGAACTGCTGGGTGACCTCCTTGAGGGTGAGCGCCCGCGGTGTCCGCTCCAGCAGTGTCCGCAGGTAGGTGCCCGACAGTGTGCCGGGCCGGGCGGCCCGGTCATGTTCGGCTAGGGCGTCCCACACGTGCCCGCCTTTGAGGGCGCTTTTCGTGTCGTCATCGAAGCGCCGCCAGTCGACCTCGGCGTGGTCGGTGCGGATCAGGTAGGCGTAGTGCTGGTAGGCCTTGAGCAGGTCGGCGTCGACCCGCTGGGCGGCTGCCTTGTGCTCTGCTTGGGCCTCGGCATACTTGTCGTCGCTGGGTTCGAGCTGGGCGAGGACGGCACGCCATGCGAGGGCCTCGGTGGCTCGTTTGCGGACCGTGTCGCGGCGTTGGGCATTCACGCAGGCGATGACACACGACGCGGCGTTGTCGACCGGCAGCGGGTGGTCGCCTGTGCCAAGCAGGGCGGCGATGTCGCCGCGGGTGGGGGTGTCCCGGCCGTTGAGTAGCGTCCACTGCCGTGGGTCCAGCACGACCAGCCGGGTCGTGGCGTTCTGGTCGACCTCGGCGAACGTGTCTACGATCGGGGTGCCTGGCGTGGCCGGCATTGCGACGGGGATGACCTCGTCGAACGGGCCTTTGCTGGCGAGCGTCTTTGCGCGCTCCCACAGGTAGGCGTCTCGCTCAAGCGGCTGCACGCTGCCCTTGGCCTGCTTGAGGAACATCCGCAGGGTTTGGGTGATGGCTAAGTGGAAGCGTGCTGGGGTGCCACCGCCAGTGGCCTCGGTGCGCTCAAGCGCGCCCAAACCTTCCTCGGTGTCTGTAAGAGCGTTGAACACCTCCTCAGCGGCATGGAACGCCACACTGGGGGCGTAGACGGCGCTGAGCAGCTCGGGCTTGGTGGCGCCGCGCTTGGCCTGGGCGCGGGGGACCAGCGAGTAGCAGTACAGCGCGGTCGCCATGCGCAGCGCCGGGTGTGGCTGGGCGGCGTCAACGCCGCGCCCGATGAGGATGCTGTCGAGTTGATTGGCGCGGCCTTGGGTGGCGTCCTTGGAGATGATGTCGGCGGCGGCGACCTGGCGGAAGCCCTGCACGGCGCGCTCGTTGCCGTGCAGTAGGCCAGAGGACAGGACCTGTTCGAGCGCGACGGTCAGGGGAATGTCGCCCACGCCGATCAGCGGGGGTGCCCAGCGGCCGGCGCGGTGCTCGCCGAGCCAGTGGTAGGCGGTCAGCGCGAAGATCTCGACGGTGGAGCGGACCCGCTGGAACCCGGCGTGGCGGGACCAGTCGTCCCGCACCAGGGCCATCAGGTCCGGGGCGAATGGGTAGCTGGCTGCGGCGCGTTCCTGGAAGCCGGCCAGACCGCGGCCGGCGCCAAGCCGGTCGAAGACCTGCTCCCGCCACACTGGGTCGGCGCCGGCGCGCCAGGCGGCGGCCAGCTCGCTGATGGGCAGGCCGTTGGGCCGCTCGAACAGCCGCCGGCGGATGATCGCCGAGAAGTCCTGGGCTTCGGTGACCGCCACGGTGGTGCCGTTGCGTTCCAGGCGCGTGGCGACGTAGCCGCGGAAGTCCTCGGCTTCCACGGTGTAGCCGCGCTCGTCAAGGTCGGAGCGGATCATCACCACCACGAAGGCGACCTGGGGGACGTCGTCGACGGCGTCCATGAGGTTGTTGAGGAACGCCTTCTCGCCGGGCATCGACTCCCGGTGCGCCTTGTCGGACAGCAGCATCACGTAGTCCATGAGCTCATCCAACAGGATCAGCACGGGGCCGTCGGCGGCGGTGAGCGCGCGGGCGAGCGCCGCCTTGTTCGGCCCTTCGGCGAGGTGCTGCTGGTAGCGGGCCTTGTCCCCGGCGAACAGCGTCCATAGGAACCGCTCGTACAGGCTGGTCGCCGGGCCGAACTCGGGGCTGGTCGCGCCGGGGGTCATGTTGTCGGCCGACAGCACGACTGCCCGCGCCCCGGCCAGGTCGAGGCCCCCGCCCGCCTGCTCGGCTTCCTCTCGGACCAGCCGGCCAAGGTCGGTGGCAAGGAACGCCGCCGGGTCATTGGCCAGATGGAACAGGCCCACCAGGGCGTGGCTCTTGCCGCCGCCCATGCCCTGGTCGAGGTGGAACAGCGCCTTGCCGCCGGTGGCGTTGGTGCCCAGCCGGCGGGCGACCGCACCCACGAACCGCACCAGCCCAACAGTTGGCTCGGTGATGTCGGCGTAGTAGCCCGGATCCTGGTAGGGGACGTCACGGTCGGTGTAGACGGCGCTGTACAGCGACATCTGCAGATCGGCGATCTGGCCGGCGGTGTCAAGGAGCTCCTGGCGGAGCTCAAGCACGTCGGCCCAGTGCGCGGCGGGGCTCATCGCTCAGTCTCCTGCTCGGCGGCAAACAGCGTCGGACGGCGCGCGGGATCGGCATCAGCGTGGGCAGTGGCGATGCCCTTGGTGAGGTTTTGGATGGCGCCGGTGTTGCGCTGCACCGCGGTCAGCGCCCTGGCGGTCGCATCATCAGCAGGCAGCTGGGCGACCAGCTCCCCGATGACCGCCCACACGTGCTCGTCGTCCGGGGCCCGTTCGGCGACCACGAGTACCTTGGCGGCCGCCTCGGTGCCACCATCGGCAAAGGCACCAGCGACCGCGCGGGCAACGTCGAAGGCTGGGCTGTCCGGGCCGAGGTGGCCAGGCGGAGTGACCAGCAGCCGAAACCCGGCGGTCGACTCTGCCAGCAGCGCGTCGCGGACATCCTCGAGGCGCAGGTTGTCGGCCTGGACCATGAAACGCGCCTCACCCTTGGGGACATTGGTGCGGCCGTACAGCCGCAGCCAGAATACCGCCAGCCGCGTCAGCGGGTCGAACGTCTCCAGCGGCAGCTCATCCAGACGCAGCGCAGCTGCCGCGCGGACGGCCTGGCGCGCCAAGGTGAGGTAGCGGTCCAGCGGCGCGTTGGTGCCGTCGGTGAGCTGCACCGCGCCGTAGCGACCGTAGACCTCCATCGCCGGACCGTAGGCGGCCATCATCTGATCGCTGAGCGCCAACCCGTCCCGCGCCCACCCGCGCACCCGGCCCCGCACGACCTCCGCGACCTCCCGGTCCACTTGTGCTGCTGTCGCGGTGGGGCGGCCCGCCGACGCGACCCGGCAGCCGATGGTGACGGTCACCTTGATGGAGGCGACCCCGGTGTTGGCCGACTCGGTGCGGCTGGGCCAGGAGCTGGTGACCACGAAGCCAGCGTCGTGGAGGGCGCCGAGCAGGCGCCGCCAGGCGTCCGGGTCGGAGTGGCCGAACACGACGACAAGGTGACCGTCGGGGCGCAGCACCCGGCGCGCCTCGGCGAACGCCTTCGACAGGGACGCCTCATAGAAGTCCTGGTCGTGGCGGACCCGCCCGGGCTCGTGGACACGCCGGACGATGATCTCATCGTCCTTGTTTTGCAGGCCGCCGTCCTTGCTGTCAGCGGCGTGATCGCCGAACAGGTCCGGTTCGATGTCGAACAGCATCCGCTTCAGCCACACGTGAAACAGGTCGGAGGCGTCGGCGTACTCGATCATGTCGTAGTAGGGCGGGTCGGTGATGACCGCGTCCACGCTGTTGTCGCGGTAGGGCAGGGTCATGGCGTTGGCTTGCCGGAACCGGCCTGGCCGACCGCGGAGGTTGCGCACGTGGGTTTCGAGAGGAGTCAGGCCGGTGGCGCACACCGAGCCCCAGGTGCCCGGGCCCTCGCCCGGTCCTGTCTCAAGATAGTCGAACTGGAACAGGAGCTTTGACTCCCGAGAGAAGAGGTCGCCGGCTTGGACCGTGTTCGATGCTGTGCCGGCACCGTTGCCGTGTGCCCGGACCCTGGAGCCCCTCGTAGCCATCCGGATCCGCCGGACCAGGAAGGCCGCGGCGATACTGGCCAGCGCCCGTGCGTAGTCGCCGGAGACGCCAGCGTCGAGCAGTTCGGCGTGGCAGGCCCTGATCGCCCGGGCCGTCTCGACGAACTGCAGCGTCTGCCGCTCACACATCAGCGAACCAAACGTGCCATACCCATAGCCGCTCGCCATGACGGTATGCACGTTGCCAGCCGAGATCCGCTCATCAGGGACCGCGGGGTACGAGCCAAACGTGGGAAGACTCGACAGGTCAACCTTGCCGGGAGCCGCCCGCTCCTCCGGGCGTAGCGTCCGGAACACCTTGTTGGTACCGGCGGCCGCCAGCAGTTCGTCGCGGTACTCGCCGTTGAAGCCCTTGGCCTTGACGGCCTCGAGGCTGTGGACGTGATGGCAGAAGAGGCAGCGGGCGCTCTTGCCCTTGCGCTTCTTGCCCTCTCCAAGCTCGGTCGATGAGTAGGTAGGAGCTTGGTCGGGGATGCCGTCGATGATCTCGGCCCGCCAGCCCTCGCCATCGACGTCCAGGTGCACCGCCTGCCCGTGGTCCCCGGTCCTGGTGTAGGGGTGGCGCAGGACCATGCTGCCGACCAGCGGGAAGCGCCGGCCGCAGCCGTCACATGGGATGCTAATCGCCCACAGGTAGCCCCACGGGTAGTTGCCGTCGGGGTTGGTCGGGTAGTAGGGGGTGATGGCGGTCCGCACCCGATCGCCGACCTCGGCGAGCAACGCCTCGAGGTCAGTGATGAGCTTGGGCCGGCCGGAGCCGATGGGCAGAACGCCGTCAGGCCGCGCCGGCGTCCACGGCAAAGGCGGCTCGGCGGTCCAGTCCCGCAGCGGGTAGTCGGCCAGGATCCGCCCGGCCAGGGTCGCCACCGGCGACAGGTCCAAGCCAACAGCGACCGCGCCGAGCCGCGCCGCCTCAAGCGGGATGATGCCCCGGCCGGAGAACACATCCAAGACGACGGGCCGGCCGGCCGGGTAGCGGGTGGCGATCGCCTCGGCGAGCCTGTCGATCGCGCTCCGGCTGCCGCGCACGGCCTCCTCAATGCTTTGGCGGGTTGTCAGGTCGTCACCGAGCAGCGCGCAGGCCACCGCCGCGCGGGCCTGGGCGATGGGCCGCGACGCGAACCATGGGAAGATCGCCTTCTCGTTGCGGCCAGATCCAGCCGGGTTGCCGCAGGCGTCGTCGACAGCGGCGCAGGGAAACCACCCGTCGATCATGCGCTGGTTGTCGGTCGGGACGCTCACGGCTCGGGCTCCATGAGGCGGCGCAGCTGGGACACGGGGATACGGTACCGCTCGATCAGCTTCGGCCCGGTCCCCAGCATGCCGGCAGGGTCTTGGGCGCGGATCACGACGGCCGGGCTGGTGCCGCAGTGGATCACGACGTACAGCCAGTAGTCACTGCGGCGCTGCTGGGCCTGGGCCCACTCGTGCTGTTCGAGCACGACCGCGTCCAGGTCGCCGGTGAACCCCTTGACCTCGACCAGGCGCTGGTCGGTGGTGCCGGGCCGGCGGGCGAACAGGTCGTAGCCCAGCCCGGCGGTCTGGCGGTCGTCGATC
>WNFV01008182.1_pt1 | contig 16546 bp, 9 predicted proteins | sample 5400101 | NCBI WGS metagenome assembly WNFV01 (sample SAMN13153361, study PRJNA577476) | soil metagenome | isolation source: 115 cm soil or saprolite under grassland replicate 1 | place: USA:California | collected 2016-06-15
GAGCCCCAGGCGCGCGGCGGGCTCCTGCGCTCCGAACGGGCCGTGTGTGCGGGCGTACCGCGCCACCAGGTCGGCCACCGGGTCGTCGACCGGCGCCAGGAGGCTGTCCGGCACCCCGGTCGGCAGCGCCGCCCCGAGCGCGTCCCGGAACCGTGCGGCGTCCTCGATCGCAGTCCACCGCTCCTCGCCGGCGATCCGGAGCCGCAGCGCCCGGTGGGCGGCCTCCAGCTCGCCCAACCAACGCCCGGTCGCGGTCGGGTCGGCGCTGCGCTCACGCGCCTCCTCAAGCGTCAGGTCGCCGAGCGTGCGCAGCGCATCGTGGAGCCTGTCCGCGTCGCGCACCTTCCGCCCCTCGGCCAGGCGCTGCAGCTCCAGCTCGACCTCGGCCAGGGCGCCGGCGTCGATCAGCTCGCGGAGCTCGGCGCGGCCGAGCAGCTCGGCCAGCAGGCGACGGTCGAGCGAAAGGGCCTGGGCCCGGCGCTCGGCGAGCGGGGCGTCGCCCTCGTAGAGGAATGCCGCCACGTACCCGAACAGCAGCGATCCCGCGAAGGGCGATGGGAAGGGCGTTTCGACCTCGACGATCCGCACGTCCCGCCGGCGCACCGCCGCCATCAGCTCGGTGAGCCCGGGGAGGTCGAACACGTCCTGCAGGCACTCGCGGTACGTCTCGAGCACCACCGGGAACGAGCCGTAGCGCGACGCGACCTGCAGCAGGTTCGCGCTGCGCTGGCGCTGCTGCCAGAGCGGCGTCCGCTGCCCCGGCCGGCGGCGCGGGAGGAGAAGCGCGCGGGCGGCGCACTCGCGGAACCGGCTGGCGAACAGCGCCGAGCTCCCGACCTGGCCGACGACGAGGTCCTCGACGTCCTCCGGATCGAACAGCACCGAGTCGCCGGGCGGGGCCTCGTCCGCCTCCGGCAGCCGGACCACGATCCCGTCGTCCGTGTACATCGTCTGCACCTCGAGCTCGAGGCGCTCCCGCACCCGGGCCTCGATCGCCTGGGACCAAGGCGCGTGCACGCGCGCCCCGAACGGCGAATGGACGCACAGTCGCCAGTCGCCGAGCTCGTCGCGGAACCGCTCGACGACGATGGTCCGGTCGTCGGGCAGGACGCCGGTCGCCTCGTGCTGCTCCTCGAGGTAGCGGACCAGGTTCGCCCGGGCGTTCTCGTCGAGGCCGGCCTCGCGCAGCCGGGCGTCGCGAGCGGACGGCGCCAGGCCCCACAGCTCGCGCACGTAGGCTCCGAGGGCGCGGCCGAGCTCCACCGGCCGCCCGAGCATGTCGCCGTGCCAGAACGGCATCCGCCCGGGGACGCCAGGCGCCGGCGAGACCAGGACGCGGTCGTGCGTGATCTCCTCGATCCGCCAGGAGGACGCACCGAGGACGAACACGTCGCCGACGCGGCTCTCGTAGACCATCTCCTCGTCCAGCTCGCCGACGCGCACCGGCTTCTCGCCGGCGATGTACACGCCGAACAGGCCGCGGTCGGGGATCGTCCCGCCGGAGGTGACCGCCAGGCGCTGGGCGCCGGGGCGCGGCTCGAGCCCGCCGGCCACCCGGTCCCAGTTCAGCCGGGGGCGCAGCTCGGCGAACTCGTCGGACGGGTAGCGACCGGAGAGCATGTCCAGCACGCCCTCCAGCGCGTCCCGGGGCAGCTCGGCGAATGGGGCGGCCCGACGGACGAGGGCCTCGAGGTCGTCCACGGTCCAGGGGTCCATCGCCACCATCGAGACGACCTGCTGCGCCAGGACGTCGAGCGGGTTGCGCGGAACCGACAGTGCCTCGATGGCGCCTGCACGCATCCGTTCGACGACCACCGCGCACTCCACCAGGTCCCCGCGGTACTTCGGGAACACCGTTCCGCGGCTGACGGCGCCCACCTGGTGCCCGGCGCGGCCGATGCGCTGCAGGCCCTGCGCCACCGACGCCGGCGCCTCGACCTGGATCACCAGGTCCACCGCGCCCATGTCGATGCCGAGCTCGAGCGACGAGGTGGCGACGACCGCCGGGAGGCGACCGGCCTTCAGGTCGTCCTCGATCTGCAGCCGCTGGTCGCGGCTGACCGAGCCGTGGTGCGCGCGGGCGATCGGGCCTTCCGGGTCGGCGGCGTCCTCGCGCGCGATCGCGTTCAGCCGGGCGCACAGCCGCTCGGCCAGGCGGCGCGAGTTGGCGAACACGATCGTGCTGCGGTGCGCGCGGATCAGGTCGACGATCTCGCGCTCGACGGCCGGCCAGACGCTGGCGCGCTCCTCCGGATCGCCGCCCGGCCCGCCGCCGTCGGCCGGAACCTCCCCGCCCGGAGCGGTCATGTCCTCGACCGGGACGACCACCTTCAGGTCGAAGGTCTTCTCCGCGAGCGGCTGCAGGATCTCGACCGGCCGGCCGCCCGTCAGGAAGCGGCCGACCTCGTCCACGGGGCGGACGGTCGCCGACAGGCCGACGCGCTGCGCGGGGCGCTCGAGCAACTGATCGACCCGCTCCAGGGAGAGTGCCAGGTGAGCGCCGCGCTTGTTCCCGGCGATGGCGTGGATCTCGTCGACGATCACCGTCTCGACGTTCGCCAGCGCCTCGCGCGCCTGCGAGGTGAGGATCAGGAAGAGCGACTCGGGCGTCGTGATCAGGATGTCGGGCGGCCGGGTGGCGAAGCGGCGGCGATCCTCGGCCGGCGTGTCGCCGGTCCGCACCGCGACCGCCACGTCGGGAACCGCCTGGCCGAGGCGCTCCGCGGCCGCGCGCATGCCGGAGAGCGGCGAGCGCAGGTTCCGCTCGACGTCCACGGCGAGGGCCTTCAGCGGTGAGACGTACAGGACGCGGAGGCGCTTCTTCTGCTCCGGGGCGGGGCTCGTGGCGATGCGGTCGAGCGCCCAGAGGAACGCGGCGAGCGTCTTGCCGGACCCGGTCGGCGCGACGACGAGGGCGTCCCGTCCCGTCGAGATCGCCTCCCAGGCCTCTGCCTGAGCCGGCGTGGGCTCGGCGAACGCCGACTCGAACCAGCCGCGCGCGAGAGGCGAGAACCGATCGAGGGGGCTCACCGCCCGATGCTACCCCGGCCCTCCGACAATGCCGCCGGGCTACGGGCCGGTCGCGCGTCGGTTCTCTGCATCGGAGCCCCTGGTGAACGGCTCGGTGCCGTCAGGGACTGGCGGGGGAGGCTCGCTGGGAGGTGGATCTTCAGGCATCTCCTCGTCGCGCAGGACAAGAGCGTCCATCTCGGCTGCGACGTGCTTGCGGATCCGAGTGTCTCCAAGGAGGTCATCGATCCATCGCCCGAGGCCTTTCGGGTGATCGGTCCCATCAGGTACCGGACGGGGGAGCTTGGTCTCGATCTCGACGTGCGGGGCGACACGCCGTTGTTGGGTGGCCATCGATCACCCTCCGGGACGTCCGCCCAGGATCGTCCAGATGAAGTATGCGCCTATCACCACGACACCGACGAAGAGAAGGACCAGGCTCAGGGTCCGTATCGGCGAGTGGCGAACGCAATGAGGCCAAGGGCGAGGGATCCGATGATGGCCCCTGCGGCCACCACTCCGATGATCTGCGGTGCCTCCCTCGGCAGGGAATCGCCCGCGAGCAAGAGTCCTCCGATCACACCGTCGGCGGCGATCAAGATCCCCGCCCTCCGTTCAGCGCTTCGACCCGACGGAACGGTTCGTCAAACGATCGGATTCCGGTCTCGAAGGCAAATGCAGCACCGGGTTGGGGTGGTTCTGGCTGCGACATGGTCGAACGGTAGCGACCGCCACCTACATCGAACCGGTCGGGTCAGCGCAGCCGGTCGAGGAGCGTGCGGGCGGCGGCGGTCTCGCGGAGAGCACCGAGGCGGTCGAAGGTCTCCAGGGCGGCCGTCGCGGCGGCGCGGGCCTCGGGCTCGTTCCCGGCGGCGGCGTGGGCCTCGGCCAGGGAAAGGGTGGTGACCGCCGCGTCCCAGCCGGCCTCGAGGTCGTCGAAGGCGGCCCGAGCGCGCTCGAGCGCGGCCACGGCGACGTCGGGGCGGCCCCCGGCGAGCGCGGCCCGGCCCTCCAGGCGGTCCGCAGACGCGGCCAGGGCACGCAGCCCGCACTCCGCGGCCGTCGCGCGGGCTCTCTCGAGCAGCGCCTCGGCCTCGTCCCACGTCCCCTCGAGCGCCACCAGGTCGCACCGGGCTTCGAGCACAAGGCCGTCGTGGACCCGGTGGCGCGACGCTTCGTGCCGGCGGACCAGGTCCCGGGCCGTCTCGAACTCCCTCCGCCGCGCCAGGATCTCGATCAGCCACCCCATCGCGCCCCAGGCCCCGATCCCGGTGTCCATAAAGCGGCGGAGCATCAAGACGTAGCGCTCGGCGGTCGGTTCCCCCCGCGCGTCGAGCACGAAAGCCGACGCCCCGAACAGGCGATCCGCGAACGGTGGCGGGTTCTCCCGGCGTTCTCCCAGCAGGTCTTCCGCCCGCGCTAGCTCCTCGCTCGCCTCGTCCCACAGCCCCATTCTCGCGAAGGACGCGGCCCTCCAGGCCCGGCAGTGCAGGACGAAGCCGGGGAGGTCGGCGGCGAGCCGGATCCCGTCCGCGGCAACCTCGACCGACCGGCGGAATCGACCGAGGTGGTGCGCGGCCCAGGCCGCGACGGCGTGGATGTCGCCGAGCTCCCACGGATCCTGCAGCGCCGGCACGAGCGCCAGGCGGCGCTCGACCATCTCCTGGACCTTGTCGTAGCGGCCGCGGACCATGTACTGGGAGCCGAGCCCGTCGAGCGCCGAGGACGCCAGGTCGACCCGGCCCATGCGCCGTGCCATCGCCTCGGCCTCCTCACCCGCCCGCTCCGCCTCCTGCCACTCCTCGGGCGGGGTGTCGTCCGGGTACGCGAACGGCCAGAACGCCCGGGCCGTGAGCAGCCTGAGGCGCGCCTCGGAGTCGGCGGTGCCGGCGTGCTCGAGGCCGGTGGCCAGGTAGGAGGCCGCCTCGGCCGCCGGCGGCAACCCCTGCATCGCGCCGGGCCAGCGCGTCGGCGTCTCGATCGCACGGGCGCACAGCATCGCGATCCCCAGGTGGTCGGTCGGGTCGCCGGCGATGCGCTCCTTGACCGCCGCGCGCAGCGTGTCGTAGGCAGGGAAGCCGCGGTAGTCGTCGATGTAGGTCAGGCCCAGGACCTCCAGGGCCCGCGACCGTTCCAGGGGGCCGTCGGCCAGCGAGGCCGCCTCCTCCCCGAGCCGCACCGCCGTGGCCACGGAGAACTTGGCGCGGGCGCCACGCGCTGCGGCGACGAGGTACTCGAACGCCTTCCGCCGCAGCCCCTCCCGATCGCCGGTCGCGCCGGCGCTGCGGTGCGCCTCGCTGTAGTGGTACGCCAGCAGCTCCGCGAACTCCGATCGTCGCTCGCCGGCCGTACGCTCGATCCACGACGCGACCTCTGCGTGGGCCACCGCCCGCTCCCGGCGCGGCAGGCTCTCGTAGGCCACGTCGCGGGTCAGGACATGCTTGAAGATGTACTCGCGCTCGCCGGCCAGCGAGGAGCCGAGCCGAGCCGACACCAGCTCGCGGTCCTCGAGGCGCTGCAGGATCTCCTCCAGGCGCTCTCCCTCGCCGTTCAGGAGCTCGCCGACGGGGCCGGACCAGAACACGCGTCCGACGACCGCGGCCGACTGCAGCGCGCGCTTCTCCTCCGACGCGAGCAGGTCGATCCGGGCGGCGAGGACGGCCTGCACGGTATCGGGGATCTCGACCTCGCCGATCGCCGCGGAGGCCCGCCAGCGATCGCCCTCGCGGACGATCCGCCCCTCGTCGATCAGGCGGCGGAGGATCTCCTCCAGGAAGAACGGGTTGCCCTCGGCGCGAGCCAGGATCCGCTCGTGCACCGACTCGGGCAGATCCTCGATCGCCAGCAGGAAGCCCACCAGCCGGTCGGCATCCTCGTGCGACAGCGGCTCGAGGAAGATCGAGGTGAAGTTGCGGCGGCCGCCGCCCCACCCGGCGCGCCGCCCGGTCAGCTCGGGGCGGGCCGGGCACAGGAACAGCACCGGGCCGAGGGCCCGGTCGGCGAGGTCCTCGAGCAGGTCGAGCAGCGCCGGGTCGGCCCAGTGGATGTCCTCGACGACCACCACCGCCGGCGCCGGCCGGGCGATCTCCGAGAAGAACGCCCGCCAGGCATTGTGCGTCTCCAGCCGGACCTGGCGCGGCGCGAGGTCGGCCAGGCGGAACGCCGGGTCCTCGAGCCCCATCGCGAAGGCGAGCGCCGCGGCGGTGCGGGCGGGGTCCGCGGCGGCCTCGGTGGCCAGCAGCGCCTCCGTCGCCGCGCGGATGCGGGCGAGGGCGCGGTCGGGCGGATCGCTGTCGAGCACCCCGGCGTGGGACTTCAGGATCTCCGCCAGCGGCCAGTACGTGACGCCCTCGCCGTAGGGGAGGCAGCGGCCGGCGAGGACCGTCGGTCGGGGCTCCTGGACCTCGACCCATGCCGCGAACTCCCGGGCCAGGCGGCTCTTCCCGACCCCGGGGTCGCCGTAGATGGTGGCCAGGTTCGGCTGCCCCTCGGCGGCCAGCCGCCTGTACACGGTCCGCAGCAGGGAGAGCTCCTCGTCGCGCCCGACCATCGGGGCGCGCAGCCCCGGGATCCCGCGCTGGGCGCCCTCCGCGCCCTCGGCGGTGCCGAGCAGCTCCAGCGCTCGCACGGGTTCCTCCTTGCCCTTCACCGAGACCGGGCCGAGGTCGCGGAACCGGAAGCCGCGCGCGGCGCGGGCGGTGCGCTCGGCGACGAGCACCTGCCCCGGCTCGGCCGCCTGCTCGAGCCGGGCGGCGACGTTCACCGCGTCCCCGGTGGCGAGCGCCTCGCCGGGCCGCGGGTCGGTCACCGCGATGACCTCGCCCGTGTTGACGCCGGTGCGGACGGCGAGGCTCACGCCGTGCTCGCGCTCCAGGTCGCGGTTCAGCGCGTCGAGGCTGGTCCGCATGCGCATCACCGCGCGCAGCGCCCGCGAGGGGTCGTCCTCGTGCGCCGCCGGCACGCCGAAGGCGGCCATGATCGCGTCGCCGATGAACTTCTCGACGGTCCCGCCCTCCGCCTCGATCTCGGCCCGCATCGCTGCGAAGAACCGGCTCATGACCTCCTTCATCCGCTCGGGGTCGAGCCGCTCGCCGAGCTGGGTGGAGCCGGTGACGTCGGCGAAGAGGATCGTGACGAGCTTGCGTTCCTCGGCGAGCTCGGCCGCCTCGGGCTCGACCGGCGTCCCGCAGGCCGAGCAGAAGCGGGCCCCTTCGGCCAGGTCGGCCCCGCAGTTCGCGCAGCGGCGGGCGAGCGAGGCGCCGCAACGGGAGCAGAACCGCGCGCCCGGCGCGTTCTCCGCGCCGCAGTTCGGGCAGCTCACGCCCGCAATATAGGTCGGGGTCAGGGCTGCGGGGGGCGAAGTTCCGTGCCGCAGCGTGTGCAGAAGCGGGCCCATTCGGCGTTGACCCTGCCGCAGTTCGGGCACGCTCCCTCGACCAGGACCGTGGTGTCGTGGACGACGCTCGGGAGCCCGGGCGGTGGAGGTGCCGCGAGACCCGGCGCGGGCGGCGCCGGCGGGTCCGCGGCGCCGGGGCCGTTCCCCGACGGCCCGTCCGGCGACGACCCGCCGGCCGCGACGAGCTCGCCGGGCTCGAGCGCCCGGCGCTGTCCGTTCAGCACCGGGAGCGGCACCGACACCTTGTCGTGGGTCTTGTGCGCCGAGACGACGGCCGTGTGGTAGTCCTCGGCCAGCGCCAGGAAGTCGTCCGACGCGTACACCGAGCCGTCGATCAGAAGCCCCGGGCGGCCCTCGATGATCGCCTCCACGTCGTCGCCGGTAACGGTCTTGTTGGTCTCCAGGGCATGGGCGACCGCCAGCACCTCGCGCCGGTTCTCGCGCAGCAGCGTCTCCGCCCGCGCCAGCAGGCTCTCCAGGTTCTTCTCGATCCGCCCGCCGAGGCCGCTCTCGAGCAGGTCCTTCTCCTTGCCCTTCTTGCCGTCGCCGGGCTTGCCGCCACCGCCGATCCCCACCTCGTGGGTCACGCCGTGGGAGGCGACCGTTTCGCCCATCCCCCAGTAGCCCTCCATGAGCGTCGCCAGCTTCGTGGCGCCCTCCAGGTCCCCCGAGACGCCCGACGAGCTGTCCCCCTCGAAGAACAGCCGTTCGCCTGCGAGCGACGAGAGGCTGACCATGATGTCGGCCTCGTACTCCGATCGCCACCGGGTGAACTGGTCCTCCGGCGGGATCGAGGCCACCATCCCCAGGTACGTGCCGCCCTTCTCGATCGTCGCGATGTCGATCGTCAGGTGCTGGCGCACGCGGAAGGCGGCCACCGCGTGGCAGGCCTCGTGCACGGCCACCGCGTGGCGCTCGCGCTCGATGTACTCGACGTCCTCCGGGGGGCCGAGGTCCTTCAGCTGCTTCGCCTTGATGATGTCCTGCCACTCGATCACGTCGCGCCCGCCGCGGATCGCGTTGATCAGCGCCTCGTTCACCAGGTCCTTGATGGTGGCGCCGGTGGCGTACGGGGTGATCGTGGCGAGCTTGTCGATCTCCTCGGCGGACAGGGCGTGCTTGACCTTGTCCAGGTAGCCCTCGTACGTGCGGATCCGTCCGGCCTTCGACGGGTAGCCGACCTTGTAGATCCGGTCGATCCGACCCGGACGCAGCAGGGCCTCGTCCAGCGCCTGCGGCAGGTTGGTGGCCATCATCACCAGGATCCGGTACTTCGGCGGGGGCTTCGGCCGCAGTCCCAGCGCACGGCGCAGGACCCGGTTGAAGAACCCGCGGGGCTTCTTCAGCCCTGACAGCTCCGTGAGCAGCGCGGGAAGCGTTCCCATCCCGCCGCCGCCTCCTCCGCCCATGCCGCCGAAGAAGATCCGGTCCCGGACCCGTCCGCGCGGCTCCTCGGCGCTCGACGGGGCGAGCGCGGCCCGGAAGAGCGTCGACGCCGTCTCGGGCGCGAGGTAGGCGAGGCCGTTGCAGGCCGGGTGCGGACCGAACGGGTCGCCGGTCATCTGCCCGCCCCACGGCCCGCCCGGCATCAGCGCGCCGCGGCTGCCGAGCGAGTCGGCCTCGTCGAAGAAGACGATCACGCCGCCGTACCGCACGGCCAGCTTGCGCAGCTTCCGGAAGAGCGACTTCACCTTCAGGATGCCGACGCCCATGAACATGTTGATGAAGGCGCCGGGGTCGACGAAGACGAACGGCCGCTCCGTCTCCCCGGCCGCGGCCTCGGCCATCAGGGTCTTGCCGGTGCCGGGCGGGCCCCAGAGCAGGATGCCACCGGGGACGTAGCCACCCTTCCGCTCGATCGACTCGGGATCCTCGAGGAACACCATGTTCTCGCGGATCCTCGCCAGGACCTGGTCCTGCCCCCAGACGTCGGTGAAGCGGGTCTTGATGTCGTCGGGCATGTAGACGTCGATGCCGCCCCGTGACAGGAACCAGAACAGCCCGATGAACTGGATCATCACGAAGAAGAAGCCGAAGGCGAGCTGCATGATGAACGGCAGCGCCTGGAAGATGATCACCGGAAGCTGGATCAGCGCCGTCGCCGCCGGCAGCGAATAGATCTTCGCGACGACCAGGTCCAGGATCAGCAGGAAGAAGAGCAGCTTCGACGCGCGCGAGATGCGATAGCGCGTCCAGTCGCTCGTTCGACGCCGGCCGTCCGCACGCGCTCCGCGTCCGAACACGCGCTTCGTCCAGAAGCTGTGGTAGGCGCCGACGTGCTCACTGATCAGGTAATGGATCTGGCGGATCAGTTCCAGGCCGGCCAGCGCCAGCAGCCACCAGTAGGACCGCAACGTCTGCGAGAATGCCTCCGCTCCGGAGATCTGCGGGTCGTACTGCGCGAGGGCCGCCCAGAACAGGACCAGGAACGCGCCGACGAACAGCAGGATGATCCGGACGCGATCCCACCATTCGAGCGGCTTGCGGGTGGCGCGCTCCTCGTCCCGTTCCCGGCTCACGTGCGGGGGAGGGGGCGTCGGCCCGCGATCGTGGTCGGGCCAGGCCAGACCCGGCTTGTCGTCAGCCACTCAGCGCTCCTTCACGGTCCAGGAATCGACGATCTGCTTGATAGCACGGGCGTTGTCGCGGTAGCAGTGCGACTCGCAGCGGACGACGAGCAGGTAGAGGAGCTCGGTACCCGGGTCGAGGATGGCGGTCTGGTTCACCCGGATCACGTCGTTGCCGAACTGCACGTTCGCGATGCCGGAAGGCAGGACGTCGAAGACGATCCGGATGCCGCGAAGGCCACCGTCGAGCACCAGCTCCTGGTAGTCGAGGATCTCGGCCGCGTCCGCGTCCAGCAACTGATCCACGGGATAGACGACGTTGCGCAGGCCGCCGAGCGAGATGACGTCGTGCTGGCTGAACGTGAGGCGTTGGACCTGGGCGATGACGACCGGAGCATCGGGGGCGCCCGCGATGTTCAGGACCCGGCCGACCTGAGGCTTCTCGTCGGCGTCGAAGCCGATCATCCACGGGAACCGCTCCTGCGTGGCGGTCGAGAGGCTCTGTCCCGAGGCCACCAGCAGCTCCCGCTTCTGGAACATCGTCCAGTCCGTCGGTACGCGGAAGAAGGCGCGGTTGTCGGGGCTCTTGTGGTAGGTGAACTCCGAGCCGGCGCAGGAGGCGAGGAGGACCGCTGAAACCCCGAGGGGTGCGAGAACCCTGCCGAACCTGCGCATGGGGGATCCGGTTGCACACGATCATAGGCCCGGACGGGCCGAAGCGGGTACCGCTCGGGGGGCGGGGAACCCGGGAGGCGGTCTGCCGCCAGGCGCGGACGACGGGGGAAAAACGGAACCGCCGAAGTCCGAAGACTCCAGCGGTTCCATCGCGCACGCTACGCGATCCCCGCGGGATCGGTCAAGTTCCCATCACGCTTTTGTCACTCTTTTCCTGCCCCAGGCCGCGCCAGCCCGAGTACGTGCGCTGCAGGACGGTGAGCGCGCCGAGCCCCACCAGGATCGAGAGCGCCGGGAGCAGCGCTCCGGGGATCGTGAGCCCGAGGATCAGCGCGACGTAGCGGTCGAGGCGTTGGAAGAACCCCTCGGTCATCGTCACGCCGTGGCCCTCCGCCTCGGCGCGGATGTGGCTGACCAGGAGCGAGATCGCCAGGCCAGCGAGGGCCAGCGCGGCCGGCAGGTCGAGGCCCTCCCCGCGGAGCGTCCAGTAGAGCGCGCCCAACAACAGAGCGTCGCAGACGCGGTCCATCACCGAGTCGAGGAAGGCCCCCCAGCGGCTCTCCTCGCCGCGCAACCGGGCCACCCCGCCGTCGAAGATGTCGAACAGGCCGGCCGGCAGCAGCAGCAGACCGGGCAGCAGGCGGTCGCCGCGGACCAGCAGCCAGGCGACGACGACGTTCGTCAGGACCGACGCGGCGGTGAGCATCCAGGGCCGGACGCCGGCGCGGTACAGGCCGGCAAGTACAACGCGATACGGCCAGGCGAAGACGAACCGGAAGAGCGGGCCGATCACGCTCGGCGTGCGCCTCGGCGCCGGAAGGTCGCGTACCCGCGGCGGCTGCGCTGGGCTCACGATCGGTGAGGCTATCGCCTTGCGGCGAGCGCGCGCCGATGCGAGGCTTGTTTGGTCGTTCGATCGATCGAAGGGAGGGCGGGCATGGCCGGACCGAGAGACCAGGTGAAGAAGGCCGGGCTGGCGACGGTCGGTGCCGCGGGCGCGGCCGTCTCGCGGGCGCGCGGCGCTGCGGAAACGGTGGCCAAGCGGGCCCGGGGTGCGACCGCCTCCGCCAGGCGGACCGCGAAGGACGTCAGCGCGCGGGGCAAGAAGGTCGCCTCGTCGGCGGCGTCGCGTGCGAAGCGTGTCACCACGCGCGTCGCCGGGACGGCGCGGTCGGCGGCGGGACGGGCCCGCTCCACGGCGCGCGGCGCCGGGAGGGCCGCGCCCGCATCGCGGGCAGGCGGCGTCCGGCCGGCCGCGCACGTGTGAGAGCCAGGACCGCTTGCGCTCGAGGTAGTCGTCGCGCGCGACCGCCTCGGTCAGGACCGCGTGCACGGTCCGCGCCAGCCGCGTCCGCTCATCTTCCCCGAGGTCGTCGAGCCGCCGGTGCGGGTGGATGCGCGCCTGCCACAGCACCTCGTCGGCGACGAGGTTCCCGACGCCGGCGAACAGGCGCTGGTCCATCAGCGCGGCCTTCGTCATGCCACGCCGCCGGGCGAGGAGCGCCTCGAGCTCGCGCGGGGGGACGGCGAGGGCATCCGGGCCGAGCGGCCCGATGATGGCGGCGAGGTCACGGTCGTCGTGCGCCAGCCACAGCCCGCCCCACAGGCGCATGTTCCGGTAGCGCATCTCGCCGCGGTCGGTGAGCAGGATCGCCCGGTCGTGGCGGTGCCGACCCTCGGACCCGGGACCCCATTCCAGGTCGCCGGTCATCCCGAAGTGGATCGCGAGCGTCGGGCCGCTGGTGTGCGCCAGCATCCACTTCCCGTGCCGGGCCGGTTCCAGCAGGCGCTCCCCGCGGAGCGCCCGATCGAACGCAGCCGGCGTTGCGTTCCGGGCGATGCGGGCGTCCCCGATCACGACGCGTCGCACGGTCGCCCCGGTCGCGTGCCGCGCCCAGTAGCGGCGGAACTGCTCGACGTCGGGAAGCTCCGGCACGCGCCCAGGCTAGCCCGGGGACGGTGAAGGGACGGGTCGCCATGCCGCCCGGCGGTGAACGTCTCCCGGCGGGTGTGGTGAGATTCACGCGCGGACCGAGTGAGGAGGGGCCCGGTGGCCGACTTCGTCACGGTGGGGCGGGCGTCGGAGATCGACGAGGGCACGATGGAGATGTTCGAGGTCGGCGAGCTGCGGATCACGGTCGCGAACGTGGCGGGGACGTTCCACGCCTTCGACGACACCTGCACCCATCGCGAGTGCTCGCTGGCCGAGGGCGAGCTCGACGGCGGGATCGTCGAGTGCGCCTGCCACGGGAGCCAGTTCGATGTGACCACCGGCAACGTGGTCGAGGGCCCGGCCACCGAGCCCATCGGCACCTACGACGCGCGAGTGGAGGGGGACGACCTCCAGGTCGCCCCCTGACGCGCCGGTGGCGGAGCGGTACGTGATCGTCGGGGGGAGCCTCGCCGGCGCGACCGCCGCCGCCACGCTCCGCGAGGAGGGCTTCGACGGAGAGGTCGTCCTGATCGGGGAGGAGCCGCACGACCCCTACGAGCGGCCACCCCTGTCGAAGGAGTACCTGCGCGGCGAGGCCCCGTTCGAGAAGGCGCTGGTGCGCTCGCAGGGGTTCTGGAGCGAGCACGCGATCGAGGTTCGGGCCGGCACCCGCGCGAAGGCGATCGACGCGGAGGGCCGCGCGGTGGCCCTGGCCGGCGGGGAACGGGTCCCCTTCGACGCCCTGCTGCTCGCCACCGGCGGCCGCAACCGCGCGCTCCCCGTCCCCGGCGCCGGCCTCGAGGGCGTGTTCGCCCTGCGCACCGTGGAGGACGCCGACGCCATCCGTGCCGCCGCCGCCGGCGCGGGACACGCCGTGGTGGTCGGCATGGGGTTCATCGGCGCCGAGGTGGCCGCATCGCTCCGCCAGCTGGGGCTCGAGGTCACGGTGGTCGAGGTGTTCGCCGTCCCGCTGCAGCGCGCGCTGGGGGAGGACGTGGGCCGGGCGCTGGAACGGGTGCATCGCGCGCACGGCGTCGCGATGCGCTTCGGGGACAGCGTCGCGTCCATCGAGGGGGCGAGTCGTGTCGAGCGGGTGGTCACGGAGAACGGCGCCCGGATCGAATGTGACCTGGTCATCGTCGGGATCGGGATCGTCCCCGAGACGACCATCTGCGCGGGCTCGGGGATCGCCGTCGACGACGGCGTGCTGGTCGACGAGCGCTGCCGGACGAACGTACCCGGGGTGTTCGCCGCCGGCGACGTGGCCAACCACCTGCATCCGGTGTTCGGCCGGCGGATGCGCGTCGAGCACTGGCAGAACGCGATCCGTCAGGGTGAGGCGGCGGCGCGAAGCATGCTGGGGAGGCTCGAGGGCGGCTACGACGACGTCCACTGGTTCTGGTCGGACCAGTACGAGCACACCCTGCAGTACGCGGGGCACCTCGTGGACTGGGACGAGCTGGTGGTGCGCGGCAGCCTCGACGACCCGTCGTTCGTCGCCTTCTACGTGAAGGACGGGCTGGTGGACGCGGCCGTCGGCCTCGACGCCGGCCGCGACGTCCGGCGAACGATCAAGCTGATCGGCGCACGCAGGCCGGTGGACCGGGCCGCGCTGGCCGATCCGGATGTCGACCTGCGCGACCTGGTCGCGGCCGGATAGGGAGGAGCGCGTGGAGGCGAAGGACCTGCCGGCGCAGCTGGTGGTGATCTTCGGCGCGTCCGGGGACCTGACGCAGCGGAAGCTGCTGCCCGCCTTCTACCACCTGCACTGCGAGGGCCTGCTGCCGGACGGGTTCACCATCGTCGGCTACGCGCGGACCGAGATGGGGAGCGAGGGGTTCGTCGAACGGGCACGGCAGTCGATCGCCGAGCACGGCCGCTCGGCCCCGGAGGGCGAGCGCTGGGCGGAGTTCTCCCGGCTGCTCCGCTACGAGTCCGGTGACTTCGCCAGCGAGCACGACTTCGACGATCTTGAGGCGCTGCTCGCCGGGGTCGATCGCGAGCGAGGGTCCGCGGCCGGGCGGTTCTACTACTGCGCGACGCCGCCCCAGGCCGTCCCCCTGATCGTCGACCGCATCGGCGAGTCTGGGATGGCCGAGAACAGCCGGATCGTCATCGAGAAGCCGTTCGGCCGCGACCTGGAGAGCGCCCGCGAGCTGAACCGCAAGCTGCACGAGGTGTTCCTCGAGAAACAGATCTTCCGTATCGACCACTACCTGGGAAAGGAGACCGTGCAGAACATCCTGGCGCTGCGCTTCTCGAACGGGATGTTCGAGCCGATCTGGAACCGGCGCTACGTGGACAACGTGCAGATCACGGTGGCCGAGGAGATCGGGGTCGAGGGGCGCGGCGCCTTCTACGACCAGACCGGGGCGCTGCGCGACATGGTCTCGACCCACCTGTTCCAGGTGCTGACGTTCGTGGCGATGGAGCCGCCGGTGTCGTTCGAGCCGGAGCGCCTGCGCGACGAGAAGGTCAGGGTGCTGCGCTCGATGCCCCTGCTGCGCCCGGAGCGGGTGGTGCTCGGACAGTACGAGGGCTACTGGGACGAGCGGGACGTCGCCCTCGACTCGGGGACCGAGACCTTCGCAGCATTGCAGGTCGAGGTGGACAACTGGCGCTGGGCGGGGGTCCCGTTCAACCTACGCACCGGCAAGCGCCTGGAGCGGAAGGTGACCGAGGTCTCGCTGTCGTTCCGCGACGTCCCCTACAACGTCTTCCGCGGGAGCGAGGCCGTGCCGCCCGGCCGCGACGCCCTGACCATCCGGGTGCAGCCGAACGAGGGGCTGGACCTGCACCTGAACATCAAGCGCCCCGGCTTCAGGATGGAGCTCGACCGCGCGGTGCTGGGGTTCGACTACGACGAGATGTACTGGCGGCCGCTGGTCGAGGCGTACGAGACGCTGTTGCTCGAGGTGATGGAGGGCGACCACACCCTGTTCACCCGGGAGGACGAGGTCGAGCGAGCCTGGGAGGTGCTGGGCTCCGTGCTCGATGAGCCCCCACCGGCGATCGCCTACCCGCCCGGCAGCTGGGGTCCGGACGAAGCAGCCGAGCTGCTCCTGCCACATCACTGGCACGTCACCCCGGTCCGTCCGGGACCCTAGGCGCACCAGGGAGGCTGCCCGTTTGTCCCGCGCGCGCCGGGCCGGGTGGTCGTCTCGAATGTCTGCCGGGCGGGCGTACGGTACGGATGGCGGGGTTCGTCCCGCCTGGAGGGTCGTGCCATGCGAGTGAAGGAGATCATGACGTCCCCGGTGGTCACCGTGAGGCCGGAGACCACCGTGAAGGAAGCGGCGACGCTCCTCGTCCAGCGCGGCATCGACGCGGTGCCGGTGGTCGGCGAGGACGGGACGCTCGCCGGGATCGTCTCGGAGAGCGACCTGCTGCCGCTGGAGCTGCGGGGCGACCCCCGTTCCGAGATCCTGGCCGCGCCGCCGTACGCTCGGGATCACTCGCCGGAGACCGTGGCCGAGGTGATGACCGCGCGCGTGATCTCGCTTCCGGAGGATGCCGACGTGGCCGAGGCCGCCCGCCGGATGCTGGAGAACCGCGTCAACCAGATCCCGATCACGCGGGACGACCAGGTGGTCGGCATCGTCGCCCGCCGGGACCTTCTGAAGGTGGTCGCTCGGGAGGACGAGGCGATCCGTGGCGAGTTGCTCGACCTGCTGCGGGAGGACGACGGCCTCCTCGGGCCGTACGACGTCGATGTCGTGGAGGGCGTGGCGCTGCTGCGCGGGGGGCGGGACCGGTCCTCGCGACGCCTGGCGGACATCCTGGCCCGGAGCGTCCCCGGCGTGATCGAGGTCCGGTTCGAGGACGCCGGAACCGGAAGCGAGTGACGGCACCGTCCACACGCGAGGCCTCCGCCGGCCTGTCCCCGGCGGAGGCGCGGGCGCGCCTCGAGCGCGTCGGCCCGAACGAGCTCGCCGCCGCGCCGCGCCGGCCCTGGCCGCTGCGTCT
>WNFV01006087.1_pt1 | contig 16541 bp, 20 predicted proteins | sample 5400101 | NCBI WGS metagenome assembly WNFV01 (sample SAMN13153361, study PRJNA577476) | soil metagenome | isolation source: 115 cm soil or saprolite under grassland replicate 1 | place: USA:California | collected 2016-06-15
CCGGCGACCTCGCGGCGGCCATCGGCGAGCTGAAAGCCAAGCCGGCGGGTGAGCTGCAGGTGCACGGCAGCGGTGCCCTGATCCGATGGCTGCTCGAAAACGACCTCGTCGACGAGATCAACCTGCTCATCGTCCCCGTGGTCCTCGGCCAGGGCACGCGGCTGTTCCCCGACGCCGGCCCGGACATTGCGCTAGACCTGGTCGACTCGCGAGCCGACTCGAAGGGCGTAACGATCCAGGTCTACCGGCCCACCGGGCGCCCGCGGTATGCAACCGCCACCGCCGACCACGACGACGAATGACCCCCGCAGCGGCGTCGGGTGACACTCCCGAACGCTGGCGCAGGCGACTCCCTGGAACCGCCTAGTCAACGACACCCTTAGGATCGCCCAGATGAACGTCTCGCTGAGGCCGCTCGAGGACCGGGATCTCGACACGATCTATCAGCAAGTGACGGATCCGGAGTCGGTCCGAATGGCCGCCTTCACAGCCGAGGATCAGACCGATCGCCGCGCGTTTCTCAACCGGATGTCGCGCCTGCGGGCCGACACGAGCGTCTCGTACCGAGTCATCGATGTCGACGGAGCAATCGCTGGAACGATCGCGTCCTTCCGAATCGACAATCAGCCTGAGGTGACCTACTGGGTAGACCGAACGCAATGGGGGAAAGGCATCGCGAGCGCAGCACTGCAGATTCTTCTTGCCGAGACTGCCGAACGCCCACTGTACGCCCGAGCGGCCTCGGACAACGTCGGTTCGCTTCGCGTACTGGGGAAAGCTGGGTTCCGACGCGTTGGCGTCAACCGCGACTTCGCACCCGGTCGCGGTGAGGAGCTCGAGGAAACGATCCTGCGCCTCGAGTGAGGTAGGAACGGAACTGTGTGTGTCGTCGTAGGGCGGCGTGTCATCGCGCCCGCCCGTGTCACTTCGGGATGCGGTGCACACCGGCGGCACGGGCGAGCTTCATGCTGGCGGGCCGCCCAGATGCCTTCCGCGCAAACTCAACATCCTCGAAACGGCGCCTTACCCGCGTCGTGTCACCGCGCCCAGTGTACGGCGACGCTCTGGCGTCATTCCGGAACACTGGCGCAGGCCACTCTGCGTTCGCCTGCCGGCGGATGGGTAATTGCGAAGTGCGGTAGCGTGGAAGCCGCGTGACCAGATTCGTCGCCGACTGCGGCGTCGTCCTCCGCCTGGCGAGTGAGGGGATCGAGGTCCGGCCCGAGCACGAGCTCCTTGCGCCGACGCTCTTGCGCTCGCAGACGCTGTCGGCCATGCACGAGGCTGTGCACGCGGGCGAGATCCCGCCGAACGTCGCTCTCGACCGACTGACCCGCATCTGGGCCATGCCGATCCGCCTGCTCGGCGACGCCGTGCTGCGGCGTCGTGCCTTCGACCTCGCCGAGCAGCTGGGGTGGGCGGAGACCTACGACGCCGAGTACCTTGCACTCACCCAGCTGCAGGCAGACGCATTCGTAACCCTGGACGCGAAACTGGCGCGCCGGGTGGAAGGGATCGTCCCCACGGCGACGATCGACGCGCTGCGAACGCCCTGACGGCAAGCGTACAACTCGTCAAGCTTGGGGGACATTCCCGAACACTGGCCCACGAGAGCGGCTCGCCCCTTGGTGGACTATCAGTACGGTGTCCGCATAGCCGACACAGCGACGACGCCCGAGGTCACGATCGTCCCGGCGAACGAGGCGAGCTGGGAGGATCTCCAGGCCGTGCTCGGCACGCGCGGCTACCACTCGGGCTGCTGGTGCCAGCGCATCAAGATCCGGGGCAAGGAGTGGGACTCGGACTCGGTTCCCGTCGGGGAACGCGCCCGCCGGCTGCGCGAGCAGACCCGCTGCGGTCAGCCTGAGGCGCAAACGACGAGTGGCCTCGTCGCCTACCTCGACGGCGAGCCCGTCGGTTGGTGCGCAGTCGAGCCGCGCACCGCATGCGTGCGCCTGGGCCGCGTCCCCTGGGCGGGCCGAGCCGAGGACAAGACCGACGACGGCGTCTGGGCCGTGACCTGCTTCGCCACCCGCACGGGTTTCCGGCGCCGCGGCGTCAGCCGTGCGCTCGCGCGCGCCACGGTCGACTTCGCGCGGCAACGCGGCGCCCGTGCCCTCGAGGGCTACCCGATGATCACGCAGCCCGGGCAGGAGGTCACCTGGGGAGAGCTCCATGTCGGCAGCCGCAGCATCTTCGCCGACGCCGGGTTCGACGAGGTCAGTCATCCGACCCTCCGCCGGGTCGTGATGCGTATCGACTTCTAGGCAGGAGCAAGTTCCTCGCTTGGAGGCGACCGAGGAGCCACACTGACGCCGCCGCTGTCGAGCATCCTTGCTCGACTGCCCTCATTGCGACTTCGACTTCCGGACTTTCGGGCTGATTAGACCTAGAAGTTAGGGTGAGCCGACGAAGGCGGGCGAGGGCGCTACTCCCGGAGCCCGGCGGCTTCGAGGGGTCCGATTCGGGGTCTGGGGCTAGGCGTCGTACTGGCCGCCGAGCTCCGCCGCCTGGGGCCTACCTTTGTGCCCGGCTTCTTGAAGGATCGCCGGGACCTCGGGGTCGGAGACGAAGTTCTGCCAGCCCTCCGCATCCCAGTCGAAGAGCGCCCAGACCCGGTCGTCCTCATTGGGATCGCGAAAGACGGTCGAACCCTTGGACCCGTGCTGCTTTCGCTTCTCGGCGCCCTTGGTTGAGAAGATTTCCAGGAAGCGATCGAAATCCTCGACCTTCGTCGTTGCCAGGATCATCTAACTCCTCCTCTGTGGGAAGCGTCGTCGCGCTCCTGCGCGATGTTACGCCAGTTGTGCTCCACGCGTGGATTATCCGAAGAGCCAACAGAACGCGTCGTGGAGCTTGGACTCACCGGGCTTTTCAACTACCGGAGCGAAGTCCAGCGAAGAACAGCCATCGACCGTCGTCGCCCGGTGGGGGCCGGTTAGCACAGCCACGCACGCGGCGGGCTGCTCCAGAGCTGCGACCCAATGAGTGGCCATCTCAGCCGACCAGCCTGAGCGCAACCTGAACATCCCTCGCGTCGCTGGCGCGCGCGCACGACGCACAAACAGCTTCAGCGAGCCATGCCGCGTCGTCGACCGTCCAGACTGGAAGGGCGATCTCTGCGCGGAACGGATCAGTGTCGGATGAAGCCCACGGATGCTCCACTCCGAAGGCGAATGGGTTCGGTGCGAATGAAGGTGGGTACAACGCGAACGGGACGGCGCCCATCGCCGCTTCCACTTTGACGAACTCCGAGAGGGTCGCGAGGATCGCGCCTGGATCAGGTTGTACCGAGGAACCTGAGTAGGCGCTGCTTACCTGAACAAGGACACGCGCCGTTCGCTCGGACCCGCGGTACCGGTCACGGATAAGCGAACCCGCAACTCGTCTCCACAAAGGATCGCCTACGCAGTCGAGGGGCACGATCGCGTCGGCTCCCGTCAGCGTCGTCCTGCCATACAGCTCCAATGCGTCCCACATGGTTCGGACGAGACCCGCTAGTGGAACGTCGCTCGGCGGTGGAGTTTCGTCCGTGACTCGAAGATCGACGTGGCCCCATCCACGCAAGACATCATCGCCCGAACTCTGAAGATCAGCTCCGCTGTCGCAGGCACCCCATGGCGGCGAGACTCCCCATCGGTCGTCCAGAGTATGCAGCAACGAGACCTCGGCAGTTTCGGCTGCGATTGACGAATCGCGCTCGAAGTCGCCCCGCAGACCCGCTAACAGATAGAGGTTCCGAAACTCGTTCACGCGCGCAGTTTCCCGGACGAATATGGAGGCGGAGGGTTCGAACGGTGCGAACTTCCGCACAACAGAGCGGAAGTCTTGAGCGGCTGCTTCCCCCTTGCAACCCGACCTCTCCGACGCGAGGTTAGGCTGCAACCAACGTGGCTGAGCTTCTGCTCTTCCATCATGCACAGGGACTGACGGCGGGGTGTCTCTCCTTCGCCGATGAACTCCGCGCTGCCGGACACGTCGTACACGCCCCGGATCTCTACGACGGGAAGACCTTCGCCGACCTCGACGACGGTGTCGGCTACGCCCGGGAGGTCGGCTTCGACACCATCAGTGAGCGCGGTCGGCTCGCCGCTGAAGGCTTGCCGAACGAGATCGTCTATGCCGGGTTCTCGCTCGGGGCGATGCCGGCGCAGATGCTGGCCCAGACGAGGCCGGGTGCCAAGGGAGCCCTGTTGCTCCACGGCTGCGTCCCGCCCTCGGAGTTGGGGGGCCCCTGGCCGCAGGGCGTCCCGCTCCAGATCCACCTGATGGAGGCCGACGAGTGGGCTCTCGAGGGAGACCTTGACGCCGCCCGCGAGCTCGACGAGACGGTGGAAAGCGCAGAGCTGTTCCTGTACCCCGGCGATCGACACCTGTTCGCTGACAACAGCCTGCCCGACTACGACGAAAGCGCCGCGACGCTGCTCAAGCAACGCGTGCTCAGCTTCCTCGACAACATCGACTAGCTGGGAAAGCCCACCCCCGGATGCCCGCAGAGTCATCCCAGGTGCCACCGAGCTCCTGGCGCGCCAGCCCCGACTGCGAATCGACCGGGCCAAATATGGAGGCGGCGGGAAACGAACCCGCGCAAGATTTCAATCGGCGGCGCTTCTCTCGTCAGGGAGAGCACGCCCGCCTGTGCCGAGTGATCGGAAATGTCTCTTGAACGCCAGGAGGAGGCGCGCTCACTCCAGCTTGGCCCGCCTAGAAGTTGAGCGCACGGGCTCCGCGTTCGCGCCCGAAGTCGACGGCGGCGCGCGCGAGCGCACGGCTGATCCCGCGGCGGCGAAACCCTGTGCGGGTGGCGAAGCAGGTCGCGGCCCAGACGCTGTCGTCGGTTCCTCCGCTCGGCCTGCCCAGGGGACGCGGCCGAGGCGCACGTAGGCGGTGCGCGGCTCGACCGCGCACCAGCCGACGGGCTCGCCGTCGAGGTAGGCGACGAGGCCGCTCGTCGTGTCTGCCTCGGGCTGACCGCAGCGGGTCTGCTTACGCAACCGGTTGGCGCGTTCCGCGACGAGAACGGCGTCCGAGTCCCATTCCATGCCGCGGATCTTGAAGCGCTGGCACCAGCAGCCCGAGTGGTAGCCGCGCGTGCCGAGCACGGCCTGGAGATCCTCCCAGCTCGATTCGTTGGCAGGGACGATCGTGACCTCGGGCGTCGCAGCCGCTTCGGTCATGCGACACCGTACTGCACGGTGCCGACCTGAGCGGGAGGTGAGCCGGCTGAGCCAGTGTTCGGGAATGTCCTCAGAGCCGGCTTCCGATCCAGACGCCCGACTCTAGGATGCGACAGATGATCGTTGCCGTGAGTGTGGACATGGAGGGCGCCTCCCAGCTCCGCACCGTGCGCGAGATCTTCGGGTGCATGCCGGAGTACTGGGAGACTGGGAAGCCACGGCTCGAGGCCGACGTCGCAGCCACGTGCGAAGGGCTGCTCGCCGGCGGCGCGTCGGAGCTCGTGGTTCTCGACAACCACGGCGGTAACACCGTGAACGTGTCGCCGGAGTCGCTGCCGCCCGGCGCGCGCCTCGAGACGTGGAACGTGTACGACCTCCGCGAGCACAGCGTCGATGCCATGTTCCAGGTGGGCTACCACGCGCGCGGCGGCGTCGACGGCTTCCTTCCCACACGTACCTTCCGGGTCTACGTCTACGTGTCGGCGGCGAACTGATCTCCGAGAGCCACGGGAGGGCGTGGGCCGCCGAGCTCCCGTTGCTCGGTATCGTCGGCAACGATCTGCACCAGCAGACGTTGGGGTCGCTCGAACGGACGCCATACCTCGTCGTCCAGGAGTCCATCGGACGTGACGCGATGCGCCCGGTGTTCCCTGATACGCAGGACGGACTTGACGCGATTCGCTCGTTCGCCCACGCGTGCGCCCGGGACAGCGCGTCGGCGCTGGCGATCGCGGCCCCGGCCGGCGTCACGTTCGAGGCGAGCATGCCGAACGGCCGCGAAGTCGTCGAGGACATGGCCGGCGCAGGCTGGGCACACGTTGGCGAGGTCGAGTTCGCCGTCGAGCTCGACACGTGGCGTGACTCCCGCGGGCCGCTCGCCGCCGCGATGAACGCCGCGCTCGCGCCGTTCATGCCCTACTGGCTGAGCGGTTTCGCCAGTGCCGACGAGGCCGACGCGGCAGACCAAGAGCGGGTGGGGCACTTGGTGACGATCTTCGATGCCTGGGCAGCCGAGTCGCACCCGCAGTGGTACACCGAGGCGGCAGACCCGTTCCCGGCAGGCGTTGCCGAGCGGCTCGGCGCTGCCTAGCGACATCTAAAGCTCTCGAGGGCCAGTCAGACGGTGTCACCGCCGGCGGCACCCGCCGTCCCGCTCCTAGACCGAGCGGTTCGCCTGGGCGAGCATCCTGTCGCTCGAGCCGACTTGACGAGCTCGCACAAACTCCAGAGCGCGTAGCGGAATCCCGTAACGCACAAGCGTCGCCTGATCCAACGACGCTTGAGGCAGGCTCACTGACGAACTCGAGCCGCTGAGGTGGAGGCGGCGGGAATCGAACCCGCGCAAGGTTCCGGCCGCCCGCACTTGAGCTTGTCGAGCCGTGCGACAGCCTCGATCTGCGCAGGAATTTTCTCGTGCGGGGAAGGATCTGGAGAAGTCCCAGACCTGGACGAGCGGATTTCGCCGGCCTCAGGGTGAAACGGTGGAAAGACCAGGAGTCCCTAACCGAAGCCGTGCAACGTAGATCGTCGTCGGGCCGGCCGGGCGCGGCCAGCAGTCGCGGCGTGGGTTCTCGGGTGGCCCGTTGCACTGCTTGGTGAACCCGACCACCTCCTGTGACGCCCAGGTCAACTGATTCCCATCGAAATCGAAGCCGCCGACCGGAAGATGGTTGCGATCGAAGCTCGCGACCTGCTCGACCTTGCCGCCAAGGTCGGCGACGACGAGATCGGACTTCGCGTCGCCGACCTTACGCTCGAAAGCGATGCGATCTCCCGCGAGGCGAATAGCGATCGCCAGGGAGTTGGAATCGAAGAACGGGCCGAACGGGAGAGCGTGCGCGTCCGGTTCCTCGGGCGAGAACCAGGCCGTTTTCGTCTCCTCGTCATACCCCCACACCGCCACCGCCTTGCCGTCGGCCTGGAGATCGAACTGGAATGGAACTTCAACCATTCTGTGGGCCCAGAAGGTAGGGGGTGGTAGGGGCGGTCTGTACGTGATCTTGCGACCAGTCTTGAGGTCGTGGACGAAAATCTCTCGCGGCGTGCTGCCCGCGACGTAGTTTCCCGCGACCCGAACCTGCTCGAAGAGCTGCCAGCTCCGAGCCAGAATCCGGGGAGGCGTCGAGTCAGCGACATCGTCGATGCCGAGCTGCCCGCAGGGACAAACGGAGCAGTCTCTAGCGAATGCGACGCGAGTTCCGTCCACGTCGGGGCCGTAGGTGAGACAGTTTTCACCTGCGGGCTCGAGTGCGTGGAACCGCCGATTCGGGGCCCCGACCCTGACATCGGCGCCACTGGCCCGCACGTCGAAGGTGGTATCAGCGTCTAAGCACGACCCAGATTGGGGTGGGTAGCAGATGTCCCAGCCGCGCACGAAGGCGACGGTGTCTCGTGAGCCCGCTAAGCCGGAGAGCGACTCGGGCCGGTTGCGCGCCAGGGGCAGTTCATAGAGGAGCTGCGGCGATCCGGCCGGCCGGGCCCCGAAGATCCTGATCGGCTCGATCGGCTCGCTGCCTTCGACGCTGCCCGTTCCCCACACGACATAGTTGCCGTGAAGGACCGGGCCGGCTACCGGCACCGCTTCGGCAACAGGCTGGATCTTGACGTCGGCACGCGGCCCGGAGTTGTCCGCGCCGCAGGCGGAGGCAGCGAGAGCGCAGGCAAAGCCGACGAAGGCGAGGGCCGCCGCCCGGGATCGCTTCATCGTTTGATTCGACGCGTCGAACAGACGGCGGTTAGCCGATGCCGTAGAACGTGAGCGCACCGCGAACATAAAGGTTCTCGCAGAGTGATTTGCGGATATTCGACGTCAGCGTAGCTTGAGCTGTCGTAGCGCCACAGGCGAGCAAATCTTGCGGTGCGGTGCCTCCTGGGTTAGTCCATCGGAGGGTCAAACACGTTCAGATCCTCTTCAAGCCAACCGGAGTAGAACCACACCAGCTTGCGCTGAAGCTGTTGGGCGCCGCGATATGCGAGCTGCGCGACACGGTTGCCCTCCAGGAACGCGTGGTGGAGCGTGACCGGCATGTAGAGGAGCGCGACGCTCTCCGGCATCGAGAACTCAAGTTCGTCGGCGTCGAGCGGCGGCAGGTACATGTAGTTGATCAGGTGATCGAAGCGCCGAAGATCCGCGAGCGCCGTCTCCTTGACAACGCCACGGCCTACGAGTTCCGCGAGCGGGATCGCCGGCACGAGTGTCCGAACCGGGTGCCCGTAACCCGCGGCGCCCTGCGCACCGAGCGAGCAACTCGGCGTGATCAACAATCCTGGGCCGAACTCGAGCGGACCGCTCACAAAGCTTCGGGCCCCTCCCCGCTCCTCTTGGTCGATCACAAGCTCGTCAGCCGGCAGCGGATACGCAAGCGGAACGTCCCGGAAGAGATCGCCCTGACTGAAGAGCTCGACGCGGTCGCGCTCGTAGTACTCGGCGTCCGAGGGTCGTTCCGGTCTGGGCGACATCGGCTGGCCAGGCTAGCGGCGGGCCCGGCCGATTAAGGTCGCGACTTCTCGATCGCGTCGCCGAAAACGAGCCGGCCGCTGCGCTTGCGGCCCGGATTCACGACCGGCCCCTCGGCCGCCGGCGCGAGCTGCTCGAACATCTCAGCCCGCAGTCGCTCGACGTCCTCGACTGCGAAGCGCCGGAACCCGCTCCCGGGAAGGTGAACCGCGCGCACAAGGCCGCGGGCCTCCCAGTTACGGACCGTGTTCTCGTGCACGCCCAGCGCTCGAGCCGTATCGCGAACGTTCAGCAGCTGCCTCGTCGCCATTGTCCTCGGACTATAGCCTCTGTTATGGTCTTTGTCGAGTATGTGGACTTTGTCCACTTCGGGGACATCGACTAAAACGCAAGACGGCTTGAATGGCGGCCGACTCAAGGCGCCTTTCCTGCGCCTGCCACGATCGCGTTACCGTCTAGCTCGTGCTGCTCAGCGACTCGAAGCGTTCGTTCCGGCTGACGCCCGTTCGCCGACGGCCTGAAGGTTGGGCTCTGATCGAACTCGAGGTACGCATGGAGCGCGGTTCATGGAAAGCAATCGATGACTGCCTCGAGCGCCGCGAGGTGCGCTGGCTCATTCGATGGCTGAGGAAGATCGCGCGGGGTCAGAGTCCGAAGGAGCTGGGGTTCACGGAGCCCAACCTCCGCTTCGAGTGCCTTGCCAACGACGACGCGGCGCGCATCCGCGTCTGGTTCGAGGGGGAGGTGCGCCCTAACTGGGCAGAGTACGAACACTGGTCGATGGAGGATCTTTGGCTCGATCTGGAACTTCCGCACGAAGACATCGGAGGGGCCGCCGAATCTCTCGCAGCAGAGCTTGAAGCTATCGAGGCCGCGTAGCCGGCCCAGGCGGACCCGGGAGTCCAGTCGATCGGGTCCCCGGCCGCCTACCTCGGCTCAAAGCCAAGATGGCAAGCAGGGCACAGATGCATCATCGATGCTCGACTGCGTGAGCGCGACGAGTCGCCAGCGACTCGTCGCGCTTGTGCGTCATCGGCTTCAAGCACTTCGACGAAGTGCATCTGTGTCTCGCCGGTTATCGAGGTTTCGAGGTGCAGGTGGACGTCTCGCCGCCAAGTCGGGTCGCCTATGGGTACCGCGAGTGCGGCAGCCGACTGCGGAGGATGACATCGCCCTCTGAGGCATCGCCTACGCTCACGTCGTGCGTCCGCTGTCCGACCTTCCTCGCTCGTGGCCCGCGATCGAGCTTCCTGGCTACCGAGAGCACCCCACTGGGTATGCGACCTACTCTGGCTTCGCCTACGACGAGCTTCCACCGATCGCGCGAGAGCTCGACGTCGGCCTTCGCTGGCTGCTGCATGAGCCGCCCGTCCGGGCATCGCTGGCCGCCGTCGACGAGGCTGCGTCCACACCTGCGACAGTGGACGGGCTCCAGCGAGTCGCCGGCGCAACGATTGTCCTTCCGCGCGCGTTCGTCATCTTCATCGGTTCTGACGAGCCACAGGCGCGCGTCCGCTCCTGCACCGACTGCTATCTCGACCTCGGCGATTTCGCCGTACCAGTCGCAGACGGCGGCGCCCTCATCCACTTCCTCTCCGACTCGCAATGGGTGCTCCATTGGCTTCTCTACGTCAGCCCCAACGGCTCCGAAGCAGTCGTTGCGACTGACCGCTCGCTCGGATTCGAGCTGGGAGAGGACGAAGAAGGCGAAACCCTACGCATGTTCGATCCCGCCAGCGGCGAGGCGGCCGTCTGCGCGGAGTCGTTCACCGAGTTCCTCTACCGCTTCTGGATCGAGAACGAGATTTGGTTCAAGCTTGCCGATCCTGATGAGCCTGCCGCGCTGAGTCCTGAGCAGCTGCGGTACGCCGAGCACTACGCGCGGCGTACGCAGCCGTAGAGGAGTCCGCCTCCGCGCGAATGGTTGATCCGTCCTGTTCAAGCACGTTCGCGGGCCCATCACCGCGAATCCGCGGACGGGGTGGCGAGGTAGTGGCGAGTTATTGGCGACCTCGCCATGCCAGCCTGCGAGGGTGGCGACCCCAGCTAGGGAAGCGCGGATCGAGGACGATCCGTGCGGTCAACTCGCGCTCTTCGACGTCCCTGAGCGCGTCCCGACCGACGCGATCGCCCCGTGCGCGACACCGCTCCCCACTCCAATGGCGGACAGGCACGCTTGACGCTGGGCGAGGCCGCCCGGATCATCCGCGAGGCGGTGAGGGACAAGTCGTATCGCAAGACGCCGCTCGGTCAGCTCGTCGGCCGCTACCTGCGTTGGTTCCGCAACGAGTACGGCGCGACCGACTCGACAATTCGCGACTACGAGGCCGTGCTCGCGCGCATGAGTCTCCTCCTCGCCGACCGGGAGCCTCTCGAGGTCTCGACCGAGGACCTCCGCGAGGTGATCGACACCTGGGCGATGAGGCACGCGCGTACCCGCGCGAAGGTCACCTCCGTGATCCGAACCTTCTGGGTCTGGGCCGAGGAGGAGGCCATGTCCCCTTCTCCCCCGCCTCGAAGATCCGGCGCCCGCGGGCGCCGCGGAAGACGGCGCCGCTCCTCCCTGCGCACGTCGACGAGCTGCTGCTCGCTTGCGCCCGGACCTCGCGTGATCGCCTCGCGCTGCTCGTCCTGCTCGATTGCGGCGTCCGGCGCGCCGAGCTCGCCGGGATCCGGATACGCGACCTCGATCTCGCCCGCCAACAGCTCACGCTCTTCGGGAAGGGCCAGAAGGAGCGTGTCATGCCGCTTCGCGGCAGAATCGTCATGGCGTTGCGCGCGTACCTCGGCGAGCCGCTGGAGTTCGTCGGCCGCCGGCCCGAGCCCGACGACTACCTGCTCTACCCCGAGAAGCGCACACCGGACCGGCGCGTCTACTGGGCCGACCCGAAGAAACCATGCGCCTCGAACACCGTGCACCGCTGGTGGTACCGGATGCTCGAGCAGGCCGGCCTCGTCGGCCACGGCGTCCGCTCCGGGCCGAACATGCACCGCGCCCGCCACACGCTCGCGACCGAGTTGCGCCGTGTCGCCGGCGTCGAGGCCGCCTCGCAGGCGCTAGGCCACAGCGACCTCTCGACGACCCTAGGGATCTACGGCCACCAGGATCAGCGCGACCTCGAGCGCGCGATGGAAGCATTCGCGAACGCCCAAGAGGCCGAAGAAGAGGCTGCGAGCCGGGGGAACGATTCGTCCTCCCGGCTCGACTGAATTCACCGATTTGCAGGAACGATGGAGGCGGCGGGAATCGAACCCGCGTCCGCGGACGCACCGGGCAGAGCCTCTACAAGCTTAGGCTGTCCTTGAAATTCGCCCGCCGGCCGGTGGGCAGCCGACCTACCGCCGGGCTAGCCATCCTTTGGTGTCGCACCTCGGGCGATTGGCTCTCCGTCGGTGCCGAGCCCGTTTTCTGACGCCGCTACCCAGGCCACGGGCCGAGCCCGGAGCGACGCGTCACCTAATCGAGATTAGGCAGCGAGTGCGAGGTTGTCTTCCGCACTTACGTTGATTCCCGGTTGTTTAGCGAGGCCGACCGGGGACCTCGGCTTGCAGCTCAGCCGGAGAACCGACCACGTCGAAACCTGGTCGCCCCCGTATGTCCCCCATATTGTAGCCGCGTGCTGGAGATTCGCCCTTGCTCGGACGAGAACGACACGGAGCTCTCGCTCGCGATCTACAACGAGGTCGTGCCGGAAGAGGCGGTCTCGGCCGAGCGAGTCGCCGAGTGGAGGGCGGTGCAGATTGCCTCCGCGGACTCGTGGCCACCTGGGCCCGCGAGCACGGGGCAACGGAGCTCTACGCCCGCATCCAGGAGCGCGAGACCGACAGCTTCGCGTTCGCCGAGCGGCGCCCGTCGAGGTTCGAGGACTTCTGGCTAGCGTCGAGCCTTTGATCCATCGCGACCTCGCGTTGCACATGGAAGACAGCTATGTCAAGAACGAGGTCGGTTTGGAGCAGATGATCGTGCGCTTTCGCCTTGCTCTCGGGCTTCTGGCTTCGAAGTCGTGTCATGGACAGTCGAAATCGCGACGCGAGGCTAAACTGGAAATCGTGGCTGACAAACCACCACAGACCCCTCGACCGGAACCTGTGCGACCAAGCCCGATGGGTACCGAGGGCCGGACCGCTTCGGGCGAGGACAAGAAGTCGTAGCAGTACTCAGCGTCGAGCCTTGAGCGCGCGCTCGATCTGCCGGTCGGCGTCGCGCTTGGCGATGTCCCGGCGCTTGTCGCGCTGCTCCTTGCCTCGGGCGAGCGCGAGCTCGACCTTCGCGCGGCCGTCCTTGAAGTAGAGCCGCACCGGCACGAGCGTCAGCCCCCGCTCCCGCACTTTCCCGAAAAGCGAGTCGATCTCGCGCCTGTGCAGAAGAAGCTTGCGGTCGCGATCGGGCTCGTGGTTCTGGACACCCGCCTGGTCGTAGGTGTCGATGTGCGCGCCGATGAGCCAGACCTCTCCCTCGCGCACGTCGGCGTACGCCTGCTGGAGGCTTGCCCGCCCCTTTCGGAGCGACTTCACCTCGGAGCCGGTGAGGACCAGGCCCGCCTCGAAGCGCTCGAGGAAGTGGTAGTCGTGTCGCGCCCTGCGGTTCTCCGCGATCTGCCTTTTGCCCGCCATAGCTCGATTGTAGGTCGAGGCCGCGCGGGCCTCGATCTGCCACCATGGAGTGCATGAGGCAGCGCCTTGCGTGGGTCTCGACCGTACCCCTCCTGGCCGCGGGACTCCTCGCCGGCCACGCGCTCGCCTACCGGCTGGCGATTCCGGACGGAGACGCGCGCGCACACGCCCTCGCGCACAGCGGTCACGGTTACCTCGCGTACGCGCCGGCCGCGCTCGCGGTCTGCCTGACCCTCGTCCTCGCCGCACTCGCCCTGCGAGCGCGCGCGGCGTTCAGAGGCGAGTCGCGCCCCCGCTCGGCCCCACCGGCGATCGTCGCCATGCTGCCGCCGGCGGCGTTCGTTCTCCAGGAGTACCTCGAGCGGGTCGTTCACTCCGGCCACCTGGCCTGGACGGTGGCGCTGGCGCCGACCTTCCTCCTCGGGCTCGCGCTCCAGCTGCCGGTCGCGCTGGCCGCGCTCGTGGTCGCTCAGATCCTCGACTGGCTCGCGCACGCCGTCGGGGTCGCCCTGGCCGGAGAGCGCCCGCGGTTCGCGCTTCTGCCTCCAGCTCTTCAACCAGTCGCCGTGCCCTCACGCCCTCGCGTGGGGATTCTTGCGAGGGGCTATGGGGAGCGCGCGCCACCTTCCATTCGCCAGCCGTAGCCGTACGGCCGCGCCGCCGGCGCGGCCTCGAGCGAAGGAGCATTGTGAGTAGGCCCAGCCTCGCGACGGCGCGTCGCGCGCTGATCGCCTCGGTGGTCGCAGTGATCGCCCTGGCGGCAGCCCCGGGCGCTTTCGCACACGCGATCTTGAAGGAGAGCTCCCCGGGCAACGACTCGGTTCTCCGACGCAGCCCACCCGCGATCCTGCTGAGCTTCAACGAGGCAGTAGAGACCGCGTTCGGCTCGATCCGCGTCTACGACTGCAGTGGGAAGCGCGTCGACTCGGGCAAGATCACCCGGCCGGGCGAGCGCACCGTCTCCGCTCTCATCGGACAACTTCCGCACGGGACGTACACCGTCACCTGGCGGGTGATCTCGGCCGATTCGCACCCGGTCGCGGGGGCTTTCGTGTTCCACGTGGGCTCGGCGGAACGGGCCGGCTCCTGCAAGAAGGTGTTCGGTAAGGGAACCCCGGGCAGCGTCAACGCTCTCTTCAAGGGCGCTCGGGCTGTCGACTTCGCCCTGATCTTGCTGGTCGTGGGCGGCGCCGTCGCGCTAGCAGTCGTCCTTCGCTCGGCGGCGGTGACGCTCCGTGGACGGCTGTACCGGATCCTCGCCGGGCTCGCAACGGCACTCGTGGTGGCCGCGATCCTCTGCATCGTGCTGCAGGGAGCCGTTGCCGGAGGGTTCGGGGTGCGAGAGGCCTTCCGCTGGAACACAGTCGACGCAGTGCTTCAAACCCGCTTCGGCAAGGCGTTTCTCTTCCAGACGGCTTTCGCAGCCGCGGTTGCGCTCGTCGCTTTTGCGCGCGGCAGGGTGCGCAGCGCCGTGCTCGGTGCCTTCGTTCTCGTGCCGGCGGTCTGCATCCTGCCGACGCTCTCGGCGGCGGGACATGCGCGAACGAGCGGCTCGGTCGCTTTGGTCGCCGACGTCACGCACCTGACGGCTGCGTCGGTCTGGGTCGGCGGGCTCGCCTTCACGCTGCTCGCCCTGATCCGAGCAGGTGACGATCGTTGGCCGCTCGCGGCCCGCGCTGTACCGGTCTTCTCCGCCCTGGCGGTGGTCTCGGTCGCAACGCTCGTTCTCGCCGGCGTGCTCAGAGGCTACGAGGAGGTGCGCGGGTGGCACGGGCTCTGGGACACGACGTACGGCCTTCTCCTGCTCGCCAAGGTCGCGCTCGTCCTGCCGCTCCTTGCGCTCGGCGCTTACAACAACCACTACGCGGTTCCGAGGCTCAGGAAGCAGATTGCATCGCTCGTCGAGCAGCGGCGCTTCCTGCGGGCGGCCGGAGCCGAGCTCGCGATCATGGCAGTCATCGTCGGGGTGACGTCGGTCCTCGTCAGCGAGCCGCCCGCGAAGGCGTCGATCAACCCGCCGAAGCTCTTCTCCACCACGGCCCCGATCGGGAACCTCGAGGCGAACCTCACCGTCGACCCGGCGAGGACCGGCCCGAACGTCATCCACCTGTACTTCTACGAGCAGACGGGCCCTCCCGCCAATCTCGCCGAGGCGAAGCTCTCCGCAACGCTACCGAGCAAGAACCTCGGCCCGCTGCGCATCCAGCTCCAGAAGATCCTGCCGAGCCACTACACGGTCACGGGGGCCGTCTTCCCGATCGCCGGCGACTGGCAGCTGAGGATCGAGGGCCGGCGCGGCGAGTTCGAGTCTCTCACCCAAACCATTCCAGTCCCCATCCGAAAGGGCTGAGATGAAACTACGCAACTCACTCCTTGCCGCAGTCACGCTCGCGCTCGGGCTGGCGCCCGCCGCCGCCGCGCACGTCGAGGTCACTCCGGAAAAGGTGCCAGCTGACAGCGACGCCGAGCTCGCCATCCGCGTGCCGAACGAGCGGGACTACCCGACGGTGAAGCTCAAGGTCCAGCTCCCGCTCGGGCTCGTCGAGGTGACCTTCCAGCCGAAGGCCGGCTGGAAGCGGAAGACCACGATGCAGAAGCTCGCCAAGCCCGTCAAGATCGAAGGCGAGACGATCACCGAGCGCGTCGCGACCGTCGAGTGGTCAGGCGGCAAGATCGGCCCGGGCGAGTTCGACGAGTTCCGGATCAGCGCCCATGTGCCGGACACGCCCGGCAAAGAGCTCGTCTTCCCGGCACTCCAGACCTACTCCAACGGGGAGGTCGTTCACTGGATCGGCGCGCCCGACTCCGACGAGCCCGCGCCCCGGGTCACGCTCGAGGCAGCGGAGAGCGAGACGAGCACGACGGCCACGACCACTACGACGACGAGCGACAACGGCGACGACCACGACGAGCTCGCGCTCGCTTTCGGCATCGCCGGGCTCGCTGCGGGCCTGCTCGCGCTCGGCGTCACGCTCGTCCGGAGGCGCCGCGCTTGAAGCGGGGCCTTGCTCTAGCCGTCGTCGTCTTGGCGGGCGCCCTTCTCCCTCCCGGTGCGGAGGCTCACTTCGGCACCGGGAAGAAGGGCTACCGATCGAGAATCATTGCGATCAAGCCCGCGATCGCCGGGATCAAGGCGAAGGTCCTCTACGGCGACGATCAGATCTGGCTCGACAACCACAGCGGCGAAACGGTGGTCATCCGGGGCTACAGCGGCGAGCCGTATCTGCGCTTCGGCCCCGGAGGGATCTACGTGAACGGGAACTCGCCTGCCGTCTACCTCAACCTCGACCGCT
>WNFV01008798.1_pt1 | contig 16541 bp, 20 predicted proteins | sample 5400101 | NCBI WGS metagenome assembly WNFV01 (sample SAMN13153361, study PRJNA577476) | soil metagenome | isolation source: 115 cm soil or saprolite under grassland replicate 1 | place: USA:California | collected 2016-06-15
AGCCAGATCGACCCGGTCCACACGCCTTCGCAGCCCAGCGCGAGCGCGGCCGCGATCTGCCGTCCGGTGCCGATCCCACCGGCTGCGAGCACGGGTGCGGGCGCGACCGCGTCGACGACGTCGGGCCACAGCACGAGCGACGCCACGTCGCCGGTGTGCCCGCCGGCCTCGCCGCCCTGGGCGACGACGATGTCGACGCCCTGGTTCACATGGCGCTCGGCCTGCTGCACGCTGCCGCACAGCGCGGCGACTTTCACGCCGTGCTCGTGCGCGAGGTCGACGACGTCCTTGGGCGGTGAGCCCAGCGCGTTCGCCAGCAGCTTGATCGGGTGCTCGAGCGCGATCTGGACCTGCTCGCGGCCCTTCTCGTGCACCCAGCCCAGCAGTCCCTCGGAGCGCTCGTCCTCGGGCAGCTCGGGCACGTGGTACTCCTCCATCAAGTGCTCGAGCCACGCGCGGTGCTGTGCGGGGATCATCTCCTTGAGCTGCTCACCCATGTGCTCGGGGTCGAGCTCGCCGGCGCCGGCGTACTTCTGCGGCATCACCACGTCGACGCCGTACGGCTTGCCGTCGACGTGCTCGTCGATCCAGTCCAGCTCGATCTCGAGCTGGTCGTTCGAGAACGCCAGCGCGCCGAGCACGCCGAACCCGCCCGCCTTGCTGACGGCGGCGACGACGTCGCGGCAGTGGCTGAACGCGAAGATCGGCAGGTCGATGCCGAACATCTCGCACGTGCGGGTCTTCATGCCTGTACCTCCGCCATCGTGGCCACTTTTTGGGCCCACGGGTAGTCGGGCTTGCCGCTGGGGGAGCGCTGCACGAGCTCGACGAGGTGCAGCTCTCGCGGGACCTTGAATCCGGCGAGCTTGGTCCGGCAGTGCGCCTGGAGATCGTCGAGCGTCGGCGCAGCGTTGTCACGCGGCTGCACGACGGCGGCGACGCGCTGACCCCAACGCTCGTCGGGGATCCCGACGACCACCGCGTCGTACACCGCCGGGTGCGACTTCACCGCCGCCTCGACCTCTTCGGGGAAGATCTTCTCGCCGCCGGAGTTGATCGAGACCGAGCCCCGACCCAGGAGCGTGATGGTGCCGTCGGCCTCGATGGTGGCGAAGTCTCCGGGGATCACGTACCGGGTGCCGTCGGGCGCTGTGATGAACGTGCCCGCCGTCTTCTCGGGGTCCTTGTAGTACTCGATCGGGATGTTGCCCTTGCGGGCGAGCTTGCCCACGACACCCGATCCCGGCTGGACCTCGCGCAGGTCGTCGTCGAGCACGACGGAGTCGCGCACCGCAGTGACGGTGGGCCCGCCTTTCATCGCGGTCTTGCCCTGGTGCACGAGCGTGTAGCCGTTGGCGCCGCTTTCGGACGCGCCGACCGCGTCCGACAGGACGAGGTTCGGGAACCGCTCGAAGAACTGGTCCTTCACCGACGGCGAGAACACGGCGGCGGTGCTGCTGACCGCGACGAGCGACGACAGGTCGTACTCGCTGCCGCGCTGCTCGAACGTCTCGATGAGCGGCCGGCCCATCGCGTCGCCCGTGATCATGATGAGGTTCACGCCTTCCTCACCGACGAGCTGCCACACGCGGTGCGGGTCGAACTTCGACACGAGGACGATCTTGTTGCCGACGAAGCTGCCGCCCATCACGCCCCACTGCGTCGCGCCGTGCATGAGCGGCGCGATCGGCAGCGACGTGGTCGGGCCCTGGCCGAGCCCCTTCTCGACCATCGCCTCGGGCCGGTCGACCTTCGTGCCGCCGACCACGTCGATGCCGCCGCCGAGCGCGAAGAACACGTCCTCGTGGCGCCACACGACGCCTTTGGGCATCCCCGTGGTGCCGCCCGTGTAGAGGATGTAGCGGTCGTCGGCGGAGCGGGGCTCGAAGTCGCGCTCGGGTGAGCCGGATGCCATCGCGTCCTCGAACTCGACAGCGCCGAGGTCGCCGAGGTCGGCGCCACTGCCGTCCTCCATCACGATGGCGTGGCGCAGCATCGGCAGCTCGTCGAGGACGCCGGCGACCCGGGGAGCGAACTCCCGCTGGAACACGAGGGCGACGAGGTCGGCGTTGTCGAACAGGTACCGCAACTCGTCCTCGACGTAGCGGTAGTTGATGTTGACCCACACCGCCCGCAGCTTGAACACGGCCCACAGGGTCTCGATCCACTCGACCGAGTTGTAGGCGTAGATGCCGACGTGGTCGCCGGGGCCGACGCCCTGGGCGGCGAGGTGGTGGGCGAGCCGGTTCGCCCGCTCCTCCATCTCTCTATAGGTGCGGCGCTTGCCGTCGCAGACGACGTACTCCCGCTCGCCGAAGTGGTCCGCCGAGTTCTCGAAGAGGTCGGCGAGGTTGAACTCCACGACCCGAGACTAGAACACGTTCTGATAGGGCGTCAGACGACGATACGGCAGGGCGTTTGCTAGCGTGCGGCAGCTTCGGGCGGAAGGAGATGCGATGCGGCGGATCCTCATCGCAACGATCGGTGCGGCGGCTCTGAGCGTGTTCTTCGTGCTTCCCGCCGGCGCCGGCGGCGCCGGCTTTGTGGGCGTCGACCCTCCTTCGGGCGCGCCGGGCGACCCGATCACGGTGTCCGGGAGCTGCTTCGGGCTCGAGGGCTTCCCGTTCGAGATCCACTTCGTGCAAGGTGCCCTCGACGAGGTGTTGGGGACGGGCACGTCCGGGCCCGGAGGCGCGTTCTCGATCGACGCCACCGTTCCCGCCGCTGCGCAACCCGGGCCGGCGGAGATTCAGGCGGAGTGCATCGTCGATTCGACCGGCCCGCTCACGACTGAATTCACCGTCACCGCACCTGCACCTCAGCCGCCCGCTCCGGAACCCTCGGCGCCGACCGCCGCCGAGCCGGTGACCGCGGCACCCGTCTTCACCGGCTGAGCGCGTCACGCGGCCGGCGGGTCACGCGGGTTCGTCGCGCCAGTCCGCGGTCTCGCGTTGCAGGGCCTCGATGACGCGCCGGTGCAGGGTCACGGCGTCGTCCTCGTGGACGTTGAAGACGTTCCCGAAGAAATCGACTGAACCCACGAGCGACCTCGCCTCGTCGAGATCCGACGTCACCCGCACACCTCCCGAACCGTCGGGCGCGGCGACGTGGCGGAAGCCGACGCGGCTCGCCGGCGGCAGAACGGCCCCGTCCCCGATCTCCGCGCCTTGGAACACGATCACCGCTGTCGCGACGTAGCAGTCGGCGCCGATGTGGCACCCGATCAGTGTGCTCTGCGGCCCGACGAGTGAGTTCGCGCCGATCCTCACCGGGAACGGCGGCCGGTGCGTTCCGCCCGTCGACCGGACGACGGCGTTGGCCATCACGATCACACCAGGCGCGAGCTCGACGGGAGGGCCGCTGCTCTCGACCACCGCGCCGTGGGCGACGTAGCAGCCGGCGCCGATCGTGACGTTGCCGACGACGCTCGCGCTCGGGGCCACAGTGGCGTCGTCATCGACCTGGGGGACCGCGCCGGCGCGCGAGTAGAGCACGGCGTCGAGTCTGCCCGAAGCAGCGAGAGCCGGTGCCTGGGCACCGGCTCTCCTGCATCTGAACCGTGGTTCGGCTACGTAGGGGTATTCGTGACGCCCACCGTGTGCCCTTCGGGGTCGTTGAAGAGCCCGATGACGGGCCCGCCGGGCACCTCGTCGGGTCCGGCGACCCGTGTCCCGCCGAGGCGCTCGGCCTGCTGCAACGCGGCCTCGACGTCGGGCACCTGGATGTAGAAGGTGACGTGGCTGGGCGTGTCCGCCGACCCGCCGATCCCGCCGGCGATGCCGGCGCCCTCGACGAGCCCGTAATTGACAGGCGCCCCGGGCACCACGTTGACCTTCCAGCCGAAGAGGTCGGCGTAGTACTTCTGCAGCTTCGCCGCGTCGTTGCCCATGACCTCGAAGTGCACTACCGGCTGTCCCATCGTCACTCCTTTTCCCTGCCGGCGGACCGGCGCTCGGAACCACAACACCCGTCAGACCGACCGGCGGGGCGAAACTCATCGGACGGCGTCCGTGAGAGGATTTCAGCATGACCGAACGCCATCGGGAGGTCGACGCCGTCGTCGTCGGCGCCGGCCTCGCCGGTCTGTACGCGCACCACCGGTTGCGCCAGCTGGGCCTGACGCTCCAGGGCTACGAGGCGGCCGCCGACGTGGGCGGGACGTGGTGGTGGAACCGCTATCCGGGGGCCCGCTGCGACGTCGAGTCGATGGACTACTGCTACTCGTTCTCACCCGAGGTCGAGCAGGAATGGACGTGGTCGGAGCGCTACGCGAGTCAGCCCGAGATCCTGCGGTACATCGACCACGTCGCCGAGCGCTTCGACCTCCGCCGTGACATCCAATTCGAGACGCGCGTCACCGCCGCGACGTGGGACGACGCCGCGCAGCGGTGGCGCATCGTCACGGACCGGGGCGACTCGGTATCAGCGCAGTTCTGCATCATGGCGACGGGCTGTCTGTCGGCTGCGAAGCAACCCGAGATCGAAGGCATCGACACGTTTCGTGGCCCGACGTTCCACACCGGTCGGTGGCCCCACGAAGGCGTGGACTTCACCGGTCTGCGCGTCGGGGTCATCGGGACGGGTTCCTCGGGCATCCAGTCGATCCCGGTCATCGCCGAGCAAGCCGCGCACGTCACGGTGTTCCAGCGGACACCGAACTTCACGATGCCGGCCAAGAACGCGTCGCTCGACTCGGAGGCCGTCAGCGCGCGCAAAGCCCGAGCTCGGGAGATCCGCCAGGCGATGCGCGAGTCGCGCGCCGGCGTCATCGTGCCCATGCCCGAGCATTCGGCGCTGAGCGTCGACGACGACGCGCGCGAGGCGACCTTCGAGGCGGCGTGGGAGACCGGCACGCTGTACGGGATGGTGGCCGCGTTCAACGACCTTCTCGTCGACCGCGACGCCAACGAGACAGCGGCCGAGTACGTCCGGTCCCGCATCCAGGACGTCGTCGACGATCCCGAGGTGGCCGAGCGGCTGTCACCGCGCAACCACCCGTTCGGGACCAAGCGGCCATGCCTCGACTCCGGCTACTACGCGACGTTCAACCGCGACAACGTGACACTGGTCGACGTCCGGTCGACCCCGATCCTCGAGATCACGCCGACCGGAGTCCGCACCACCGCCGACGAGCACGCCCTGGACGCCATCGTGTTCGCGACGGGGTTCGACGCCATGACCGGTCCGCTGCTCGGCCCCGACATCACCGGCGCCGGGGGAGTGGCGCTGCGGGACAAGTGGGTCGCCGGGCCCCGCACGTATCTCGGCATCGCGACGGCGGGGTTCCCCAATCTCTTCACCATCACCGGGCCGGGGCGATCGACGCCACCGTGGAGGCGGAGGACCGCTGGGTCGACCACGTCAACGAGGTCGCGAACCTCACGCTGTTCCCGCACGCCAACTCCTGGTACATGGGCGCGAACGTGCCCGGGAAGCCGCGCGTGTTCATGCCGTACATCGGCGGCTTGCCGCGGTACACCCAGGTGTGCGACGACGTCGCTGCCGACGACTACCGCGGCTTTGCGCTCACCCCGGAGCGAGCATCGGAGCTTGACGCCGCAGGCCGGTAAGTCCTAACTTACGGTAAGTGGCAGCTAACCAGGCGGTGCTCGACGGCTTCACGGCGCTCGGCGATCCGACGCGGCGCGCGATCTTCGAGCGCCTGGCCGGGCCCGGCCGTGCGGTCGGGGAGCTGGCCCGGGGGCTGCCGGTCAGCCGGCCTGCGGTCTCGCAGCATCTCAGGGTCCTCAAGGAGGCCGGGCTCGTGATCGACCGACGGGCGGGCAGCCGCCGCATCTACCAGATCGACCCGGACGGGGTCGGCGCGCTGCGCGCATACCTCGACCGCTTCTGGAACCAAGCCCTGACGGCGTTCAAGGCGGCCGTCGAACAAGGAGACGAGGAGGTCTCATGACCATGCCGGCAACCGACACATCCGTCCGGGCGTCGATCGTCGTCGATGCGCCGATCGAGCGTGCATTCTCGATGTTCACCGAGGGGATCGAGAGCTGGTGGCCCCCGGAGCACCACCTCCTCGAGGCCGACCTCGCAGGCATGGTGTTCGAACCGCGCGTCGGCGGCAACGTCTACGACCGCGGCGTCGACGGCAGCGAATGCCGCTGGTCGCGTGTCCTCGCCTACGAGCCACCCGACCGGGTGGTGTTCAGCTGGGACATCAACCCGCAATGGCAGATCGAGACCGACCCGGGTCGGACGAGCGAGGTGGAGGTGCGCTTCCTGTCCGACGGTCCGCAGCGGACGCGCGTCGAGCTCGAGCACCGCAACATCGACCGCCACGGCGAGGGCTGGGAGCAGATCCAAGGCGCTGTCGGATCTCCCGACGGCTGGAACCACGGCCTGCAGCGGTTCGCCGACGCTGCTGGCGCGGCCTGACGTTCGTTCGCCCCGAGCACGGGCTCCGTCGCGGGAGCCCGTGCCCGGCGCGCCGTTCTGGTAAGGAAGCCCGGTGGAGTTCGGTGCTCACCTGCCGTTGATGGACTTCGGTGACCACCCCTACACGCTCGACCATCTGCTCGACTACACGAAGACCGCCGCTCGCCTCGGCTTCACGACGCTCTGTGCCAACGACCATCTCGTCTTCTCGGTGCCGTGGCTGGACGGACCGACGGCGCTCGCGGTCGCGATGCAGGACTCGGGCACCATGACGCTCGCCACGACGGTGGCGCTCGCGGTCGTCCGCGGACCGGTGCCCGTGGCGAAGACACTTGGTGCCATCGACCGGCTCTCCGGCGGGCGCGCGCTGGTCGTCGTCGGTCCGGGCTCGTCGCAGCAGGACTATCAGAGTGTCGGCATCGACTTCGAGGAACGCTGGCAGCGTCTCGACGAAGCCGTCATGGCCCTGCGCGCGCTGTGGGGGAGAGATGCCGAGCCATTCGTCGGTCGCTTCTACTCCACCGAAGACGTCCGGCTGCAGCCCACGCCGGCGCAGCCCGGAGGCCCGAGGATCTGGATCGGCAGCTGGGGCTCCGACGCCGGTCTCCGCCGCGTGGCGCGCCTCGGTGACGGGTGGCTCGCGTCGGCGTACAACACCACGCCCGAGTTGTTCGCCGACGCCCGCGCCCGACTCGCCGGCTACCTGAGCAAGCAGGGCAAGGACGCGGGCGCCTTCCCCAACGGCCTCGCCACGATGTGGTTCTACATCACCGAGGACCGCGCCAAGGCCGATCGCATCCTGCACCAACGTCTCGCCCCGGTGATCCATCGTTCGGAGAGCGAGTTGCGCGAGCGGCTCCCCGTCGGTCCCGCTGCCGCGTTCGCAGAGAAGCTCAGTGCCTTCCGCGACGCCGGAGTGCAACGCGTGCTCATCTGGCCGGTGGCTGACGAACAACGCCAGCTCGAGCTCTTCTGCGAGAAGGTCCGTCCCGCGTTGGGCGAGTGAGCATCGGCGTCATGCCGTCCAGGGGCCGAACCCGCCGATGCGTTCGATCGTGAACCGCAGGATGTAGCCGGGCGGCGGATCGTGGACGCGCGGGAACCTCACGTCGGGCCCGAGGTAGACGTGCGCGAGCTCTTGGAGGAGCTGGGCGGCGCCGCCTTGGGTCACGCGCCCGGTGCAGTAGGCGACGAGGTGCTCCTGGAGGCCGTTCGGCTGTATTACGGCGGACTCCACTGAGATCACCGCGCGCGGGTCGCGGCGCAGGTTCTTGACCTTGACCGCTTCGTGGAGGTGGGCGGAAACGAGCTCGTCGCCGTCGACGCCGACCCAGACGATGCTCACCTGGGGCGAGCCGTCGTTGTTCACCGTGACGAGATGGGCGAGGTGACCCTCGGCCACGAGCACCCGGACGCTGTCTGGGATCCCGGCCATGGAGCTCTCCTTAGTCGTCGAGGACGGTCAGGTCGAGCTCGCGAAGGCGCGCGCTTTCCCCGGGTCCGAACGAGCGGCGAGTATCGGACCCTGGCGTCGTCCAACGGTGGGCAGCGCCACCCGCGCCGATTGCTCGACGAGGAGAGACGGCAATGAGCAGAGTCATCGTGATCAATCACGTCACGCTCGATGGTGTGATGCAGGCACCGGGCCGGCCCGACGAGGACACGCGAGGCGGGTTCGAGCACGGTGGGTGGGCGATTCCGAGAAACGACGCGGTCATGGGCAGGGTGATGGGGGAGCGGATGGCGCAGGCGCAGGGCGGGTCGCTGCTCCTCGGACGACGCACGTACGAGGACTTCTACAGCTTCTGGCCCAACCAAACGGACAACCCGTTCACCGACGCGCTCGAAGACGCGCAGAAGTACGTCGCGTCTTCGACGCTGACGGAGCCACTTCCATGGCGCAACTCGACCCTTCTCGAGGGTGACGCCGCCGAGGCCGTCGCCGCGCTCAAGGAGCAGTCCGGCCACGACTTCGGTGTGCTCGGCAGCGGCGAGCTGGTGCGCTCGCTGATGCGCCGCAACCTCGTCGACGAGTTCACGCTGATGATCCACCCGCTCGTACTCGGCTCGGGGCGCCGTCTCTTCCCCGACGACGGCCCCGTCGCCGAGCTCCGGCTCGTCGACAGCGTGACGACGACCACCGGCGTGATGATCGCGACCTACGAGTCGTACGTCGGGACGGATGGATGACTGAGCACGCCGACGTCCCGCCCGAGATCGTCGCCGAGGTGCGTTCGGTGTGCCTCGGGCTGCCGGAGGCCCACGAGGAACAGGCCTGGGTGGGGACACGGTGGCGGATCCGCGAGCGGACGTTCGCGCACGTCCTCGTGATCGACTCGGGTTGGCCGCCGGCGTACGCGCGGGCTGCGGGCTCCGACGGCCCGATCAACGTGATGATGTTCCGCTCATCGGGTCCCGAGGTCGACGCGCTGCGCAACGCGGGCCATCCGTTCTTCGCGCCCCCGTGGCGGGCCGACGAGGTCGGGATGGTGCTCGACGCCGGTGTCGACTGGGACGAGGTCGCGGAGCTGCTCACAGAGAGCTACTGCGCCGTGGCGCCGAGAAAGCTGGTCGAGCGAGTCGACCGCCCGACCGGCTGACCTAGCGGGGGGCGCGCTTGAAGTGCCGACCGATGACGGCCGTGCCCGTGCCGGGTCGTGCGCCCGGGCCGGGCGTGAGCTCCAGCCGGTTGGGAGTGAGCGGCGCGCCGCACTCGCTGCAGACAACGGTTGCGGTCGTTGTGTGGCCGCAGTCCTTGTGGATGAGCAGCGCGGGGGGCCCGTCGTCGCCGGCGAGCCAGCGGTCGCCCCACGCCATGATCGTGGCGAGGATCGGGTAGAGGTCCCGTCCCTTCTCGGTGAGGACGTACTCGGCGCGCGGCGGGCTGTCCTGGTACTGGCGCCGCTCGACGACGCCGTGCTCGGCGAGCCGCTCGAGTCGCGCGGTGAGCACGTTGGACGCGATGCCGAGGTCTCGTCGGAGGTCCTCGAAGCGGCGCACGCCCGCGAACAGGTCGCGCAGGATCACCGGCGTCCACCACTCACCGATCAGGTCGACCGTGCGGGCGATCGAACAGGCCATGTCGTCCAGGGGCTTGTGCTGCACCGGCGCCAGGGTAGTTCCTTGCGTCATGCAAGGGTGACGGTTAGGGTGCCGCTCCAGTCCCTTGCATGACGCAATGGGCTGATCCGGGGCGGGAGGAGAGCCGTTCGGGAGGTACAGCCATGGGGGGTCGGCGTCACCTGTCCATCCGCGCGCACACCGCGCCCGGCGTCGTCGTTGCACTCGCACTGGTCCTTGCCGCGTCGGGTACTGCCGGCGCGACACGTCCCAGCGGCAAGGTCAAGCCGGTCGACGTGACGTTCGTCGACCAGACCGGCCCGCAGCCCGAGAGGACCGACTGCGACTCGCAGCCCGGTGTCTGCGAGCTCTACTACTACGGGTCGGGGACGCTTTCGGGCGGCGCAACGGGGACCGCCGAGTACGCCGGCCACAGTCACTACCAGCCCGACGGCTCGCTCACGTACACGCAGGTCGTCCACCCCACCGAGACGAAGGGCGTGTGCGGCGGACCGGGCTCCTTCAAGTTCACCGAGGACAACGTGCTCTCCCCGCTCGATCCGCAGCAGCTCGGGCTGGCGGGCATCGGCACCTGGCACATCGCCGCCCGCAGCGGCACCGGGTCCCTCAAGGGCGCGACCGGGAGCGGCTACATCGTGGTCGTCCTGCACGACGGCGTGCGAGCACGGCTCCTGGGCACCTTCACCTGTCGCCGCTGACGGCCACGACCACGGTCGACTTCGGTGCTCGTGTTCCGAAGGCCTCGTCCGCGCGGGTAGAACGGCGGGTATGCAGCTTGATCTCCACATCATGCGATTCGACTGGGCCGGCGGTCCGTCCGGCATCGGTCCGGGCGTCGCCGACCTCGCCCGGCGCGCCGAGGCCATCGGCGTCCGCACCGTGTCGTTCATGGACCACTACTTCCAGATGGACTGGATGGCGCCGGCCGAGGATCCGATGCTCGAGGGCTACACCGCTCTCGGGTTCGTCGCGGGCCGCACCGACCGGCTGCGCCTGCGCCTCCTCGTGACCGGCGTGACCTATCGCGATCCCGGGCTTCTCGCCAAGATCGTGACGACGCTCGACGTCGTGTCGAGCGGCCGGGCCGAGCTCGGGATCGGCGCGGCGTGGTACGAGCGCGAGCACCGCGGCCTCGGCGTGCCGTTCCCGCCTACATCGGAGCGCTTCGAGCGACTCGAGGAGGCGATCCAGATCTGCTTGCAGATGTGGAGCGACGACAACGGCCCGTACAAGGGCCGGCACTACCAGCTCGCCGAGACCCTCTGCAGCCCGATGCCCGTCAGCACGCCCCGCCCGCGGATTCTCATCGGCGGCAGCGGCGAGCGGAAGACGCTCCGGCTCGTCGCCCAGTACGCCGACGCGTGCAACATCTTCGGCGGGCCCGAGGAGGTGGCGAAGAAGGTCGACGTCCTGCGCCGGCACTGCGACACCGTGGGCCGCGACCCGAATGAGATCGAGGTGACCGCGACGTACCGGGATCTTCCTCCCGGCGCGACCGTCGACGAGGTCGTTCGGGGTGCAGAAGCCTTCGCGAAGGTCGGGGTGTCGACCGTCGTCACGGGTCCCATGACCGACGATCCCGGCGGCTGGCTCGAGTCGACCTTCGGTCCCGCGATGGAACGGCTGTCAGCCGTCGAACCCGCGCCCTTGTAAACCCGGACGGCGGACTGCGCATCGATTCGTGCGAGGAGCTGGACACGCGAGGGAAGCCCTGGGTCGCCGAGCCTGACGACCAGACGATCGTTCCCTGGAACGTCCTCCTCGTTGCCGCCAAGTCATAGGCGGCGCGCGGTTGGTTAGCCGGTGAATCGGGGCTCCGCCGCGACTGGCGTCGGGGGCGGCGCCGGTACGGGCGCGGGGACGCATCCCGCGCCGATCTTGGCGATCCGACCCGGACCGGCGGTCTCGGTGAACCAGACGTTGGCGTCGGCGCCGGCTGCGATGCCAACGGGGAAGCCGTCGGGCGTCAGGCCGCTCGTGAACTCGGTGATGGACCCGGCGGGCGTGATCCGGCCGATCCGGCCGGGGTTCGTGCTCTCGGTGAACCAGAGGTTGCCGTCACAGCCCGCCACGATCCCGAGCGGTCCGCTATTGGGCGTCATGCCGTCCGAGAACTCGGTGATCACGCCGGTCGTCGTGATCCGGCCGATCCGGCCGGGATCCGTGAACTCGGTGAACCACAGGTTGCCGTCCGGTCCCGGGTTGATCCGGTTCGGTTGGCTGTCGGGGGTCAGGCCGGTCGAGAACTCCGTGATCGCGCCGGCCGGTGTGATGCGACCGATCCGACCGGGGCTCTTGCCCTCGGTGAACCAGAGGTTGCCGTCCGGCCCTGCGGCAATCTCGACTGGTCCGCTGTTGGTCGTCAGTCCGGTCGTGAACTCGGTGATCACGCCAGCCGGTGTGATGCGCCCGATGCGTCCCGGATCGGCGAACTCGGTGAACCAGAGGTTGCCGTCGGGGCCCGCCGTGATCCCGAGCGGACCGCTGTTCGGGGTGAGGCCGGTCGTGAACTCGGTGATCGTTCCGGTCGGTGTGATGCGACCGATGCGTCCCGGATCGGCGATCTCGGCGAACCAGAGGTTGCCGTCGGGGCCCGCGGTGATCGCCACCGGTCCGCCGTCGGGCGTGAGTCCCGCGCTGAACTCCGTGATCGCACCGGCCGGTGTGACCTGCCCGATCTTCGCGGTCTGCCCGGGATTGGTCCCCTCCGTGAACCACACGTTGCCGTCCGGGCCGAGCGTCATCCGGTTCGGTCCGTTGTTCGGCGTCAGGCCGGTCGTGTACTCGGTGACCTGCCCGAGCGGATCGCCAGCGCCGGCAGGCGCACTCCACGCGCAGACCGCGATCACGGCGGCGGCAGCGACGACGACTCGACGCCGACGACGACTCCGCACCGATGACATCACCGTCCATACTCTCAGGCACAGGGCAAGGACACCGATGAGGGAGCGCCTTTGACAGCGGCAACGGACGACCTGACGCTGCACGTGGAGCGCGTTCTGCCCGTGCCTCGGCCTCTCGTGTTCAAGGCGCATGCCGAGCCCGACCTACTCGCCAAGTGGTGGGGTCCGGCGGGATTCTCCGCTCCGAGCATCGAGCTCGACCTGCGTGTCGGAGGCGGTTATCGAATCGCGATGCAACCGCCTGACGGCCCGCTCTTCTATCTCTCGGGCGAGTTCCGCGAGGTCGACCGTCCCGCGCGATTGGCCTACACGTTTCGCTGGGAAGACCCTGACCCGGACGATCGGGAGACCCTGGTGACGATCTCGCTCGGCGACCTGGGCGAGTCGACAGAGTTGAGCGTCCATCAGACCGGCTTCGCTACGGAGGCGCGCCGCGCGCTGCACGTGCAGGGCTGGACCGAGAGTCTGGATCGGCTTGTGGAGCTGGTTAGCTGACGGTTGTCGGCAACGCGCCGGGGATCAGCGTGACAACGACGCCGTAGACCACGAGCACGAGGGCCGCGGCACGGGCGAGGCGGTTGCCCACCGGCAAGCACTTCTCGCCGAACACGAACAGCGCGATCACGACCATCGCAGCCACGTTCATGACGCCCAGCGGGAGAAGGATCACGAACAAGAGCCAGCAGCAGCCCAGGCAATAGCCGCCATGGCGAAGCCCCATTTGGATCGCGCCGGCCTTGCCGTCCCGCCACGACGTCATGAGAAACGACATCGGCGACTGGCACTTCGAGAGGCAGACCTCCTTGAGCGGCGTGAGCTGGTAGAGGCCGGCCGCGATGAACAGGATCCCTCCGAAGCGTGCCCACTGGCTCGTATCCAAATGTGCGTCGGTGACGAGACGGTCGACGACGACGGCAAGCGCGAACGCGACGACGCCGAACGCGGTCCAGATCGCAAGGTACGCCCCGACGAAGTATGCGGTCGGCACGAACGACCGCCCGGCGTCGCGCTTGCCGCGCTCGACCCGGTCGAACAACAGGATCATCGGGGCAGCGGCGGGGAACATCATGGCCACCATCATCGCCACCCACATGGCAAGGAAGAGCGGTGCAGCCAGGCCCATCGTGAGATCGAGGCCCGTCTCCATGCCGCCGTGCATCGGCATCGAGGAGTCCGAGCTCGCCTGCCACGCCACCAGGCCCCAGCCGATCGCCGACAGCACGAGCAGACCGACCAGGATGGCCATGCGCGGCCGCGCGAGCGGGCCCAACCCTCGAGGGGCAACCGCCCTCGTGGCAGCGGCCATCACCCGTTCCAGTTGAAGCGGTTGGCGAACCCGCTGAGATCCTGTCCCGAGTACTCGATTCCGAACGCGGAGACCTGCGAGCGCGATACAGGCGCAAGGGCGAGCGTCGGTCCCGCCGGGTGGAGGACGATGTTGGTGAGCGTGACCGGATCTCCGGACTCGATGGTCACGCGCTCGCCGGAGTAATCGACGAGCTCCCCGACCTTGATGTGGTGGTTCTTGCCGTCGCTCTCGATATTGATGGGCGCCTGCTCGATGCCGAGAAACTCGCCGAGGAACGGCCCCAACGCGGCCGGCGGACCGCCGAGCTCGCCCGACAGCACCTGGCCGAACTTCCCTACCTGCTCTTCGCTTGCACCGTCGTCGACGATGACACCGACTCGCCAGTTGCCGTCGGCCATGTTCGGAGGTGTGTCTGCGATCATCACGAACGACCTGCCCGAAACGTCCACGCTGTCGATCTCGCCGTTGTCGACATCGAACGCCAGGGCGAACCGGCAATAGTCGTCTCGGGTTGCCTTGTGGGCGAGGTTCGACCACGTGCACGGACAAATCGCGTCACACGAGCAGTTCTCGTAGAAGTCACCCTCCAACTTCCAGCTCATCGTCTCTCCCTCAGCCGGTGCAACAGGAACGGGTTCGCGACCCGGGCCGCGCCCAACTCGAACGCTGTCACCGACACATCCCGCTGTAAAGGGGATGTCACTCCGACGTGCGATTTCGGCGGGTGCGGGCGCGGCGCTTGCCTTCGTGCATGGCCTGCACCCGAGCGACCGGGATGGCGTGGCCCTCCTCGACGAGGTCTGCGCTCAGCCGCTGTGGGTTCGGCATCCGGGTCGCCCACGGGTCGCGGTCCCCGAGGTGTTGTAGCGCGGTGTGCACGGTGAAGTCCGCCGGCGAGACGTCGTCGAGATCGTCCCAGTCGACTGGAAACGACACGGGCGTGCCCGGTCGGACGCGTGGGCTGTAGGCCGCGATCACGGTGGCGCCGCCCACACGGGTCGAGTCGACGAACACCTTGCCGCCGCGGTCCTCCTTCATGAACGCCGTCGTCGCGACCTCGGGATCGAGACGTTCGGCCCGTGCCGCGATGGCTCGGGCCGCGGCGGCCGAGTCCTCGAGTGGCGCCTGGTCGTCGACGGGGACGAAGACGTGCACGCCCTTGGCGCCGCTCGTCTTGACCGCACCTTCCAGCCCGACGTCGGCCAGCGCCTGGCGCACCAGGCGGGCCGCCCGGACGGCCATCGAGAACGCGTCGGCGTCGGGCGGGTCGAGGTCGAGCACGAGATGGGTGATGCGGTCAGGTCGGTCGGCGAGCACCAGGGTCGGGTGGTATTCGACGGCGCGCTGGTTGGCGAACCACAGCAGCGTGCGCCGGTCGTTGCACAACGCGTACGACACGTCCCGCTTCGAGGCCTCCGCCCACCACCGCACCGTGGGTATCCACGACGGGGTGTACTTCGGGACGTTCTTCTGCATGAAGGCTTCCTGGCCGCGGTGGACGCGGATCACCGACAGCGGCCGGTCCTGCAGAACCGGGATGATCCGGTCGCGAACCCCGTCGAGGTACTCCACCAAGTCCCGCTTGGTCGCGTCCGCCCCGTCGAACAACGGCTGGTCGAGGTTGGTCAGCGACACCCCGTCCCGTGACTCGCCGCCCTTGTCACTCATCGAGCAGCGATTCAGCGAACGGGTCCGCCGAAGAAGACCTGCGTTTCGATGATGCGATCGTCGCGGACGGTGAGCACCTCGACGTTGCGGTGACGGCCGCCGGTCTTCAGCTCGTATTCGTACATGACGAACACATCATCCCCCTCGGTCGGCACGACAGAGAGCATCTCCTGAGAGACGAGACGGTCCACGGTGGGGAAGCAGCGCTCGAAGAACGTCGCCTTGTCGATGTGGTCGTCTTGCGGGCTCGTGAACACGAACTCGTCCGCGAGCAACCGGTCCGCGGCATCTCGATCCTGCGTGAGATAGCTCTTGAAGATGGCCTGGGCGCTCTCGACCTTCGACACGAGCGACTCCTTTGACCGTTGTGCTCCTACCCATTTTCGACCGCCGCGCTCACGCCAACTCATCGCCGCTACGCAGCCTTCTCCCAGACCGAGATGTGGTCCCGGCTGTCGCTCGTGAAGGGCGCACGGTTCCAGTCGCTCCAGCGGAGAGTTCCCTTTTTCCGCGTGGGGTGAATGAGGCGGAAACGGGACTGAAGCCTCTGACGTGGTAGTGGCGATGTATCGCACGATGCGCGGGTATGGGCCGTCGTGGTCGTTGGAACTGCTTGAACGGGGCGCTGCGCGCCGCTGCCGCTGTCGTCGTCGTGGCCGGCCTGGTCGGCGTCCCGGTTGCGACGGGATCCGCAGTGGCGACGGACGCACTCCAGCGACGCACTCAGGCGCAGCTCGCGTCGTTCACGAATTGGCTGGCTGCCGGAGGGCAGACGGGGCACGGCTACATCGGAGAGGTCGGTTGGCCGGCGGATGACTCGAGGTGGGCGGCGCTGGCCACCGCTTGGTACCGGCAGGCCGACCAAGCCTGGCTCTGGACGTCGGGATGGGCCGCGGGGGAGTGGTGGCCGTCGAGCTACCCGCTTGCGATCTACAGCGCCGACGGCAACACGCTCACCGGCCCGCGCCCGCAGGCCGCCATCGTGGAAGCGCAGGCGTACCGCAAGCGCAGCGTGAACATGGCGGGCGCGGAATTCGGCGCGCCCAGTCCCAACCAGGCGATGAGCACGACGTTTTCGAGCAGCCGCCCGGGCGCTGTCGGCGTCGACTATCGCTGGCCGAACCCCTCGTCGTTCACCTATCTCGCCGGGCGAGGGATCACCACTGTTCGTGTGCCGTTCCGGTGGG
>WNFV01004838.1_pt1 | contig 16540 bp, 17 predicted proteins | sample 5400101 | NCBI WGS metagenome assembly WNFV01 (sample SAMN13153361, study PRJNA577476) | soil metagenome | isolation source: 115 cm soil or saprolite under grassland replicate 1 | place: USA:California | collected 2016-06-15
AAGGCAGATCGATATTTTGCCACGGCATGATCCATGGTGGCGCGGTCATAAATATATAACGGAGTCCCGTATAAGTCCGCGAGAGAGGTGAGATCACATCCCGCGATAAAAAGTGAATCATTATGGACACGAGTCGAGTCTGGAAACAGGGCAAGACGGTGCGCTGTTTGGAAAGAAGTGTTTGGCATAAATGAAGGAAATATTCCAGTTTTTTTCGGGTTGTTTCAGTGGTTTGCCGCGCAAACGCGGTTCTTGCCAAGCCGTTTGGCGATTAACTCTGCGTTATCTGCCGCTAAAAGCAGCTCGTAAAGTGTTTTTGCATCTTCAGGGAAAGTAGCGACTCCGAGGCTGATGGTATAGCCAGATATAGGTCCATTGGCAGGATGCTCATTCTCTGCCTGGACCTCGGCTGAGGTACGCAATCTTTCCGCGGCGATCAATGCACCATCTTTGGCGGTGTTAGGCAAAATGATCGCGAATTCTTCCCCTCCGTAGCGAGCTGCAATATCTGGTTCGCGGACATTGGTATTCAGTAGATTTCCAATTTCCTTCAAGCGTTCATCTCCAGCAGGATGTCCCCATCGGTCGTTAAATTCCTTGAATGAATCAAGGTCCAAAATGATTAAGGAAACCTGGTGACCATACCGCTGGGCACGTAATATTTCACGGTCCAGAATATCATCAAAGGCTCGGCGGTTGGCAAGCCCAGTCAAGGTGTCACTCAATGCCATTGTCTTAACTTCTGCATGCAAGCGGGCGTTGTCAATCGCGATGGATACAGGCCCAGCTAGCGCATTTAGCAATGCTACATCATTATCACCCAGCGGTACATCACTTGCGGATTCTACATTGAGAACTCCTAACACATAGTTCTGTTTAAGTAGCGGTACACAAATCTCACTGACCACCTCATGGGCAGCTCTTAAAAAGTCTGGATCTTTGCTTACATCGGGAAGGAATTGTGTTTGCATACTTCGAACTGTACGCCCTATCACACCATTGGTCATAGGAATTGTAGCAATGATCATATCGTCTGGATAGCCAAGTTCAAACCCAAGTCTTAGCATATTCCCTTTAGTCAGATAAATGCTGATATAAGTATATCCAAATGAATCTTTCAATAATCGAATTACTGTTTGAAGGATTTCGTTCAGTTCCAGAGAGGAAGTCACTGCATCGGAAACAGATTGCAATGTGGTCATCACGCGCAAATGCTCACGGGTCCGTGCGTAAAGGCGAGCTTTTTGTAATGAGGAAGCCACTTGATTTGTGATGGTCTGCAAGGTTTGCACATCATCTGGTTGAAATGCATTCAACATTTCACTTTCTACATAGAGGATCCCTAATATCTGTTCTTCATCCAGTATTGGGATGGCAATCGCAGACCCATTTCGTTTGGCTGTAGAAAAGTAATATGGATCCTGCGCGACATCGCCCGTGATATAAACCTGACATGTACTTGCTACATGACCGATAATACCTTCCCCGATCTTTTGTTGGAATCCTGCTCGAATGCCGAAATCCTCCGTGCCAGCGATTGCTGCGACTTCCAAGATTTGATCATTTACGAGCAGAGAGATTGCAGCTTCAGCATAACCGAATTTGTTTACAACTGCTTCTAACGTATCCTGAAGGATTTCCTTTTCATCAAGGCTATGTGTGATCTGTCTTCCGACTTCTTCAAGCAATTCAAGTTGTGCGATGCGACGTTGTACAGTAGAAAAAGGCCTATGCTGGCGCGTAAATTTTCCGGCTAATTCAAACTGCTGCCTGTCAATGAGGCGCCGGTTAAAAGTGGAGAAAGTGACGAGCATGCAAAAGATGAGTAAAAATGGAAGGGTATCAAATGCGCGAAAAGTAATTAACGAAATCCCAATAACACCGGCTAAAATAATGCTCACTGTTATGAGATAACCCCTCATTGAGAGAAAAAACTCACTCAGCAAAATTGCGATGATCAAATAATAAAGCACCGATGGACTACCGAGCTCTAGCTGGCGCTGATTAAACGCTGAGATAAAGTCTGTGGTGATGAGCAAGCCAAGTGTCAGGGTAATGGCAGGAGTGAAATATCCATTGCGATTGAGATAATATGCCAACCCCAGAAAGCCCAGCATGATGATCATCATAGGGCTCCCAATCGTTGCAGAATTAGGTTTTAGTCGATTATGAATCGCGATCAAAATTCCCCAAGCCACCAGAAACAATAGAACAATATTAAGCAGGCGTGTAAGCTGACGTTCTCTGATCGGCTTAACTCGCGTCGGTTCAACCAACCCTCCCCAGATTCTTTTGAACCATTGGATCACGAGGCTGCGAGCTTGGGACATATTAATAGGAAATATTAGGAAGTATTAGGTGGTATTAGTTAAAATTACTCTAGAAATCTTTTACTCACCGAAAAACAAATTCCACCATATTTGCCAATTCGACATGGGCGTAGGAGTTGGCGCAGGTGTACTCATTTCGACAGGTGTGCTCCCTGGCTGGCCAAGTGGTACAACGGGCTGATCTCCCTCCTGCACATAATGACCCTCCGAACGCGCCCATTCTTCTACAGCTTGATCAGATGCTGCAAATGCAACCTGAGTTTGCAAAGAGATCTGTGTTTGCGCGGCCTGCGTAGCCTGGTTTTGCACTGCCTTACGCTCATTGGATAATCGATTGAGTTCCTCAAGGCGCGTATTGAATTCGAAGACTAATAAAATCAATACGAAGATGCCGGCAAACACAGCAATGCGGCGAAAATTTACAGGTACATTGGGCATATGTGTATCTTAGCCTAACTTAGTGAGCTTGACAAGCTATACGGAATTACTAGTGCATAACGATTGGCTTCATTTGACGCCCTTCTCTCCCTCTGGTACAATCTTGCCCCGCAAGAGCGTAGTACCCTTCGCTTCTGAGGCCACCATATGTGGCATATCTCCTAGCCAGAAAGGGCTTGAAAAAATGAAAGTATTGCTCATTAAGGATGTCTACAAACTTGGTCGCGCCGGTGATGTAAAGAAAGTCGCCGACGGTTATGGCCGCAACTTCCTGATCTCACAGGGCTTTGCTGTCCTTGCGACAGCCGGTGCCATGAAACAGATCGAGAAAATTCGGTCGCAGGCGGAAATTCGCCGTAGTGCTCTTAATTCCGAGCTTAAGAGCTTGGCTGACCAGCTCCAGGGTGTCACTTTGACATTCCCTGCTAAAGCCGGTGAAACAGGTAAACTTTATGGCTCCATCACTACACAGGATATAGCCACAGCGCTTACCGAGCAGGTTCGCTTTGAAGTAAAACGCCAGCAAGTGGATATTCAACCTATCCGGAATCTCGGAGAATTCACTGCCCACGTGCGTCTCACTATGGACCTTATGCCTGAAGTTAAGGTTATTGTTCATCGTGAAGGTGAATCCACTGAGAGTGTGAAAGAAGGCGGCGAAGCGCAAGCAGAAGAACAGAAGGAAAAACCGAAGCGCAGTGGCCGAAAGCCGAAGGAAGAGGCCAAGGCGCAAGAGGCGGTTAAAACGCCAGCAGCTTAATCACATATTAGCTCATCACCGGCCTCAGTGCCGGTGATGTTGTAAAATAGTTCCATGCAAGAAACAATTGGCCAGCGACTAAAAAAGGCTCGCGAACACCATGGTCTCACGATTGATGAGGCGGAGGAGGAGACACATATCCGCGTCAATTATTTGCGGGCGCTTGAATCAGATGACTATTCCATCATGCCATCTGCTGCACAAGGGCGCGGTTTTCTTCGCAATTATTCTGAATATCTCGAGTTGAATATTGATGAAGTGCTTGCAGACTTACAAAAGAAGCCCGACGAGATATCTGAAATCAATGGACCGTTAATCAATGCGGATGTCATTCCGGATCAGCCTGCTGCCTCAGTCGAATCTACTGCGCGTCCTTTTTGGACCCGCTGGCTGGCGCGCCGATCGAATCCAGAGTCAGTGCCAGAGGTTGAATCTCCTATACCTTCTAAATCTGAATTAACGACTCCGATAGAGCCGGTTGAATCTATCAAAGTTGAAACTAATCATTCAAAACGACGCGGACGTAAAAAGAAAGAAGAAAAAACTTCTGGATCAGAGCATAACGGAAGAAAGGATTTATTAGAAGAATCTTCTTCGATCATTGAACCGCCTCCTGCAAAAGATATTGAGCAGGTCCAACTTGAAAACAAGTCTGTGTTAATTGATGACGGGCAAGTTGAGCGTGACGCGCTGAATGTATCAGAGCGTCAGAACGAAGCGGAGAATCCTGTTGTAGAAGCGGAGCAGATTCAGGCGTCGAATGTACCACAGGCCAAAGAAGCAAAACAAAGCTTGCTTGCAAAAGTTTCGTCGCTCCTCAAGATTCGAGGAAATCGAAATCAGGTTAGTGTCAAAGAAGAAATAAGTACACAGGCGAAGGCAAACGGTTCAGCGTCATCTGAAGCTCTCGTCGACATTCCAGCTTCAAACGAAACGGCTGAAGAAATATTTATATCAATCGGTAAGGATCTGCAAAAACGACGAGAATTGATTAGCCTGACGCACCAGGAAGTGGAACGACATATACATGTGCGTGCAGTCTATTTAAAACAAATGGAAGAAGGCGCGTTCGATGAACTTCCATCACCGGTTCAAACCCGCGGGATGGTAGCGAATTACGCCACGTTCTTGGATTTAGATACTGATGCTATCCTCCTGCGTTTTGCTGAAGCAATCCAGGCGCGGCATCGCAAGAAATATCCCGAAAGACTACGTTCAAAAAATCCGATAGAAGTGAAACCAACCATACCGCCTCTGCGAAGTTTTATCGCGGGCGATGTGATATTTGGTGTATCGATGGTGGTGATCCTAATCGGATTGGCGGTCTGGGGTGTAGGTCGTGTAATGGCGACACAACAGATAGAAAAATCAACATTACCAACTGCACCTTCTATTTCCGATGTGCTGGCTGGAACACCTGTACCGACCGTTCTTCAGGAAGTAACTTTCGTTCCTGCGGAGGATTTACCAGTAGTGGCGAGCGTGGAATCTCCTACTTTGGAAGTTCCAACACTGGCGGAGAATGTGAATGTGCAAGTCAATGTTACAGCCGTTGAGCGCGCTTTCATTCGCGTTTCTGTGGATGGAGAGTCGGTTTTTGATGGGCGAGTAGTGCCTGGCGATAAATTTACCTTTGAAGCCGAAGATCAGGTTTCCATTCTTACCGGAAATGCTGCGGCACTGCGCGTTATTTATAATGGTCGTGACCTAGGATTGATGGGTAATTTTGGCGAAGTCGTCAGCCAGATATTCACAGCAGCAGGGCTGGCTACTCCTACTGCGACAATCCAGCCTACGGCTACTGCAACGCCGCTCGTCACCATTACGCCGACACCAACGCTAACTCCAACATCTACGTTAATCACAGTCACACCTACACTGTCAACACCCACCCTTAGACCATAAGGTTGTTATGAAAACTAAAAATACCTTTCATCTCGTTTCTTTAGGATGTGCAAAGAATACAGTTGACTCCGATTCCATGGCGCAACTTTTGATTCATGATGGTTATCGCGCTTTGGAAGATCCTAAAAAGGCGTCTGTGTTAATCGTCAACACCTGCGGCTTTATCGGCCCAGCCAAGGAAGAGTCCTTCCGCGTGCTTGGCGAACTTGCTGATATGAAACGCGATGGTCAAGTGCTGATAGCCGCGGGTTGTCTCACTCAACGCTATGGGGTAGAAGTTGCGCAGAAAGTCCCTGGCATTGACGGGATTCTTGGCACGCGACGCTGGATGGATATCGTGCAGGTAGTGAGTGAACTTCGCAAAAGCGCGCATCCTTCGACAGGCTCAGGACTCCGCCCAGCGCCTCTGTATCACCTACCCGATGAAGCGGTTACCGTTGGATTAGATCCCGTAGGAGCGGATGGCCGTCTGCCCTTACTGCGTGCATCGGTGGCCGGTGCGAGTGCATATCTGAAAATAGCGGATGGCTGTCGCCGTCCATGCGCGTTCTGTGCTATCCCGCTGATCAAAGGTACTGCGGTCTCACGTCCTATTGAAACGATTTTGGATGAAGCGCGCCGCCTGCGTGACGTGGGTGTCCGCGAGTTGGTTCTCATCGCGCAAGATACGACCGATTATGGTCATGACTTCGGATTGAAAGATGGCCTCGCCGTTTTGCTGGAGCGGCTGACAGATACTGTCCCTGATATGGATTGGATCCGCATTATGTACGCGTTTCCTGGCTACGTCACGGATAAATTGATTGAGGTGATGGCTTCCCGCAAACAGATCCTGTCGTATCTCGATATGCCTCTGCAACACGCGCATCCAAAAACGTTATATCGCATGAAACGACCATCCAACATCGAGTGGGTTTACAAAACGTTAGGAAAGATGCACGCCTCCATTCCAGATTTGTCCATTCGCACGACGTTCATCGTTGGCTATCCTGGTGAGACGGACGAAGAGTTTCAAGCTTTGATCGATTTTGTAAACGACATTCGCTTTGATCGCGTTGGGACATTCCAATTCTCGTTCGAGCCAGGCACCACCTCCGCACCTCTTGGCGACCCCGTTCCTGCTTCCGTTAAACAGGAACGTTACGAGCGTCTGATGGAACTTCAGCAAACTATCTCGTTACAGGTGAATCAATCCTATGTGGGCAAGACCTTGGATGTGCTCGTTGAAGGATTCGATAACGGTATCTCTATCGGACGTTCTTATCGCGATGCGCCCGAAATTGATGGGATGGTTTTTATAGAAGGTAAAGCAAAAGTGGGAGAGATCGTACCTGTCAGAATCACCAGCGCGATGGCCTATGATTTGACGGGCGTTCTAGCAACACAATTGATTGCGCTCTAGATGGCGGAAGAAAATGGAGTCCAACGTCTCCCGACGTTGGCGCCAAAGTCAGGAGACCCTTCGACAAGCTCACCTGTGCCTGCCCTGTCCCGTCCGGGCCAGGACGGGGCGCCCCAGGTGCAGGCAGGACAACGCTTTGGACTCCGGAAAAAGAAAACCGAGACTCATCGTGAATCTCGGTTTTGATTTAATATCGAAATAATTACGATGATCTCGCCACTGCTGTGGCCATCAAAATCAAACCGGAAAGTACCAGGTTAGCCCTCAATAAGAATGTCTCGCGCTTTTGTAAATTAGTCAGCTCTTCCTCTGAAGCTTTCTCTTTTTTCATCAGCGTCCGTCGAATGGCAGGCAGCACTTCCCAGGTCTGTACTGCACTGACAACGGCCATAATGACCGCCAGACCATGCTTGATTAAAATCGCCAGCGACCATTGTGTGCTGATCGAGAGAAAGCCATTGTAGTGAGGGTTGGCACTCAACTGGAACAACCCAGTCACTACGAGTAATCCCATGCTGAACCAGGCGAGGGGTTCGAGTCGCTTTTGAAGGGCGTCGATGAATCTTAATTGGTCAACAGGGTTCAAAGTCCGGTTGGAGGCGGGCAGGACGAGCAAGTTAATGGCGATGATACTCCCAATCCATGTCACGACCGCCAGAAAATGCAGCCAGTAGATCAGGGCCAAAGCTACCGTGGGTGGAGCAGAAGGCATTTATTGCGGGGGAGTAGTAGGTGTTTCGGATGCCACGGTCGTTTCGGTCGCGGCTGGAGGTGGCTCAGTGGTGGCCAACGTTGGCACAGATGTATCGATGGTCGCGGTCGCCAGCTCTAGGGTAGCGGTAGGGGGATAACATATCTGGTAAGCCTGATTAGCATTCCTGGCCGCAGTCTCATCCAAGTTTCCAATTGTCGCAGCGGCTTGATATTGCTCGTAAGCTTCGCAATATTGCTCTTGCTCAAACAAATCATCACCATAGCGCATGGCCGCATATTGATAGCGCTGCGAGCCGGTCATCGTGCCATCCCACATGGAAGGCCAGCCGGTGCCAACTTGACTGAAATATGCTACGGCTTGTGACCAATCCAACTCCCAGAAACTCGCCCCGATGATATACAGGCGCGCGCCTTCACGCACGCCAAGGGCTGAGTTATCCAGCGGACCGAAGCGTTCGGCCAGAGTCAATTGGTAGATGCCACCTTCAAGGTTGCCCTTGGTGATGAGCTCATAACCGTAGTTGCGCAGGGCAAAGTAATACATGCCATCTACTTGTGCAGTCTTATAGGTTGAGTCAAGCTTGCGAATTTGGTCCAACGCGGAGAGTGCGCCAGGCCAATCTTGAGCAAGGATCAGCTGCCGGGCGCGTTCATATGCGCTCTCCGCGCCACTAAAGTCAGGGGTTGGTGTGAGCGTCGCTGTAGGTGTCATTGTAGGAATAGTGCTCATCACCAGAACTTCGGTCAATTTTTCCTGCGCACCGGGATAGGACGGGTCATTTGCAATGATAAATTCAAGCCGTTGCTTGGCAACCTCATAGCGGCCAAATTGTATGTCTACCAACGCGTACTTGAAATGCTCTGCCAGTTGTTGCTGGATAATATTATCTCTTGCCTTGACACGTACGCCAATGCCGGAGTTATATCCACCAAATGCGCCCAAACCAACCAGCAGGAGAAATCCCAGAATGCTGATCAGTATGGATCGCCAGCGCGGCGCCTTTTTTGTAAGTTTTAGGGGTTGAGTATCTTCTTTTGTTACAGGATGATTAGGTTGTGTGCTGTCAGTGTTTTCGGACATGGATGTAATTATACTCGTTTCAGCATACCTGGATTACAGCTTCAAAAGCAGTCGCGCTTCCTTCCAGACGATAGCCAAGGCAAGGATTCCGCCAACGAACATGCCCAGCAACGCGGTGAGGACTGCAGACCCAGGCACGATCAGCGCGAGACTATAAGCCAAAGCCCCGCCAAAAAGGGCCGCGATCAGCCCTTTCATAAGGGCACCGTCAATCTTTATACGCTCATGAATTCTCCCACTTAACCAGGCAAACATAATGATGGCTTCAATGGTTAATGAGATTTCGCCAAAGGCTAGCGCGGGTGCGCCGATCTGTCGGAAAAAAGCCAGTGCGCTAATCCCAATCGCCAGGTAAATCACGAGACGGATGATGATCGCTGCAAGCGGATACAACGCCTCCTTGCGAGCATAGAAGGCACGCGCGGCAATTTCTTGGATGCTATAACCGCACAGCGTGAGGAGATAAATGCGCGTCGTCAAGGTTAATAGAGAAGCACCGGATTCATCAAGGCCGAAAACGAGGCGCACAAGTGGGTGAAGTCCCGCGGCCATCACCGCTGCAATGGGAAGAGTTAATGAGATCAGGACTCGGAGAGCTTTTTCTATTGTTTGACGGAATCCTTCCCAATTCCCGTGTGTGGCGTGTTCGGAGAGAGTCGGTAGTAGCGCGGTGGCAATCGCCGTCCCGAGGATGGTCTCGGGCACCTGCATGATCATCCAGCCAAAGGTAAGGGCTGTAACCGCGCCTTCTTGTCCGAGGCGCGAGGCTAGATTATCGCGAGCGATGAACATGCTCTGGATCATAAACATCGTCACTAGACGCGGACCGACCAGTTTGAGCGACTCGATCACTTCGGGATTGTTGATCGTAACGGCAGGCGTCCAGTGGAATTTATATTTCACAAGCCCAGGGACCTGGATGAGTAAATGCAAAGCCGCGCCGATCATTGAACCGTAGACAAGCCCGTGCACACCGAAGCGCGGCGCAAGAAAAAGCACACCGAAGATCTGGCCGACGTTGTACATAATGGGCGCGAGGGCAGGGAAAAGAAAATGCTGGTTAGACTGTAAGCCTGCCATGACTAGACCGCTGATCGAAAAAATAAGTGTGCCAACTAGATTTAGGCGCATCAGGTCTATGACAAGGTCTTGCAGTTCCGGTGTGAAACCAGGAGTGATCCCGATCTCGGCCTTGACAATTTGCTCAGCGAAAATAGCTACGATAATGGCTATTGTGCCGGTAGCGATAAAAGCTAAATTGGCAACTCGCGAGAACACATCCCACAATGCCGTGCGGCCTTTCAATGTCAACGTTTCACTCAAGACGGGAATGAAAGCCATAGCCAGTGCACCGCCTGAGATGAGCGCGAAGAGCAGGTCAGGCAGGTTGTTAGCTGCGTTGAAGGCATCAAACTGGTGGGTCAAGCCGAACCGGTCGAGGCTAAGCGCTGCACGAACGAAAGCTAGCACTTTATCAATGAGAAACAAAAAACCGATGAGCAAGGACGTGCGGGCAAGGAAGGAAAGTTTATTCATTGGAGTTGGGTAGCGGAGTCAAAAGCGTTGTCCTGCCTGCACCTGGGGTGCAGGCACAGGTGAGCTTGTCGAAGGGTCTCCAGACTTTTGACTCCAACGTCTCCTTACGTTGGAGTCTAGTGCCAAAGACTTAATGCTCGTGGGATTCAGGTTGTGAAGAAGGCGGTGTGAAATCAGGGATCTTCCCCACTAGATTATACGGTTTATGAATCAATATCGGCAGACATTGGGGACAAATATGCAATTCTTTCCCTTGATACGTGAGTTTGATTAAGGGATATTCTTGTTCAGTGCGATTGCAGTTGAGACAGATCGGCATTATTTACTCCCAAACACAAAATGAACACAGATTGTATCCTGAATCTGTGTTCATTCAGATAATACTTCGTCCTGAGCGGAGGGACGAGTGTTTTTCGAGGAGTGCAGTCGAAGGACCGCTTCAATCAACAACAGCGTTTCGACTGCACGCCCCTTCGATTTGCACTCAGGGTCGCTCCGCTCAACGCGAAATAAAACCTAAAGTGTTGCCTTAATAATCCCGCCATCCACAGCCAGCGCAACGCCATGTATAAACGACGCGGCGGGCGAGACGAGGAAGACCGCGGCATTGGCGAATTCTTGAGGGTCTCCCATCCGTCCAAGCGGAATTTCGATGGTTTGTTTTTCTATCTCTTCGTCAACCGTTGTAGCATTGTTCTTCGCACGGAAAGCCATCAAATCCTGAACGCGCTCGGTCATTGTCCAGCCGGGCATGATTGAATTAAAGCGAATACCCTCCTTACCAAGATCGAGTGCCAGTGACTTAGTCAATCCTACTGTCGCGGCACGTACGCTATTGGCAAGCACGAGGTTTTGCAAAGGTTGCTTGACAACATAAGAGGTGATTGTCAATACACTCGCTGTGGAGGACTTTCGCAAATGCGGCAGTGCAGCGCGGATCAAGCGGACATGACTCATAAAGGAGGTATCTACAGCCTTTTGCCATTCATCCTCATTGAATGCTTCAAAGGAACCCGCGGGCGGTCCGCCTGCATTGGTGATGAGGATATCGAGTCCATCCATTGCTTGAACTGCCTGCTTTATGACTTTATCGGCTACGTCCACCGCGCTTACGTCCCCCGCGAGACTAATCACCTGTGCACCCGTTTCCTTTGCAATATTCTCCGCCGCAGCTCTGACTTTTCCTTCATCACGGCTGTTAATGGCCACCATACAGCCTTCACGCGCAAGCGTCAAAGCGGTAGCAAATCCAAGTCCGCGCGATGCGCCGGCGACGAAGGCGCGCTTATCTTTGAGTTGTAAATCCATAATCGCTTCTGAACCCTATTAAGGTATCAACAATACTTTCCCCTTTGACTGCCGACTTTCGAGATACCTATGCGCTTCAGCAACGTCGGCGAGTGGGAAGGTCTTGTCAATGCGGACCTTCAGTTTGCCAGTTGTTATCCAGGAGAACAGGTCATTCACTCTCCACATCAGCTCTGCGCGGTCAGCAGTGTAGTGCCCAAGGTAAGGACGAGTCAAGTAAAGTGAACCTTTTGCATTTAACGTTTGCGGGTCCATCGGCGGAACCGAGCCGGAAGACTGACCGAAAAGCACCATATAACCGCGCCGCCGGAGGCAATTAAGACTCTTGTCGAAGGTATCTTTGCCAACCGAGTCGTAGACCACATCCACACCCACATTGTTTGTCAGTCGCTTGACCTCGGCTTCGAAATCAGTTTGAGTATAGAGGATGATGTCGTCCGCGCCTGCCTCTCTGGCGAGCGCGGCTTTTTCCTCCGTCGAAACTGTTCCGATGACGCGCGCGCCGCATCGCTTTGCAACTTGTACCAATAATTGCCCAGTCCCACCGCCCGCTGCGTGAATGAGCGCTGTATCGCCTTCTTTGATCGGATATGTGCTGTGGGTAAGATAATGAGCTGTCATTCCCTGGACCATTATCGCGATTGCATCTTGCGCGTCCACCTCTGCTGGAACGGGAATAAGTCGCCACGCCGGGACGTTTGCATACTCAGCGTACGAGCCCTGCACGCTCGCGTACACCACGCGGTCACCCGGCTTTATATCTGCTACATTTGAACCCAGCGCGTCAACGGTGCCTGCCGCCTCCTGCCCGAGCGTGAACGGTACTGTTCCCTGATAACGGCCGATGCGTTGATAGATGTCAAGGAAATTAACTCCGATCGCCTCGATCTTCACTCGCGCTTCGCCCTCACCAGGTTCCTGCATAGGGACTTCCTCATACTTCAATGCTTCCGGTCCCCCATATTGATGCACACGGACAGCTTTCATATTGTTACTCTTTCATAGAAAATAATTTGGTTAAACCTTGCGAAGGTTTTCATGTTCCATTGCTCATGAACCTAAAGAAACCTTCGCAAGGCTGTTTTCAGAAAATCGCGTCCATTAAATCTCGTTCCCGCAACATCCGACGCCGCCAGTTGTTAATCTCCGGGACAACGAATGGCAGCAATCGCATGCTGTAATACGGTGGTAGGATAGGCAGCCCAAGCAAATCTCCAAAGCTGATTAGCACAAAGATATGTTCCAATGAGCCGCGTTGCCGGGCCAGGGTGCGTACCTGGTCATGAATTGCTAAGCCATAAAGAATTTCAGTGAGTGTGCGACGTATTGTCATAAAGAGAAATAAAACCTGAGATGAAGTGAATCTGGTGATACGCCCGCAGTTCAACTGCGGGCGGAACAAAGTTTTATACCTTATGCAAACAACGACTCAGCCATGCGCGTGAGGGATTTTGTCCCACGCACTTCTGTTTCATACAATGGGACTGTTGAGCGCACCATGCCGTCGAATTTCTCCCAGACGTCCTCCATATAGCGCGCCTGCATATCAACGCGGTTGTGGACGAACTCAGGTGATTCGGGTTTGACCTGCGAGCGGTCGATCAGCATATTGACGATCACACCACCGACAGGGATGCCGAAATCGTGAAACCAGCCGATGAAGCGCGTGATCACTGCAATGGGCAATGCCTCTGGGAGTGTGACAAAGAAAAATGCTGTTAGCTGTGCATCCGTGAGCAGTTTTTGAGCTTTGCCCATTCGGTCGCGAAACGATACCAGATAGTCCATCAATGGGTCGGCCTCCTTCTTTTTCGTAAAGGACAGCAGCTCGCGCAACGACCGAGCCTCCTCACGGCTTTTCAACATCTTGTTGACCCACAGCGAATACACTTTGGACATGCCCAACAACCGACGGGCATTTGCTGTTGGGGCAGTATCAAAGACATAGACGTCATACTCGTCGCGCAACATCAGATCGACCATATTTTCGAACATCGCCGATTCTTCAAAGGCAGGATTCATAGTGGCGGACTCAACGAAGTCTTCGGCTTTGGTTGAGATATCAGCAAATTTTAGGAACCATTGGATCTTGTCGCGGATATCTTGTTTGGACCGTTCAATGGTTTCCTTGGTATCAATCTCGTATGCCCACAAATTTGGCACACCATTCACCGCGGTTGGTTTGCCATACACATTTTGGCTGAGCAGGCCACTCAAACTGTGCACAGGATTTGTCGAGGCGAGCATGACACGCTTTCCCTGGTTTGCAAGCCAGATTGCAGTCGCGCCGGCCATCACAGTTTTGCCCACGCCGCCCTTGCCTCCGAAAAAGATGTAACGGAGGGTGTCACTTTTTTTGATGTAATCTTTCATCGAGGTTTCAATGGCTTTGGTTGTCATGGTGCTGCTCCTACTCGCCGTACATAATCCCGGATAGCTTTTTGATCATATCGAGGCCGGTCACATCACGTTCCATTTCGGGAACCTGGGCGAGGACTTGCGGACCGAGTTGTTCTTCAATCTTGCCAAGATAAGCTTGCTGCATTTGCATCCTGTTCATTAAATAGGCCGGAACGTTTTGTCTCAACAATTCTTCAGGCAGAATTCGATTAACCACATATCCTGCAATCGGTACGTCGAATTTTGCGAACAACTCGGCGGCTTTCTGCGTATCAAAAATAATCATCTCTTCCGGGACAACCACGAAAAAGAAAGCTGTTTTCTTCTTATCGGTCAAGATCTGAGACGAAGCATTGATCCGTCCGCGAATATATTGTAGTTCCTTCAAAATTTGATCTTCTTCTGTCTCCTTCTGCCGTTTTAGGCGGGAGACCATTTCCTCATATTCACGCATTTCCTCGCGCAGTTTGGTAATTTTGTTGATCCACTCATCATAGACCTTAGCCATGCTCAGATAATACAACGCGTGGCCGAGCGGAACGAGGTCATAGATGTAGTAATCGTAACTTCCCTGCACCACGATATCTACTACTGCGTCGAAAATCGCACTTTCTTCCATGGCGGGTTCAGCAGAGGCGGCCTGAATATATTGCTCGATTTCCTCTGGAACTTCCTCAAAGCCATACATATCCAGGATCTTCTTCCTAATCTCGTCTTGATAAACCTTGATATGCTGGTCAGCGTCAATTTCCTGAGCCCACAGATTTTCCATGATTTTCACGGGGCCTTTGCCGAAAATATCCATTTGAAAGATATCGGAGAGGCTAGCTTGTGGATCTACAGAAAAAACTAGCACCTTCTTGCCTTGTTGGGCAAGCCAGTATGCTGTGGCTGCAGAGAAAGTAGTCTTCCCTAAGCCGCCCTTTCCTCCAAACATGATATAGCGGCGATCAGGGTTTTCTTCAAAGATTTTTTTAAGTGACATGTGAGCTGTTCCTAGAACATTGCATCCGAAACATCTTTTTCACGCAACAAACGTCGTTTCCAGGTGGAAATCTGGGGAACAACGTAGGGTAGCAAGCGCAAGCTGTAATACGGTGGCAAGATCGGAACGCCAATCATATCTCCCATCGTGATCAAAATAAACAGATGCTCCATGCTGGCGCGCGTCCGCAATGCGTAGCGGCTCATATCATGGGAGGCCATTCCATAAAGCACTTCTTTCATATTCTGCCAAAAGCTTTTCTTCTCTTCTTCGGTCATGTTTAGTTTCCTTTCTATATGTGGTCTATGATGATAGCAAGATTGACTAGTACCGTAACCCACCAGATTGAAGGCAGGGTTGCGGCACTAGAGACCTTCTAGGTGATAATCATGTTCGTCAGTAAATTCGCGCTGCCGTAAAACACGGCGTTTCCAAGTTGCGATATGGGGAACCACATAAGGCAGTAAGCGTAAGCTGTAATACGGTGGCAGGACAGGCACACCAATCATGTCTCCGACTGTCCCAAGCATAAAGATACTTTCGAGGCTTGAATGCATCTCCATGGCGTGTTGAGCAATTTCCATGCCGAACATGCCATACAAAAATTCACGAACTGTCTGCCAGAAACCTATACGTTCACCTGATTGAACTCGATGACTCTTCATATTCATATTATACTCATGCTAATCATTTCAAATAATGCCGAGGTGCAATGTGAATCCACAATATATCCTGGTTGTCGCTGTCGTCATTATCATGAGTTGGTTTGCCTTTGGCGTGATCTACAATCTTCGCCGTGGTGATGCGATTTTGAAGTGGATGCAAAAAGGATTGCCAGATATCGGTCAGCGTACCACATTTCGCTGGCTGGGCACTTCGGTGGCGGAACTGGTCATTGCTCAAGCCAAGAAACCATTCCGCCGCTTGGATACTCTTCTCGTTTTTAAACCGCGCGACGTCTTCTGGATGACGATCCTAGCCAACTTTCAGGGACGCGACGATATGGTTATCTTCCGTGCTCAACTCAGTACAGCTCCGCTTGTGGACCTTGAGCTGGTCGATCCGAAGACCTGGAGTGGACGCAGTGCCTTGAATCAGGTTATTGACCGAAAATGGGAAAGCAAAGCCTACCAGGGCTTGCAATTACTGGCGCCAAAAGGATTGCTCGATCTGGCGACCACAGTTCTTGATAGGCTTTCCTCCCCGATGCAAAAACTATCTCCGCGCTTTGCGCGCTTTAGCTTGCGCAGAGATACACCAAATCTGGAACTGCACGTGCCCTTCCCGGCTTATCGTACCTCAGACTCAACACATTATTTCACTGCGCTGCGTGAATTGGCACGTGCCATAGGCGAACGCGAATAACTTTTATTGATGTTTATCGAAAGAGAGACGCGGAAGAGCGTCTCTCTTTTCGCGCTTACAAGCTAGTCATCTGCTGCAGCAGGAGCCTTTTTGACTTCAGCACCACCTTTGCCGTAACGCTGGAAGGCTTGATAACCATCCCAGCCGATGAACAGCGCAGCAACGAACAGCAAAGCCGCAATGATGATCATCGACCAGGCGCCACCTGCAGCGATACCGCCTTTCGGTACGATCGTTACATACAGATTGCGGGCGGTGACGAGTGTAGCTGCCAGTGTGGTAACGTACATGAAGAGCATCGGCCACAGGGTGAAAG
>WNFV01006362.1_pt1 | contig 16537 bp, 17 predicted proteins | sample 5400101 | NCBI WGS metagenome assembly WNFV01 (sample SAMN13153361, study PRJNA577476) | soil metagenome | isolation source: 115 cm soil or saprolite under grassland replicate 1 | place: USA:California | collected 2016-06-15
GCTCGAGGCCGGCTGGCGCGAGGCGCAGGCGGATCCGTCCTTCCACGAGGAGCTCGACCGGCTCGGCCGCACGTTCGCCGGACGCCCGACGCCGCTGACGCGCGCCGAACGCTTCGCTCCCGGCAAGCGGCTGTACCTGAAGCGCGAGGACCTCCTCCACACGGGCGCGCACAAGCTGAACAACGCGCTCGGGCAGGCGGTGCTGGCGCGGCGCCTCGGCAAGCGGCGCCTCGTCGCCGAGACGGGCGCCGGGCAGCACGGTGTCGCGACCGCGACGGTCTGCGCGCGCTTCGGCTTCGACTGCGTCGTCTACATGGGCGAGGAGGACATGCGCCGGCAGCGTCCCAACGTCGAGCGCATGCAGTTGCTCGGCGCGGAGGTGAGACCGGTCGAGTTCGGCACGCGCACGCTCAAGGAGGCGACGAGCGAGGCGATCCGCGACTGGATCACGAACGTCGAGACCACGCACTACCTGATCGGCTCGTGCGTCGGCCCCGCACCGTATCCCGAGCTCGTGCGCGAGCTGCAGTCGGTGATCGGACACGAGGCGCGGGCGCAATTCCTCGAAGCCGAGGACCGGCTGCCCGAAGTCGTGGTCGCCTGCGTCGGCGGAGGCTCGAACGCGATCGGGATCTTCGCCGGGTTCCTCGACGACGGCGAGGTGAGGCTCGTGGGCGTCGAGGCCGCAGGCGCGGCGTCCCTCGGCGCCGGACATGCGGCGGTGCTCCACGGTGCGCGCTCGTCGGTGCTAGCCGACGAAGACGGCCAGGTCGTGGACGCGCACTCGATCTCGGCCGGCCTCGACTATCCCGGCGTCGGCCCGGAGCACGCCTGGCTGCGCGACAGCGGACGCGCCGAGTACGTCCGCGCGACCGACGAGGAAGCGCTCCAGGCCTTCCGCGATCTGACCCGGCTGGAGGGACTGATCCCGGCGCTCGAGCCCGCCCACGCGCTGGCCCGCGCGCAAGAGCTCGACGAGGAGCTCGTGCTCGTCTGCCTGTCCGGGCGCGGTGACAAGGATCTCGCCGAGGTGCTCGCTCACTGAGCTCCAACCTCGAGCAGGCTGGTCTCTCGACCTACCGCTTCCCGGAGACGGTGCGTGACGGTGAACTGCTGGTGCGCGCACCGACCGAAGCGGACGTGGATGTGATCGCACCTGCCTTCCGCGATCCGGAAGTCGGCGGCGAGGCCGGCCTCCCGCCCGTCGACACCGACATGCTGCGGATGATGCTCCGCGAGCAGCTGCCCACGCTGCACGCCCAGGGATTGCTCGCGCCGTACGTGATCGAGGACACCGACGCCGGCACGATCCTCGGCGGGGCCAACCTGCGGCTGTTCGACCCGATGCGCGACACGGTCGAGCTGGGGTACTGGCTCTTCGTCGAAGCGCGCGGGCGGGGCGTCGCCACGCGCGCGGTGCGCGCGCTGGTCGAGCACGCGCACGCGAACGGCGTCGTGCGCGTGGAAGCGCACGTCCGCCTCGGCAACACGGCCTCCGAGCGGGTCCTCGAGCGCGCAGGCTTCCAGCGGGAAGGTGTCAAGCGCCGCCTGCTCCGGCACGGCGGCGCTCGCGTCGACGCGACGCTCTTCGCGATCGTCGCGCCCGACGCCGAGTGAAGACGCTCGTCGTCTACCTGATGGCCGGGCGCGCGACACCCGAGCTCGCGGCCGCAGCCGTCGCGGGCGGCGCCGATCTGGTCGAGCTCGGCTTCCCGTTCTCCGATCCGCTCGCCGACGGGCCCGTGATCCGTCGCGCGGCGGAGCGCGCACTCGCCGAAGGTATGCGCACCCGGGCGTGTCTCGAGTGTCTCGCGCGCGCGCGCGAGCTGTTGCCAGACATGCCGCTGGTGCCGATGACGTACGCGTCGCTGCTCGAGGCCTACGGCTGGGAGCGCTTCGCCGAGGACGCGCGCGGCGCCGGTGCGACGTCGCTGATCGTCGCCGACCTCCCCGCCGGAGAGCGGCCGGAGCTGCGGCGCATCCAGCTCGTCGCACCCACGTCGACCGACGAACGGCTCCGGCTCGCGGCTGCCGAGACGGACGGCTGGCTCTATCTCGTCACGCTGACCGGGACGACCGGCTCGCGACAGGAGCTCTCCCCCGCCCTCGCCGGACTCGTCGAGCGCGCCCGCGCCGTCACCGGCGTCCCGCTCTATGCCGGCTTCGGCATCTCCACGCCCGAGCACGCGCAGGCTGCCGCGGCACTCGCGGACGGCATCGTGGTGGGGTCGCGCGCCGTCGAGGTCGCGGAGGAGGGACCGTCGGCGCTCACCGCGTACGTCCGCTCGCTCCGCGAAGCTGTCGACTCGGTGTGAGCTGGCTCGTCCTCTTCGACGTCGACGGCACGCTGCTGCTCACACACGACAAGGTCTACGTCGATGCGAACCGGCTCGCACTGACGGAGGTCTACGGCGCGGCGCCCGAGGGGCCTGACATTCCCGGCGACACGGCGACCGCGCACACGCGGCGGGCGCTCGGCGCGGCCGGTTTCTCGAGCGAGGACATCGACGCCGGGCTCGCGCGCTGGTGCGAGACCTTTGCCGCGCACTACGTCCGCATGCTCGCCGCCGCCGATGCGAGCCACTGGGAGCTCGGCCCCGGTGCGCACGAGGCGCTGGCGGCGATCGAACATCCCGCGTTGCTCACCGGCAACCCACCGGCCGTCGCGCACGCGCGCATGCAGCGGCTCGGCCTCGCGACCTACTTCCCGCCCGGGCAGGGGGCGTTCGGCTGCGAGCGCGAGAACCGCGTCGAGCTGTTCGCCCTGGCGCGCGAGCGCGCCGGCGACTGGCCGGCCGAGCAGACGGTCGCGGTCGGCGACACGCCGCTCGACGTCTCGAGCGCCCACGCCGCCGGCTGCCGCTGCGTCGGCGTGACGACGGGCCGCTACGGCCGGGAGGAGCTCGACGCCGCCGACGTGGTCATCGCAGATCTCACCCACCTCGCCGTAGCGCTTTCCAACTTCACTAACTAAAGCGCCGCCCCGGCGTCGAACAGATATCGGGCCACATATCGACGGACTCGATCTGGCAGCGCGGCTGAGGAGACGGCATGACCGAAAGCGTGGGGCGGAGCGCTTGGCATGGAATCGAGGTCCGCCATCTGGCTGCCCTCCAGGCCCTCGCCGAAGAAGCGTCCTTCCACGGCGCCGCGCGCCGGCTCGGCTATTCGCAGCCCGCGGTGAGCCAGCAGCTCGCGGCGCTCGAGCGCATCGTCGGCACGCAGCTCGTCAACCGCCCCCGGGTCTCGCAGCCGCTGACGCTCACGCAGGCCGGAGAGCGGCTGCTCGTGCACGCCCGTTCGATCCAGGCGAGCCTGGCCACCGCAGAGGCCGAGCTCGGCACCGGCAAGGCTCGGGTACGAGTCGGCACCTACCAGACTGTGTCGTCGCTCCTCCTGCCCCACGTCGTGCGCGAGCTCGAGCGCCGCGCACCCGACGTCGAGATCGTGCTCGATGACCGTCCGGTGGACACGATCCTCGTCAAGGCGCTCGAGCGGGACGAAATCGACACGTGTTTCGTCGATCTGCCGCTTCGCTTCGAGGGGAGACTGAAGACGAGGCCGCTCGCCGTCGACGACTACGTCCTCGTCCTCCCGCGCAACGGCCGCCGCGTGGTCGGCGACGCCGTCCGTCCCTGCGAGCTGCGCGGCCTCAACCTGATCGGGTTCAAGAGCTCCGGGAGCACGCAGCGCGTCATCGACCACCTCCGCGCCGAAGGCATCGAGCCGCACTTCGTGCTGCGCTCAGACGACAACAACGTCGTCCAGGGGTTCGTCGCAGCCGGCTTCGGCGCGGCGCTCATCCCGAGCCTCACCGCCGCACTGCTCTCGGGATCGTTCGAGGTCCGACCGTTCGAGCCGCCGCTCCCGCCGCGCGTCATCGCGCTCGCCTGGAAGCAGGACCTCGGTGCCGCACCGGCCCTGCGTACCTTCGTCGAGGCGACCTGTCGGGTGGTCGGGCAGATCTGGCGCGACCGTGCAACCGACACGCTGCAGGACGTCCCGCAACTCGCGCGAGCACAGCAGTAAGCGCTCATCGCAACCGCGAAAGCGCCGATAACGATCTCCGCTTGCATTCGCCCCTGCCCCGAGGCTAAGTTCGATGCAGTGCGTTTGCGTCTCGCATTCGGCGTCGACGCAGCTACTCACATCCGTGTCGAAGGCGCACTCCGGTGCGCCTTCGATGTTTTCGTGACGCGTTCGCTGATCGACTGATTCGACCTCGTTATCCGCGCTAACCGGTCGCCGGATCCCGAGTCTCGGTTGGCGTAATGCGCCTCGCTGCGACACGTGTGCTTGCACGCTCCGGCTCGCAGATCGAGGCCTGACAAGGAGGGATAGATGCATCGACGGAAGCTCTGGCTCTTCGCCGGGGTGGTGCTCGCAGCCCTTGCGCTCGCGGCCACCGGCTCGGCGAGAGTGAGTGGACCGGACGGCGCCTCCGCGAAGAGCGCAGGCACGCTGGTCTTCGGGGCGGAGCAGGGCGGCGGTCCGGATTGGTGCCTGAACCTGATCCTGGACGTGGACTGCAACGCGTTCTGGAACGTCGTGTTCCAGACGCCTGTGGTCCGCGGCGCGTTCCTGTTCACGCCCAAGTTCACGTACAAGCCGGATCTGATCACCCACTACAAGTTCCAGCGGAATCCGCAACGCATCACGTACTACTTGCGCAAGAACGCCAAGTGGAGTGACGGCGTGCAGGTGACCGGCAAGGACTGGAAGTTCACGTGGCAGACCGCGATCAACCCGAAGTACAAGGACCACATCGACCCGCTCGGCTGGGAAGACATCCGCAGCGTCGTCGGTAACGGGAAGGTCGTGAAGGTCACCTTCAAGCGGAACTTCGCCGCCTGGCGGGGCCTCTTCGGCTACATCCTGCCGCAACATGCGCTCGCCGGCAGCGACATGCTGACGGTCTGGAACGACTGCATCTGCAACCCGAAGAAGGGGAACGCGCCGATCAGCGATGGGCCCTTCCTCCTGACGCGGTTCGACCGCGGGTCCGGCATCACACTGGTGCGGAACAACCGCGGCTGGTACGGCCCGCGGGCCAAGCTCGACTCGATCGTGTTCCGCTTCATCACGAACACGAACTCCGAGATCCAGGCGATCCGCTCCGGTGAGGTCGACGCGATCTACCCGCAGCCGCAGCTCGCTCTCGCCGACCTGCGCAACCAGGCGGGGCTGCGAGTCGTCACGCATCAGAGCCTTTCCTGGGAGCACATCGAGATCGAGCAGGGCTCCCACGGGAACCCGCTGGCGAAGCAGACGTGGCTCCGCCGGGCGCTGATCACGGCCGTCAACCGCACCGCCGCGGCAAAGGCGCTCTACAGCACGCTGAATCCGAGCGTCGGGGCGTTGCAGAGCCTCGTTCGCCTCCACGGCGAGAAGGGGTACTCGAACGACTTCGCGAAATGGAATTACAGCGTCGCGAAGGTCGACAGCCTGATGAAGGCGCACAACTGTTCGAAGGGCGGCGACGGCATCTACCGCTGCAGCGGAACGAAGGTGTCGTTCGACTTCGCGTCCACGACGGGTAACGCGCTGCGGCAGCTGGCGTTCACGATCTTCCAGGATCAGGCCGCGAAGGCGGGGATCGAGCTCAGGAACGGGTTCGTCCCGGCCGGGACGCTGTTCGGCAGCAAGCTGCCGGCGCACGACTTCGACCTGGCGATGTTCACGCAGCTCGTGACCGTCGATCCGCATTACGTCGTGAGCGTGTTCTCGTGCGGCAACGCGAGCAACTACACCGAGTACTGCAACCGCACGGTGACCAAGTGGCTCTCGCAGTCCGACCGTGAGCTCAACGACGCGAAGCGGCTTGCACTGATCAAGAAGGTCGGCAAGGTGCTGGCCAACGACGTGCCGATGATCCCGCTGTTCCAGCGGCCCACCTACCTCGTCTACAAGACGTCGGTGAGCGGCCTGGTCGACAACCCGACCAGCCAGGGCCCGAGCTACAACGCGGAGGCTTGGTCCAAGAGGTAACGCACGTTGCTGGGGTCTGACCCTTCGGGTCAGACCCCAGCATTTGTACGCCGCTTCGCGGGGAACGCGCGCGGGCTGAGCCCGGGCGCTCCTGGGCGGTGGGCGGCTGTTCTCTTCGGTGCGGCGCGAGCATGCTGCGCGTGCTCGCGCCGCATCAGTTCGCCTCCGCGTAAGCCGCGCTTCGCGCCGGCTTACGCTCCGGCTCTCGTCGGGTCGTGATTCGGGCCGTTCCCAGGATCCGCAAGGAGTCCTGATCGTTCCGTAACGACTCCGTCGTAGCTTTGAATGAGATGCCGAGGTTCCTCCCGGTCGGGAAGGACGCACAGGGCGCAGCACGTTTCCTACTCGCAGCGCTCCCGGCACTCGGCGCCCTGCTCACGGCGCTGGCGATCACGGGCGACCTCGTCGGACGGATGGCGCGCAACCACGCGTGGGCGACGTTCACGTCGTTCGGCTGCGCAGCGCTCGCGGTGTTTCTCGGTGCGGTCGCGGCGTTCGGGCTGCGCGAGAACTCCAAGGAGGAGCGACGGGTGTTGTATCTCGGCCTCGGCGTGCTCGGCGCAGGGCTCGTCTTCACGGTCTACGCCGGAGTCGCGACGTGGGGCGACCGGCCACAGCCGAGCATCACGGTGACGCCGAAGCGCGGTGCGTCCGTCGGCATCTCCGTGCACGGCAGCGGCCTCCGCTCGAGCGACCACCTCGTCGTGGAGGTCGAGCAGCTCCTCCGAACGACCGACGACAGCGGCCGGCTGACGTGGACGTCCGGACAGCCTCTGTACGGCGCGTCCCTGGGGCCCGACGGCTCCGGCAACGTCGACGAGACCGTCGACGTCCCGCTGCCGGCCGGGGATTTCGACGACGTCGGCGCGCGGGCCTGGGTCGGGAACGAGCCGACGGATTGCTACGCCGACGGCAATACGACCGGCTGCGTCCGCGTCCACATTCCGCGACCGCAGGAACGGCCGCAGCTCGCCGTCGACTGGGAGACGTTCGTGCGGGCGCCGCGGGTGCTGATCAAGCTGAGGGCGCGGAACCTGCCGCAGCGGCCGTCGCGCTCGATGACGCTGCGCGTCTACGGTGTCACGGCGGCCCAGCCGCCGCGGATCCTGGCGGAGTGGTCGCTCGCCCCGGACGCGGAGGGCGTCTTCGACCGTCGCCTCTCGGTCGTCGTCGGCCACGCGTTCTCGGATGTCTGCGTCGTGGCGAGCATCACGACGCGTACGCCGCAATGTCCTGCGCCCGTCGAGGACGGGACGGTGTGGACGCAGCTCGCGGTTCCGCCAGCCTAGCCGGGACGCACCGACGACGCACCGCTGACGACGGCCCATCCGAGATTCCCCATAATCGCTACTTCAGCAAAATCGTGGAGGGTCGATGCACGTCACGCTCACACGCGTCAGCACCGGTGACCAGCCGATCGAGACCGCGACGATCGTCGCGGAGGAGATGCACCGCTGGTTGCAAGACCTCGATGGCTTCGAGGGTTTCCTGATGCTGTCGCGGGAAGGGACGACTCTCGCGCTCACCTTCTGGGCGAGCAGTGAGCTTGCCGAGGGGCACAGCGCCGTGCGCACGGAGTTCCGGGAGCGTGTGAGCTCCGTCACCGACGTGCAGATCGAAGAGGTCGTCGACTACCAGGTCATGTTCGCGCACCTTCCGGAGCTGCAGAACTAGCCACGGACCGCGCCGCCGCCGAAGACTGGATCCGCGCGCACGTCGAGCCGGCCGGCCCGATCGAGCTCGCACACGAACGACCCTGGTCGACCGTCTTGCGCGTGCCTCTCGCGGACGGCGCTGCCTGGTTCAAGGCGTGCGCGGCCGTGCAGGCGTTCGAGCCGCGGCTCTCCGCCCAGCTGTTCGCGCGCTGGCCGGACCGGGTCGCCGAGGTCCTCGCCCACGAAGAGGAGCGAGCCTGGCTGCTGCTGGTCGATGCGGGCACGCCGATCGGCGCTTTCGATCTCGGCAACCCGCCTGAGGCGTGGCTGGACGTGCTGCCCCCGTACGCCGAGCTCCAGCGCGGCGAGGTAGCACACGCGCAGGAGCACCTCGCGCACGGCGTCCCCGATATGCGCATCGAGGTGCTACCCGCCCGCCTCGAGCAGATCCTGGAGGCCCCGCTGCCGCTCGATCCGGAGGAGATCCGGCAGCTGCGCGCCTTCGTGCCGCGCTTCGCGGAGCTCTGCGCCGAGCTGGCCGCCTGCGGCCTTCCGGTCACCGTTCAGCACGACGACCTGCACATGGCGAACGTGTACGAGAAGCACGGGCGGCTCCGCGTGCTCGACTGGGGCGACGCGTCGATCGCGCATCCGTTCTTTTCCCTCTTTGTGACGTTCCGGTTCCTCGAATCTGTCACCAACCTCGCGCCCGACGACCCCTGGTTCAACCGGTTGCGGGACGCGTACCTCGAACCGTGGGGCTCGGGGCACGCAGAGACATTCGCGCTCGCGCTCCGGGTTGCCGCCTTCGCGCACGCGATCGCGTGGAAGCGGCAGCGCGACCACGTGCCCGAGGAGGAATGGCCCGAGTTCGATACGGAGGTCGTCCGGCTGGCGCTGGCGCGGACGATCGACTAGGCCTGGGCTGTCCTTTTCGCCGGCGGCCGTTCGTCTAAGCAGCGACCATGCCGAACAAGGAGGCAACCATGAAGTACCTGCTGCTGATCCAACACGGTGACACCCCCACTCCCAACGACCCCGAGGCCTGGGGCCGGCTGTCGGAGGAGGAGCAGAAGGCGATTCCCGCCGACTACATGGCGATCAACCAGACGCCAGGCGTGACGCCGGGCGTGTGGATGCAGCCGCCCGAGGCCGCGACGACCGTTCGCGTGCAGGACGGCAAGACGCTGACAACGGACGGGCCCTTCGTGGCCGTCAAGGAGGCGCTCGGCGGGTTCCTCATCTACGAGGCCGACGACCTCGACGCAGCGATCGAGCTCGCGGCGCGGATCCCGTCGGCTCGGCTGGGCGGCGCGGTCGAGGTGCGTCCGCTCGCGGAGTCCTAGCGATCCTCGAGCAGGTCTTCCGCGACGAATGGGGCCGCGTGCTGGCGGCGCTGATCGGCTTCCTCGGCGACTTCGACCTCGCCGAGGAAGCCGCCCAGGAGGCGTTCGCGATCGCCGCCGCGCGCTGGCCGCGCGAGGGGACGCCGGAGAACCCGCGCGCCTGGCTCGTGACGACGGCGCGCAACCGCGCGATCGACCGGATCCGGCGCGACCGCACGCTCGCCGCGAAGACGCGCCTGCTCGACGTGCCAGAAGCGACGGAGGACGAGATGGACGAGACCACGATTCCTGACGAGCGGCTCGAGCTCATCTTCACCTGTTGCCACCCGGCGCTCGCACTCGACGCCCAGGTCGCGCTGACGTTGCGCACGCTCGGCGGCCTGTCGACCGAGGAGATCGCCCGCGCCTTCCTCGTGCCCGAGCCGACGATGCTGAAGCGGCTCGTGCGCGCGAAGAGCAAGATCAAGAACGCCGGGATTCCCTTCCGCGTGCCGCCCGACCACCTGCTGCCGGACCGGCTCGCCGCCGTGCTCGCGGTCGTGTACCTGATCTTCAACGAGGGCTACGGCGGCCGGGGCGAGCTTGCGGCGGAGGCGATCCGGCTCGGACGCGCGCTCGGCGAGCTGATGCCGGACGAGCCGGAGGTGCACGGACTGCTGTCGCTGATGCTGATCAACGACGCACGGCGCGAGGCTCGGTTCGCGGACGGCGCCGTCGTCCTGCTGCGCGACCAGGACCGGTCGCTCTGGGACGACGACGAGATCGCGGAAGGACGGACGGAACTCGACCGCGCACTGGCGCTCGGCGGACGTGACACGTACGTCCTGCAGGCTGCGATCGCGTCGCTGCACACCGAGGAGCCGCAGGACTGGCCGCAGCTCGCGGCGCTGTACGGCGAGCTCGCGCGCCGCACCGGCTCGGCAGTCGTCGAGCTCAACCAGGCCGCCGCCCTCGCCGAGGCCGGCGACGTCGAAGCCGCCCTGTCGCTGGCGGAACGCCTCGAGCTCGACCAGTACCACTACCTGCACGCGACGCGAGCGGAGCTGCTCCGCCGGCTCGACCGCATCGACGACGCCCGCGCTGCGTACAGCCGCGCGCTCGAGCTCGTTCACTCCGACGCGGAGCGACGTTTCCTCGATCAGCGGCTGGCGGAGCTAGACGGCTAGCCGCGCGGGCCCGACTACGGCGCAAATCCAAGCGCGTGCAGCTCGGTCAGCGGCTCGCTGAGGACGCAGCCGCGCCAGGTCTCGCCTCGATCCACGCTCTCCCAAATCGCCCCGTCCGCCAGCCCGGCGAACAGCCGGCCGTCGGCGGCGACGAGCGCGTACGGCATCGCGGGGATGGGCTCGGGAAGGCCGCCGGAGAGTGCGGCCCAAGAGCCGTCGTGCCAGCCGTAGATCCGTGCCTGCGGATCGCGGCCGTGGGCTGCGAACGGCCCGGTGCTCGCGGACACGTACCAGAGATCCGGCTCGTCTTGGTCGACCGCCACCGACCAGGTGTAGTGACGATCGCGTCCCGCGTCGGCCGGAGCCCACGTCTCCCCTGCATCGTCGCTCCAAGCGCTGCCGCCGCCGCCTGCCTCGTACGCGCGTCCCGGTACACGCGGATGCCACGCGAGCGAATGGACGTCGCGCTGCGCTCCGGGCCGGTGGTCCTGCCACGTGTCGCCGCCGTCGGTGGAGCGCATCAGACCGCCGAGCTCAATGCCGACGAGGAGGAGGCCGGCGTCGTGAGGGCTCGGTGCGATCCACCGCACATGCGACGTCCACGGTCGCGGCGGAAAGCTCCAGGTCGGACGGGACGGGAGCTCGAGCAGCGCGTCGAGCTCGCGCCACGTCGCGCCGCCGTCGTTGCTGCGATACAGCGCACTCGGCTCCGTGCCGGCGTAGACGGCACCGTCGGCCGCGCTGACCGCCAGCGAGAAAACGCCGTTCGCCGGAAGCGCGCAGTCGATCCAGGTACGGCCGCCGTCCGCCGTCTTTCGGACCCCGCCCTCACGCAGCCCTGCATAGACGACGTCGGCGTCAGCAGGATCCAGGGCAAGGCATTGTGCGCCGCTGCCGGGCAGCGAGACCTCCACGTCCCACGAGCCGTCCGTCTCGTCGAGGCGGACGATTGCGTCTCCCGTCGCTGCATACATCCGGCCCATCTTTGGAAACTAGACGAACGCCGGCCCTACGCCGCCGTCACGGGAAACGGACAGATCCGGACGCCTTCGGTACCACGGTTTGGGTCGCCGTCGGGTTGATCGCCGTCGCGCTGGCACCGGCGCTGTGGCTGCCGCGAGCGCAGAAGGCTCTAGATCAGCTCGTGGCCGGCGCCGCTTGGTAGCTCGCGGGGAGCGGTGTCCCCGTCTCCGGCGACTCGACCTCGACAATGTCGCCGCGCATGGGCCCGAGTAGGCCGAGCAGCTCGTCCTGCTCTGCTCTCGGAACATCGAACTCGTCGAGCGTCGCGACGAGATCCTCGACGAGCGCGTCGAACTCACCGGCGGTGACACCCATTCTGTCGTGTGTCTCGCGCATGTCCCGACCGCTGTAGGTGCACGGACCGCCCGTCGCCTCGCACACTTGGTCGACCAGCATCTTCTTGAGCCGCGGCACGTCTGTCTGCCCGAACTTCTTGTTGATCCTGTCATCGCCTGCACAGCGACCGACGAAGGAATCCACAACCGCCGTGATCGCATCGAGGCCGCCGAGTCGTTCGTACAGCGACGCCACTCTCCTCACCTCCGGGTTGCCTAAGGAGATCCGATCCTACGACGGCCGAGTTCCGAAGGGAAGCTCTTCTCCGCTGACGACGGCGAGACGTGGGAGACGAACCACATCATGGAGTCCACTCGCGTCGACACGGCTCACCCCACCGTCAGGTGATAGGTGAAGGTCTTGTCGGCGCCGAACGTGTTCGTCCCGTGCACGAAGATCGTGTGCGCGCCCGGCTCGAGCGGCTTGAACATCATGAAGAAGCCGTCCACGATCGCCGGCTGCGGCGTGCCCGTGATGCACGGATCGAAGAACTGCAGGCTGGTGTCGCCGGTGATCGAGAAGAGGTCGTCGGAGATGAAGCGGTAGCCGAGCACGTCGCTGAACGCCTGGCCGTCGAGCGAGACGTCGAGCAGGTTCACGCTGTCCATGATCGGCAGGTCGGTGCGAATGAGGAAGTCGTAGAGCGACTCGCCCGGTGCAGGCTGGAAGCTCGGGTCGGGGCACGGGTAGTCGTTGAGGTCGTGTCCGACGTCGAGGAGGATCGCCTTGTCCTGCGGGATCGTGCACGTCCGGCTGCCGCTGAAGACGCGCGGGCCGGCGATCGGCGGGATGAACCAAACAGGCCCCTGCTGGCCGACGGCGCAATCGGCGCCGGTCTGATCGAAGAGGGGATTGTGCGCGAACGGTTGCGCATAGATCCACTGCGCCGTCCGCTCGCCCCAGGTTGCCATGTCGGCGCCGTACGGGTGCGCTTGCTTTGAGAACAGGACAGGATTCGGGTTGTCGCTGTAGTCGGGGGCCGCAGCTGCCGCGGTCTGCGCGAGGGCGCCACAGCACGCGAGCGCGACGACGAGATACGCGATCCGGCGCATTGCATCCTCCCTTGTGGTCGGGCTTTTCGAAGCGCGCTGACCGCGCGCACAAGCGTCAGGGACGTTAGGCACGCCTGGCCGGAGTCGCTCGCCGTTTTCGGACGAAGGTCGCGCCGAGCACCGTCCGAATCCGGCCGGTCTGGGGTTTCGTGGGCAAATAAGGTGACGAGGGTGGGAGCCTTTGCGGCGGTCACGACGACCGGCATCTACTGCCGACCCGGGTGTAGCGCCAGGCCACGCAGCGAGAACGTCAGGACATATCCGCTCGCCGCCGCCGCCGAGGCGGACGGATACCGCGCCTGCCTGCGCTGCCGCCCCTACCGGACGCCGCAGCCGGTCACCTGGAGCGGCCCGGAGTTCGTCTGCCGTGCGGTGCAGCTCATCCTCGACGGCGCGCTCGACCAGGGAAGCGAAGCGGAGCTAGGCGCCAGGCTCGGCGTCTCGGCGCGCCATTTGCGCCGGCTCTTCGTCGCGCATCTCGGAGTGACGCCCGACGGGCTCGCGCGCTCGGCACGCGCACACTTCGCGCGCCGCCTCCTCGACGACACCGATCTCACGATCACCGAGATTGCGTTCGCAGCCGGGTTTGGGAGCCTGCGCCAGTTCAACCGCATCTCCAGGGAGATCTTCCGCGCGCCGCCGCGCGCGCTGCGAGCACGCCGCCGCAAAGCGGATCGTCTGGTCGCCGACGGCGGACTCGCGCTGCGACTGCCGTATCGCGGCGCGCTCGATTGGGACGCGACCGCCGCCTACCTCGCGGCGCGCGCGATCCCCGGCGTCGAACATGTCTCCGCCGGCATCTACCGGCGGACGGTCGTCGTCGGCGGCGACCCCGGGGTCCTCGAGCTGCTCGCCGGCGGTGACGACCAGCTCGTGCTCCGTGCGCACCTGCCGCATTGGGAAGAGCTTGTGCATGTCGTGCAGCGGGCACGGCGCATCGCGAGCCTCGACCTCGACCTGGACGAACCCGTTGCCCTGCTCGCGGAGGACGCGACGATCGGACCGCTCCTCCGTGCTCGCCCGGGACTCCGTCCGCCCGGGACGTGGGATCCGTTCGAGACGGGCGTGCGCGCGATCATCGGCCAGCAGATCAGTATCCGGGCAGCGAACACGATCGCCGGCCGGCTGGTCGAGCGGCACGGCTCCCCGGTTGCGGGGCTGCAACCGCTCGGGCTCACGCACACGTTCCCCGCGGCAGAGACCCTCGCCGACGCCGACCTGGACGGGCTTGGGCTCACGCGCGGGCGGGCACGTGCGGTTCGCGCGTTCGCACGCGCGGTCGCCGACGACGCGATCCGCCTCGATCGCAGCGCCAGCCTCGATCGCCTCGTCGCCTCCATCTGCGCCGTCGACGGGCTCGGCCCGTGGACAGCGCACTATCTCGCCCTGCGGCTCGGCGAGCCGGACGCCTGCCCGATCACCGTGCCCGATCACCGACCTCGGCCTGCAGCGTGCGATCCCCACGGCCGCGACGCTCGGCGAGCTCGCCGAGCGCTGGCGGCCGTGGCGGGCACTCGCGGCAACGCATCTTTGGGCGGCCGACGCGAGCGACGACAGTCGGCCCGCACAACGTGACGAGCTTCGAGGAGCCGCATGAGCTCTCCTCTCGCCGCGCTCGAGCTCTCGAACAACAGCCGAACGACCGCCGGTATCCTCCTGATCACGGTCGTCGCGGTCGAGTACGGCGGCCTCACCGTCCCTCGCCTCACCCGCGGACAGCAACCGGCAACCGGGTTCCAGAGGGCGTGCGCGCGCGCCGGACACGGCCATGCAGGACTGCTCGTCGTCTTCGCGCTCGTCGCACAGATCCTTGCCGACGCCGCAGACATGCACGGCGTCACGAACGTGCTCGCCCGCGATGGGATCTGGGTCGCCGCCATCCTCTTCCCAGGCATGACGCCGGAGGCAACCCTCGACGCGTCGGCCGCGGACGTGGCAGAAGCGGCGGTGGTGGCGATGCTTCATCGTCTGAACGCGGAGTACCTCCGCGCCTTTGTCCACGCCGACACGGCCTGGTACGACGAGCATCTCAGCGACGACTTCGTTTGCATCCTCGCCGACGGCCGCCGAATCGACAAGACGGAGTACTTGCGACGAAACACCAAGAGACTGCGGGTGTCGGACGTGACCTTCGATGAGATCGATGTCCGACCTCTCGGTACGGTCGTCCTAGTACAGGGCGTCATCACGCAGCGCGTTCGCGGCGCCCGCACGTCGACGCGCTACACCGACGTTTGGTGCATTCGCGAAGGCCGCTGGCAAGCAGTCGCAGCACAGTTCACCCAGGTGATCAGCTCCTAGTCGCGACGCGGTAGAGAGAGACGGCGAACACCAGCGTTCTTTACGGCGACACGGGAAACGCGGCTACCATCCGTGCGTGGGGACGCAAGCAGCTGTGTCGACATCGTCGTCACCGTCCTGCGCCTCGGCACCCACTCGGGTTCCAGGGTTCGACTCCCTACAGCTTCGGCTCGAAGGGTCAGCGGTTCGCCGCAGCAGACCGCCGGCTCTGTAGGTTCAGACCTCCGCCGCGCGTTCTGCGGCCCTTCGAGCTCGAGGCGGGGACCCGCTACGCTCGGGCGCATGCTCGGCGTCTTCAAGAAGGTGACGGTCTATGAGTTCGAGCGCGGGTTGAAGTACGCTCGCGGTCGCTTCGCCGGGATCTTGGAGCCCGGACAGCACTGGACTTATCGTCCGTGGACGCAGATTCGCAAGCTCGACGTGCGGCCAGCGTTCGTCAGCGTCCCCGGCCAGGACGTGCTCACCGCGGACGGCGTGACTCTGCGTGTGAGCCTGGCTGCCGAGTACGAGATCGTCGATCCTGATCGGGCGGTGAACAGCGTCGAGAACTACCGCGACGCGCTCTACCTCACCGTGCAGTTGGCGCTACGCGATCTCGTTGCCGCTACCGAAGTCGACGACCTCTTGTCGAAACGCGCGGAGATCGGCCGGATGCTGCTCGAGCAGACCGCTCCCAAGATCGAGGAGTTCGGCGTCAAGGTCGAGTCTGTCGAGATCAAGGACATCATGTTCCCCGGCGACCTCAAGCGCATGATGGCCCAGGTCGTCCAGGCGAAGAAGGAGGGTCAGGCGGCGCTCGAGAAGGCGCGTGGTGAGACGGCGGCGCTGCGCAGCCTGGCCAACGCTGCCCGGCAGATGGAAGCAAATCCAGCGCTGCTGCAGTTGCGGCTGCTTCAGCAGTTGGGCGGGTCGTCCGGCAACACGGTTGTGCTCGGGCTGCCCGGCTCGACGGCGCCGCTGCCAATCCGGGCGGCCGGCGAGGGACTTCCTCCGGCCGAACCTGCCGAGCCGGAGTAGCGATCGGGTCCGCTCCGCGAACCGAACATGCTGGCAAGGGAGTTCGAAGGGCTTCTCGACGCGCATGCGTACTTACGAGTGGAGCGACCACCCACGGTCTGGACGCCGGAGACCGAGCTCGAACCCTTCATCCGCCTCCTCGGCGAGATGATTGCGGCCGGCCTGGTGCGAAGTGGTCAGGAGCTCGGGGACATCACGCTCAACGTGTCGAACGTCACCGTTGAGCCGCGCGCGGCCGGACCGCTTCCCGAAGGCGACTTCGTGGCGATCACGATCCGTAGCGCCGGCGATTGGAGCCCGCAGACGTCCTGGGATCCGCGCGTCGGCCCCGCTCCGCAGCTCGTAAACGCCGATCTTCGGTCCGCGGCCGTCGCGGCAGGAGTCGCGTACGGCTATACACGAACGCTCGCCGACGGCGAGGGTTCCGTCACCGTGTTCCTACGTCGGGTCTGAGCTGCTCACGCTACGCGTCCTCGTATTCGTCGTGGCGGCGCCACCACTGATACGGCTCGGTTTGCGGGTACCCCGCCGGTGAGTCCTCCCAGCTTTCCTGGCGGCCGAGCGGCGTCAGGTCGAGGAAAGTCCACACGCTGCCGAGCGCCTCGACGCCGCGGCTGCTCGTGAAGTAGGTGCGAAAGACGTCGTCGCCTTCG
>WNFV01013798.1_pt1 | contig 16536 bp, 14 predicted proteins | sample 5400101 | NCBI WGS metagenome assembly WNFV01 (sample SAMN13153361, study PRJNA577476) | soil metagenome | isolation source: 115 cm soil or saprolite under grassland replicate 1 | place: USA:California | collected 2016-06-15
AAGTCGAAGCCGTACGGCGTCACTCCCGAGGACTTGATCGTCGTCGGGCCCTCCGCGTACCCACGCTCGTCGACCGCGTAGGTGCTGATGCTGTCCGTCCCGCGCTCGGTCACGACGAGCGTCTTGCCGTCGGGGCTGAACGAGATCTGGGCCGGATCGGCGTCGTCGGCGCTCAGCGGCCTCGTCGAGTCGGGGAGCGGAGCAAGGCTGCCCTCCGCGAGCATGAAACCGCTGATGTTCGGCGCGCCGCCGGTGTTGAGCGCATAAACGGTGGGGCCGTGGACGGCGACGCTCGTCGGCGCGCCCCCGCCGGAGGCGACGCGGTCGGCGAGCCGGAGCCCGTCCTCGACGGCGAAGAGCGAGAGCTCGTCGCTGCCCGCGTTCGCGACCAGCAGCCAGCGGCCGTCGTCGCTCAGCACCACCGAGCTCTGTGAGGCGAGGTGAGGCTGGCCGGTGCCCTGACCGCCCGTCTCGTAACGACCGAGCGGAGCCAGCGAGCCGTCTTCGGAGCGGCTGAAGGCCACCACCTCGTTCTTCGTCGCATCGTTCGTCTGGACGTAGACCGCGGCGCCGATCGCCGCCTCGCCATCTGTTTTCGCAGTCATTCGCAACTCCTCCTGACCCCTTCGCTGTCCCTCCTTGGTCACGCGAGCGAGCGAGCCGTTACAGCCCTATCCTGTGGGCCATGCAGCTTTCGAGGACGGGGCCTCGCAGGCGCGTGTTCTTCGAGCGGCTGGGCGCCGGGCGCCGCGCGCTTCCGCTTCCGGTGCTCTTCCTCGGCCTCGCCCTGGGCGTGGCGTCGATCATCGTCTACGCCGCGAGCGGCTACGGCTGGCCGATGTTCTCTCTCTGGCTGGCCGGAGCCCTCGTCCTCGGGGCCTTCTTCTACAGCGTGTCCGGTGCGTTTCCTCAGATCGCCAGGACCGACCTCATTGCCTCAGCCGGCCTCGCACTCGTCTTCTCGCCCCTCTACCTCGCCCATCTCTACGACTGGCCGGTGCAGGTGACGACGGACGAGCCGACGATCATGAACATCTCTCGGGATTACGCGAGCAAGCCGGACGTCGACCCCTTCGGCGTCAGCTACTACCAGATCCGGCCGGCCCTCCTCTTCGTCGTCTGGGGGAAGCTCGGAAACGCGATCGGCGGGATCGACCTCTTCCACATGCGCCTGCTGCACGCCCTCGCCGCGCTGGTCGTGATCGCGGCCTCGTACGCACTCTTCGTGCAGCTTCTCCCGCGCCGCTGGGCGCTCTTCGCGTCCTGCCTCGTCGGATTCAGCCACTCGCTCTTGATCATCAGCCGCCTGGCAATGCGGGAGAACACGGCGGTTCTCCTCGAGATCGTCGCCCTCGTGCTGCTGGTCTGGGGCCTGCGTCACGACCATCCCTTCGTCACGTACTGCGGGGGGCTCGTCGCCGGATTCGGCTTCTACGCCTACCACCCGGGGCGCGCGGTCTTCGTGCTCTGGGTGCTCTTCCTGATCGCGCTCGCGCTCCTCTACCGGGAGCGGTTCGGACTGCGGAGGATCGCCGCGCTCGGCGCGATCGCCGTCACGGGGACCCTGTTACTGGCTACGCCGCTCCTCATCGCCGAGTCGAAGGCGCCCCGACCGGGCATCGAGGTCGACCCCCTGGCGCAGCTCCTGATCACCTCGAAGGGGCGGCAGCTTCAGAAGGACTGGGTCTACGCGGACAGCGTCTGGGAGGGGTACAAGAAGAACGTCATCTACGGGGTACGCGCGTTCAACAGCGACGCGACCGACAACGGCTACATCTACGTCAATCCGGGGCACGGGTTCGTCGACCCCCTGACGGGAATCCTCCTCTGGGTGGGCGTGGGGGCGGTCGGCTTCCGCCTGCTCCGCCGAAGGCGGGCCGAGGAGCCGTGGCCGCTGCTCATGGCAGGAAGCTTCGTCGTGCTCTGGCTGGCGTTCGCCTTCCTCATCAACGAGGCGCCGAAGTACCCGCGTCTCCTGATCACGCTCCCCTTCGTCGCCTATCTCGTCACGGAGGCGGTTCGCATGCTCGCCCGCGTGCTCGCGCGCCTGGTGGGGCGCGCCGATCCGGCGGGCGCCCGGCGGACGGGCGCGGCGCTGGCCGCGGGAGCGCTCGTCGCGATCGGCGTCGGCAACCTCGCGATCGCGTGGGACTACGTCAACGACGGGCGCAAGCACGGAGAGCCGATCGGGAGCACGGGCCGCTACATCGCGGCCCATCCGGAGCGGAACGTGTACATGGCCGCCGACAAGGAGGGGCCGTACATCTACTTCACCTGGGGGTTCAAGGGCTGGTGGAAGGATTGGACGCGCGGATTCTCCGGCGAGACCGAGCTTCGTGACGTGATCCCGTCGGGGAAGGCCGCGACCTTCGACGCCCCGCGTCCCTTCGGGCTGCTCATGAACGCCAGCCTCTGGGAGCACGCCTCGCCCGAGCTCCAGCAGAAGTACCCCGAAGGCCGCGTCCGCGAGATCACGCACGACGGAAAGCTCGTGGTCTTCGAGGTGCCGGCAAGCACCTGACTGCGCGGCGGACGTGAAGGTAAGGTCGCCGCCGCATCGACTCCTGAATCGCGCCTCGTGGACCCGACATACTGCGAGGCCGAGCAACGAAACGAGCCTGCGGCAGCCCATCTCGCGCCCGGCCTCGACTTTGGGGAAGGCGACCCCAAATCGGTGACGCTGATTTTCGAGTCTATTCGTCCGGGTGGACGTGCGCGTCCACGGCTGATTCCGCCGGTCGCGCCAGCACCCTGACCATCCCGTCTCCTCCGTCCGAGAAACCTTCGGGGGCCAGCTGCGCCACCACGCTGACCATCCCGTCTCCTCCGTCGGAGAAGCCTTCGGGGGCCACCTGCGCCAGCACCCTGACCATCCCGTCTCCTCCGTCGGAGAAGCCTTCGGGGGCCACCTGCGCCAGCACCCTGACCATCCCGTCTCCTCCGTCCGAGAAGCCTTCCGGCGCCGCGTGGACCCAGACGGTGACGCGCCCGTCGCCTCCGTCCGAAAAGCCTTCCGGTACCGGTTGCATCAACACGACCAGCGGCGCGTCGCCGTCGGCCGAGGCGTCCGGGGTGGAAGCCGACGCGTACGCACCGGCGAGCACCAGCAGGAGGACCATGGCCCAGCGTTTTCTGATCACGACGTCATCCGCCCTAGAAACGGAAGTCCTGGAGGGTCTCGGCCGCTCGGCGGTAGAGCCGCAACGCCTGGTCTTGATCTCCGCGGCGGATGCTCAGCTCGGCCTGGGCGGTCCACGCCGCAGCACGATGGCTCGTCGAGGAAAGCTGGTCGAAGATCGCTTCGCTCGCGGCGATCGCGTGCTCGGCCTCGTCGAGCCTGCCCTGCTCGAGCAAAGCGCGTCCGAGCACGAGCTGCACGTTCCCCTGCTCGTCGAGAAAGTCGACTCTCCCTTCGAGCAGCTTCAGCGCCTGCCGCGCTTGCTGCTCCGCGAGCTCGGCCTCGCCGGAGCGCAGATGGACCTGAGCGAGTGAGGAAACGGCTTGAGCGGCGTCCGGCTCGCTCCCGACCTCCAACGCAACCGAGAACGCTTTCTTCAACAGACCGACCGCCTGCTCGGGATCGCCGAGCAGGAAGGTCAGCCCTCCGAGGTTGTTCAGAAGCCTTCCGACGTTGAGACGATCGTCCTGTTCCTCGTAGAGCGCTTTCGCTCTCTCCGCGTACGAGCGGGCGAGCACCCACTGCCCATTCCGCTCCGCGATGATCGACGCCTGGAAGAAGCCGTGCGCCAGGGCGTCGCGGTCGTCAAGCCGCTCGGAGAGCTCGAGCGCCGACTCGACATCTCCCCGTGCCGCTTCCCAGTCCCGCTGGCGCCGGTAGCACCGAGAGCGCCAGCGGTAGACCCGCGACCGCAGACGATCGTCGACGAGATCGGAATGGCGGAGCAGCTCGAGCGCCTCCGTGAAGAGCGCGACGGCGGTCGGGATCGACGACAGCTTGTAGCGGCTCTGACCCATGTGGAAGAGAACGCTTGCGCGATCGACGTCGGTGAAGGGCTCGCTCCCCACGAGATCGCCGGCCTGCTCGAGGATGGCGAGCGCCTCCTTGACGCGCCCGAGCTCCGATCTCGCGGTCGCGCCCGTCAGCATCGCGCGCAAGGCCGGTTCCGGCTGCAACTGAGACAACGGCTCGACCTGCTCGAGGCATGTGAGCGCCTCCTCGAACTCGCGCCCAGCGACTGCAGCCTCCGCGCGCGAGATCAGGCTCATCGTTCGCTCATGCTCGGCGGGGGAGAGACCCGTCTCGAGGAACCGCCGCGAGGTTCTCAGCCGATCGGCGAGCCAGTCCAGCGCAGCAGGTGCGGGCCGCGCGCGACCCCGCTCGATCTGGCTCACGTATTCCTTGGTGAAACGTCCGGACCCGAGCTCGGTTTGCGTCAGGCCCCGCGCAATGCGGAGCTGCCGGACTCGCTCCCCAATTGCGGAAGGCGAAGGCCGACGGCGCTGCGGGGTGCGCACGTCGCTCGTGATCGCTCCACACTAATCCTCTGGCGCAAGAAAAGGAAGAGGTGAAGCAGCAAAGGGATCCCCCAAAAGGGGTATAGGTGAATCGACGCCCTACCTGGTTGACTCAACGTCGTCGGCTTGATGGCGCAGAAACCCCGTGCGGCCGGGGTGCCACAGCTGGATCGAAACGGAGCTCGTGGGGCAATGCGGCAGCCCCACGAGCTCCGCGTTTGACTCCGGACGGCGTCACTAGACTCGCCCGATGCTGTTTCAGCCGGAAGCGCACGAGGCGCTCGGGGACGAGCCGTGGAGCGCCGAAAGGGTGCGGACGGCGATTGCCTCGATCGTTGCCGACGCGGAGAGAGCGTTCGACGACGGTTGGCCGACGCATCCGCTGGACAAGGAGGATGACGACGACCCGGGGATGCGGTTCCGGACGCTGTATCTCGGGGGCGCGGGGGTCGTGGATGCGCTCCACAGCCTCGCCCGGCGGGGCTTCGTCGAGATACGAGGCGACTATGTCCCGTATCTGGAGCATTCGCTCGAAGCCCCGCCCGATTTTCCCGGCGAGGACGCCGAGCGCAGCCTCTGGGCGGGCGAGACGGGAATCCGGCTGGTGTCGCAGAGGCTCGCACCGTCGCAGGCGAATCTCGAGCGTCTTTCGGAGCTGATCGCGGCGAACGAGCAAGACGAGCGCTGCGAGCTGATGTGGGGCAGCCCGGGCACGATTCTCGCCGGTCGCGAGCTCGGGCTCGACGTGACGGCGAGCATCGAGTGGTTGCAGGGCCGACGTGACGCGGACGGCCTGTGGACGCAGCAACTGGCGGGGCGGAGCAGGCGCTTTCTCGGTCCGGCGCACGGGTTCGCAGGGTGTGTGCTCGCGCTCGGCGATGTCGCCGGCGTCTCGGAGACCCTCCAGCGCTTTGCCGTCGAGGAGGATGGGCTCGTCAACTGGCCGCCGGTAGCGGGAATGCGACTCGACGAGAACGGCGACGGCCAGATCCGCACGCAGTGGTGCCACGGCGCGCCGGGGATCGTCGCGACGCTCGCCCACGTCCTCGACGAGGAGCTTGCGGTCGCGGGCGGCGAGCTGCCGTGGCGTGCGGGGCCGTTGCGAAAGGGCGCAAACCTCTGCCACGGCACAGCGGGGAACGGATACGCATTCCTGGCCCTGCTCGAGCGCACGGGAGACGAACGATGGCTCACCCGCGCGCGTGCGTTCGCCATGCATGCGGCAGCTCAGGTGGAGCGCAGCCGGTCGGACTACGGGCGGGGCCGCTACACGCTGTGGACCGGCGACCTCGGCACAGCCCTCTACCTCGCCGACTGTGTCGACGGTCGAGGGGAGCTACCCCTTCCACGGCCCGTCGGCGGTTCGCGACCGCGATGAGCCCGCCGATTCGGGCCACGTAGAGGGCGAGGACGAAGTCGAACGGGTCCACTCGGTGCGGCAAACTCGCTTCGGCGCCCTTATCTGCGTCAGAGCTGAATTTGGGAATCCGCGTGACCTAACTCACAATCGATCAGGTGCGAAGCAATTGGCTCGCCTGACAATCAAGTCGCGGTGATGAAGCCCGACGGCAGTGGGCTGCGCACGTTCCCCCTTGGGCAAGACGTCGGCGAGACGCGTTGGTCACCCAACGGAGCGAAGCTCGCCTTCACGATGTATCCGAGTGGCGGCAGACGGCTCTACGTCGTCAACGCCGATGTTCGCCGGACGGATCAGTGGTACTCGACCAGGCAATGGGTGCAGGAGTACAAGGACAGCCGCTACAAGCGTACGTGAATGTGACCTATCCGAGCATCGCGAAAATCGAACAGGTCAACTTTGCCTTCTTGATGGAGAAGTGCCCCCGGCATGAATCGAACATGCGCACGCGGTTTAGGAAACCGCTGCTCTATCCACTGAGCTACGGGGGCAGTCGGGGCGATGGTAGCCCGGGGTCGAGGGGGATGACTGATGACGGCTCAGTCGACCGATGCCGGGCGAGTCTCGCTACGGACGGGAGCCGCGCTGCTCTTGCCGCCTATCACTGCCTCGCTCGACGTGCAGATATCGTCGCTCTCCTCTTCCTCTCGGTGTACTTCGTCGCGCTGACGTTTCTCGGCGGCCTGCTCGGGAGGAGGCTCGCGCGAAGCCGCGGGGTCGCCCATTAGCTTCCCGTCCGACCGATAGGAATTAACGTGTCCGAATTTCCGGAGAATGTCCTTCCATTCTCGAAACCTTTACGAAGTAATGTCTTGACACGTCGGGTGTTTCATGTATCGTCCGGCACGGTACAATGTCTGGATACATGCTGACCACAGCCCAAGTCGAACCGTTTCTTACCCCGGCCAAGCCGACGGCCTCGGCGTTGGCGTGCGCGAATAGCGCCGTCGATGCCAAGCGCCAGCCCGGTCACGGCCGAGCCCTCGTCGGGAGGTGCGTGCGCTAGTTCTCTAGCCGCATAGCAGCTCGCAGCGAGGGCGACCCAACCGGGGTCGCCTTTGTCGTTTTGGGAGCAATTCGAGGAATTCGTACGAGAGGATGATGCCCAGCTTGAAGAAGACATGGATCGGATCGAGGCCCCGCTCGAGAGAGAAAGGCCCTTCGCGCACGACGCGTAATGCAGGATGGATCATTTAGGTCTGCTTTAGCCTGCTTCTTTACGATCGCATGCGAAGCGCCGGGCTCCAAAGCTCCTCCACGTAGGACGTACGCCGCCGGCCGCGGCGAGCGATCCAGGGTCGAAGGGTAGGGCGAGTGGCTTGGAAAACATCGTTCGGCCTTGGCCGGACGTGCCAGAGGTGAGGGACGGGTCCGCGCCGCTGCGTGGATCTCCAGGGACGGAGATGGACGGAGGGCGAGGGCCGCGCGGTTCACCACTCGACTTGCCGGCGGGCCCCTTGGCGCCGAGATGCCCGTCCGCAATCACTCCGGGATCGTCCAACGGCAGGATTCCACGCTCTGAACGTGGAGATCAAGGTTCGAATCCTTGTCCCGGATCCAGGGCGAGTAGCTCAGATGGCGAGAGCGCCTGTCTTACAAGCAGGAGGTCGCTGGTTCGAGGCCGGCCTTGCCCACCTCGTGTGGCCGTAGCTCAGCCTGGAAGAGCGTCCGCTTGAAACGCGGAGCGCGCAGGTTCGACTCCTGCCGGTCACATCCGGCTCCGTAGCTCAAACGGCAGAGCACCCGGTTCTTGCCCGGGAGGTTGCAGGTTCGACGCCTGCCGGGGTCACTCGTGGAAGGACTACCATCGGCGCGGTATCCCGTTTCGAAAACGGGTGGGTCCGCAAGGGCCTTGGGGGTTCGACTCCCTCTCCTTCCTCTTGGAGGCATGGCCGAGTTGGAAAGGCAGCGCCTTGCTACGGCGTAGGGCGGTTCTCCGCCTCGCAGGTTCGAGTCCTGCTGCCTCCTTTGTTCCGGCGTGGTCGAGTCGGTAAGACACGCGGTTAGTCGGTAAGACACGCGGTTGTTACCCGCGAGAGCGCAGGTTCGAGTCCTGCCGCCGGAGCTATGCCCCGTGGTCGAAGGGGATGACGCCGGATTCTCAATCCGGAAGCTGCGGGTTCGAGTCCCGCCGGGGTTCTCGTCTGCTCGTAGCGGAGCCTGGCCACCCCACCGGTTTCGGGCACCGGAGATCGCAGGTTCGAGTCCTGCCGGCCAGACTCGCGCGGTAGAGGAGGGGCCGTCCTCGCGAGCCTCATGAGCTCGAGATCGTGGGTTCGAATCCCACCCGCGCTACTTCGGGGGCGTAGCTCAGACGGCAAGAGCACTCGCTTGTCAGGCGAGCGGTCGCCGGTTCGATTCCGGTCGTCCCCGTCCACGGTGGCCGTGGTGTAACGGCGAGCACCCGGGGTTGTGAGCCCCGCAGTGTCGGTTCGAATCCGGTCGGCCACCCCTCGCTTCCCTGGCCGGCGTCCTGCTCCCGCCCGGCAGAGCCGGGCTCCGCAGGCGGCCTCGTGGCCAACACTGTCCCTCCGGCCTACGGGCACTCAGCGACGCGTCAGGAAACCGAGGGTCGCTTCAGTCGGGGCCGTCACCCCTGGGGACGAAGCTCTGGTGGCCGAGCATCTCGCTTGCAACGAGAAGGCGCAGGTTCGACTCCTGCCGTCTCCATCAGCCTCCGTAGTGTCAACGGCAAGCACGCGCCCTTTGTACGGCCGAGGTGCGGGTTCGACTCCTGCCGGAGGCTCTCTCGCTTCCCTGGCCGGCGGGCTCCCGCCGGGCGAATGCCCGGCTCCGCCCGCCTCGGAGAAACCACTTGTCTATTTGGGACACCGGCGTAGTCTGGCGAGCCAAAGGAGGGACTGATGCAGAGTCGCGAGCTCGTCGAGCACGGCACGATCCTGCGGGCCATGGTCGGTTCGACCCTCCACGGGCTCCACCACGGCGGGCAGGACGACCGCGACGAGATGGCCGTCTTCGTCGAGCCGCCGGAGTACCTCGTCGGATTGGCCCGCGCTCGCGGCATCCGTGGAGGGCTCTATGGGTTCGAGCACTTCGTCGAGCGAACGCAGCCGGAAGGCGTCCGCTCCGGACCGGGCGACCTCGATCTCGTCGCCTACAGCTTGCGGAAGTACGTGCGGCTCGCCCTCAAAGGGCACCCGACGATTCTTCTGCTCCTCTTCGTTCCCGACGAGCTGCTCATCGTGCAGACGGATCTCGGCCAGGAGCTGCGCGCGCTCGGGCCGGCGCTGATCTCGCGACAGGCTGGTCGTGGTTACCTCGGCTACCTGCGCGGGCAGAAGGAGCGGCTGCTCGGGGTCCGTGGGCAGAAGCGGGTCAACCGCCCCGAGCTCGTCGAGGCGCACGGCTTCGACACGAAGTACGCGATGCACGCCGCCCGCCTCGGCTACCAGGGCCTGGAACTCCTGAACACGGGGCGGCTCACCCTCCCGATGCCCGAGCCGGAGCGGTCGCGCGTGATGGCGATCCGGACCGGTGCGCCGTCCTTCGAGGAGGCGATCGCAGAGATCGACGAGGTGGAGCGGCTTCTCGCCGAGGCGCTCGAGCGGACGTCTCTTCCGCCTGAGCCCGACCGCGACTGGGTCAACATCTTCCTCGTCGATGCCTACCGCCGAGCGTGGGGCTGGTAGGCGAAGACGCGCCCCCGCCGAGCTGTCCAGGCCGGGGGCGCTGCGGGCGGATGTGGCGCAACTCGGCAGACGCACCGGTCTCAGAAACCGGTTGATGAGGGTTCGAATCCCTCCATCCGCGCGCATGTGAAGCCAACGGAAAGGAGGCACAAGCGATGGCCAGGAAGCCCAACGAGGACGAGTTCTCGTTTTGAGCCCATGAGCAAGCGACGCCGCGGCTTCCCGTCCGAGACGCGGGTCAAGCGCGGCGAGCGTGCGGTCCGAGGCGGCGAGGTAGAGCTCGTCGAGCGGCTTGGCAACAACGACCTCTGCCCTTGCGGCTCAGGTCGGCGCTTTCAAGCTCTGCTGCCGCAACAGCGGCCGCTTTTGACGGCGCAGGACGCGACTACTACATCCGGGATCGGTGATTTCGCCGCCCCGGGAGCGAGGCTTCTGCCCCGCTCGCGCCTCCGTAGCTCAGACGGAAGAGCACCGGGTTTCGGCCCCGGGCGCAGAGGTTCGACTCCTCTCGGAGGCTCCTTAACGACACCGTGGCCGAGTGGCGAGGCACGCGTTTGCAAAGCGCGCTCACGGCGGTTCGAGTCCGCCCGGTGTCTTGACGAACAAGGACAATAGAGAGGAGGAAAGCGTATGAACATCAAGACCTTCGGCTCGGTCGACGAGCGGAGCCTGAAGCAGCTCGAGCGCTGCATGAAGGCCGGCGACGCCGAGTTCGGCGTTCTCTGCGCCGACCACCACCCGGGCTACAGCCAGCCGATCGGCGGCGGCATCGCCTACGAGGGGTACGTGTCCCCTTCGGGCGTGGGCTACGACATCGGTTGCGGGAACAAGGCGGCCAGAACGGACCTGTCCCGGGAGGATCTCGACACCCTCGGCGGGGTCGAGCGGATCATGGGCGAGATCACGCGCCGGATCTCGTTCGGGATGGGCGTCCCCGCGACCGAGCGGGTCGATCATCCAGTGCTGGGAAAGATCCGCAACGCCGACTTCGCACCGCAGCGCAAGCTGGCCCAGACCGCTGCGGCGCAGCTCGGCACGGTCGGCTCGGGCAACCACTACGTGAACCTCATGGAGGACGAAGAGGGCCGCATCTGGGTCGGCGTCCACTTCGGCTCGCGCGGCTTCGGCCACAAGACCGCCTCCGGCTTCCTCGCGCTCGCGCAGGGCCTGCCGTTCGCGGGCCGGGCGACCGAGGGCGAGATGGACTCGCCGCCCGTCCTCTTCGAGGCGGACTCCGAGCTCGGCGAGTCGTACGCCTCAGCGATGGAGCTCGCCGGCGAGTACGCGTACGCCGGCCGCGACGCCGTGGTCGCCAAGGTGCTCGAGATCCTCGGCGCCGAGGCGACGCACGAGGTGCACAACCACCATAACTTTGCCTGGCGTGAGCGACACTTCGGCCGCAACTACTGGGTGATCCGGAAGGGCTGCACGCCGGCCCGCCCCGGCCAGGAGGGCTTCGTCGGCGGCTCGATGGGTGACGAGTCCGTCGTCCTCGAGGGCGTCGAGTCGGAGGAGGCTGTCGAGTCGCTCTACTCGACCGTCCACGGCGCGGGCCGCGTGATGAGCCGGACCCAGGCGGCCGGTCGCGTGCGGCGGCGGAAGCGCTGGGCATGCACCCACCGCGACTGCAACGGGGTCTTCGAGGAGAAGGGCACGTGCCCGGACCATCCGAACGCGCGGATGAAGAAGGTCTGGGTCGAGGAGCAGATCAAGCCGGGTCTCGTCGACTGGCCGGCCGTCAAGGCCCGCCTGCGCGAGCAGGGAATCGTGCTCGTCGGCGGCGGCGCGGACGAGGCTCCGGAGGTCTACAAGCGCCTGCCGGACGTCCTCGAGGCGCACTCGGGCTCGGTGCGCGTGAAGCACCGGCTGCGGCCGCTCGGTGTGGCCATGGCGGGCCGGGACGTCTACGACCCCTACAAGGACTAGCGCTAGGCCTCGCTGACCTCGACGCGCCGGTCGGCGATGCAGTCCTGCGCCCAGCGCTCGGCTACCTCGACGAGGCGCCCGCGCAACTCGTCGAGGTCGCGCTCCCGATCGGGCAGCTCGTCGATTGAGATCTCGACCCGCACCTGGTGCAGGGACGCCTCCGAGTGCTGCCCGATCTCGTGTCGCGCCTCGGAGACGATCGCGACCTCGCTCACCTTGTCGAGCAGGTGTGAGGCGAGGTCGTCGATCTCAGCCGGTGTCGCCTCGCGCCCTGCGAACATGCTGAAGTTGACCCGAATCTCGAGACCGGGTGGCTCGAAGGTCCTCGTCGCGAAGGCGATCACCGGCTCGGGAGACCCCATGGCAACCCACATTCCCGCTCTGAAGGAAGCTAATCCTCCTGCGGGACCCAGCGAAATCTGCGAATCGCGACAATTGCTCCAACCAGGCCCCAGGCGCTGAGGACGGCCACGTCTCCGGGGCGCTCCCAGATCTCGTGCCCTCGCAGCATGATCTCGAACACGAGCTTGATGAAGTACGTGAGGGGCAGCACGTCGGCGACCGCCTGCAGGAAGCCGGGGAACGTGTCCCGCTCGAAGAACGAGCCGGACAGGAAGAGCATCGGGAAATAGATCGCGTTCACGACCGCTGAGGCGCCCTCGGAGCGGCGGATCACGCCCGTCAACCCGACTCCGAGCGCCGCGAACGAAGCGGCTCCGAGCACGAGCGCGAGCACCAGAGAGAAGGGCCGGTGCGGGAAGGAGGCGCCGAAGACGGCCATCCCGAGCGCGATGATGCAGACCGCCTGGATGAGGAAGGCGATCATCGTCGTCGTCAGCAGGGCCGAGATGTAGACCGGCGCTGAGAGCGGAGTCGAACGAAGGCGCTTGAGGATGCCCTCCTCGCGGCGGATGACCAGCACGATCGCGAGCCCGGCGAATGCCGTCGCGATGAGGCCGTAGCCCAGCGTCCCGGTGAGCAGGTAGTTCGAGCCCTTGACGCCCTGGATCTCGTCGTCGCCGTACGCGAACCCGAGCAGCAGGAAGAGGATCATCGGCAGCAGGAAGGTGAAGAACGCGAGCTCGCGGCTGCGCCAGTAGAGCCGCATCTGGTACCGAAGCTCGTGCGGGTAGAGGCTCATTCGGATTCCTCCTGCGTCAGCGAGAGGTAGACCTCCTCGAGGCTCGGGCGCCGCACCTCGAGCGTCTCCAGCTCGCGGCCCGCGGCGAGCGCCTCCGCTGTCAGCTCGTGCAGCACCTTCGTCGGCTCCTCCGTGCGGATGACGACGTCCTTCCCGTCGCGCCGGTAGCGGATCTCCGTCGGCGGCAGGGCCCCGGTCAGCTCTCCGGGCCGCCCGAGGGCGACGATCCGCCCGTCGCGCAGGACGGCGACCCGGTCGCAGAGCCGCTCCGCCTCGTCCAGGTAATGCGTCGTCAGCAGGATCGTCTTCCCGAGCTCCCGGAGCGAGCTGATCGACTCCCAGGCGCGCCGGCGGGCCTGCGGGTCGAACCCGGTCGTCGGCTCGTCGAGGAAGAGCAGCTCCGGGTCACCGATCAGGGCGAGGCCGACGTCGAGCCGGCGCTTCTGCCCGCCCGAGAGTGTCCGCACGCGCGAATCGCGCTTCTCCTCGAGCCCGACTACCTCCACGACCTCGTCGACCCGGCGCGGCCGCTCGTAGTAGCCCGCGTAGAGGGCAAGGCTCTCGGCGACCGTCAGGGTCTGGTACATGGCGGAGGACTGGAGGACGACCCCGATTCGCTGGCGCCAGTCCGCGCCGCCGCGGCTCGGGTCGACGCCGAGGACCTCGACGGAGCCGGTGTCGCGTGGGCGGTAGCCTTCGAGGATCTCGACCGTCGTCGTCTTGCCGGCTCCGTTCGGGCCGAGGACGCCGAAGATCTCGCCGGTCTCGATCGCGAAACTGACATCCTGGAGCGCTTGGAGCTCCCCGTAGGACTTGCTCAGCTCGTGGACGGCGACTGCGAGTGACATATCTGGTAGATATGCTATAACGTCTCTGGCAGATATGTCAACCCTGACCCCCACGGCGCGCGTGATCCTCGGCATGCTGAAGCTCGGCGTTCGCACGGGCTACGACATCAAGAAGGCGATCGACACCTCGACCCGCTTCTTCTGGGGCGCGAGCTTCGGCCAGATCTATCCCGAGCTGCGGCGGTTGCGCGACGCCGGGCTCGTCCGGGGACGCGAGGTTCCCCGCGGGCAGGTGAAGCGGACGGCGTACGACCTGACGCCGGCGGGCGAGAAGGCGCTGCACGCGTGGTTGACCGACATCGAGAGCTTCACCTTCGAGATGCGCGACGAGGGTCTCCTGCGCCTCTTCTTCGGCGACGTGCTGAGCCGCGAGGAGGTGATCGAAAACCTGAGGGCGACGCAAGGGTTCCTCGATGAGGCGCTCGCCCGTCTCCGCGAGATCGAGGTCGTTGCGCGCACCGGCTTCGCGACCGAGGACCAGCTTCATCCGTACCTCGCGCTGCGGTACGGGATCGGCCTCCTCACCTGGATGCGCGACTGGTACGCGAGCACCGAGCGGCACCTCGCTGCGGGGAAGCCACTACTCGAGCTCGATGACGACGTGTCCTCCGGCCGGAAACGCCGGCTCGGCTCCGCCGGTTAGCTCGGCGGCGATCTGCCCGCAGTCCGGCTGGTGGCCCACGGCGATCACCTGCTCGCCCCGTCCCTCGACGGCGGCCCGAAGGTCGTCCGCCGCCGCGCCCGGCGCCAGCCGCTCGTCGGGCTCGCTCTCGACTCCGAGGCGGCGCGCGAGCTCGTCGCCGGTCTCGCGGGCGCGCAGGAGCGGGCTTGTGAGGATCGCATCCGGCTCCACGCCTTCGTCGGAGAGTCGCTCGCCGAGCGCCCGTGCCTGCTCTCGTCCCTCGGGCGTCAGCGGGCGCAGCTCGTCGGGCTCACCGTCCGCGGCCTTCGCATGACGCACGAGGTAGAGGCGCACGGCAGCGAGAATAGCGGCGTGGCGACCTTCCGCTATGTCGTCTGCGACGTCTTCACCGACCGGCCCCTCGCGGGCAACCAGCTCGCCGTCTTCACGGACGCGCGCGCGATGCCGGAGGAGCTCATGCAGCCCCTCGCGCGCGAGATGAACTTCTCGGAGACGGTCTTCGTTCTTCCGAGCGAGGCCGCGCACGCGCGGATCCGAATCTTCACGCCGGCAGCGGAGCTTCCGTTCGCGGGCCATCCGACGCTCGGGTCTGCGTTCGTGCTCGGCGGGTCGCTGCAGCTCGAGGAGATCCGCCTCGAGACGGGGAACGGGGTCGTTCCCGTGCGCCTGGAGCGGGAGGGTGCGCGAGTCGTCTTCGGCTGGATGGAGCAGCCGCTGCCGGTCGTGGCGCCCTTTCCGGAGGAGGCCGACTTGCTCGACGCCCTCGGCGTGGAGCGCTCCGAGCTCCCGGTCGAGGTGTACGACAACGGCGTCCGGCACGTCTACGTCGCGCTCGCCTCGGAGGACGAGGTGGCATCGCTGCACCCGGATCTCGCGCGTCTGGCCGGGATGAATGCGCTTCTCGGCGCGAATTGCTTCGCGGGCTCGGGATCGCGGTGGAAGACGCGGATGTTCGCGCCTGCCGGCGGCGTCTCCGAGGACCCGGCCACAGGCTCGGCCGCGGGCCCGCTTGCCGTACACCTCGCGCGCCACGGCCACATCGCCTTCGGAGACGAGATCGAGATCTCGCAGGGCACGGAGATCGGGCGCCCCTCGACCCTCTACGCGCGCGCCGAAGGCCACGTCAGCACGAAGGCGAGGGCGAAGCTCGGCACCGAGGCGCCGATCTGGTACGAGGGCGCTCCGTGGTCGATGAGCCGGCTCCAGAAGCCGAGGTCCTGCGGCTGATACAGCCACTCGTAGAGGAGGAACCCGGCCGCCCAGGCGATGATCGAGCCCGGCCGCACGAGCGGGCTCTCGAAGATGTCGCGCGAGGTGTAGTGCGCGCCCGCCTGCAGCCAGTGCGCTACGAGGACACCGAGGAGCGGCACGAACACCGCCCCGAGCAGGAGCAGGAACCGCTGGTAGCTGCGCATGTCGATCGCGAGCGCGCCGGCCGTCGCGGTGATCGAGGCCGCGACAATGAGCAGGCGCTGTGAGACGCGCGGGAGGAGATTCTGGGTCGAGACCGCCGTCGAGTAGACGTTGGCGAAGGCCTCGTCCGTCTCGTCGACCGTGAGCGCCAGCAGCGCGAGCGCGGCCGCCACGCCGCCGCCTGCGATCGCGACCAGGATCAACTCGGGCCGGTCCGGGCTCACCTCGCGTGAGAGGACGAGGATCGAGCCGAAGCCGAACTGGAAGAGCGTCGGCAGCAGGTATCCGATGCCGACGCCGAAGAAGGCGCTGCGCCTGTCGCGGGCGAAGCGCGTGTAGTCGGCGACGAGCGGCGCCCAGGAGACCGTGACCGCGACGACGGTGTCGACGGCGAGCCAGAACGAGCCCGGGTGCGCGCCCTCCGACCAGAGGCCGCCCAGGCTCGCGCCGTCCAGGATCCACCAGGCGAGGTAGACGACCGAGGCCGCGACCGCCCAGATCGCAAACTTGCGGACGAAGCGGCGGACGAAGCTGATCGGCCCGAGGAGGGCGAGCAGCGTGGCGATGCCGCCGAAGGCCAGCTTCCAGGCCCAGATCGCCTCGAAGCCGAAGAGCTTGTCGCAGAGGAGCCCGGCCGCGGTCGCGATCACGATCAGCTCGAAGATCGCCCAGCCGAGGCACTGGAGGACATTGAGCACGGTGGCGAGATACGAGCCGCGCTGCCCGAGCGGCGCGCGCTGGAGCACCATCGTCGGCACCCGCGCGTCCGCGCCGATCAGCGCCGCGGTTGCGAGCATCGCGTTCCCGATGAGGCCGCCGACGAGCGTGGCAAGGAGCGCCTGCTTCAGCGACAGCTCGAGGTAGGCCGCCGAGACGAGCACGAGGATCGAGATCCCGAGGTTCGTCCAGAGCAGGAACGTGTCGAGCGTGCCGAGGACGCGCAGGCGCTCCGGCACGGGCTCGATGCCCCAAGACGGCGTTTGTGTCGGCATGCGCTCCCTTCGCTGGTCCTAACCAGATCA
>WNFV01011754.1_pt1 | contig 16532 bp, 14 predicted proteins | sample 5400101 | NCBI WGS metagenome assembly WNFV01 (sample SAMN13153361, study PRJNA577476) | soil metagenome | isolation source: 115 cm soil or saprolite under grassland replicate 1 | place: USA:California | collected 2016-06-15
TGCTGATGCCATCGAGAGCTCCGAGCACGAACAGCATGAGGAGCGAGAGCCAGAACATTCGCGACAGCCCGAACACAATCGTGGCCGCTCCGAATCCAGCTACCGAAAGAAGCAGAGTCATTCCGGTGCGCCGCATCGCCGGGCGGTGTGCAATCGCGACCGCGACGATAAGCGCTCCCACCGATGGTGCGGCCCTCAGCCACCCCAGCCCATCGGGTCCCACGTGCAGGATGTCCTTGGCGAAGATCGGCAGCAACGCTGTCGCACCGCCAAGCAGCACGGCGAAGAGATCGAGCGTGATCGCCGCCAGAATCACCTTCGTGTCGCGAACGAAGCGCATACCCGCCGCCAGCGACTCGAGCGACATCTTCTGTCTCACCGGCGGGGTTTTGGTATCGCCGCTCGTATCAGCGAAACTCCGCTGCGGTCCCTCGCGACCGCGAATGGCGAGCAGCGCCCAGAGGTAGATCACTGTCAGGACCGAGCTGATCAGATAGGCACCGGTAGCTCCCCGCTCGATCGCTATTACGATACCTCCGATGCCGGGGCCAACCACTGCAGCTACCTGGAATGCGCTGCTCGCCCACGTGACTGCATTCCCGAATACATCTGCCGGGATAAGTCGCGGCAGAAGCGCCTGTCGCGCGGGATTGTTGTAGGCCTGCGCCGCACCTCGCGCCAGAAGAACCGCATAGACGAGCGCGACCGGTCCTCGCCAGTAGGACAGGGCGGCGAGCATGAATCCCGCAACTGTGAACGCAATCTGGGCCCAGACGAGGATCTGCTTTCGGTCCATCCTGTCGGCGAGATCTCCCGCCGGCAGTGCGAGGACGACCACGGGCAGCGCCGTCGCGAGGCCAACGAGTCCGAGGGCCAGTGCAGAATGGCTTCGCTCGTACAGCTCCCAGCCGAGCGCAACCTGAAGCATCTGCCACCCGATGACGCCGGCGACGCGCCCGAACGTGTACAGCCGGAAGTCACGGTAGCGAAGCGCCGCGTACGGATCGTGTGCGCTGTCTATTTGCGAGCGCTCTGCGGCTGAGGTGCTCCTGGCGGCGTGACGCGGTGCACTCTCAACGCCGCAATTCGCCTCCCGTCCATCGCGATCACCTCGAGCTCTCCGCCGGGAACCGGCACCCGGTCGCCCATCCGGGGCAGCCGGCCGAGCTGCGCGAACGCATACCCACCGAGCGTCGTCCAGTCTCCCTCGGGAATCTGCACGCGGTGATCGGACCGCACGTCGATGAGCGACATTGTTCCGTCGAGCTCCAGCACTCCGTCGGCTTCAATTGCAGTGCGCGCAGCAAAGTCGTACTCGTCGGCGATGTCGCCGATGACTTCCTCGATCAGATCTTCCATCGTGATGATTCCTGCGGTCCCGCCATACTCGTCGAGCACGACCGCCATGTGAGCGCGCGTCTTCCTGAGATCGTCCAGGACTCGCTCGGCCGCCCGGCTGTCGGGCACGTAGAGGCATTCGCGGGTCATCTCCTTAAGCGAGAACGGCTGCGAGCCGTCGCGAAGCCAGAGATCCTTCGCGAGGAACACGCCGATGACGTCATCGAGAGATTCCCGGATCACGGGGTAGCGCGAGTAGCGCTCTTCCTTCACGATGTTCTTGACTTCGTCCTCGGACGAGTCGATGTCGACGGCCACGACCTCGGTGCGCGGCCGCATCACGTCGCGCGCCTTCTTGTGGTGGAAGTCGAGGACGCCGGCGAGCATCGCCGTGTCGGACTCGTTCAGCCGGCCGTACGCCCGCGCCTGCATCACGAGAAGTCGGAGCTCGTCGGGCGAATGCCCCTGCACGTCCGACGCGCGGCTGATGTTGAACAGCGATAGCAACGCGCTGGCGGCGCCATTGAAGAGCCAGATCAGCGGAGCCATGAGTCTCGAGAAAAGCATCAGCGGCCCTACGACTACTTTGCTCACGCCTTCCGGCCGGACAAGAGAGATGGACTTGGGAGCCAGCTCTCCGATCACTATGTGAAGGAAGGTCAGAATCAGAAAGCCGACCGCGAGTGAGGCGGCGGTATGCACGCCCTGTGGCGGCGCGGACATGCCGAACAGCTCGAGCACGTTGTCGAAAATCGACGCCACGGCCGGCTCGCCTACCCAACCAAGAGCGAGAGACGCGATCGTGATCCCCAGCTGCGTGCCGGCCACATACCGGTCGAGGTGATCGAGTGCGCCCTGGACGGTGCGCGCCTTCCGATCGCCGGCCTGCGCCATCTCGTCGATCCGGGTCCGCCTCACCGCTACAAGAGCGAATTCGGCGGCGACGAAAAAGGCGTTCACCAGGACGAGCAGCAGGACGACCAGCAGTCGGCCCGCGACCGACCCGGCTCCGAGGTGCGACGTTACCTGTTGGATCGCCGCCAAGTCTGCCATTGGCAATGAATCTAAATGGTACCTCTCGGAATTGACGCACGCCTCGACCCTTCCGGACTTGGAATCAGTACTCACGTCTGAAGCTTTGATCATCGAGTCGCCGGACCGACTCCAGGCTGCGGTGCCAAGTCAGTTCCGCACCCTGCGCTGGGTCTTCATTGGCCGCCTCGTCCTCGCCACGGCGATTTTCTTCGCCGCCGTCTCGGTATGGCTCGACGCAGACAGCGCCGCCACACTCATTGCTTCCCTGGCGTTCGTCGCGACGCTCGCATTCACGGCTGTCTCCTACCTCTGGACCGGCGCGTGGCACAAGCCCGCGACGACAACTTTTCTCTATCTCCAGACTGTTTTCGATCTCTTGCTGGTGACAGCGGCGGTCCATGTGACGTGGGACGGATCGCAATCCGAGTTCGCCCCGCTCTACATTCTGGTCATCGCCGTTTCGGCGCTCCTCGTTCCGCCGTCCGGGGTTCCGTTGACCGCAGCGCTCGGGATTGTGCTCTACATCGCCGACGCCATTCTCGGACACGATGTCGTCCCCGGATCGCCGCTCATCTTCCAGCTGGGGGTATTCGCGGTGGTGGCGCTGACCAGCGGAATCATCGCCGCCAAGCTGCGCGCTGCCAGTGCGCCGAACGAGGAGCTCGCGGCCGAGCTCGCCGCTTTCCGCCTGCGCGAAAGCGATCTGCGTGTTCTGGAGCTCCGGTCCGAGCGCCTTGAAGGAATCGCTGAAATGAGCGCGTCGCTGGCGCACGAGATCAAGAATCCGCTGGCTTCGATTCGAAGCGCGGTCGAGCAGCTGGCCCGCATCCCGCGCGCTTCAGAGGACGAGCAGCTTCTGAGCGCGCTCGTGCAGCGTGAGTCGGACAGGCTTTCCCGCCTGCTGTCGGAGTTTCTCGATTTCGCTCGCACGAGCACTGCGCACACCAAGCCAGTCAATCTGACTGAGATCGCCCGCAACGCCGCGCAGCTGGCGAGGTCGCAACCGGGATTGGCGCCTGGCGTGCGGGTGGTGGATCTCTTTCCGTCCGTCCCTCTGGTGATTGATGGCGATGAGGATCTTCTGCATCGCGCCATCTACAATCTTCTTCTCAACGCAGTTCAAGCCTCGCCGCCCAATGGCGAGGTTCGGGTGGAGGGGGGCGAGCTGTCGCCAAGCCAGCTTCCCGACGGGCGGGAACAATTCGAGCGCGGAGCGTTTGCGGTTCTGGTAATCGACGATGGCGCCGGTGTTCCGCCGTCAATTCGTGACCGGGTGTTCGATCCCTTCGTCACCACTAAGCCGGGGGGCAGCGGGCTTGGACTTTCCATCGTTCAGCGCGCGGCAGAAGCACATGGCGGTTTTGTGATGGTGAGCCTCGTTTTCCCAAAATTCCGGTGACCCGGGACCCATATGACTGCAACTACCGAGACGCGGCCCACCGTTCTCATCGTCGATGACGAATCGGGCATTGTCGACACGCTCCGAATACTTCTCAAGAACGAAGGTTTTGCCGCGCACGTCGCATTCGGTGGGAAGCAGGGCCTCGACCAGATTGCCGCACTTCGCCCCAACGTCGTAATCAGCGACATCCGCATGCCAGCGGTCGGTGGCATCGACCTGCTGACCGCGGCGCGCGCTCAGGATCCCGATGTTCCGGTCATCCTGATGACGGCGCAGGCGTCACTGCAGTCCGCTATCCAGGCGGTGAACGAGGGCGCGTTCCACTACATCCAGAAACCGTTCCGCAACGACGACCTCGTGGCAATCGTCAGGCGCGCCATCGAGCACCGGCACCTGAGAGTGGAGAATCGCGCGCTCAAGCGCGAGATCAAGCGTCGCGACAAAGTCGGCAAGCCGGTGGGGACGAACCGCGCGTGGCTCGAGATCCTCCACATCGCGGAAACCGTCGCACAGACCGATTCGACCGTGCTGCTACAGGGCGAATCGGGAACCGGCAAGGGAGTCGTCGCCCGCTACATCCATGAGCTTTCGAAACGCTCGGCCGATGCGTTTGTCTCGATCAACTGCGGCGCGCTGCCCGAGAGTCTTCTGGAGAGCGAGCTGTTCGGACACGTCAAGGGCTCGTTCACCGGCGCAGTAAAGGACAAGTCCGGACTCTTCGCCGCGGCTGAAGGGGGAACGTTCTTCCTCGACGAGATCGGCGAGACAACTCCGGCGACGCAGGTCAAGCTGTTACGGGTGCTCCAGCATCGCGAGGTTATTCCTGTCGGGGCGACTGAGCCCATACCGATCGACACTCGCGTGATCGCGGCCACCAATCGCGATCTCGACCAGGAGATCGCGCGCGGGAATTTCAGGAGCGATCTCTTCTACCGGCTCAACGTCATCGCGCTCGAAATCCCGCCTCTCCGCCAGCGCCGCGAGGACATTCCAATGCTTGCTGAATCGTTCCTCCAGCAGATCGCAATTGTCCGGGGCGAAGAGCCGAAAACACTGAGTCCCGAAGCTGCCGAGCAGATGCAGTCGTACTCCTGGCCCGGCAACGTGCGTGAGCTGGAGAATGCGGTGGAGAGGGCGGTGATTCTGGCAACGAACGGAGTGATCGGGCCGATGTCACTGCCCGACCGCATCCGCGAGCAGAAAGCCGAGCCGCTGGTCGCCGAGCGCGCTGCGCCCAATCCGTCGCTGGACACAATCGAGCGCGCCTACATCATGTGGGTGTTAGGGAGCGAGGGCGGTAACAAGTCACGGGCCGCGGAGACACTCGGCATCGATCGATCAACCCTCCACCGCAAACTCTTCAAGTTCGGGGTCGAGGTTGTCTGATGCCAGTGCCGCGTTTTTCGACACTCGTTGCACGATGCGTGTGCGATTGTGCCGCTGCGACTGCGACGATTTTCCTCAACTCGTTGGCCTGTAGAGACATGCCTTCGCCGGAGCGCCTTGGCCCGAGCGTTGCCTTTTGCCGTGCCGCGTCGTCTTCCCCCCGAAGAAACCGCAAGTCTCGGAAACTCTTTTTCCAGGAGTAGAAAATGGTACGCAATCGCAGGAAGGGATTCACGCTGATCGAGCTTCTTATCGTTGTCGTCATCATCGGCATTCTTGCCGCGATTGCGATTCCGAAGTTCGCGAACACGAAGGAAAAGGCCTATCTGGCCGCAATGAAGTCAGATCTGCGCAACTTGGCGACGTACGAAGAGAGCTATGCGGCAGACAGTTCCGGCGCATACTTCTCGGGAACCTCCGCTAACCCCGCCACGATGCAAGGCTTCCAGGCATCGCAGAACGTGACGGTTGTCGCCACTGCGGTTGCGGGTCCGCCGGCCAGCTGGACAGGCGTTGCAACCCACACGCTCACCGACAAGGTCTGCAACTCCTCGGCGTTGGGTCTGATCAGCTGCACCTGATCTCGGGAATTCCTGGGCGGCCCGCGACTCGTTTGAGCGCGGGCCCGCTCAGCTCCCGAAAGCAACAGCAGTGCAAGGCGGCCCTCACCGGCCGCCTTTTTCTTATTCGTTCATCGCGGTAACGGGCAATGATATGATCCCACCGCGACGCGAATGATGCCGCGCCCGCCACGACGTGACCTAACGTCAGCTTATGAAGCGAAGCGCGCGCGGTGGTTTGACGCTTATCGAAGTCGTCGTTGCGATTCTCATGCTCTCCGTCGGAGCACTGGCGCTGGCGGGATCCTCTGCCGTAATGGTAAGACGCCTGTCACTGAGCGCGCGCGGCGCAGCTGCGGCATCCGTCGGCCGGAGCCGCCTCGAGTCTTCCTTCTCGAAATCGTGCGACGCTCTGACGGCTGGCGGCGAGCAGATTTTCGGAGTGCGCTCGGACTGGACAGTCGCCGGATCTCCAGTTTCGGCTGACATCAGTCAGCGTGTGACTTATCCAACGCATGCCGGGGTGCATGCCGACGATTTTCTGACGAGTGTCCCGTGCCAGTAAATCCTCGTGATCTGCGTCAGACCGCCCGACAAGCGCGGGTCCTCCGCCCCGCCTTCACCCTCGTCGAGCTCGTCGTCGCGACGGTGATTGCCGCAATCGTCGGCGGAGCTCTCATGATGACATTGCGACGTCAGGAACGGTTCTACGCGTCGGCCACCGAAATGATCAGGCTGCGATCCCAGCTTCGTGACGCCGGGGACGTTCTCGTCGCCGACTTGCGTGGCGCGGCGGTAGCGCGCTACGGCCTGCCCCTCATGACTGATACGGCAGTGGAGATCTTCGCAACGCTTGGAACCTCGGTTGTCTGCACGAGTCCCTCCGGACAAATGCTCTTCCTTCCACCTGCGGTACTTGCCAGCGGAGCCGGACTTACCTCCCTCCTCGCATCACCGGACACTGGCGATCTCGCGCTGATCTACTCCATTCCCGGCGGAAATCCCGACTCGGCACGCTGGATTGAGTCGCGCATTTCCGCGTTCGCGACACGGTCGCTCGCGACGTCCTGTCCCGCTTCGACTGGTTTCACGTCCGCGCTCGACGCCGCGGCAGGACGGCTGGGATACGCGCTGACGCTTCCAGCGAATCCGTCGTTCGAGATTCGTCCTGGGGCACCTGTGCGGTTCATTCGACGGGGGCGGTACAGCCTGTATCGGTCTTCCGACGGTGACTGGTATCTTGGTTATCGCAGGTGCAATTCCACCGGTGCATCGGTGTGCTTGACGATTCAGCCGGTGAGTGGACCGTACCTTCCTTATGTGGGCGGCGGAACCAGCGCCGGCGGACTCGCATTCCGGTATTTCGACAGCGCCGGCGGTGAGTTGTTCGATGCATCACCTTCCTCCACCCTATCGCGATTCGACGTCGTTCTTCGAGGTGAGACGGCGCGTGCCGTGGCGCTCGTGGGCGATGCAAGGGAGCAATACCGCGATTCGGCCGTCATCAGCATTTCGCCGCGGAATCGGGTGCGTTGAAAGGACCACAATGTTGGCGGCGCGGGCGTCGGCGCGGATTCATTCTCGTTGCAGGGGGCTCACGCGATCGAAGGCTGGGATGCGTCAGCGCGTGAGAGCATGACGGTCGGACAGACCGCAACGGTTCAATCCGCGGCCGACGGTCCTCTCCAAAGCACTGTTCTCGTCACGATGTTGGACAGCGCCCTTTTTCTTGTTGTCGCCGAGGGCCGCGTTGCGACTGCCGATGCCTACTCGTTGCGGCGGCGCGTGGGAATCGTCGTTCGCACAATCCGCGACGGCGTCAAGATCACGCCCCCCGTGCGCGTCGCGGAGCAAGCGTGGAACGAGCTGTACTGAAATGTCGGAAAAGCTGTTACCTCGCCGCCCGATGGATCGTGTTGAGGTGCAATCCCTCGCGGTCTCCTACCCAGGAAATCATGCCGCTATTCAGCCGCAAGAAGACGTCGGTCGGCCTCGACATTGGGTCGGGCCTAATCAAGGTCGCAGTTGTCGATCATGGCAACACTGCCCCTGAGCTAGTCAAAGTTGCCATAACGAAGCTCCCCCCCGACGCAATCGTCGAGGGCGAGGTCATGGATCCGGGCATCGTCGCCGACGCCATCCGCGCATCGCTCAACGCCGCTTCCGTCAAGTCGCAGCACGTCGTCACCGCCGTCGGTGGCCGGGACGTGATCATCAAGAAGATCCAGACCGAGCGCGTGAAGGAGAAACAGGCGCGCGAGCTGATGCGCTGGGAGGCCGAGCAGCACGTGCCCGACGTCGAGTCGGTGGAGCTCGATTTCCAGATCCTCGATCAGGCAAGGAGCTCTGAGGAGATGAACGTTCTCCTCGTCGCCGCAAAGCGCGACCTCATCGACTCGAAGCTCAGGATCCTCGCAGAGGCAGGCGTAACCCCGACGATCGTGGACGTCGACGCATTTGCTCTGCACAACGCGTTCGAGGTGAACTATCCGGAAGCGATGGTGGGGCTCGTCGGCCTGGTGAACGTCGGCCACGAGGTTACGAACGTCAACATCACCGAGGGCGGAATCCCGCTATTGACGCGCGAGCTCCCTCTCGGCACGCGGCGGTTCAGCGAAGATCTCCAGCGACAGCACGGAATATCCGCAAAGGATGCCGACGCGATGATCCGCGGATTCGATCGGTCGTCCAGGCTCGACGCCGTGCTGCAGGCTCGTGGGGAGGAGATCGCCGTGGGTGTCGAGCGTGGCGCTGCCTTCTTGTCGACATCCAAGGCAGTAGCGCAGGTGCGCGCGGTCTACCTCTGTGGCGGTGGCTCGCGGACGCCGGGACTCGCCGAGATACTCGGCAAGCGACTCGGCATTCCCGTACAGCACGCCAATCCGCTCGCCCGTTTGAACATCCGCGATGGAGCACTCGACAACCTTTCCACCGATGAAGTCGCACCGCTCCTGATGCTCCCCATCGGTCTCGCCCTCCGCCAATAGCCGGTGCACCAACTACTGACATGATCAAGGTCAATCTTCTTCCGGGTGCGGGTGGAAAATCGGAGGGCGCGAGCGCTTTCGACTTCGGCGCGCTGCCACCATACACCTGGCTGACGTCTGTCACGCAGACGAGCCTTCCGCCAAGCTCAGCCGCGTCGGATAGTGCGCAGGCCGCAAAGGCCGCCACAGCCGCCGCCAAGGGGGTCAAACCCAGGGTTGCCGACGCAAAGACGCGCAAGGCGCGCGCCGATTCGGTGCTCGCGGTGGCATCGCGATCCACGAAGTTCCGAATCATCGGACACACCGTCGACATACAGGCGCTCACGCTTTTCATGAAGACGCTGGAAGCTTCGCCGTTCATCCAGAACGTCCAGCTCGCCCGCTCGGACATGGTCACGTCCGACGGAAAGGAAGTGACCGAATTCCAGCTCGAGGCGGAGTCTCAATCGCCTCCGCGGTTCCTGATCAAGTCGGTGTCGCTCGCCGTGGGAGGAAACTGACATGGCAATCGGCGCAAACCTGACCAAGCGCGATCAATTACTCGTAGCGGTATCTGTGCTCGCTTTCGCAGTCGCCGGCGTCTATGGCTACTTCTTTTACCTGCCGAAGAGCGACGATCTCGAGGCGATCCAGCAGCACGTGGAAGGTCTGGACAAAAGAAACGCGCAAGCCAAAGCCGACATCGCGAATGGAAGCCTGCAGAAGCTTCGGTTGGAGGCGGCTCAGTTCGCGGCCGAGCTCACCGTTCTGCGGCAGATCGTTCCGACCACCAACGAAGTGCCGGCGCTTCTGGAGAACGTCTCCACCGCCGCGCGGCGCGTCGGGCTCGATCTCTCGTCGGTTGAGCCGATGCCGGTCCTCGTCGGGGAGCAGTTCGACACATACCGGTACAAGCTGTCGGTAACCGGCGGCTACCACGCGATTGCGTCGTTCCTGACGAACGTCGGATCGCTGAACAGAATCATCGCCCCGGTAGCGCTGACGCTCAAGCCGCTGAGTTCGGCGGACCAGAAGAAAATTCGAATTCAGAAGAAGGACGAGTCTCTACTCGATTCCGACTTTCAGATCCAGACATACATAGCCCACGCGTCCGATCCGGTGGAAGCGATGGCTGAGGAGAAGAGACAATGACGGTCAACCGAAGCATTCTAATCGCCTGCGGAGTAGTCGGTGTTGTATTCGCCGCGCTGGCATTCGTCGCCGACGCGCAGAGCGCTCCGACTCAGCGTCCTCTTCGGGTCGCGGCAAACGCAGCCCCGGCCACCGCGGCGCCGACGGCCGCTGTTGCAGCTCCGGTTGCGGCTCCGGTTGGGGCTCCGGCTGAAGCGGGTAAACAGGTAATCAGTCGCGAGACATACAACTACCTCGGCAGCGGCCGTCGCGACCCATTCGTCTCGCTGATGAACACCGAAGAGCTTCGCCCGTTGTTCCAGGATCTCAAGCTGGTTGCCGTTGCCTTCGACCCGTTGGGACGAAACTCGGTTGCGGTTCTGCGGGATGTGACGTCCAAGGTCCAGTACCGCGTGAAGGTCGGGCAGGAGATAGGCCGGATGCGCGTTGCCTCGATCAGTCAGAAGTCGGTGCTCTTCGGGATCGAGGAGTTCGGCTACAGTCGCCAGGAGACGCTGGCGATGAATGATTCAACAAAAGTGAGGACGCAATGAAGCAGTTCTTCGCCATTGCCGCGGCATTTGCATTCGCCGCGCCCCCGCCGTCGCTTACGACGCCGGTACGGGAGAGCGAATATGCGGGGCTTCGAACCAACCTGAGCAGCGTCACCGTTCGCACGGTGAGTGTCGTGCCGACTGCTGGCCGCGCGCAGGTTGTCATCGGCGTGGACGCGTCCGTCGAAGTCGACGATTTCATGCTCGAGTCGCCGTATCGCATCGTCATCGATCTGAAGGGTGCCACGCTCGACATGGCGCCGCGCTATGACCGCCTCGCGCGGGGCGGCGTCACCAACATCCGCGCCGCACAGTTCAAGCCCAACGTAGTGCGCGTGGTGATCGAGATGGATGCCGCGCACCCATATGAAGTGTCCCGCGGCAACGGCGAAGTCCGCGTAGATGTAACTGGTGGTGTGGCAACGTTCGACGCCTGGCATTCCTCGCCGGGCACCGCAACACGCGCTGTAGCGTCAGCGACAACGTCGACAACCTCGTCACCCGCAGTTTCAGCGCCGCCGTCCACAAGCTCGGCGACACCGGCGGATGCTTATTCCTATCGAGCTGATGCGCCGCCGGCGCGCGATGCTGTGGCGAGCTCGTCTACGACCGCCGACACCAATATCACCTCCGACTCGCCGGCCGGTCCTGACATCGCGTCCACAAGACCGTTCACGCTCAATCCGTCGACCATGCTCTCCGAGCAGCCGCGGATCACCGTTACCTATCAGGACGCCGACATTCGCGACGTCATCGCCGCGTTCGCAGCATTCTCAGGACGCACGATTGTCGTCGGCAAGGACGTACAGGGAACCATCACCGCCGAGATCAAGAACCAGCCGTGGGACGTCGCCCTTCGCGCGATCCTCCAGGGCCAGGGCCTCGCGGCTGCCGAAGACGCACTTACCGGAATCATTACAGTCGACAGCTACAAGAACATCGCGGCAAAGCAGTCCACCGAGCCGATGACGACTCAGTTGGTCGCGGTGAACTATGCCAGTGCCGCCTCTCTCGTTCAGACACTCACCGGCCTTCTCGCGAAGGACTGCACGCCAGGTGGGGTGCCCGAAGCGCAGCAGAACACGCGAACGAGCTGCTATTCACGCGGCGCCGTCGCCGCAGACACGGCGACGAATACGCTGCTCATTACCGAGACACCGTCGCGTATAGGCGATCTGCTCGCGTACGTCAAGAATCTCGACATCCGCACTCCGCAGGTCGCGATCAAAGCCAAGATCGTGTTCGTAAACCGTACCGACATCGAAGAGCTTGGTCTCTCCTACGACCTCGGAACGGGATCGGACCAGTTCTTCAGCCAGCTCGTTCAACGGATCGATCCGGCGACGACCAAGCCTGTCGACACCAACGGCGACGGTGTCCCCGATGCATTCGGCGGCGGCTCTCCGATCAACGGCGACCGTGTCCTCATCGGTGGCAACGCACTCGCGGCAATCGCCAACGCGAATGCCCGAGTCGTCAACCCTGCGCTCAAGCTCGTGTTCTCCGCGGCGCTCGGGAAGTTCCAGCTCACCAGCTTCCTCGACGCGCTTCAGGAAGTTCGCCTGGCCGACCTCCAGGCGGAGCCAAGCATCGTCACCCTCGACAATCGCAAGGCGGAGATTCTCGTCGGACAGGAGATTCCAATTCGCGTACTCGATGTGAGCACGCAGGCACAGCAGGGCGGCGCACCGGGCGGGTTCAACGTTCCGCGCGCTACGGTTCAGCTCAAGGAAGTCGGCATCATTCTCAGTGTCACGCCCCACATCACCAACAACCGCCAGATCCTTCTCAAGCTGCACGCCGAGAACTCGGATGCGCAGCTCGCATCGTCCGACGTCGGCTTCATCTTCGGCAAGCAGCGCGCCGACAACCAGCTCCTCGTCGGCGACGGCGAGACAGCGGTGATCGGTGGCCTGACGGTCACGCAGGTGACTAGCTCCAAGTCGGGCATTCCCCTCCTTGTCGACCTTCCGATCATCGGCCGCCTCTTCGGCGTTACCCGGACGTCGGAGCAGAAGCGCGATCTACTCATCCTCGTGACGCCGCACATCATCGATGATGGTGACCGCACGCTCAGCCGCCCTCCTGCCGGCAACAGGCAGTAGACCTCCAATGCTGACACAGATGAAAAGGCGCGAAGTCCGCGCAATCGCAGTCTTCGCCGCCGTGGCGGTGGTCGCCCTTGCCGGAGCCTGCTCCGACGCCTCGACGGCCACCAACATGCGGGCCGACAAATCTCCGCCCGACGTGTCGCTCTCGCAGGGGTCGGCAGGCGTCGACACTGTGATCGCCTTCCAGGTGGATGCCAAGGACAACCTCGGTCTCAAGACAATCATCGTGAATGTAACGGGCGGACTTTCGCTCAACTTCGACACGACGTTTACCAGCGCGCACACCGATGCGTCGATTCCGTTCACCCTATCCGTACCGCGCAGCGTTCCACGTGGGACGCCGGTGGTGGTCACTGCCCAGGCAGTAGACGGCGCGCTCAACCGCTCTGCCGTTGACACACTCAAGCTCACGGTTGGAAACGTTCCGCCCGCCGACGTTCACTTCACGAGTCCAGCTACCGGCACAGTCGCCGTCGTCGGTAAATCCGTCATCGTCTCGGTCAGCGCACGCTCGGCGGTGAAGGTGAGATCGGTCGGCTTCCGCGCCACTGGAGCGCTCCCGATCGTTGATTCGACCGTCTATTCGAGTCCGCTGCGTGACTCGGTGTCGGTTCTCGATACAATTCCGATTCCAGCGAATGCTCCGATCGGACCCGTCCAGGTCGCGCCATTTGTCATCGATTCGCTCGGCCAGCGGACCGTCGGGCCAGCGATCACGCTGAACGTCCAGCCGTTGTCGGCTATCAGCTCGACGCCGGTGGTGACGTTCAGCCACACGCCGCGGATGGAAGTGGGCGACACACTCCACGTCGAAGCCACCGATCAGACGGGAATCACCGTGCTAGGGTACGAGATCCGTCGCACCATAGGCGGCGCGATCGACGTCAAGGACTCGATCGTCTCCAACGGAAACATCACGTCGCAGCTCAAGACCTTCCTGCTGAAGCTGCCGTATTCGGAGTTCCCGACGACGATCTTCATTCAGGCATTCGCCCGCAACTCCAATAATACCCGCGCCTATGCCAAGCTTTCGGGTGGAACGGATCGCATCGATACGGTGACTGTCGTCGCCGGATCCACGCGCGCGCTCCCGCTCGGCGGAAGCGTTGCCGACGCGCTCTACCATCCGCGTACCGACCGGCTCTATCTGACGAACATCGAGCGCAACCAGCTCGAAGTGTTCAGTCTGACAGATTCGTCGTTCAAGTCCCCAATCCTCGTCGGGTCGCGTCCATGGGGCATCTCCGCCTGGCCGCGGGATCACAGCGGCACTATGGGCGACACTCTCCTTGTCGCCAACTCCGGGGGAACCGATCTCAGTTACGTGAACCTCAATGGAGGGGGCAGCGGACGGGAAGTGTTCCGTTACGCACTGCCGAACATTATCGCGTTCAGCGTGACGTCCACCAAGAGTCCCGCCGGCTTCATTTTGCAGCAGCGCACCAAGTACGATTTCAGCGACCGGCCTCAGTTCATCGGCAGCACCTGCACCGGAACCGGGTCGAGCTGCGGCGACGTCGTGGTTACCTATTCGACCACGCCGACGGCCGGGCAGACTGAGCCGTTCGATCAGAAGAACGGCACGCTGCGCTGGGAGAATCTCACCCGCGGCACATCTCACTTTTTCTTCGAGCAGGCAGTCGGTCAGTCACAGGACCGCGCTGACACTCTGGAGGTGATTCGCTACGACGCCAATACCGGCGCCGCGACGACGCTCGTGCCGTACAAGCAGACTTTCATCGCCGGAACGAAAACGGTCGAGTACTCGGTCGTCATCAGCCTTCCCGATCTCGCATTCCGTGATACCACGTTCGTTCGCAACTCGGGCAACTTCAACCGGGCGGCCTACGGCGAGGGAGGACCAGTGAATGGTACGCGAGCTATGACCTTCGATGCGTCCAAAGGCCTTGCGCCCACTGCTACTCTGCTTGATGGTTCGATCGTTACACTGCCGACGCCGGTGTTAGACCTCGGGATCTCGCAGGCCGCTAACGTGACCGACTTCGTCGCCAACAGCTTCGCGAAGGTTCAGGGAGTCGCCATGAACTTCGATGGCTCACTCACCGGCGTGCGTGCCGATTCCACCTATCTGTTGAATCCCGCGCTCAGGCTACAGGGAATTCTCGGAACGACCCAGAGCAATGCCGGCCTGGATTTCCATCCGCTCAACAGCGGTCCGAATTCCTTCCCGCTCTCGAGCCGGCTCGTGTTCGCGGCGTCGGCGGAGCCGGTCATCGAGATCTTCGACAGCTACTGCTACAAAAGAGTGAGCAGTGTTCCAATCCGCGATCCGATCATCGGTCCAATCAAGGCGGCGCTTCGTCCATCAACCGGGCAGCTGGTGCTGGTTGGCGCGACGAAGGGAGGGGTTGTGATCGTGACACTCCCGAATACGTTTACGACGAGTTGTCTATAGGCGTACCCGCTCGGGCCGACACGCGGATGCGGATCGTCGGCCGAGTGGTGCACGCCTCGCTGAAGAGAAACCCGGCGCAATGCCGGGTTTTCTCTTGGGCGAGCTATCAGGCTCTCGCTGAACGGCTCGGGCTACCGGCTTCTGCTGTTGGCAGGACACCACGGATTTCGATGACCGCCGTGTTAAAGTATTCTTCACTCCAATGCTGAAATTCACGACGGCGGGCGAGTCGCACGGCCCGGCGCTGATCTCGATTCTCGAGGGTGCACCAGCGGGATTGCCGCTTCTCGCCGCCGACATCAACGCCGATCTCGCGCGACGGCAGCAGGGCTATGGTCGCGGCCGCCGGATGCAGATCGAGAGCGACGCGGTCGAGTTCCTCGGCGGGGTGAGAGCCGGATACACCATCGGCTCACCGATTGCGATGATGATGCGGAACCGCGATTGGGAGAATTGGCGCGAGGTCATGGACGCCGCACCGGCTGCAGAGGGTGGCGCCCCGGCACCCGGCGCTGCTCGCAAACGAGCCGTGACGCGTCCGCGTCCAGGCCACGCCGATCTTGCCGGCATGCTCAAGTACGATCGTGAGGACGCGCGCGATGTTCTCGAGCGCGCATCCGCGCGCGAGACCACAGCGCGCGTCGCGGCAGGAGCCGTGTGCCGCAGACTGCTCGGCGAATTCGGGATAAGAATCGGCAGCCACGTCGTGCAGCTGGGCGGCATAGACGCAGAGCTGCCCGATGAACTGCCGGAGGACCTCAACGCCGTTGCCGATGAGTCGGCGGTGCGCATCCTCGATCCTGCGGCCGAGGCGAAGATCGTCGCGCGCATCGACGAGGCAAAGAAATCGGGCGACACGTTGGGTGGGGTGTGCGAGGTTGTCTGCACCGGGTTGCCGATCGGTCTCGGGTCTCACGTGTCATGGGACCGAAAGCTCGACGGCCGGATAGGCGCTGCGATGATGTCGATCCCGGCGGTGAAGGGTGTTGGGATCGGAATCGGATTCGACGCGGCGCAGAAGCCGGGATCGGCGGTTCACGACGAAATTCTTTCGGGCGGTGATAGCGCCCGCACAGCGAACCTGAGGCGACGCACGAACCGGGCAGGCGGACTCGAGGGCGGAATGACCACCGGTGAGCCTCTCGTCGTAAGAGTGGCGATGAAGCCGATCAGTACGCTGATGCGTCCTCTCGCAACGGTCGAGATGACGACTGGAGAGGCGGCGTCGGCCGTCGCGGAGCGGAGCGATGTGACGGCGGTTCCGGCGATGGGTGTGATTGCGGAGGCGATGCTGGCGTTTGTCGTCGCGCAGGCGATGATCGAAAAATTCGGTGGCGATTCGATGCGTGAGATGCACCGCAACTTCGATGGTTACGTGGAACAGATCAGAAAGAAAACGGATCAAACGAATCAGGCGGATTAGAGACAGCTGCATGATTCTTTTTATCGCGATCAATGAATGCTTCTGATCCGTTGGAATCCGTCAAACCCGTAAACCTTATTCTTGTCGGCTTGCCCGGCGTCGGAAAGACTTCGGTGGGGCGTGGTGCCGCGCGGCTTCTCGATCGTCCATTTATTGACTTCGATACAGAGATCGAGCATCGGGAGCACGCTTCGATCGCCGAGATTTTCG
>WNFV01004845.1_pt2 | contig 16525 bp, 16 predicted proteins | sample 5400101 | NCBI WGS metagenome assembly WNFV01 (sample SAMN13153361, study PRJNA577476) | soil metagenome | isolation source: 115 cm soil or saprolite under grassland replicate 1 | place: USA:California | collected 2016-06-15
TGTCACGGATACGCGTATAGTGGCGTATGACCGTTTTCTAGTGAGGGATTCCATGGAACCGCAACTCAAGCCTGTACCAACGGGCGAATCGCAGACCCGATGGACGATGCCGGGATCGGTGGCCGTACCCGCGGTCGCGCCGAATCAGGTCCTGCGCAACACCTACTGGCTGCTCGCGCTGTCGATGCTGCCGACGGTTGCCGGCGCGTTTGTCGGCATGTCGCTCAACTTCGCCGCGTACTTTCACGCCTCGCCCATCATGGCGCCGCTTCTGATGTTCGGTGCGATGATCGGCTCGCTGTTCGTCGTCGCAGCGTTGCGCAACACCGGCTGGGGCGTGCTCGCCGTCTTCGGGTTTACGTTCATCTCGGGTCTGATGCTCGCGCCGACCCTGCAGTTCGCGGCGGGATTGCGGAATGGCGGACAGCTCGTAGCGCTGGCCGGCGGGATGACTGCCGCGGTGTTCTTCGTGATGGCGACGATCGCCACCGTGTCGAAGCGCGACTTCAGCTTCCTCGGCAAGTTCCTGTTTGTCGGGCTGATCCTGCTCGTCGTCGCGATGCTCGCCAATCTGTTCCTGCAGATACCGGCGCTCGCGGTAACGCTGTCGGCGATCGGCGTGCTGATCTTTTCCGGCTACCTGCTCTACGACGTCAGCGCTATCGTTCGTGGCGGTGAAACCAACTACATAATGGCGACGATCAGGTTGTTCCTTGACCTGCTGAACCTGTTCCTGAGCCTGCTCAACCTGCTGATGATCTTCAGCGGGCAGCGCGACTGACTCCATTCGAAGCTGAAGCATCGACGGGCGCCGCGAGGCGCCCGTTTTGTTTGGGTCTGGCCATCGCGCCGCGTCGCCCCGGGCATCGCTGCGCTCAGCCCGGGCTACTCGCTTCGCGTCGCCTCGGGCATCGCTCGGCTCAGCCCAGGCTACGCCGCTGAGTTCGCGTCTCTTTTGGCCGCAGCATCAGGCGCGCGTGAACACCGCGATCGACTCGACGTGCGCGGTGTGCGGAAACATGTTGGCCACGCCGGCGGCGGCGAGCGCAAAGCCGCGCTCGTGCACGAGCATTGCCGCGTCGCGTGCCAGGGTCGCCGGATTACACGAAACGTAGACGATGCGCGACAGACGCTCCTGCGGCAGCGCCTTGACCAGCGCAATCGCGCCTTCGCGCGGCGGGTCGAGCAGTACCTTGTCGAGCGGGCCCAGCGCGGCGATGCTCTCGCGCGTTGCCTCGAACAGGTCCGCGACGGCAAAGCGGGCGCGCCCGGTGAGTCCGTTACGCGCGGCATTCGCCTCGGCGCGGCCGACGAGACTGCGGCTGGCCTCGACGCCGACGACCTGGGCACCCTGCCGCGCGATGGGCAAGGTGAAATTTCCCAGGCCGCAGAAGAAGTCCGCCACCGTCTCGCCCGGCGCCGGCTTTAGCCAACCGATCGCACGCCGGACAAGTACGCGGTTGAGTTCCGCATTGACCTGCGTGAAGTCGGTGGGCTCGAATTCGAACGTCAGGCCGAAGTCGGGCAGCGAGTACCTGAGCCTGCGTCCGGGAGGGTCGAGCGGACGGACGCTGGCGGGGCCTTGCGGCTGCACGTAGAGCTCGACGCGATAACGTGCGGCGAACGCCGCAAGCTCCTCTTCGTCTGTGGCCGATAGAGGCGCGAGAATGCGCAGTACGAGCGCATCGACCGGTGCGCCTTCGCCTTCGCCGATTGCGAGCTCTATCTGCGGCAAGCGGTCCCGAATCGACAAGCGCCCGACGAGCGAGCGCAGCTCGGGCAGGAGCGCCGAGATGCGCGGCGGCAGCACGAGGCAGCTCGTCATGTCGGCGACAAAACTCGACTTCCGCTCGTGGAAACCGACGAGTACGCCGCCTTTTTTCGCAACGTAGCGCACCGATAGCCGGGCCCGGTGCCGATACCCCCAGGTTTCGCCATGGATGGGCGCGAGCAACTCGCCTGGACGCACCCGCGCGATGTGCCAGAGTGCGTCCTCGAGCACGCGTTGCTTAACCGCGACTTGCGCGGCGGGATCCAAGTGCTGGAGGCTGCAGCCGCCGCAGATCCCGAAATGCGGGCAGGGCGGCGCGACGCGTGCGGGACTCGCGGCGTAAAGCTCGGCCATGCGCGCAAGCTCATAGCTGGGCTTGCGGCGAAGCACTTCGATCGCGACCCGCTCGCCGATCAGCGCGCCTTCGACGAAGATAGCCTTACCGTCGATGCGGGCGACGCCGCGGCCTTCCTGATCGAGCGCGGTGATGACGACGGTGTCCATGATTTCGGTCGTTCCAAGACCGCGGCGGTCGTCGTAGCTGCGAGTTTATTCGCACGATCCCGCGACATGGAACGCCGCGGCCGAATGAATTCGGCCCTACGAAGACCCCTGTCGCATTGTACCGGGTCGCGTAGCCGTTGCCGGGTGACGCCGGCGCTCCGAGGTAGAATCGCGTCATGCAAATCCTCGCGCTCGACGCCTCGACCGATGTTTGCGCCGTCGCGCTCGGCGACGGCGCGCATTGGACGGAGCGCGCTGAAAACGCCGGGCAACGCCACTCGGAACTGCTGCTACCGACGGTTCGGGCGTTGCTTGCCGAGGCGCGCCTGGATCTCGCCGCGCTCGACGGGATCGCTTTCGGCGCCGGACCCGGCTCGTTCACGGGCCTGCGCATTGCCTGCGGCGTGGCGCAGGGACTTGCGCTCGGCGCAGACCTGCCGGTCGTCGGCGTCGCGACACTCGAGGCAATGGCCGAAACCGCGCGCCAGAAGAGCGGCCGGACGCGCGTGATCGCGGCGCTCGACGCGCGCATGCGCGAGGTCTACGTCGCCGCATACGAGTACGACGGATTGCGCTGGCGCGTCGTGCTCGATCCGGCTGTTGTCATTCCGGGCGAGGCGCCGCTGCCGCCGGGCGACGGCTGGACAGGCGTCGGCAACGGCTTCGCGGCGTATCCCGCGCTCCGCGAGCGCTTCGGCGGCGCGCTCGCCGGGTGCGAAAAAGGCATCCTGCCGACGGCCGTGGCCATCGGCAGGCTCGCATTGCCTCGATTCGCCGCCGGCGAGGGCGTCCCGGCGCGCGAGGCGGCGCCGCTCTATGTACGGCATCGGGTCGCGCTGACGACCGCCGAACGCGCGGCGGGGGTGACCTTGTGAACGCGACACTCGCGCGCGAGGCGCTTGCGGTGCCGGTGCTCTGGCGCCCGCTCGCGGACGCCGACATCGAAGCGGTCGCCGCGCTGGAGCGCGCAGCGCACGTCGCACCGTGGACCGAAGGCAACTTTCGCGACGCGCTGGCCGCCGGCTACGGGATGCAGGTTGGGGTGGCCGACGGCGCAATCGTCGCCTATGGCGTGCTGCTGTTTGCGCCTGGCGAGGCACAGCTCTTGAATCTCACTGTCGCACCGGAAGTGCGGCGGCTGGGCATCGGCCGAGCGCTGCTCGGGCGGTTCCTCGCCGACGCGGGTGCCCGGGGCGCCGAGCAATGCTTCCTCGAAGTCCGCGTGTCGAACATTGCGGCAATCGCGCTCTACGCACGGGAAGGCTTCGTGCCGGTGGCGCGCCGCATCGGCTACTACCCGTCGGCCGGCACAGCGCCGCGTGAAGACGCGTTGGTCATGCGGCGCGCGCTCTCTCGCGGGCAAGGAACCTGAGGTGGTCGCGCGTTACGACATCCTGCGCGAGCTTGGGTTGCTGCCGTTATGGCGTCTGCGAGCCGTGTCTGCGGAAGCAGGAGAGAAGCGAAACGCATGTACCTCGTCCGCAGCCGAAGCGACTGCTCGATACGACGCGGTCGCACCGGAGCGATCGCGCGAACCGCCCGTGGATCGCGTGCAGCATATCGCGACGCTTAAGTGGGCCGAATTCGCGGCGGACGTTACCGCTTGTACCGCGTGCGGGTTGTGCAGGACGCGCAACAAGGCAGTCCCTGGCGTCGGCGACGTGCATGCGCAGTGGCTGTTTGTCGGCGAGGCGCCGGGGGCGGAAGAAGACGCCAAGGGCGAGCCCTTCGTCGGCCAGGCCGGTCGGCTCCTCGACAACATGCTTGCCGCGCTCGGCATGAAGCGGGGCGAGAACGTCTACATCGCCAACGTGCTCAAGTGCCGGCCGCCCGGCAACCGCACGCCTTCGCCGCTCGAGGTCGAATCCTGCCGGCCTTATCTCGATCGTCAGATTGCGCTGATTCGTCCTACGCTGATCGTCGCACTGGGAAAAAGCGCGGCGACGACGCTGCTCAATGTCGACGCGACCATCGCCAGCCTTCGCGGCCGCGTGCATCGCTATCAGGGTGTGCCGCTCATCGTCACCTACCATCCGGCTTACCTGCTGCGCAACTTGCCCGACAAAGCGAAGGCGTGGGAAGATTTGTGCCTGGCACGCGCCACTATACGCGGATCGCAGGCGGCAAACCGATCCACAGGCTTGCAAATCGCCCCCAGGGTACCCAACTGAGCACCCGAATCACATCCCGATCGAAGGCCCACGAAGGGAGAGTCACGATGCACAAGTTCCTTGCCTTCACCGCCGCCGCGGTCGCCGCCGCCTTCCTGTCCGGCTGCGGCTACAACGATCTGCAGCGCCAGGACGAGCAGGTCAAGTCCGCGTGGTCGGAGGTGATCAATCAGTACCAGCGCCGGGCCGACCTGGTGCCGAATCTGGTCGCCACGGTGAAGGGCTACGCTGCGCAGGAAGAGCGTGTGCTGACCGAGGTGACCCGGGCGCGGGCCACCGTCGGCAGCATCCAGGCGACCCCCGAGCTGATCAACGACCCGCAGGCTTTTGCGAGATTCCAGGCCGCGCAGGCGCAATTGCAGTCGGCGTTGTCACGCCTGCTGCTGGTCGCCGAGAACTATCCGCAGCTCAAGTCCGATCAGAACTTTCGCGATCTGCAGGCGCAGCTCGAAGGCACCGAGAATCGCATCGCCGTCGCGCGCAACCGCTACATCAAGGCGGTGCAGGAGTACAACACGACGGTGCGTTCGTTCCCGACCAACCTGACGGCGATGCTGTTCAAGATGGACGTGAAGCCGAACTTCTCGGTCGAGAGCGAGAAGGCGATCAGCGCGCCACCGACTGTCGATTTCACCAAGCCCGCGCCGACGCCCGCGCCTGCCCCAGCCCCGGCGCCTGCCCCCGCCCCGGCTACAAAGTAGCGCGCATACTTCGCGCGTTTGTCGCGTGATCGCCGCCTGCACCGCGTGGCGCCGCCGCTGGCCACCCGAGGCGCGACGCGTCTGGGTTGTCGCGATGGCGTTTCTTGCGGTCCTCGGCGCGACGGGCGCCGTTCCGTGGGATTCGCCGCGCGACGGATTGCAGAGCGTGCCGCCGCTGCGCTCGCGCGTCACCGATCTCACCGGCACGCTTTCGGCATCGGAGCGGCAGGCGTTGGAAGCGAAGCTCGCCGATTGGGAAGCGCGAACGACTGATCAGCTCGCGATCCTCATCGTCCCGACGACGAAACCGGAGCCGATCGAGCAATACGCGATTCGGGTCGCGGAAGCATGGAAGATCGGTCAGAAGGGCAAGGACAACGGCGCCATACTCGTCGTCGCCAAGGATGACAAGCAGATGCGCATCGAGGTCGGCTACGGCTTCGAGGGCGTGCTGACCGACTTGACCTCGCGCCGCATCATCGCCGAAACGATTGCGCCGCTGTTCAGCAAGGGGCAGTTCGCGGCGGGTCTCAACGCCGGCATCGACCGCATCATCGGCGTCGTGAGCGAAGGCAAGCCGCTTCCCAAGGCCGAGCCGCGACGGCGAGCGCCGTCGCAGGGTTTTGACGTCGGTACGCTCGCCTTGATCCTGCTCGTCGCGGTACCGGCGATCGGCGCGATTCTGCGCTCGATTCTCGGCAACGTCGGCGGTTCGGTCGTCGGCGCGGGCATCGTCGGCGGCGCAGCTTGGCTTTTCGCCGGTTCGGTGCTCATCGCCGCGATCGTAGCGATCGTCGCGTTAGTCGTGATCAGCTTCTCGGCATTCGCAGGCCGTGGCGGACCAGGCCTGTGGACAACGGGCAGCGGGAGAGGCTGGTCGGGAGGCGGCTTCGGCGGTGGCGGCGGATTCGGCGGCGGTGGCGGAGGTTTTGGCGGCGGCGGCGGCGGATTCGGCGGCGGCGGCGCTTCGGGCGGATGGAACTGACATGGACGAAAGGCGCAATGATCCCGAGTAAACCGCGGCGGCTGGGGCGTCACTTCGTCACCGATCACCACAGCGTGCGACGGCGTTTCTCGTCGCAGGCGCTGAAGCGAATCGAGGATGCGATCGCCGCCGGCGAGCGCCGGCATGAGGGCCAGCTCCGCTTTGCGGTCGAGGCGTCTCTGCCGCTAGCGCAGATACTGCGCGGGCTCGAGCCGCGAGCGCGGGCGCTGGAGCTGTTCGGACGGCTCGGCGTCTGGGATACCGAGCACAACAACGGCGTGCTGATCTACGTGCTGCTGGCCGACAAGGACGTAGAAATCGTCGCCGACCGCGGCGTTGACCGCAAGGTGGCGCAGGATACTTGGGAAGCCATCTGCCGGGCGATGGAGTCAGCCTTCCGCGAAGGTCGATTCGAGGATGGCGTGATCGACGGCATCGCGGCGATCAGCGAGCTGCTTACGCAGCATTTCCCGCGCCGCGCCGCGGGGCCGAACGAGTTGCCGGACCAGCCGATCGTGCTGTAGCCCGGGCTGAGCGCGAAGCGCGATGCCCGGGGCGCTGTGACAATGGTCAATGGATCCCGGGCTACCGCGGAGTTGATCCGGGAGATGCCCGGGTCAACGTGGAATGAACACGCGGCCCCGGGCATCGCTGCGCTCAGCCCGGGCTACAGTTGACCGATCTTCGCCTCGGGGCGCTCGACGATCAGGTGCATTACATCGCCCGCGGCGAGGTTCTGCCGGTGGCGCCACATCACCAGCGCCATCGCGCCGGCGACGAACAGCCCGAAAAGCGTGATTGCGGCGTTGGTCGACAGACCCACGTGCACCATTACCGCGTAGAGCGCGAGCATGACCAGCACACCGATGTTCTCGTTGAAGTTCTGCACTGCGATCGAGTGTCCCGCTCCCATCAACACGTGGCCGCGGTGCTGCAGCAGCGCATTCATGGGCACGACGAAGAATCCCGCAAATGCTCCGATCAGCGTCATGAGCACGATTGCGCTCTCCAGCCTGTTCACGGCGACCATCGCGATGACGCCGAATCCCATCAGCACGCCCAGCGGTAGCACCTTCACCGCGTTCCTGAGCGAGACCATGAGGGCGGCCAGCGCCGCGCCGAGCGCGATGCCAACCGCGACAATGCCTTGCATCATTGACGCGCGCGACAGGTTGTAGCAAAGGTGCGTCGCCGCCCAGTCGATGACGATGAACTGCAGCGTCGCGCCCGCGCCCCAGAACAGCGTCGTCGTGGCAAGCGAGATCTGGCCGAGCTTGTCGTGCCACAACAGCGCGCAGCAATGCCCGAACTCGCGGATCAGGAACACGGGATTCTTGCTCGCTACGCGGCGATCGACACCGGTGTCGGGGATGTACCAGTTGAACAGCGCGGCAATGGCGTAGCATCCCATGATGACCGCGATCGCCGCCTGCGGCGGAGTTTCGACGCCGGTCTCGATCCTCGGAACGTCGATCGCCAAGAGCCAGCTCGAGATCGGCCCGCTGATCAACAGCCCGCCCAGCACGACGCCGAGAATGATCGAGGCGACGGTTGCGCCTTCGATCCAGCCGTTGGCGATGACGAGCTGCCGCGCGGGCAGAAGCTCGGTCAGGATGCCGTATTTCGCCGGCGAATACGCCGCGGCGCCCAGTCCGACCAGCGCATAAGCCGCGAGCGGGTGGAGGGTGAACAGCATCAGGCTGCAGCCGCAGATCTTGATGGTGTTGGTGATCAGCATCACGCGGCCCTTGGGCATCGAATCGGCGAATGCGCCGACGAGGGGCGCGAGCAAGACGTAGGAAATGACGAAGACCTGCTTGAGCGAAGGCGTCATCCAAGCCGGCGATTCGAGATCGCGCAACATTTGGATGGCGGCCACCAGCAGCGCACTGTCGGCGAGCGACGAGAAAAACTGCGCCGCCATGATGGTGTAGAACCCGGCTTGCATCGTCCTCAAAATGGCGCGCACGCTCTGGGAAACTCGACGTCCCGGCGGCGGGTGCCGGGAAGCATTTGCTGCGCTTCGTTCTGTATATAATTGAGAAAACAGCCGGCGCATGCGGCTCGCGCCTTATACCACGTTTTCCTCTTCACACCAAACTCGCATCGGCGGTTCGTCGTCGCCATGTCATGTCCCGCCCACTCGTAGCCCAGATCAATCTGTCGGCATTGCGCGCGAATCTCGCCAAGGCGCGCGCGTGTGCTGCAGATGCACAACTGCTGGCGGTCGTCAAAGCAGACGCCTACGGTCACAGGATCAAACGCGTTCTTCCGGCGCTCGCAAAAGCCGACGGACTGGCGCTGCTGGAGCTCGATGCCGCCATGGCGCTGCGCGAGCGCCACTACGCACGGCGGATCCTGCTGCTCGAAGGTTTTTTCTCAGACAACGAGCTGCCCGAGATCGCCGCGCGCAGGCTTGCCGTTGTAGTGCACCATGTGCAACAGATCGAAATGCTCGAAGCTGCGACACTGCCGCGCCCGATCGAAGTTTTCGTCAAGGTGAATACCGGCATGAATCGCCTCGGCTTCCGCCCGGGAGAGGTGCGCGCGATTGTCGACCGATTGTCGCAGACGGCAAGCGTCGCGGTCTTGCGCTTGCTCACGCATCTGGCTCGCGCCGAAGAGGAGGACGGGCTGCGCGAGCAGCTCGAAGCATTCGAGGAAGCATGCCAAGGTCTGCCTTATCCGCGATCGCTCGCCAACTCGGCGGGCGTCATCCGCTACCGCGAGGTCGGAGGCGATTACGTCCGTCCCGGTATCATGTTGTATGGCTCGTCGCCGTTTCCCTACGATACTGCGGAGATGCTAGGCCTCACGCCGGTGATGACCCTCAAGAGCGCAATCATTGCCATCCAGGACTTAAAGCCCAACGAGAGCGTCGGCTACGGCGGCATCTACACCGCGGCGCGCGCACACCGCGTAGGTGTCATCGCATGCGGCTATGCCGATGGCTATCCGCGCCACGCACCCAACGGCACGCCTGTCCTGGTTTGCGGCAAGAAGGTTCGCACCGCGGGCCGCGTGTCGATGGATTTGATGACGGTCGATCTCACCGAAGCACCGGAGGCGACAGTCGGTAGCCCGGTCGTGCTCTGGGGCGAGGGATTGCCGGTCGACGACGTCGCAGCCGCGGCAAGCACCGTCGGCTATCAACTGCTTTCCGCCGTCGCGCCACGCGTTCCGTTCGTGACGACCGAAGTCGGCAAAGTCGATATAGAGCTTTAATACTCGAATCGTGTACACCGTCGTCACCGGCGCTGCCGGCTTCATCGGCTCGAATCTCGTCAAGGCGTTGAATGCGCGCGGCGAATCCCGCATCCTTGCCGTCGACGATCTCACCGACGCCGACAAGTTCCGCAACCTAGTCGATTGCGACATCGCCGACTACGTGGACAAGACCGAGTTCCTGTCGCGGCTTGGCGAAGGCGACTTCGACGACGACATCGCGGCTGTCCTGCATCAGGGCGCGTGCTCCGACACAATGGCGACCGACGGCCGCTACATGCTTGCCAACAATTACCGCTACTCGGTGCGTCTGCTCGAGCACTGCCAGGACAACGATATTCCGTTTCTTTACGCTTCGTCGGCAGCGGTGTACGGCGCGGGTCCGGCGTTCCGCGAGGAGCGCGAGTGCGAGGCGCCGCTCAACGTTTACGGCTACTCGAAGTTCCTTTTCGATCAGTACGTGCGCCGCATGCTGCCGGAGCGGACCGCACAGGTGGCGGGCTTGCGCTATTTCAATGTCTACGGTCCGCGCGAGGCTCACAAGGGCCGCATGGCGTCGGTGGTATGGCACTTCTTCAACCAGTATCGCGCGTCCGGAAAGCTGCAGTTGTTCGAAGGCTCGGGCGGCTACGCCGCTGGAGAGCAACGCCGCGATTTCGTCAGCATCGAAGACGTCGTCAAGGTGAACCTCGACTTCCTCGACCATCCGGAGCGATCGGGCATCTACAATCTCGGCACCGGAACGGCCGCGACCTTCAACGCGGTCGCGACGGCGACGATAAATGCCTGCCGCGCAGCCGACGATGCGCCAGCGCTCTCGTTCGAGGAGCTGCATCGCGCCGGTGCGATCGAGTACATCGCGTTTCCACCCCCGCTGGCAGGCAAGTACCAGAGCTTTACGCAGGCAGACCTCGCGCGCCTGCGCGCCGCCGGCTACGGCGCGCCGCTGCTGCAAGTCGAAGAGGGCGTTGCGCGCTGCGTCAGGGCGCTGCTTGCCAGTCCCGCGGTCAACGCTTAACATCATCCGGACGTCGCGTGCGCGCCGGCTCGCCGCTCGCGCCGGGCGCCACGAAACATAAAACCACTATCCGCTCGGAGGGAGACATGAAACGACTCGTGCTGCTGCTCGCGGCGCTGCTGTTTTCGGCGTTCGCGCTCGCGGCGGTGAATATCAATACCGCAACCAAAGAAGAGCTCGATGCTCTACCCGGCATCGGTCCGGTCAAGGCGCAGGCGATCATCGACTATCGCGCCAAGAACGGCCCGTTCAAGACGCCCGAAGACATCATGAAGGTGCCCGGCATCAAGGAAGGCGAGTTCGGCAAGCTCAAGGGCCAGATCAGCGTCTCGGGCGCGTCCACACCGGCAGCCGCGCCGGCCACCAAGGAAATGAAAGCCGCGCCTGCCACGAAGGACACCAAGGCCGCGCCTACCTTGGCACCGGACGCTGTCGTACCGCCGGGATCCGCACCGGCGAAGGCGCAGGAAGCGAAGACAGCTGCTCCCGCGATGGCTCCGGCGCCAGCACCCGGGACAGCAGGCGCCAAGAAGGACGAGAAGGCGATGAAGGCCGACGAGAAGATGGCCAAGAAGGACGACAAGGCGATGAAGGCCGATGAGAAGATGGCCAAGAAGGACAAGGCCAAGAAAGCCGCGGACGAGAAGAAAGCGGCGGCGGACGAAAAAGCCGCCAAAAAGAAAGCCGCAGTCGATGAGAAGGCGGCCAAGAAGAAGGCGGCGGCCGATGAGAAGGCAGCCAAGAAGAAGGCAAAGGAAGATGAAGAGGCTGCCAAGGCTAAAGCCAAAGCGGACAAGGCGGCCGCCGACAAGGCAAAGAAGTAATCACCGCCGCGAACTTGCCTCCAACCCCGCCCGCGAGGCGGGGTTTTTGTTGGCGGTACAATAGAACTTTTTGAACGCGTAACACGCACCGTGTATCAGACCATCGAAGACACCGTCGGCAATACGCCGCTCGTGCGGCTGCAGCGCCTGCCCGGCGAGACGAACAACGTGCTGTTGGCGAAGCTCGAGGGCAACAACCCCGCCGGATCGGTCAAGGATAGACCCGCGCTGTCGATGGTTCTCGAGGCTGAAAGGCGGGGTGCGATCAAGCCCGGCGATACGCTGATCGAGCCGACCTCGGGCAACACCGGCATCGCGCTGGCGATGGCTGCGGCGATGCGCGGCTATAGGATGGTGCTCGTGATGCCGGAGCATCTTTCATTGGAGCGACGTCAGACCATGCGCGCCTTCGGCGCCGAGATCGTGCTTACGCCCAAGGCGGGCGGGATGGAAACGGCGCGTGACGTCGCGGAGAAAATGCGCGCGGAAGGAAAGGGCATCATCCTCGATCAATTCGCCAATCCCGATAATCCTCTCTCGCACTACAGGGGGACCGGACCCGAGATCTGGCGCGATACCGAAGGACGCATCACGCATTTCGTGTCGAGCATGGGGACGACAGGCACGATCATGGGTGCCGGCAAGTTTCTGAAGGAGAAGAATCCGGGGATCAGCATCATCGGCTGCCAGCCGGAGGAAGGCTCGCAGATCCCGGGCATCCGCAAGTGGCCCGAGGCGTATCTGCCCAAGATCTACGACGCGAAGCGCGTCGACCGCCTCGAGTACGTGTCGCAGGCGGACGCGGAGGACGTGGCACGGCGGCTCGCGAGCGAGGAGGGCATCTTCGCCGGCATCTCCTCAGGCGGTGCGTGCGCCGTCGCGCTGCGCATTGCGCGCGAAGTCGCCAACGCGACCATCGTGTTCATCATCTGCGACCGCGGCGACCGCTATCTCTCCACAGGCGTCTTCCCAGGCTGAAACCTGGGGTTTCCAAATGACGGCGTTCGTGCTGAGCTTGTCGAAGCATGAACGTCACTCGCGATGACTCCCACGCTCGTTTTCGACATCGAGACGATTCCCGACGTTGCGGGAATCCGCCGCATCAACGCGCTGCCCGCAGCGCTTGGCGATGCTGACGTGCTCGACTGGGCCCTCCAGCAGCGGCGTGCCGCAGTCGGCAACGACTTTCTGCCGTTGCACCTGCATCGCGTCGTCGCCATCGCCTGCGCGCTGCGCGAGGGGCAGAATTTTCGCGTCTGGTCGCTGGGAGAGAGCTCCGATGCCGAGCCGGAGCTGATTCGCAGGTTCTTCGACGGCATCGAGCGCTACGTCCCGCAACTCGTATCGTGGAATGGCGGGGGCTTCGATCTGCCGGTGCTGCACCACCGCAGCCTGATCCACGGGGTGACCGCGCCGCGCTACTGGGATTGGGGCGACGACGATCGCGACTACCGGTACAACAATTATCTCAGCCGCTTCCACACGCGCCATCTCGACCTGATGGACGTGCTCGCATCGTTTCAGCCGCGGGCGTGTGCCGGTCTGGATGCGATGGCGCGCCTGTGCGGCTTTCCGGGCAAGCTCGGACTCGGCGGATCCGCGGTCCACGCCGCGCACCAAGCTGGAAGGATCGACGATATCCGTCGCTATTGCGAAACCGACGTGCTCAATACGTACCTGCTGTACCTGCGCTTTCAGCAGATGCGCGGGACGCTCTCGGCGGGCCAGTACGCGGCCGAGGTATCGCTTGCGCGCGAAAAGATCGCCGCGTCGAGCGAGCCGCACTGGCGCGAGTTTCTCGCGGCGTGGGACGCGAGCGCGAGTACGCTGGGATGACCGCGTAGCCTGGGCTGAGCGAGTAGCCTGGGCTGAGCCCGCAGGGCGATGCCCGGGACAGTCGACGCCACGTCCGCCCCGGGCATCGCTGCGCTCAGCCCGGGCTACGCGCAGCGATGCCCGGGGTTATGCGCGCAATATTTGTAGCGGCGCGAACTTACCGCCGAGCGGCCCCGGGGACGACACGCCCCACCAGCGATCGAGCACGGTCGCGTACACGCTGCGAAAGTCGATCGCGTAGCCGGTGTTGCCGTCCGCCGTGAGGCAATCGAGGGACGGCTGTTCGCCGTACAGACCGCCCGCGACGCGACCGCCCAACGCGAAATGCACGCTCGCCGTGCCGTGATCGGTGCCGTTGGACAGGTTCTCCTTCGGTCGCCGCCCGAACTCGGCGTAGGTCAGCACGAGCGTATCATTCCATCGGTCGAGCTCCGTGAGCGCGCTTTTCAGCGCGACGACGCCGCCGGAGAGCTCGCCGAGCAGTCGCGCCTGCGTGCCCGGCTGGCCGCTGTGGGTGTCGAAGCCGGAAAGCGTCACGCGCACGACCGCGACGCCCGCGCGGTTGGCGATGACCTGGCACGCGGTCTTGATGGCATTACCGAACCCACCCTGCGGAAACTCGGTCGTGAAGGCATGGTCGGCGGTGAGATGCGAGGCCGCCTGCACGATGTCGGCCTCGACCTTCAGGATGTGCTGCAGCGCGCGGTTGCGCGCGTTGCCTTCGGGAATCGCGAGGCGAGCCTGGCGCAGGAACTGCTCGGTGTTGGCGAGGGCAATCGCACGAGTGCCTGCGCCCACCAGCGGCCCCAGCTCGGGCGAGCCGACGATGACGCCATCGGCGGCGAAATACGCGGGCGTGGGCGCCGCAGCGAACGTGCGTGTGAGCCAACCGTCCTGCAGGTACTCGGCGCTCTTCGATGCCGTGTCCCAGATCTCGATCGAACGGAAATGCGACAGATTCGGCTCGGGATAACCCACACCCTGCAGCACGGCGAGCTCGCGGTTCTTCCAGAGCGGAAGCAGCGGCTCGAGCGCGGGATGCAATCCGGCAGCATCGGAAAGCTGGACGACCTGATCGCGCGCAATCGCGAGCTTCGGACGCAACGCGTAATACGCCGGGTTCGCATACGGCACGAGGGTGTTGAGCCCGTCGTTACCACCCTTGAGCTCGATCAGCACCAGCAGATTGCCGTAGCGTGCGACCGTCGGGGCGGCGGCCCAGGCGACTGGCGATGTCGGCAGCATCGAGCCCGGCAGGACAGACGCGCCTGCGGCGAAGCGGAGAAAGGCGCGGCGATTCATTTCGTGATCAATATGATCCGGGTTTTTCGTAGGCCGAATTCATTCGGCCACGGCGGCGAGGCGAGGATTGCGTGCGAATAAATTCCCACCTACAACTGCTACGCGATACACCCGATACCGGCAAGGTTCCGCCCGCGATCATTTGAGCTGGTAGGCGGCGTCGAGCACCATCTGCCGCACCATCGCCAACGGCGCGCTTGCCGGATCGGCGGCCGCCTGCGGCGCGTACGCCAGCAGCAGCCGAGTCGCGGCATCGGTACGCGCGCGCTCGGTCGTATCGAGCTGCGCGAGCCACGCATCGCTGTCGAATTGCACGCTTTTGAGCCCGCGTTCCATCGCCCGCAGGAAGCGAATGCGGCGCGCGACTTCGGACTCCTGCACGCCGCCGGCCGCGACGGCCTGTTTGGGCACGGGCGTCATCGCCCGCGCCGGCGCATCCGCTACGTTCCCGCCCGCGTCGTCGGCGCGGAAAAGGCGGTCGAGAAACGCTTTGCGCGCGAGCAGCGTGCTGGCGTTGATCCAGGCGTCGCCGCCGGGCCAGCCTTTCACGTTGGGCGGAGAGAACAGGTTCTGTCCCATCGCCGCGGCGGCGACGGCGAATGGCACGGGCTCGCCGGGCTTCAGGTCGAACTGCTTGAGCGTGCCGACGACCAGATCGACGGGAGATTTGACGAGCGCGCCGCGATTTTCTTTGGCATAGAACGCATCCGAGGTGAGCAGAGCGTAGAGCGCAACCTTGACGTCGTAGCGCGAATCGCGAAAACGTGACGCGATCTTCTTCACCTCGGCATCGTCGGGATCGGGTGAAACGAATTCGCGCCAGAGCTTGTGCGCGATGAACTGCGCGGTCTGTGGCTTCGCGAGCAGGATGTCGAGCACGTCGTCGCCGTCGAAGTAGCCGCTGCGACCGAGCACAGTCTTGCTGCCGTAGTCGTGAACGAATCGGCGGAACACGAAGCGGCCGCTGTCGCGATCGAGGCTCCAGCCGGTAAATGCGCGCGCCGCATCCTTGATGTCCTGCTCGCCGTAGTTGCCTTCGCCGAGCGTGAACAGCTCCATCAATTCGCGCGCGAAGTTCTCGTTCGGTGCGCCCGTGCGGTTCTGCGCGCTGTCGAGGTAGATCACCATCGCCGGGTCGCGGGCAATGGCATGCAGAAGATCGCCGAAATGGCCGAGCGCGTGCGCGCGCAGCGTCACATTCTGGCGGTACATGAGCTGCGTGAGCTTGACCTTCTGCTGGCTCGACACGAAGTGGTTATGCCAGAACAGCGTCATGCGCTCGGTCAGCGGGGAAGGGGTGAGGAGCATCTCCTGGAGCCACCAGCCGCGCAGCTCCAGCCCGTCACGGATCTGCTCCTGCTGGAACTGCTTCTTCTCCATGTCCGAGGCGTTCTCGCCGCGGCGCGGATAGCGCAACGGCCCGGCGTCGTTCGTCCATGCCGGCGGTGCGGTGACGGCGGTCGTGCGCGTCGCGGCCAGAAGCATCCGCGCAGCTTCTTCACGCGTCATGCCGACCATGCGCCGGATCTCCCCGTCAGTTGCGCCGAAGCCCGTGCGATTGAGCAGATGGCGGGCGTCGTCGTAATTGAGCGGCGCGGACGCGACTGTCGGAAACGCGATGAACGCGGCGGTTGACAGTGCAATGACGGAGAGGCTTTTCATCGGGTTCGAGCGATCACGATTTCGTCGTCCCTGGGCGCCACAACGTCCCAGTCTAACCGGCTGTTGACCGGCGAGCGGTATCGAGTTGTTACGAGCCGTTACCGCTTGCGGCCTTCGCCCACTGCGGTCGTAGGTGCGAATTTATTCGCACGATATTCGCACGCGCCGCGGCCGGATGAATCCGGCCCTACAGCATGATCGTGCCGCGACCGAGCTCGATGACGCGCCCGGAGACGAAAATGCTTCCTTCGGCATCGACGGTGAGCCTGAGCCGGCAGCGGCGCCCGATGGCGTCGCCCTGGGCGATGGTGAGCGTCCGCGGACGCGATGCGCCGGTGGCGACCAGCCAGCCGCCCAAGTTGGCGCAGGCCGAGCCGGTTCCGGGATCCTCGACGATCGCGCCATGCTTGGGAAAGAAAAATCGCGCCAGCGCGCCGTCGGGCGCGACTTCTGCCCATACGTAGGCCATCGCCCGCGAGCCGCCGTCGGACAGGGCGACGCTGCCGTGTTTGACGAGGAGATCCGC
>WNFV01007733.1_pt1 | contig 16523 bp, 15 predicted proteins | sample 5400101 | NCBI WGS metagenome assembly WNFV01 (sample SAMN13153361, study PRJNA577476) | soil metagenome | isolation source: 115 cm soil or saprolite under grassland replicate 1 | place: USA:California | collected 2016-06-15
GCACCAACAAACAATGGCCGGGAAACAGTGGGCGATGATCCAGGAAGGCCAGAGAAATGTCGTCCTCAAAAACAATGTTGGCGGAGTTTTCAGCAGTCACGACACCACAGAAAATACAGTTGGCTTTATTGGCTTTATTGGCTTTATTAGAAGACATGGACAATCAAAATTGATTCTCTGTCAATATGTCATAGCTTAGAACGACTCTCGAAAGGCGGCCAAATAATTGTTGACTACCACTGGGAGCGGTGAATTTGTTTGTGGCGAGGCTCGCACACCATTCAACGCGACAGATATTCTTTTTGCTGCGGCGGGTGTTGAACATCGTTTCGAGAATTTCAGTGGTGACCTGGCCGTTTGGGTTCTCTTTTATGGACCCGAAGGTGGCGAAGTAGTTAGAGAGAAACATAAATGAGTGTCCCACGCTTTTCTTCTATAGCTTCGTGTTTTCCCGTAGCCGACGTGGGCGCCACAATGCGCTGGTATGAACAGCATTTGGGATTCACCGGCCACCCTTTTCCGAAGATCGAGCCTTATGCGTTCTGCATTATGGTCCGCGATCGAATTGAGATCATGCTGCAACGTATTGAAGACTACCGCAAGCTCAACCTTTATGAAATGCGCACTGGGGGGGACGCATATTTCCGCATGCACGGCGTAAAAGAATTCTACGAGTCAGTTCGACGGGACCTGGAGATTCTTAGGCCGCTGGAGAAACAGTTTTATGGCGATGGGAATTCGAAGTGAAAGATCCGAACGGATATGTTTTGGTCTTCAGTGAATTAACCGACTGATTTTACGTTGCAGTAGGCTTTACTGCTTTTGCGAAGCCTTTTGTCCCAAGGGTATTTAGCACCTCGCGTTTTGTCACCCATCCTCTTCGCGCAATGCCCACTCCGAATTTCAAGTTATAAAGTGCGCGTGCTTCGCGAATCCAGCGCGGTTCCATGTCGAGCCGATAAGGATCGCCGTTGACCTCAATCGCTGCGCGCGATTCTGCAATCACATCCAGGATCCGCTCGATGTCGCAGTCAAAGGGCGGCCGGCGCTGAATCAGGCGGCCCAACGCGTGTCCCCAGATCTTAAAAACCGGCTGGCGCATTGCCGTTTCGATTCTCCTCGTCATTTTTGCCGAATCCATTTTGTAACGCGAGTGGATGCTGGCAACGATCACGTCAAACTGTTCGAGGATGCGATCCGGATAATCGAGATGGCCATCGGCAATAATGTCGGATTCCGTCCCACGCAGAATTTTGATCTTGACCTTCTCCTGTACTTCATCAATCTCATCCCACTGCCGCTTGAGGCGATCTAGGGTAACTCCGCCGGCATAAAATGCTGTGGGCGAATGGTCCGTGATGGTCACGTACTTCACTCCCATTGCCTCCGCTGCCCGTACCATCTCCTCAATTGAGTGTTTGCCGTCTGAATACGTCGTGTGGCAGTGAACCATGCCGCGAATGTCTGTCAGCGTGACCAGATCTTCCGGCAGCTTTCCAGCCCTGGCCGCCTCAATTTCGCCTTCGTCCTCACGCAACTCCGGAGAGATATACTGCATTCCCAGCTGGTGATAGATATCTTCCTCGGTTGGTAGTTGCGTCGATCGCGCAGAGGAACGGGGAACAGTCTTGCTCCGTTTAGGCGCTCGAGTGTTGGCTCCAGCATTCGCAATCTGGTGCAACTTGTTCACATGTGCTTTCGATCCGGTTTCCGTTAACAGTGCCAGAGCAAACTTGGCGGGAAGCGCAGCGACCAGCGAAACGCGCGCACCCTCGGCAAGCCGTACCGTACAAGCCTCTTCCATCTGCTCTAAGACTTGCACGATGAGCGGGAAGCGAAGAAAGTGTTCGACCAGGTCCGACGGCCGCTTTGTATTGGCAACTATGCGAACCGTTCCGACAGTTTCTTTCCAACGGCGCAAGGAGCCGGCAAAGGTAAGGTCCACTGTATCGCGAGCCGTCCGCAGATAGTTGGCAACTTGTTCTGCAGTTCGCAATGCATGATGAAGATGCAATCGCTCCGCGGTCTTTCCGCGTTGGCGATGATTAGTGATTGTTTCGAGGAGTTTCTGTTCAGTCTTCGCGCCAAAGCCTGGGATGTTTTTTATCTTGCCGGCCTCCGCCGCAGCTTTCAATTCCGCGATCGAAGTGACCCCCAGAGCCTCGTAAAGTGTTTTGATCTTGCTAGTGGAAAGTCCGGGAACTCCCGAAAGCTCGATGATGCCTGGCGGGAACTCCCGCTTCAGTCCGCGCAAGACGGACGACTCACCGGTGAGGTAAAGCTGTTCGATTTGCGAAGCAAGCGCCGCTCCAATTCCCCGCATGGAAGTCAATCGGTTCTGCAGGACTATTTCGCCAAGGTCTTCGGAAATGCCGGCAACGACACGCGCACCCGTCTGATAGGCGCGTGCCTTGAAGCGATCCTTGCCGCCTTTCAACTCCATCAGCGCGGCGATCTCCTGAAGAGCCGCCGCGATCTCGAATTTGTCCAGACGATCTTTTCGGGTCATGACTGAGCCAGAATACAAGAATTCGCTCTTAATTCAATTGCAGAATGCTCTATGACATCTGTAGTCGTTCCAGAAAACGCTCGGGCGGGACAAAGAGAACACAAAGATTGCACAAAGACGAATTGAACCTGGTCCTATAATATTTTCATCAAACAGCCAATCCGAGGAGCAGGCAATGCCTATCGCATCCATTAATCCGGCTACCGGGGAAACTATCAAAAAGTTCGAGTCGCTCAGCGAGTCACAGATTGACGAGAAGCTGCAACGGGCCGCGGACATTTTTCACATTTATCGCCGCACGTCTTTTGCAGAACGCGAACAATGGATGACGCGCGCTGCGGAGATCCTCGAGACAGAGAAGAACGATTTCGCGCGACTGATGACTACGGAAATGGGCAAACCAATCAAGGGCGCCGTCGGTGAAGCGGAAAAGTGCGTCTGGGTTTGTCGTTACTATGCGGAGCACGCCAGACAGCATTTGTCAGACAAACTTGTTGAGACAAATGCGAGAAAAAGTTACGTGCGCTTTCAGCCCCTCGGGCCGGTGCTCGCCGTAATGCCCTGGAATTTTCCGTTCTGGCAAGTCTTTCGCTTTGCGGCGCCTGCGCTAATGGCCGGCAACGTCGGGCTGCTCAAGCATGCTTCAAACGTGCCGCAATGTGCGCTGGCTATTGAAGACATCTTTCGTCGTGCTGGATTTCCTGAAGGGGCGTTTCAAACCTTGCTCATCGGTAGCGATGCGGTTCCCCGCATTCTTGAAGACCACCGCGTCGTTGCGGCCACGCTAACAGGAAGCGAACCGGCCGGCCGAAGCGTTGCCGGCATCGCGGGGAAACAGATTAAGAAGACTGTCCTCGAACTCGGCGGCAGCGACGCCTTTATTGTAATGCCGTCAGCCGAACTGGAGGAGGCGGTGACGACCGCCGTGAAAGCGCGAACAATTAACAATGGCCAGTCGTGCATTGCCGCGAAACGTTTCATTGTTGCCGCAGAAATCTACGATGAGTTTGAACGAAGGTTTGTCAAAGGGATGGAGACGTTGCGCGTCGGAGATCCGCATGACGATGCCGCCGACATAGGCCCACTGGCAACTGAGCAAATTTTGAAGGACGTAGACGAACAGGTCAAAACTTCGGTTGCCGGCGGGGCGCTGGTTTTGACGGGCGGCAAAAGGTTGGACCAGGCGGGAAACTTCTACCAGCCGACAGTTCTTGCCGGCATTCCTCACGATTCTCCGGCTTACTGCGAAGAGGTTTTTGGACCCGTCGCGCTACTATTCCGAGTTAATGATATTGATGAAGCGATTGACCTGGCGAACGCAACAACTTTTGGCCTTGGCTCAGCCGCCTGGACTAACGACGAGCGCGAACAAGAGCGCTTCATCGATGAGCTTGAGGCGGGCTGCGTCTTCATCAACGGTATGGTTGCTTCAGATCCACGTTTGCCTTTTGGCGGAATCAAGCATTCCGGCTACGGACGCGAATTAAGTGAATTCGGCATACGCGAATTCGTCAACGTGAAGACGGTCTGGATCAAATAGTTGTTCGCTCGATGCGGCTATGCCGTCTGATGTGCAGAAAGTCTGTGACCGTCTGTGACCTTCCGGAACAAGTTTCCACATTTTTGGGCTTTGCCGTGATGTTGGGGCGCAGCCCCAGCGTTTTGGGAGAGGCTTGAACGGTGGGGCACAACCACCACCGCACATCAAGCGGCGGAGCCGGCGTAAAATCGCCAACTCGAAGCCGTATTAGGCCAAACAGTTTCTAAGATCGATTAATTGCACACAGCAGTTTTTAGGAGGGTCAGAAAAATGCAAAACGAAGGTCAGAAACCTATGCAGGACGATGAACAGGCGATTAGGGATCTGGTGAACACCTGGCTAACCGGTCAAACACCAATGCGCGGCAAGGCCGCCTTCGCCGCCACCCAATCGAGCCTGGCAGATATCGATATGGACGCATCGAGCGAGATCCAGGAGATCAAGGTGCTCGGAGAGTGGGCTTACCTCTGGAACAAACTCAGCGTTGTTATGACACCTAAGCAAGGCGGTTCGCCGGTTAAGCGCGCCGGCGACATACTATCCATTCTCCAAAAACAGAACGGCAAGTGGGTGTTGTTCCGTGACGCGAACATGCTGGTGCCGGTTGCGCAGTAACGGCTTCCAATATGAACGTCGCTGAAGCCATCTCCTTCATTGAGGAGCACGGCGTAGTTCTCGCGTCGGCTAAGGGACCGGTGCCACGACTAACAGAGGCGATCGTTAACGAGCCGATCAAGGGAAGTTGGTGGGCACATCCAAAGAGCCATCAAATTTTCGCCATCCTGCAAGCAGTAGCTGATTCCGAAGATGTGCTTGTTTGCCGCCTTGTAAATGGAAAGGTCACTTTCATCCATCGCCGGCTCTGGCCTGCGTTGGTGCGAGCAGCGAAGCGATTTCCTTCCGCTCAGATTGCGCAGGTACATGAAGAGCACACGGCCTCCGGTCGACACGTTACGCGCGAGGTTGCCTTCCCGCAGTGGGTTCCGCCGGAAATCACGGAGCAAGCCAAGAGGATGAGCGAACAAGAAGCCCTTACCGCCTTGGGAGCCTGGGCGCTGACGCCCCAGCCAGGTTCTAAAAATGAGTTTACATAACCCCGCACGCTCGGTATAGAATACCCAACAGCAGCGATAATATTTGTTTCTGCATCCCCCAGTTAGTTCAAAATTCCCCCGAATATAACCCGGCACAGGCTTGGACTGTGCCCAGCATTTGTCCCTATGTGTCTAGCCAGGCCTTCTGGTGAGCTTTTTCGGCCAACTTCAAGCATGAAGCCTACTTGTTAGCAACGGCTTTGGTTGCGTCTCCCGGAGAGAACTCTCCGTGACGGTCAGGCTTCTGCTTGATTATCGACGTTACTGCTCCAGGTCGAGCGTCGCCTCTCTCCAGATTTCTTAAAAACAAACTCGGGAAGGAAACAATGCAAACCCAAACCCTGACGAAAGACTCACTGAATACAAAATTACTACTCAAAGCGCTCGTAGCTTTTAAAAAGGGCGACTTTTCTGTCCGCCTGCCCGGCGAATGGACTGGTGAAGCCGGCAAGATTGCGGACACTCTCAACGATATTATCGAGTTGAGCGATAAGACTACGAAAGAAGTGGAGCGCGTCAGCCGTGTGGTCGGTAAGGAGGGAAAGATAAACCATCGCGCCGCGGTGCCCGCAGCCTCGGGTTCATGGCTCCGGCTGGTTGATTCGACCAACCTGCTAATCGACGACATGGCTCGGCCGACGAGCGAGATGGCCCGCGTGATCGGAGCCGTGGCCAACGGCGACCTTTCAGAGCGGATGGCACTGGAGGTTGACGAACGCCCCTTGAAGGGCGAGTTCCTGCGTACCGTGAAGATCGTCAACTCGATGGTCGATCAGCTCAGTTCATTCGCTTCGGAAGTTACGCGCGTGGCGCGTGAGGTAGGCACGGAAGGAAAACTCGGCGGCGAAGCGAAGGTCAAAGGGGTGGCGGGGACATGGAAGGATCTGACGGATAGCGTCAATTCGATGGCCAGTAACCTGACGAGCCAGGTGCGCAACATCGCGGAAGTAACCACCGCAGTAGCCAACGGCGACCTTTCAAAGAAGATCACCGTCGATGTCAAAGGCGAGATTCTCGAACTGAAGAACACCATCAACACCATGGTGGATCAGTTGAATTCGTTTGCGTCGGAAGTGACGCGTGTAGCGCGTGAGGTAGGCACGGAAGGAAAACTCGGTGGCCAGGCAGATGTTCGCGGAGTGGCCGGTACCTGGAAAGACCTGACTGACAATGTGAATTCCATGGCCAGCAACCTCACTGGCCAGGTGCGCAACATCGCCGATGTAACCACCGCAGTCGCCAATGGCGATCTGTCAAAGAAGATCACCGTCGATGTGAAAGGCGAGATCCTCGAACTGAAGAACACCATCAACACCATGGTCGATCAGTTGAACTCCTTTGCTTCAGAAGTTACGCGTGTGGCGCGTGAAGTAGGAACGGAAGGAAAACTTGGCGGCCAGGCAGATGTTCGTGGAGTAGCCGGCACCTGGAAAGACCTCACCGACAATGTGAATTCCATGGCCAGCAACCTCACCGATCAAGTGCGCGGAATTGCTCGCGTCGTTACTGCGGTCGCCAATGGTGACCTCGAACGAAAGTTGACGGTGGAGGCAAAAGGCGAAATCGCTGAACTCGCCGATACCATCAACAATATGACCGACACTCTCGCCACTTTCGCCGATCAGGTTACTTCAGTCGCCCGCGAGGTAGGCGTCGAAGGCAAACTGGGAGGACAGGCAAACGTGCCCGGCGCCGCCGGCACCTGGCGCGATCTAACCGACAACGTGAATGGCCTGGCGGCAAACCTGACGACGCAGGTACGCGCCATCGCCGAAGTTTCCACGGCAGTGACCAAGGGCGATCTGACGCGGTCAATCACAGTCGAAGCACAGGGCGAGGTCGCGGCGTTGAAAGACAACATTAATGAGATGATCCTCAATCTCAAAGACACCACGCAGAAAAACATGGAGCAGGACTGGCTGAAAACCAACCTCGCGCGTTTCACCCGCATGCTTCAGGGTCAACGCGACATGACGACAGTCGCGCAGATGGTGCTCTCCGAACTGGCGCCGCTCGTCAATGCTCAGCAGGGTGTGTTCTATGTAAACACCAGCTCCAACGGGCAACCCCTAATGAAGTTGCTCGGTGGTTACGCCTACAAGAAGCGCAAGAATCTCGCCAACGAGTTTCACGCGGGCGAAGGACTGGTGGGCCAGTGCACTCTGGAGCGCGAGCGGATTCTGGTAACCAATGTTCCCAACAACTACGTATACGTCTCCTCAGGTCTCGGCGAGGCGCCACCCAATAACATCGTCGTGCTTCCGGTTTTGTTTGAAGGCGACGTCAAGGCGGTAATCGAGCTTTCCACTTTCGAAACTTTCAGCGACACCCATCTTACCTTCCTTGATCAGTTGACCGAGAGTATCGGTATCGTGCTCAACAACATCGCTGCGAATACTCGCACGGAAGATTTGCTGCAACAATCGCAGTCGCTCGCGGGGGAGCTACAAAGCCAGCAGGATGAACTTAAGAAAACCAACGAACAACTCGAACAGCAGGCCGAGTCGTTGCGTGAGTCTGAAGAGTTGTTGAAGAGTCAACAGGAAGAATTACAGCAAACGAACGAAGAGCTGCAGGAGAAGGCGGCGCTGCTGGCGCGGCAGAAGGCGGAAGTGGAAGCCAAGAACCGCGAGGTGGAAGAAGCTCGCTGGGAGATGGAAGAAAAGGCCGAGCAACTTGCACTTACTTCGAAATATAAGTCGGAGTTTCTGGCCAACATGTCCCATGAGCTGCGCACGCCGCTCAACAGCATGCTGATACTTTCGCGGCAGCTTGCTGAAAACAATGATGAGAACCTCACCGAGAAACAGGTACAGTTTGCGGAAACGATTCACTCTTCCGGATCAGACCTACTTTCATTGATCAACGACATCCTCGACTTGTCGAAGATCGAATCCGGAATGATGGGCATCGAGGTTTCGGAAGTTTCAATGGCCCAAATGGCTGAGCAACTGGAACGAAGCTTCCATCAACTTGCTCAGGATAAGAACCTGGAGTTTTTGATTGAACGCACGGACAATCTGGCTCCGACTGTTAACACTGACGATAAGCGTTTGCAGCAGATCCTCATGAATCTGCTCTCGAATGCGTTTAAGTTTACTGAAGAAGGCAAAGTCGTTCTCAGGATCGCGCCGGCCCCTGTGGACGAAACCTATTATCTCGACTCGCTAAACCGCGCCAGCGACGTGGTGGCCTTCTCGGTAATAGATACAGGCATCGGAATTCCCACTGAGAAACAGCGAATTATTTTCGAAGCTTTCCAGCAATCCGACGGAACCACCAGCCGCAAATACGGCGGCACCGGCCTGGGACTATCTATCAGCCGGGAGATCGCCCGGCTGCTTGGCGGTGAGATTCGCGTAATCTCGACACCCGGCGAGGGCAGCACGTTCACGCTCTTCCTGCCACGCAACTATGTGCCGGCAGGCGCCACTTCCACTTCCGCAAGCCAATCCAGATCGAAAGTTGGCATCAAGGAGATAGAGGCGGCCTGGACGCCGGTTGAGTCGTTTGATAGTGAGGCTATGGCGTTGCTTTCCAGTGAGTCGGCCGCGATTCTCGACGATCGCAACGAAATCCAGGACGGTGATCGGGTGGTATTAATCGTTGAAGATGACATCAGTTTTGCCGGCATCCTGCTGGATCTCGCGCGTGAGAAGGGTTTCAAAGGTTTAGTTGCGACTAGTGGCACAATGGCGCTGGCGCTCGCGCAGAAATACAAACCCGCGGCGATCACGCTGGATATCCACTTACCAGACCGAGACGGTTGGACGGTGTTGGATCGCCTGAAGCACGATCCAGAGACGAGCCACATTCCCGTACACATTATTACTGTCGAGGAGGAACGCCAGCGGGCACTGAAACAGGGCGCCTTCAATCACGTGCAGAAGCCAGTCAGCCATGAAGACCTCGGCAAGGCCTTCGACGACATTCGGGACTTTACCGAGCGGCGGATTCGAAAACTATTGGTCGTCGAGGACGACGACGTTCAGCGCATGAGTGTGGTGGAGCTTATCGGAAACGGCGATGTGAAAACCACAGCCGTGGCCACCGGTGAGGAGGCACTGAACATTCTGAAGGACGAGCGATTTGATTGCATGGTGCTGGATCTGCGGCTGCCTGACATGAGTGGCTTCGAACTGATCGAGAAGTTGCAGACTGATCTAGGCCGTTACGATCTTCCTATCATTGTCTATACCGGAAAGGAATTGACGCGAAAAGAAGAGCTGCACCTCAAGAAGGTGGCCGATGCGATCATCGTTAAGGAGGCAAGTTCCCCGGAACGCTTGCTGGCCGAGACAGCGCTCTTTCTCCATCGCGTTGAAGCGGATCTGCCTGAGCCCAAGCGACGAATGCTGGAGAAGTTTCATCGCACCGATCCGGTGCTGGCCGGCCGCAAGGTATTGGTAGTTGACGACGATGTGCGAAATATTTTTGCTTTGACCAGCGCGCTGGAGGCCCACAGCATGGAAGTTGTTCACGCTGAGAATGGTCACGAGGGCATTGAACTCTTGAAAGCCACTCCGGGCATTGAAGCGGTGTTAATGGACATCATGATGCCGGAAATGGATGGCTATGAAGCGATCACTGCGATTCGCCAGATGGAGGAATTCAAAGACCTGCCAATCATCGCCTTGACTGCCAAGGCAATGAAGGCCGATCGCGATCACTGCCTTGAGGTCGGCGCCTCAGACTACATCTCCAAGCCTCTGGATATAGATCAACTGCTTTCACTATTGAGGGTCTGGCTGTATCGCCAGGATGAAACTACGTGAGCACTGTCCGCACAGCAGTGGATAGCCTGGAGGACATCGAGATCGGCCTGTTGCTGGAAGGCCTCTATCGAGTCCACGGCTTTGATTTCAGAGAATACTCGCGCGCTTCCATCAAGCGGCGAATACTCGAGCTAATGCGCTCCGAAAAGCTTGAGACGATTTCGGCATTTCAGGATAAGATCTTGCACGATTCCGTTTGCCTCGATCGGTTCCTACTGGGTCTCTCGGTGCATGCCACGGCGATGTTTCGTGACCCCAGCTTTTACCTCACGTTTCGAAAAAGAGTTGTGCCGCTGCTAAGAACTTATCCAACGGTGCAGATCTGGGTGGCGGGTTGTTCCACCGGCGAAGAAGTTTATTCCCTGGCGATCCTGCTCGAAGAAGAACGTCTCTACCCAAGGTGCAGAATCTACGCCACAGACATTAGCCAGGCGGTCTTGCGCAAAGCTCGAGCTGGAATCTTCCCGCTCGCCGCAATGCGAGACTACACCACTAACTACCACCAGGCCGGCGGTACCCATGAGTTTTCTGATTATTACACCGCGCAGTATGACAGTGTGATTTTCAGTGAGGCCCTCAAGAACAACGTAGTCTTTTCTGAGCATAACCTCGCTACCGATGGCTCGTTCAATGAGTTTCAAGTGATCCTTTGCCGTAACGTAATGATCTATTTCAACAAGGATCTGCAGGCGCGCGTTCACAATTTGTTGTACGACAGTCTGAGTATGTTTGGAGTCTTTGGACTTGGTAACAAGGAGTCGTTGAAGTTTACGCCGCGGGCGGGGTTCTATGAACATCTGAACGAGACTGACAAACTTTATCGAAAGGTAATGTAGCGTTCCAAAACCAGCGGGGGAAAGCCCGCCTTCCCAACCATGAGCTTATCGGAGTTGAGTTTTTGATTTTTCATTGAAGGGCATTCAAGGTGGTGTTAACCGAAGTAACCAAGTTACCTCGCAGGTTGGGAAGGCGGGCTTGCCCCCGCTGCTTCGTTTAATCAGTAACGTACAGGAGTAACATTTGGGATCGGAGTTTGAGATTGTTGTTGTTGGCACTTCCACCGGCGGCCTAAAGGCATTGCAGGTATTGCTCTCCAGTCTGCCTGTCGGATTTCCCTTGCCAATTGTCATTGTGCAACATCGCGGGAAAGACTCCGGTAGCGGCTTGTGCGAATTCCTGAGTCAGTCGAGCAACATGGCTGTCACGGAACCCGAAGACAAAGAGCCCGTGCGGCGCGGTCACGCCTATCTCGCGCCGCGCGACTATCACTTGCTGATTGAGAACGGAAGCTTTGCTTTGTCAACGGATCCCGCCGTGGGCTTTGCGCGGCCGTCAATCGACGTGCTCTTCGAATCCGCAGGGGACGAATATCAAGCGCGCGTTATCGGCGTGATTCTTACGGGCGCTAACCGCGACGGCGCACGCGGTCTGGCGGCGATAAAGTCGCGTGGTGGATTAACGCTGGTCGAAGATCCTGACTCGGCTGCGTGTCGCGAGCTGCCGCAAATCACCATTGCCGTGACAAAACCGGATTGGGTTCTGCCGTTGGCAGAGATTGGCCCGCTTCTGAACGAACTTAGTGAAGTAACATCATGCCGAGTTGCCGGGCGGGAACTTCTTCAAGTGGGCATGGAACATGGGAACTGAAGAACCGATCAACATTCTGATGGTAGACGACAGCCCGACAAACCTGTTGGCGCTGGAATCGATCCTGCATACTCCGGATAGAAATCTTGTGAGTGCGCCTTCTGGCGATGATGCATTGCGTTATCTTTTGAACAACGAGGTTGCCGTGATCCTCATGGACGTTTACATGCCGGGACTGGATGGCCTGGAAACCGCCGAGTTGATCAGACGCCGCGACCGATCACGCAACATCCCGATCATCTTTTTAACGGCGGACAGCACTGGCGGCCGGCATTTGAGCCGCGGTTATTCGCTCGGCGCTGTTGATTACATTGTGAAACCAATCGAGCCGGACATCCTTCGATCCAAGGTGGCGGTCTTTGTTGAGTTGTTTAAGAAAACTCGGGAAGTGAAACGTCAGGCAGATTTGCTTGAAGAAAAAAATCAACAACTGGAGAATGCAAATCTCGCCCGGCTCAATATGCTGATAAATCTTGGACAGGAATTGGCCGCCGAACACCACCCGGCACGAGTGTTGGAAAAGTTTTGCCACTCCGCCAGACAAATTGTCGAGGCTCAGGAATCAGGGGTCGCGGTTATTAACCAGGATTGCGAGACATTGCGTTATTTCTTTCGCAGCACCGCGACTGAAGAAACGATTTCCGATAACGGAGTACCGCCAGTCGCCGAACAGGCGTTGAAGTATCTAGTCACCCACCGGCGTCCGCTACGGCTGACGGATACCGACGAGTTGTTGCGGACTAATGGAAAGACGTCGGATTTGGTGCACTCCTTCCTGGGAGCCCCAATATTATCACGTGCCGGAGTGTGCGGTTGGATTTATCTGCTGAACAAGCTTAATGCCGATGATTTCAGTGAGGCCGATGAGCGGTTGGCCGCCACGCTGGCCACGCAGGTGGCCAGTGCTTACGAAAACGCGATGCTCTACAGCGATGCGCAGCGACACGCCGTCGATTTGCAGTTAGAAATCGCTGAACGCAAACAGGCCGAAGAAGAACGTGCCAGACTATTAATCCGAGAGCGGGCCGCGCGCGCCGAAGCCGAACAAGCGAATCAGACGAAAGATGAATTCCTGGCAACACTTTCCCACGAACTGCGAACGCCCCTCTCGGCAATACTCGGCTGGAGCCATCTGATCAGATCGGGAAAGCTTGATGAAGGCCAGCTGATGCGCGCGTTTGAAACTATCGAACGCAACGCGCGCTCGCAATCGCAGTTAATTGACGATCTGCTCGACGTTTCACGCATCATCACCGGCAAGCTGGAAATAGAAGCTCGCCCGCTCGATCTTTGTGGGGTGATTGAAGCTGCCGGCGACGCCGTGCGCCCTTCAGTTGAAGCGAAAGGTATTCAGTTTGAAATGTTGCTTGATGCCGAGGCTTGCGTCGTACGTGGCGACGCAAACCGCTTGCAGCAGATCTTTTGGAATCTCCTTAGCAACGCTATCAAGTTTACTCCTGCGGGCGGAAGTGTCAGCGTTGCGGTCAGACCTGCCGGGCCGCGGGTTGAGGTTTCGGTGAGCGATTCCGGCATTGGCATCACTTCAGAATTTCTGCCGTACATCTTCGATCGGTTTCGCCAAGCTGACGGTTCCACGACCAGAGTCCACGGCGGACTGGGACTCGGACTTGCAATTGTCAGGCACCTGCTCGAACTGCACGACGGCGAGATCGAAGTTCAGAGCGAAGGAAAGGATAAGGGAGCCACTTTTATCGTCAGTTTACCACTGGCTCCCGCCGAGTTTGCCGCTGCCGTTGAAAGGTCAAAGCCTACTAAGCCTGAGAGTAATGGACTGCCTGCCGGTTTTTCCAAGTTACTCAAGGGCTTGCGGATTCTGGTGGTTGACGATGAAGTGGATTCGCGTGATTTGGTAAGTGCCATTCTGACGCGGTGCGGCGGCAAAGTAAGATGCTGTCAGTCGGCTGCGGAGGCCCTCAAAACTTTTCGGGAGTGGAAGCCAGACTTGTTGGTGAGTGATATCGGGATGCCGCAGGAAGACGGTTACGCTTTGATTAAGAAACTGAGAAAGCTGAGAATAAAGCTCGCAAAGCAGATTCCCGCCGTAGCACTCACCGCTTACGCCACCGAAGACGACCGCACTCTCACGCTCTCTGCGGGGTTCCAAACGCACGTTGCCAAACCAATCGAACCTGAAGCGCTGGTCAGGATCATCGCCGGCGCGGCAGGGCGGAAAATCTGATTTTCATTCGCTTGGTAATAAATCCTTCAATCGAGATAACAACCCGCCTTCATCGCGACGCGTGTTCGTGGTCCTCACAGTTCAGGCGTGCCTCTAGCGGCGTGCCAAACTCGGGCAATCTCGACGAGCTTTCGCTCGAGATCGACGCGGTAAACAATCCGGTAAGATCGGACAATGATTTCATGGATAGTTGGGACGCGATACTCAGGGACAACTCGACCAATCTCGGAAAGTTCTGCAGCTTGTCAGTCTCTGCGATGAGGCGATAGGCGAACGTTTCTGCGCGCTGACGGCTGTCGCGTGAAATGAAGGTTACAATGTCGCGGAGGTCATCGCGGGAGGCCGGAGACCAAATCAACTTGTAAGCCATGAGGCCAACTGTCTCTTGATCTCCTCGTGAGGAATGCCTTCACCGCGATCCAGCTGATCGAGACCCTTCTGTACTGCCGCCAGGAATTCAATGCGGTCAGCGATCTCGTCGATAGAGCAATCGTCCGGCAACTCGCGGACGGTTTTCAGCACCATTTCCTTCTCTGTCATGCGGAAAATTATGCTGCTATGGCCGCTTACAAAGCAAGCCCCTCCAGAGGGGCAGTGGCCCGCGCGTTTAGCAAGGGCGTGGTCCTTCGCCGGGAGAGCGACCAATCCACCTGGGCTACTGCCCCGTCCGTGAATCTTGATCACACGCTCGAAAGAAGTATCATGCGGACCAGGGTTGCATATTTATGCCGTATTACGAGATCGCTTCCACGGAGCCTCGCTACATCTCAACTTTTATCGTTGCCATTAGTGGGCGGTTCACGTCGAATGCAAAGGAAAAGATCGTGCACAAGATTCCCCGCGGTATTCACGGGTCCTTGCTATTCTAGGATCGTGAATCAATCTTCGAACTCGTCGATGGCTACTGGAAAGCCCAGTCGATTTAAGGCGTTGGTGTCTAATGTCGACTTAAGGCGGAAGTCAAATGAAAATTCCACTGAAGTATGGATTGCTGATTACGCTGGGGGCGATTGTCTGGGTGGTTGTCGCTCACCTGCTCGTACCTGATCCTCGTTCTCCGGTTCATAGTTTCGGGGGCGGGATTTTCTTTAACATTCTTCACATCGCAGGAATCTATCTTGCTATCAGGAGTTTGAAAAACGAGGCCGGCGGCGAATTGGTTTTTAAGGCAGGAATGAAAACAGGAATAGCAACCGCCTTCGTCTATGCGCTTTCTTTCTGCCTGTTTTTTGTGATCGCGCTCTTTGCGGTTGGCACAAAGTTAATGGCGAGCGAACCGGATGCAGAAAATCTGCCGCTCTGGAGAATGGCGCTTGGCGCCTTCGTCGGGTTGTTCCTGGGTTCCCTGCTCTTCGGCCTTATCTACTCGGCACTGATCTCTTTCTTCCTCGCAAAACGGAGAGGCGTTACTAACTAACCGCTGGGTTGTAAGTTTGAGTGTCAGACTGGATTGTTACAGCCGCAATTCCCACCAGATCGGAATGTTCATCACTTGTGAAACTAATATGCAATCAGCCGTTCCTTCAGACTACTGAACATTCTCTACCCGCTTGAGTTTATCCTCTTTGGCCCAATCCTTCGCGGAAACGAAAGACTCCTTATCATAGACCAGGACGATGGTTCCCACGGGTAGCATCTGGCTCACGTCACGAGAAGCGAACATTGGAATCCGAATACATCCGTGACTCCCTGGCTCGTTTGGGACGGCAGGATTGCCGTGAATCGCCACTCCGCCGCTGATGTAATTCGGGTAATAAAGTAATCCCAGGGGAGATCTTTTCCAGCCCGCGGCTTTGCCATAAACCCTGAACCTGCCTCTGGGTGTGTAAGCTGTGCCTTTCATACCCTTCTCGTTATAGTGTTTGCCGCTGCCTGTCGAGACCGGAAGAATTCTAACGTCTCCTTCATCGTTGACCAGCAGAAGCACTTGGCGATCCAGGTCCACTTCGACGTGCTTGTAACCGAGATCCCTCGTCCGCGGCGGAGCCGCGTTGCGGATTGCCTCGAGCTCGTCGTGCGTAAGCCGGCCGGTAATCTTGCGGCCTTCCATTTTCTGGAACGCGATCAACGCTGCCCGCGTGGCTCGGTCAATTTGTCCGTCAATCCGGCCTGTCCAGTACCCCATATCCGATAGTCGCCGTTCCGCCTCCCTCGTCTCTGTCCGGCTAGGGACAGGTTCGTGACGCTTTCTGCTCGCTGATGTGCTCGCAATTAAGGCGGTCGAAGTCACAACAAACAAGCAGAAGTTGACAATCAACCTTGGCATGAATTTTCTGATAACGTTCATGAGATTTCTTGCTAACCCCTTGAAATAACGACTTGAAAGATTATCTGTCATCGAAATGCGATCCTTCTCTGGTTGAAACGTGCCACGGCTAGGTGCAATACAGCCGTTAGGAACAAGATTCCCCAAGAGTGACAGACTGCCTATTTAACTCATTACAAGCGAGTCCTCGTTCTCGCAGCGCAACGCGTGATGGGGATGATCATCAGGCCGGTCGGGGGGCCGGAAGTCGGGAGATACCTTGGACGTGAAGGTTACCGGCGGCCAGTCCGTAGTTCAATCTCAAAAAAACTCTATTTGGAAAGCACCATACCGCGAGGACCACCGGCAGTCAATAGTGGAGCGTGGTTTCTAAACAATCGTCTGTTAGCTCGCGTTATGTAGTTCCTGCCGGGCAGTCATTCGGGATCGCGTGACTGACCCCATCGTTCTCGGTGACCTGGTGCAATACCGCGGCTACGGCGCTCACGGCAC
>WNFV01007091.1_pt1 | contig 16508 bp, 18 predicted proteins | sample 5400101 | NCBI WGS metagenome assembly WNFV01 (sample SAMN13153361, study PRJNA577476) | soil metagenome | isolation source: 115 cm soil or saprolite under grassland replicate 1 | place: USA:California | collected 2016-06-15
TATCGCACGAGAGCCTGCTCGACGAGGCCGAGACGGTCGCGCGCCAGATCCTGCGCAACTCGCAGCACGCCGTTCGCTCCGCGAAGCAGACGATCCTCGACGTGATCGGCCAGCCGCTCGACGCCCAGCTCCGCACCGAGGCCTGGAACGCGTACACCTGCGCCGATCCCGAGGAGACCAGGGCGCTGCTGGCTCGCTTCTACGACAAGTCCGACGCCGGGCGCGCCGGCAGCCACGAAACCACCCTGTGAGTCGCACCGCTCTCGTCACCGGCGCGGCGCGCGGCATCGGGGCGGCGATAGCCGCACGGCTGCTCGCGGACGGGCTCGAGGTCGTGACCGCCGACCGCGAGCAGGGCTGCGACCTGCGCTTCGACGTCGCGCGCGGGGAGCTTCCCGAGCTCGACGACATCGACGTCTGCGTGTCGAACGCCGGGATCACCGACACGATCGCCCCCGCCCACCACATGGGCGCCGAGCAGTGGGCGCGCGACATCGAGGTCAACCTGAGCGGCGCCTTCCGCGTCGTCCAGGCATGCCTGCCGGGAATGCGCGAGCGCCGCTGGGGCCGCGTCGTCGTGATCTCGAGCGGGGCGGCGCGCACCGGGCTCCCGGGGCAGGTCGCCTACGCGGCCTCCAAGGCCGGGCTGCTCGGGATGGTCAAGACGATCGCGGCCGAGAACGCGTCGCGCGGGATCACGGCGAACGCCGTCCTGCCGGGGATCGTCGCGACCGAGAAGGTGCGCGCGATGCCGGCGGACGTGCGCGAGCGAGTCGAGGCCGGCCTGCCAACCGGCCGGATGGGAGCGCCGCGAGAGGTCGCCGCGCTCATCGCCTTCCTCGCCTCCGAGGACGCCGGCTACATCACCGGCGAGGCGATCGGGATCGACGGCGGAGCGGCGCTCAACACCCTGTCGCTCGGCTCGGAGCGAGACGACCGCTAGCGCGCGGCGCGGGCCGGCGGGCCTATCGGTACCGGTACCGGCTGAAGTAGCCGACGCGCGGCCGGGCGATGAAGTAGACGATCACCGCCGCGCACAGCACCGCGAGAATGAACCCCACGAGCGGCTCCTTGGGGCTGACCAGGTACCACGAGATCAGTCCCGCGATGAACGACCCGGCGAGCCCCGCGAGCGCGGTCGCGACGATCCCCATCCCCGTCGTCCCGGGGACGAGCAGCCTCGCCAGCGCCCCGACGATCAGGCCGGCCACGAACAGCCAGAAGAGGTAGACGAGCAGTTCCATGCGGTGTGGGTTCTACCCGTGCCCGGGAGCCGAGAAACGGGCGCCCTGGCCGGACGTTCGAGCGAGGCTGGCCGCCCCCCGCTACGGCTCGGCGTAGCCAGGCCGGGCGATCTCGAGCTTGCGCTTCACGTGCTCGCGCAGGCGCCCGGCGACCTGCTCGATCTCGCCGTCGAGGTTTCCCTGCCTGATCTCCCAGGCGAGCTCCGCCGCTGCCTCGCGAGCCTCCGCCTCGGCCTGATCGATGGCCGGCTCCGGGCCCTCGGCGCCGAGCAGGGAGCGAAACAGCGCCACGTCGGCGAGCGAGGCGTCCTCCCCGGCGCGCAGCTCGCGCGCGACGACCGCGCAGACGTTCGCCGCGACCAGGACCTGGAAGCGGCGCTCGCGCGGAACCCACTCGCGCACGTCCGCGAACAACAGCTCGGCGAGAGCGTCGAGCAGCTCCGGTGCCGTCGGTCGATCCTGCATCGCGCGCCGCGGGCTAGTGGTGCTTCTTCTTCTTGCGCTTGGCCTTGAACTCGAAGCTCGCGGGCGTGGAGTCGTTGTTGCCCGCCGCATCGATGGCGCGCACCGCGAAGCTGTGATCCCGCGGCTTGCGCTTTGCCTTGACCGCCGTCGCGAACGGCGAGCTGCAGGGCTGGAACGCGCCGCCGTCGACCTGGCATTGGAAGCTGGAGTTCGGCTCCGAGGAGGTGAACGCAAAGCTCACCGTGACCTTCTTCTTCTTCGTCTTGACGACCTTCTTGGGACCGCTGGTGATCGTGGTGTCGGGGGGCGCGGTATCGGGGCTGCAGGGCGAGAGGTCGCCGTCCTGGGTCTCGTCGCCGAGCCCGTCGCCGTCGCAATCGGGCTCGACGACCGCCTGGACGAGCAGCTCCAGCGGCGCCACCGCGTCGCCGGACCCCGTCGCGCCGTCCGCGAGGCCCCCCGAAAAGCCGTTCAGCGTCCCCCATATCACCGTGCTTGCGCTGGGAGTCGTGGCCCACACCAGCCCCTGGTTCCCGACGTTCAGCCCCACGCTGTCGCCCGCCTTGATCGGGACCTGGCTGGCGAACTCGGCGGTTCCCGAGCTCGTGGCCCCCGCAGAGCTCGTCCCAGCTCCCGTGAACGTAGTTCCCGAGACCGGGCGCAGCACCCGCAGCGCCACCGGATTCCCCGCGCTGCCGGACTTGACGCGCCAGCGCACGACGACGCCGTCGATCGGCGAGGTGAGGCCGTTCGGGGCGAGGCTCCCGGCGGGAAGGTTGAGATTGGTTCCGGTGCAGGTGCCCATGCCAGGGCAATAGGACGCCTCGCCCGTCACCCCTGTGCCAGCGAGGTTGCTGCCGATCGTCACGGCCGCCGGGCTCGCGGACGCAGGGAGCAGGATCGCCGCCGCACACCCCGCGAGGCCAACCCAGAACCGCCTCCGCCCGCTCATCGCGCCAGCGTACTACGGAGCTGCGCGGGCGGCCTCAGACGGCCGCAGCCGAGCTACTTCCTCGTCTTTTTCCTGACCCTCCAGCCGTCGGCGGCGGGCGAGCCGTCGACGTTGCCGGCCGGATCTCTCGCCCGCACCTCGAATGTGTGCTTGCCCTTCTTGACCTTGACGGCATGGGGCGACGCGCAGGGCTGAAATGACCCGTCGTCGAGCTTGCACTCGAACGTCGAGCCCGGCTCGCTCGACGTGAACTCGAACGTCGAGGTCTTCTTGTAGGTCTTGTTCCTGGGTCGCTTGGTGATCGTGGTGTCTGGCGGCGCCGTATCGGGATTGCAGGGCGAGAGGTCGGGGTCCTGGGTCTCGTCGCCGAGCCCGTCGCCGTCGCAATCGGGCTCGACGACCGCCTGCACGAGCAGCTCCCGCGGCGTCACCGCGTCGCCACCGGCGGTCGCGCCATCAGAAAGCCCGGTGGGGAAGCCGTTGATGGCGCCCCACGCGACGACGGTCGAGCTCGCCGTGGTCGCGAAGGCGATTCCCTGGTTGGCGATGTCGAGCCCCACGCTGTCACCCGCCTTGATCGGAACCTGGGATGTGAACTCGGCGATCCCAAGCGCGGTGGTGCCCGGTGAGCTGGTCCCGGCACCTGTGTACGTCGTCCCGAAGGACAGGCGCAGCACCCGCAGCGCAACCGGGTTGCCCGGCAGGCTCGACTTGACGCGCCAGCGCACGGCTACGCCGTCGAACGGAGAGGTCGCACCGTTCGGGGCAGTGCTGCTTTGGGGCAGGTTGCCGTTCGTGGCCGTGCATGGACCGGCGCCGATGCAGTAGCCGTCGAGGCTGAGGTTCTCAGTGGGGATCGCGATCAGGCTGCTCCCGATCGTGACCGCGGCCGGGCTCGCGGCGGCCGGAAGCAGCAGCGCGGCGACGAAGGTACCGACCGCGATACCCCTGCGTCCTCCCATCACAGCCAGGCTACTAGGGGCAGGCGCGGCGAGCGTCAGGCGATCAGCTCGAGCAGATCCCACTCGGGCTCGCAGATCCGCCTGCACCTGACAAGCCGAGCGACCGTCGCGCTCGACGACTCGATCGATCCCGAGCTCGGTCCGCGCCGCGTCGTCGCCGAGGCGAGTGGCAGCGGATTCGCGGCGGACCGCGTGATCGGAAAGATCACGGTCCTGCGCCGCGGCTGACCCCCAGGCACGCGTTCGGGGCAGGCGTTACTTCTTCTTCTTTTTCTTGACCTTCCAGTCGTCGGAAGCGGGCGTGCCCTCGACGTTCCCTCCGACATCCGTGGCGCGGACGGAGAAGTTGTGGGCACCCTTCTTCACCTGGAAGGTGTCGGGTGAAGTGCAGTGGGCAAATGCGCCGCCGTCGAGCGAGCACTCGAACCCCGCGCCTGCCTCGTTGGCCGTGAAGGCGAACGTCACCGAGACCTTCTTCTTCTTGGTCTTGATCTTGTCCTTGGGCTGCTCGGTGATCGTGGTCTCAGGCGCGGGTGGGCACGAACGGATGTCGTTGTCCTGGGTCTCGTCGCCTAGGCCGTCGTCGTCGCAGTCGGGCTCGAGCGTCACCGAGACGTCGAGCTGGAAGGTGACCGGACCGGAGTAGGTCGAAGTCGTTCCGGGGGCGGGATCTCCCGCCAGGTACATGAAGCTGTATCCGGGTGGAGGCGTGGTCTCGAAGCAGTAACCGCCGCTCGCAACGAAGAGGCCGATCACGTCCCCCGCCTGGACGCGGATGCTCACGGGGTAGGTGTTGACGATGGTTTGGACCGGCGCCTCGAGCCCTCCGTCGCCCACGATCGTGAACTGGTTTCCGCCCACGGGACGGGCGACCTTGAGCTTCACCTGGGTGGGCGATGCGGGCGCTTGATAGCTCCATGATGTGATCACGCCCGCCGAGGGGGCTGCATATGACGAGCCCGGTGAATTCGCCTGGAGGTGCGTGACCCCGTTCGCACAGCCGGCGTCGGGGGCGAGCGTCTGGCCAACCTGCGTCGCAGCGCCGGCTGTAGGCGCAGCCGCGAGCGCTGCCGCCGCGACGGCGATCGTCAACGCCGTTGTCTTAGTCCTTCGCATGCGGGCGATCCGGCCCCTACTTCTTCTTCTTCTTGACCTTCCAGTCGTCGGAGGCCGGCGAGCCATCGAGGTTGCCGACCGGATCCTTCGCCCGGACCTCAAAGGAGTGCTTGCCCTTCTTGACCTTGAAGCTGTCGGGTGAGGTGCACGGCGCGAACGGCTTGCCGTCCAGCGAGCACTCGAACGTCGAGCCGGGCTCGCTCGAGGTGAACTCGAAGGTCGCGGTCTTCTTCTTCGTCTTGTCCTTCGGCTTCTTGGTGATGGTGGTATCTGGCGGCTGTGCGTCTGGAACCGCCGAATCGACAAAGGTGGCGAATGGCATGTCCGGGTCGCTCGGGCCCCCTGCGGTGGACCACGGGCTCGACTCCGAAGCGTTTCTTCTCCACAGGAAGCCGGGGCATGGATTCGCCGCGATGGTCGAAACACCCACCGTGCTTGATCCAGGTCTCGTCACAGCCAGCGCGTAAGGCTGGCCCGCGGTCACGTCGGGTGGGGGAGAGAACTCCGCCGTAAGCGTGGCCGCGCCGGCCGGTACCACGGAGTCGGGAATCGTGACGGAAGCGAGCACGACATTGGACGGGCCAGCGTTGAGGCCTTGGGCCTCGTTGATCTGAACGATCCAATCACCCGGCGTGCCGGTCTTGTAGACGGTGGGCTGCGCCGTCGTCAATCTGCCGCTGGCTTGCGCCGTGAACGTCTGAGCGAAGAACGAATTGCCGAGACTGGTGGTGTTTCCAAACGGCGGATTCCTCACACAGCTCGCATCCAAGGCTGGTTCCGCAGATGCCGGCGAAGCGACCGCGAGGGCCACGAGGCCGACGCATGCCACAACTATTACCTGCCTCCAATCCCCCCAGTGCCGCATGACGTCTCCTCGTCGTATTTCCAGTGAGTCTCAGTATTGCGCGATCCGGCGCCGGGAGGTCCAGGAAGATCGCACGGCTATGCCGGGCGAGGCCCCCGGCTGGCGGCAACCAGCTCCAGCAGGTCCCACTCCGGCTCGCAGATGCGGCGGCCCAGCGAGGCGAGCTCCGCGCTGCGGCGCCGGCCGGTGAGGTGGTCTTGTGCCTGGCGGGCGCAGATGACGGCCCACTTCAGGTTGCCCATTGCCTCCCACCAGCGCAGCCGGTTCGGATCCGGCGGGGTGCCGCCGGCCGCCTCGTAGGCGGCGAGGAGCTCGTCCAGGTCACCCAGGCCCCCGACCTGCTTGTCGTCGTTTCCGAAGCGCCACGACCGGATGCAGATCCAGCCGATGTCCTCGGCCGGGTCGCCAAGGTGACAGAGCTCCCAGTCGATGACCGCCGCGAGCCCCTGCTCGGAGACGATGAAATTGCCCAGCCGGAAGTCGCCGTGGACGAGCGTCACGCGAGCCGGCGGCGGCGGAGCGTTCAGCCGCAGCCAGCGCAGCCCCGCCTCGGTCGCCGGGAGCGCCTCACCTATGGCGTCGAGCTCGGCCTCCCATAGGTCGCACGCCGCAAGGGCCGGATCGGCTTGCGGCCGTGCGATGCCTTCGAGATCTCCGACTTCAATCGCATGAATGCGGGCAAGCGCGTCGCCGAGCTGGCCGACGAGCTTGTGCCGAGCTTCGGCGTATTGGTTGCGTCGAAGCACCCTCGGCGCCACCGATTCGCCTTCGACGTGTTCCATCAGGAACCCCGCCGTCTCGAACCGGCCGCCGGTCGAGTCGAAGAGCAGGGGCCGTGCGACCGGAACGCCGGAGCGCGCAGCCGCCTCGACCACCCCGTACTCGACCTCCAGCGGCGTGAACGACTGTCCTCCGGGTGGATCCCGCCGGAGCACCCAGCGGCCGGCGTCCCCCTCGACGAGCCACGTCTCGCGCGAGGCGCCCCCGGGAATCGGCGTCATGCTGACCTCCCCAGGATCCTGGCCCGTGGCCTCGGCGACCGCGGCGCGAACCCCGTCGGCCGCGGGGGCCTCAGCCGCCATCCGGTGGCGTCATGCCGTAGCGCTCATAGTGGCGGGCGGGGATGTCCGCGGGGTCCTTGTACCAGTACCACGTGCACGGATCGTGGTCGAAATCCTCCGGCGGGTCCGAGGGATAGACCGGGAACCCGATCCAGCGGATCGGCAGCAGCTCGTTCATGAACGCGCAGTGGGTGCAGTAGAGCGGGAAGCCGTCGCGGCCGTAGCTCCACTGGTGGGCCTGGTCGGTGAGGCCCCAGCCGTCCTCGCCGTAGCGGCCGAGTCGCCAGAGTCGCTGGCCGGACCCGCACGGGTTCATCGTGAACGTGAGCTTCTCGTCGTCCTCGTCGATCTCGAACACGCCGGGCTTTGGCCCGACTCCGCTGGTCGAGTGGGCGCGCCACGTCGCCGCGAGCGCCTTCGCGATCTCGCGGCGGTCCGCCGACGCGATCGTCTCCACCGGCCGGCGCCAGCTGCGCTCGAGGCTCCACTGCCACGCCTCCTCGACCCCGCCATCCCCCAGCCGCTCGTGCACAAACGAGATCAGCCCCGCGATCCCGTCGACCAGCAGGTCGTGCATGAACTGCGACTCGTGCTTCATCTCCTCGCAGAGCCGCTTCGCCTCGTCGCTGTCGCCGCGCTCGATCGCCTCGACCGCGCGCTCCATCGTCGGGCGCGACATCTCGCCGAGCTCCTGATCGCTGAACCACCTCTCGCCCATTGCCAACCTCCATCTCGCCTCCACCGGCGCTCCCCAGCCTATCCCCGGGATCGGGGCGCGATCGGCGGCGCAGCCCGAGCGGTTGCCGCTTGACACGCGGGCGGGGCGTACTACCTTGCAGGCACGGTCGGCTTGCATCCTCTCTCGCTCGTTTTCCGCGGTACGGCACGGACTGCGGCGGTGGCGATCTGCGCGGGCCTGGTGTTGCCTGCAGCGGCCCCCGCTGCCACCTACTGCGTCAACGCCGGCGGCGCCTGCGATCAGAGCTTCAGCGCCGCCCAACTCCAGGACGCCCTCGACGCGGCAAGGGCAAACCCCGGCCTCGATCGGGTCCAGATCGGGTCGGGGACCTATTCGCGAACGGGAGGGTTCAGCTACGACGCCAGCGGGACGGGCGCCGTGAACTACATCGAGATCGTGGGCGCGGGCGCGGGCGGCGGCTCGCCGACCGTGATCACGGCCCCCGGCGGGGACGGGGTCACCTCGCTGTCGATCTTCACCAACGCGTTTCCCCGCGACGCCTCGACGATCTCGGACCTTCGGGTCGACGCGCCTTCGTCCGGGCTCGGCGTGACCGGGATGAGCTTGGCGGGAGCCACCGCCACCGGGACGATCGTCACCGTGCCGTCCGGGGTGGCGTCCGGCACCGGGCTCGCGATCGGAGCCGCGACATTCCGCGACGGGGTGGTCTCCGTGCCCTACAGCAGCGTGAATCTCAACGCGGTGCTGGGGAGCGTCGAAGCGTTCGTCGAGGACTCCACGATCGCCGGCTTCGCCGGCGTCCACAACGACAACACGGTCGGTGGCACCACCACGGTGCGTCGCTCGACGATCTTCGCCACGATCGGCCTTTGGGCGGACGAGGCGGCACCGATCGAGGCCCACGACGTCGTGATCAAGCTGGTCGAGGTGACCCCGCGGATCTCGGTCCCGGTCGGCGTCCAGGCCTTCAGCGACTCGTTCCTGGCGGCGAGCCTGACGGGAGATCACCTCACGATCTACGGGGACAACCGCCCTGGCGCGATCGGCGCCTACGCCAACGCTCCGGTCTCCGACGCCAACCTCACGCTCACCAATTCGATCCTCCGTGCGGTGCCCCGCAGCCTGGTCCGGTCGGGAACCCCGCCGGCGACGGCGAACCTGACCGCCTCCTACTCGGACTACGACCCGACGACCACCCAGAGCCTCGGCCCGGGCACGCTCACCGAGGGGCCCGGCAACGTCAACGTCGATCCCCTCTTCGTCGACGCGGCCGGCGGCGACTACCACCTCCAGGCCGGCTCCCCGGTGGCGGATGCCGGTGACCCGGCCGCGTGCGGCGGCACCGATCGCGACGGCAATCCTCGGGTGCGGGACGCAGACGGCGACGGCACGGCGCGCACGGACATGGGCGCTTTCGAGCTCCAGGCCGGTGGGCAGTGCCCGCCGGTGGTCGAACCGCCGCCTGCCTCCGACATGGGCAGCCTGCCCAGCAACGACTTCTCGCTTGGAAAGCCGAAGTCGCGCAGGAACGGCAGCGCGGTGGTGACCGCCACCGTCCCCGCGGCCGGCGAGCTCGTCGCGGCGGACACGAGCGCCGCACAGGGTCACGCGGCGCATTCCCAGGCCCTGATCAAGCCGGTCGAGGTCGCCGCGTCCGGCCCCGGACCGGTCAGGCTCAGGCTCAAGCCGACCAGGGCCGCCAAGCAGCCCCTCGAGGCGGGCGACAAGGTCAAGCTGACGGTGACCGTCACCTACACCCCAAGCGGCGGGACTTCCAACTCCAAGGCCACGAAGGTCAAGCTCAAGCGGCGGCATTAGCCTCCAGGCATGTCCGGCCTGGCGCTCGTGCTGTGGATCGTGTTCGGCGTCGTGGCGCTCGGGGGACGGATCCTGCTGCAGCTCCTACGCACCGGATCGACGGGACTTGCGGGGATCAGCGGCAGGCCGGGATCGGTGGAGTGGTTCGGGGGACTGCTATTCGTCGCCGCACTCGCCGGGGGCGTGATCGGTGCGCGGGTCCAAGTCACGGGCGCCGTCGGACCGATCGACGCCCTCGACACGACCGCGATCCAGGTCGCGGCCCTGGTGCTCTACGCGCTCGGGCTCGCGGGCTGCGTCGCGGCGCAGCTCGCGATGGGCGCCTCGTGGCGGATCGGCGTCGACGAGTCCGAGCGCACCGATCTGGTCACCGGCGGCCCGTTCGCGATCGTCCGCAATCCGATCTACTCGGGCGTGATCCCGCTCGTCCTCGGCCTCGTGCTGCTGGCGCCGAATCCCGTCACGATCGCTGCCTTTCTCGCGCTGGTCGCAGCGTTCGAGATCCAGGTGCGCCTCGTCGAGGAGCCCCACCTGCTGCACACCCACCCCGATGCCTATCGCGAGTACGCGGGCCGCGTCGGGCGCTTCGTGCCCGGCGTCGGGCTCCTGCGGACGCCCCGCTAGTTACCGCCTCTTCTTCTTCTTCTTGACCTTCCACTCGTCTGTCGCGGGGGTGCTCTCGACGTTGTTGCCGGCGTCCTTGGCCCGAACCGAGAACGTGTGCCTGCCCTTCTTCACCTTTACCGTGTGCGGCGAGCTGCAAGCCGCGAACGTGGCGCCGTCGAGCGAGCACTCGAACGTCGAACCGGCCTCGTTCGAGCTGAACTCGAATATCGCCGTCTTCTTCTTCGTCTTGTCTTTCGGGCCACTGGTGATCGTCGTCTCCGGCGCCGGCGGGCAGGAGATGGTGTCAGCGTCCTGGCTCTCGTCGCCGAACCCGTCGTCGTCGCAGTCCGGCTCGAGCGTCGCGGATACGCCGAGCTGCTGGCCGACCACCGGGGAGAACGCCGCGGTGGCGCCCAATGCCACGTCCTCGCCGAACGCGCTTTGGCCAAGGGTGTAGCCCGTGGCGGGTCGTGAGCAGTAGAAGACGCTCGGAGGTGCCGTGAAGACGCCGATCACGTCGCCCGCCTGGATCGGAATCCGGACCAGATAGGTGTTGAGCCCCACCAAGGGGTTTTCACCTGGGCTCTCGCCCACAATCGTGAAGTTGTCGCCGCCCGCACTGCGGGCCACCTTGAGCTTCGTCGGTCCCTCGCCGGCGCTGCTCGAGCGCTCGAAACTCCACGAGGTGATGACGCCCGCGAAGGGCGCGGCGTACTGATCCCCGGGGGAGCTGATTTGAAGCCGGGTCCTCGGGCTGCAGTTGTCGGTCGGCGTGAACGTCTGGCCGATCTGCGTCGCTGCCCCCGCGGGGGTCACGAAGGATGCGAGAAGGGCGGACGCCGTCGCAAGGACGGCGGCAGTTGCCCTCATAACCGCTTCCTCTTCTTCTTGACCTTCCAGTCGTCGATCGCGGGCGAGCCGTCGACGTTGCCGGCCGCGTCTGTCGCCCGAACCTGGAAGACGTGCTTGCCCTTGCCGACCTCCTCGATCCGGGGCGAGATGCAGGGCGCAAACCCGGCGCCGTCGAGGCTGCACTCGAAGCTCGAGCCCGGCTCCGACGACGTGAATTCGAACTCAGCCTGCTTCTTCTTCGTCTTGTCCTTCGGCTGTTTGGTGATCGTCGTATCGGGCGGCGCGGTGTCGCACAACCCGAGATCGCCGTCCTGGGTCTCGTCGCCGAGGCCATCGCCGTCGCAATCGGGCTCGAGCGTCGCGGAGATGTCGATTTGCCACTCGATCGGCCCGAGGTAGTTGTTCGTCGAGCCGATCGGGGGATCGCCGGGATACAGATAGTGATCGAGATAGCCAGTCCCGGGCGCGGACCGTCCACAAGCCGTACCGCTTGTGTAGATCCCGAGAATGTCGCCGGCCGCAACGGCTATCTGGGCCGGAAACGTGAACAGCGAGCCAGCGGTGGCGGTATTTGGGCCGCTCTCGCCGACGATCCGGAAGGCGTTGCCGCCCGCAGGGCGTGCGACCTTGAGCTTGACCTGCGTCGTCCCCGCCCCCGCCTGGTAGCTCCACGATGTGATGACGCCCGGGAACCCGATCGTGTACCGACCTCCCGGGGAAGACGACTGCAGATTCGTGGCGCCGGGGTCGCAAGCACTCGGCGGCGGAAACGTCTCCCCGAGCTGAGTCGCGGCGCTGGCGGACCCCGGAGCGGCGAGCGCCAGAGCTCCCAGTCCCGTCAAGAACACCCTGCACGCGCGCCCCCTCATCCGCCCCAGCCTACTTCTTCTTCTTATTCTTCTTCTTGACCTTCCAGTCGTCCGCCGCCGGCGAGCTGTCCACGTTGCCCGCCGGATCCTTGGCGCGAACCTGGAACGTGTGCCTGCCCTTCTTCACCTTGAGCGTGTCGGGCGAGCTGCAGGCCGCGAACGGGAGGCCGTCGAGCGAGCACTCGAACGTGGAGCCAGGCTCGGTCGAGGTGAACTCGAAAGTCGCGGTCTTCTTCTTGGTCTTGTCCTTAGGATGCGTCGTGATCGCCGTCTCGGGCGGGGCGCAGTCCTCGCTTCTGGACGGGTCGGTCGGGGCGCAGTCCTGGGTCTCGTCGCCGTACCCGTCGTTGTCGATGTCGGGCTCGAGGATCGCCGACACATCGAGCCGGACGCTACCTGCGCTGGCGTAGGAGGCGGTCGTGCCTGGCGGCACGTCCCCGATCGCCTGGACCAGCACATGGCCGGCGCTTCCAACGGAGCAGTTGGTGCTGTTGGGAGTCCTCAACCCGAGCACGTCCCCGGCCTTGACAGCGATCCGGGTGGGGAAGGAGTTCAGGGTGCTCGGCACGAGAGGCTGGACCTCGCTCTCGCCCACGATTGTGAAGTTGCTGCCTCCCGCCGGTCGCCCCAGCTTGAGCCTCAGCATCCCGGTCGCCGAGCCGGATGCCTGGTGGCTCCACGACGTGATCACGCCGTCGGAGGGGGCCGCATACGACGACCCGGGCGAGACCGACTGGAGGTAGGTGTTCAGCGCGCACCCTCCGGGGTTGAACGTGCCCCCCAACGAAGTCGCGGCGCCGGCGGCGGGCGGCGCAGCGAGTCCAATCAGCAGAGCGAGTGCCGCTACGGCCGTAGCCCGTGATGCCCTCGGGGCCTCCCTAGAACCCTGCACGTTGCGGCCAGCGTAGCGCTGACGCGGCGCAGGCGCGCCGGGAACTAGCGCTAGCCGACCTCGGCCGGCTCTTCCTCGCGGCCGGCGAGGCGGGAACGCCCGCGCTGCACCGCGGCGAGGAACTTCTCGAGGTTGACCTCGAGGGTGGAGAGGATCTCGTCGGCGTAGTCCTCGGCGCCGAGGCGGATCTGGCGCTCGGTCTCCCGAGCATCCTCGATGATCTCCTCCGCCCCGCGCTCGGCCTGCTTGTAGACCTCCTCGTCGGAGATCAGGCGAGCCTGCTGGTCGCGCGCCTCCTTGATGACCCGCTCGGCCTCGCGCTTGGCCTCGGCGAGCATCTCCTGGCGCTCCTTGACGATCCAGCGTGCCTGCTTGATCTCCTCGGGGATCGTGGCGCGCATCTGGTCGAGGAGATCGTAGATCTCCTCGCGATCGACGCGAACCTGGTCCGTGAGCGGCACGGGTCGGGCGTTGTGGACGAGATCGTCCAGCTTGTCTATGAGAACCAATACGTCCATTAGCGGTCGCTAAAGCTTAGGGAGTGTGCCCGGGGAGGATCGTGCAAGGCTCACTTCCACGAGCGCGTGCAAGCTCCTGCCCAGCGCCTGCTGGTGGCTACTTGCCGAAGCGTTCGGCGAGCGCCCCGGCCACCGAGCCCGGGACCAGATCGGCGATGATGTAGATGCTCTCCAGCTCGGGGGCGAGCATGCGATTGAGCTGGTTCATCTCGAACTCGTACTCGAAATCGGATATCGCGCGCAGCCCCTTGACGATCGCGCTCGCACCGCGCTCGCGCGCGAACTCGACCAGCAGCACCGAGAAGACCTCGACCTCGACGTTGTCGAGCCCCGCGGTGGCGTCGTCGAGGAACCCCTTGCGCTCCTCGGCGCTGAACAGCGTGGTGCCCTTGCGCGGGGGATTGCCGACAACGGCGACGACGACGCGGTCGAATACCTTGGCGGCGCGGCCGATGATGTCGAGGTGGCCGTTGGTGACCGGGTCGTAAGTTCCCGGGCAGACGGCGATTTGCCCGTCGGTCATCTCGCAGACTCCCGGTGGACGCGGATCAGCGTGTCGCCGTAGCGGCGCTCGACGACGAGCGGGAGGCCGATCCCGAGCGGCTGACGGACGGCGCTTTCTACGATCAAGCGGCCGCCCTCCGCGAGGCGGGGCGCAATGAGTGATTCGAGCTCGGTTGCAAGGCGGTCGGCGAGTTTATACGGGGGGTCGCAGAACACGAGGTCGAATTGCGACTCGGCGTGGCGCAGATATCGCATGGCATCCGAGCGAATTACTGCGCAGCGATCCTCGAGCCCCAGCTCCCGCACGTTGCGGAGCGCCGTCGACGTCCTCGTGTCCACCAGCTCGGCGGACGCCGCGCCGCGCGAGATCGCCTCGATCCCAAGCGCCCCGGTGCCGCAGTAGAGGTCGAGGACCCGAGCGCCCGCGACCTCGCGGAGGATCGAGAAGACCGCCTCGCGGACGCGATCGGCCGTCGGCCGCACGGTCTGACCGCGCGGGGAGTGGATCGTCCGGCCCCGCAGCTCACCTGCGATCACTCGCATCGACCCAGGGTAGGCTCGCAGCCCCCGTCTTTCCGGACGGTGAGATGGGACCCGCCTGTGAGACGCCCCCGTTCACAGTGGGCATGGATCGGTTGAGCTTCCGGATTCCTTAGACACATCCAGGCCGCCGCGCTACGCCGCGATCGGCTCGGCGCGCTCGTCGCCGAATCGGAGCCGGGCGGCGTCGAGCAGCGGTCCGACCTCGGGCGCGTCGAGCGAGCCGTGCGCGCGCAGCAGCGCCAGGACCTCGTCGCGCGCCGCGAAGAGGAGCCCCGCGTCCTCGGGCAGGGCGGCGACGCGAAAGCGCGGAAGGCCGTGCTGGCTCGGCGAGCTCGAAGCCGTCGCGTTTCGTCGCGATCGCCTCGAGCCGCATCCGGGCGCGCTCGGACCGCGGGTCCGCGAACAGGATGCAAGCCGACTCGTGCGACCCCCTCCCCACCCTGCCGCGGAGCTGGTGGAGCTGCGAGAGCCCGTAGCGATCGGCCTCCTCGATGACCATCACCGCGGCGTTGGCGACGTCTATCCCGACCTCGATCACGCTCGTCGCGACCAGCACCTGCACCTCCCCGGAGACGAAGCGCTGCATCACGGCCTGCTTGTCGCGCGCCGGCATCTGCCCGTGGAGCACATCGAGCGTGAAGTCGCGGAACTCGCCCCTGGCCAGGTGCTCACCCTCCTTGGTCGCCGCACGGGCCTGGAGCTTGTCCGACTCGCTGACCAGTGGGCAGACGACGTAGGCCTGGCGGCCCTCGCGCAGCCGCTCGCGGACGTACTCGTAGGCGCCGGACCGCTTCTCCTCCCCCACCACCCACGTTCGCACCGGTCGGCGCCCGGCCGGCAGCTCGCGCAGGGCGGTGGTGTCGAGGTCGCCATAGGCCGTCATCGAGAGCGTCCGCGGGATCGGCGTCGCCGTCAGGTGCAGGGTGTGCGGCGCGGCCTCGCCCGGGCCCTTGGCGTCGAGCGCGGCGCGCTGGCGAACTCCGAAACGGTGCTGCTCGTCGACTACGGCGACGGCGAGCCGCGCGAACTCGACCTCCTCCTCGATCAGCGCATGGGTGCCGACGACGAGCTGGAGCTGGCCTGTCGCGAGGTGGCCGAGCAGCTCCCGCCGCCGCGTAGCCGCAGTCGAGCCGGTCAGCAATGAGGCGCTGATTCCCGACCCCGCGAGCAGCGCCTCAAGGGTGAGGAAGTGCTGCTCCGCAAGCGTTTCGGTCGGCGCCATCAGCGCCGCCTGATGGCCGCCCTCGACCGCCCGGAGCATCGCGTAGACGGCGACGACGGTCTTTCCGCTCCCTACTTCTCCCATCAGCAGCCGTTGCATCGGCAGATGAGACTCGAGGTCCGCGTCGAGCTCGGCGATCGCGCGCCGCTGATCCTCGGTGAGCTCGAAGGGGAGCGTGGCAAGCCAGGCGGCCACCGTCTCGCCCGCGGGATCGAGCGCCACCCCCGGACGGTGCGAACGGCGCTCGCCGCGACGCTGGGCGAGCGCTGTCTGATGGAGCAGAAGCTCTTCGAATGCGAGTCGCTCACGCGCCGCCTCGGCGTCGTGCAGCGAGTCGGGAAAGTGGGCGGCACGCAGGGCATCGGCGACCCCCGCGAGGCGGCGGCGCGCGCGAAGCCGCGCGGGGAGCGGCTCGATCGCATCGGTCGCCAGGCCCTGGACCTGCCAGGCCCACTCGCGGACGCGCTGCGGGCGCAGGCCCTCGGTCGCCGGGTGCACGGGGACGATGCCGGTGGTGTGAAGGCCGGTCGGGGCCGTGCTCGTCGCGGCGTCGGCATTGACGATCTCGTGGGCGCTGACGCGCAGCCCCTTGCCGTCCAGCTTTCCGCGGACCAGCAGGCGGGTCCCGGGAAGCAGCTTGTCGGCGAGCCAGGCCTGGTTGAACCACGTCGCCGTCACCGGCCCGCTGGCGTCCGCCACGGTCGCCTCCAGGATCGTCAGGTTGCGCTTGCGCGTCGGGCGCAGACGGGAGCTCTTTACCTCGACGAGGACCGTCGCCTCCTCGCCGATCTTCAGCTCGGCGACCTCGCTGATCTCGGTGCGATCCCGGTAGCTGTGCGGTAGATGCAGGAGCACGTCGCCCAGCGTCTCGAGGTCCGCCGCCGCCGCGGCCTGGGCGAGCCGCGGGCCTACGCCCCGCAACGAGCGAATCGGCGTCGCCAGCCGGCTGGGGCGCGCAAGCGTGCGCAGCGGCACGGCGCGCAGCCGTTCGCGGGTCTGCTGCTCGCCATCGGCGAACGCGCGCGGGGGGTCGGGCTCGCCGGCTCCTGCGACCCGGTGGGCGGGCTCGTCGGCGAGGGCAGCTCTCGACTTGCTCATCGCTCAAGGCTACGCGGGGGCGGCGGCGGAACCGCGCGACTATCGTGCGGCGCGATGGGCCGGATCGAGGACAGGCTCGCGGAGCTCGGGCTCGAGTGGCGCGCCCGTTCGCGGCGCCGCCGGGGGTCGAGTTCAAGTTCGACCTCGTCCGCGTCAGCGGAGGGGTCGGCTACGTGTCGGGGCACGGACCGCTCGACGGCTCCGATGTGCTGGTGGAGGGG
>WNFV01004858.1_pt1 | contig 16498 bp, 17 predicted proteins | sample 5400101 | NCBI WGS metagenome assembly WNFV01 (sample SAMN13153361, study PRJNA577476) | soil metagenome | isolation source: 115 cm soil or saprolite under grassland replicate 1 | place: USA:California | collected 2016-06-15
ATTTCGGAGGAAAAGATGAAAACAAAATCATGGACAACAATCGTCTTGCTGACAAGTCTCTCGATACTAATTGCAGCATGTGGTGGACCGGCTACTACACAAGCTCCGGCCGCCACGGTGGCCCCCGCTTCTACGCAAGCCCCAGCCGCCACGGAAGCACCTGCTCAAACCGGCGACAAAATTAACATCGGCCTGTGGACTCATTCTGCCGGAAATCCGAACGAACTGGAGGTCATCCAGCAATGGGTAGATGATTTCAACGCCCAGAGTGACAAATACGTTATCACGATTGAATCGTTTTCCCAGGCTTCCTACAATGACTCGGTGGCAGCAGCTTCCGTAGCAGGCAGCCTGCCCTGCATCATTGACTTGGATGGACCTACGGTTCCCAACTTTGCCTGGTCTGGATATGTCCAACCGTTGCCTGTCACCGAAGAAGATATCGAAGCCATGGGTGTGCTCAACAACGATGTCGGCCGCTACAACGGCCAGATTTACTCCCTGGGTCAGTTTGATGTTGCCCTCGTGATCTATGCACGTAAATCCATCCTGGATGAGCATGGTATACGTATCCCCACGATTGAGGAGCCCTGGACCAAGGATGAGTTCATGGCGGCTCTCGATACTCTCAAGGAATCGGGTGAGTTTGAACACGCGCTCGATGTGAACGCCGGCTCTACAGGCGAATGGTGGTCGTATGCCTATTCACCCATGCTGCAAAGTTTTGGCGGTGACTTGATCGACCGCAGCACCTACACTTCCGCAGAAGGTGTCCTGAATGGACCGGAAGCCCTAGCCTGGGGTGAGTGGTTCCAGAGCCTATTCACCGAGGGATACGCTCCGGCAACCCCGGCCGATGATCAGGGCTTCTTGCAAGGGCGGATTCCTCTTTGGTACACCGGTAGTTGGTCTGCCCAAACAGTGCTGGATACATACGGCGACGATGCACTCTTCCTGCCTCCCCCCGATTTCGGAAACGGTCCCAAAATTGGCGCCGGTTCCTGGCAGATGGGTGTGACGACCAGTTGTCCCGAAGAGGCGACCCCAGGCGCGTTCGAGTTCGTGCTCTCCACAATGACACCAGAGAACGTTGCCTTGATGTCCGAAAAAACGAGCCTGATTCCCACCACCGCGGATGCCGCAGCCCTGACCGAGCAGTACAAGGAAGGGGGCCCGTTCCGTTTGTTCTACGAAATGGCGGAGGCCTTTGCCCTGGTACGTCCCGAAACGCCCGGTTACCTGACCATCTCCAGCCAGTTTGAACAAGCCGGTTTGAAGATTCGAGACGGTGGGGATGTGCAGAATGCACTCGATGATGCCGTCGATGCCATCGAACAGGACATCCAGGACAACAATAACTACGGTTTCTAATAATCATTCTCCTCTACAAGGGGGCAGGGCTTAAGGCCCTGCCCCGAACTTAACCCTGGCGATAGCCACTCCTGTTTTATCGAACTGGTGATGTGACAAAAGGATGTAATGACGATGCCAATCCGCGCAAATTGGATGCAGCGAATAAGTTTGCTCCTTGCATTCCTAATTTTGTTTGCAACTACCCAGGGTTGCGGACCGATAGCCCCGTTCAGCTCGGATCACCTCGCCGAGATGCCTCTCGACGAGCCCTATCGACCGCAATATCATTTCACGCCCAGCCAAAAATGGATGAATGACCCAAACGGCCTCGTTTACTACGCCGATGAATATCACCTGTTCTACCAGCATAACCCGGACGCTACTGTCTGGGGGCCGATGCACTGGGGCCATGCGGTCAGCGCCGACTTGGTCAACTGGCAGCATCTTCCCATTGCCCTCTATCCCGATGAGCATGGAATGATCTTCTCCGGTAGTGCAGTCATTGACTGGAACAATACCACTGGTTTTGGCAACGAAGCAATGGTGGCAATCTTCACGCATCATTCGGAGTCAGCTCGCCAATCCCAGAGCCTGGCGTACAGCACTGACAACGGCCGCACATGGACGAAATACGATGGCAATCCCGTCCTCGAGCCGCCCAAAAACATTAAGAATTTCCGCGACCCAAAGGTATTCTGGTATGGCGATGCAGAAACCGGGCATTGGGTCATGGCCGTCTCAGGCGGAAGCGTCATCTTATTCTTCTCCTCGCCGGATCTGAAGAACTGGGAACCCACCGGTGGGTTCGGGTTCGGCTATGGCTCGACTGCGGGATTGTGGGAAACGCCGGATCTCTTTCGCCTGCCCGTCGATGGCGGTCCGGAGACTCGCTGGGTGCTGACCGTTGGCGTGCAAGACGGCGGCCCAGCTGGTGGTACGGGAACGCAATACTTTGTCGGGGACTTTGACGGGGAAACTTTCACCTCTGAAAACCCCAAGGACACCATCCTCTGGGCCGATTTTGGCGCAGACTTCTACGCCGCCCAGTCATGGAGTGATGAACCCAACGGGCGGCGCATTTGGCTTGGCTGGATGAACAACTGGCGTTACGCGACCTCCATCCCCACTTCCACGTGGAGGAGTGCCTTCACCCTCCCCCGTGAACTCAGCCTGAGGATCACCCCTGACGGCATCCGCCTCATCCAGAAGCCCATCCCCGAAATCCAAGACCTCCGCAACGATCGCCAGACTTGGCAAAGCCAGCAGATCTCAAGTGTCACCGAGCTACCTCTTTCGAGTTCCAGTTTTGAAATGATTGCCGAATTCCAGATCATTCCCAATATGCCCGCGGACCGCGTGGGGTTACGCATCCTTTCAGCCGATGGGGGAGGTACAACCATTGGATACGCTACGAAACCTCAACAATTGTTTATAGACCGTTCGCAATGCAGCAAGACCGAATTCGGCCCTGCATTTTCTGGAGTCCACCTGGCGCCATTGGAGGCTGAAAACAGCGTCATCCGCCTGCATATCTTCGTTGACCGCGCCTCGGTGGAAGTCTTCGCGAATGACGGTCGGCTCGTTCTGACAGACCAGATCTTTCCTTGCACAGAAAACAACGGTCTCGAAATTTTTTCCGATGGCGGCGAGACTCGACTCAATTCTCTCGATATTTATAGCCTTCACCCGGCAAGCTTCCAGGTTCTGGAAGTGCCCAAATAAAGTTTCGAAGGAGTAAACAATGGCAACTGCGCAATTGACAAAATCGGCCAGCCCTGCCCAAGAGCGGCAGGCAAGGAGTGATCTGATCTCCGGCCTATCGATGGGGTCACCTGCATTCCTGCTCTTGCTGATCTTTCTGATCGGTCCGTTCTTCGCCGGGTTTTGGTTCAGCTTTACCAACCAGCGCCTGATCTCTGCCAACCCAACAGAATTTGTGGGCGCGCGGAATTACCTGCGGTTGGTTCGCCTGGGCGTTCTACCGCTGGAACCATTGGTCGACGAGAGTACCGGTCAGCTCCAGCGTGATGAGCAAGGACAGCTTGTATACGAACGGTCACGTAACTACACCCGGGATGAAGAAAAGTATCCACAATATGCCGGGCTGACCGAGTGGTTTACTCTCGATCAGGGGACCACCCGTTATATCATCCTGGCGGCGGACCCCATCTTCATGCGCTCTCTTGTAAACAACTTCTTCTTCGCGATTGTGGTCATTCCCCTGCAAACAGGAATCGGGTTACTCCTGGCGCTAGTAGTGACCCAAAAATTACGCGGTGAAAACTTTTTTCGGACCATGTATTTCGCACCGGTTGTGACCTCCATGGTGGTTGTTGCCACTGTCTGGAGGTATCTCTACGATGTCAACAACGGGCTGGTCAATGAGATGGTCAGGGTCGCCAGTTTTGGGCTGATCCCGCCGGTCAACTGGCTGGGCGATCCAGGCTTTGCCATGTGGGCGATCATCATTATGTCCGTCTGGCAGGGCGCCGGCTTCCAAATGATGCTTTTTGTGGCTGGCTTGCAGCAAATTCCGGAAGAGCGCTATGAAGCCGCCAGTATCGATGGGGCGAACGCCTGGCAAAAATTCCTCTATATCACAATTCCGGGTCTGCGCAACGTCATGGTCTTCAATTTCATCATCATTACCATCGCCGCCTTCCAATTATTTGACCAGGTGCTGGTGATGACCAACGGTGGGCCGGATAATGCCACCTCGACCGTTGTTTTCCATATGTTCAAGAATGGCTTTCGGGAACAAGACATTGCCTACGCCTCTACTATTGCCATTGTCTTTTTCCTGATCATTCTATTTATCAATTACCTTCAGCGCCGGGTGACAAAGACAGGAGAAACTGTCTAACCTCATCCAGCAACTGTCTGTGAAAGGAGTCTTTGCCATGACCACCATTCAACCAACCATGTCCCCCGCCTCAAAGGAAACAAGGAAGGTCATAACAACCGCTCTAAAATATATTCCCCTCCTCTTCCTGCTCTTCTTTTTTACATTCCCACTGCTGTTTATGATTGCTTCCTCGTTCAAGGGCAGCAACCAGCAAATCTTTGCCGACCTGCGTTCTTTCCGCGCCTTTCTGCCAGTGGGCGACGTATCGCTGGATAACTTCAAGTTCGTTTTCGAGAACAGCAATTTCCCGCGCTATCTCCTCAATTCCGTGATTATTTCAGCGATCACGATCCTCTTATCGATCATCATCAATAGTTTAGCGGCCTATGCGTTGTCGAGGCTCAAGTGGCCAGGACAGAAGCTTATTCTCGCCATCATCATTGCCACCCTGATCATCCCCGGGCAGGCAACGCTGATGCCTCTCCTTCTATTGGTGGCCAACCTGCCTTCCATTTCCTTTGCCGAAGGCTTAACCATTACAAAGGGCTGGCTGGACACGTATCATGTGATGATCGTGCCGTTTGTCGCCAGCGCCTTTTCTATCTTTTTGTTCTACCAGTTCTTTCTGGAGCTGCCGAAAGACCTGGATGAAGCAGCCATGGTAGATGGCGCCACTCGGTTTCAGATCTTCTATAAGATTATTGTGCCCATTTCCGGTCCCGTGTTCGCGACGGTTGCCATTTTGACATTCATCGCCAGCTGGAATACCTTTCTCTGGCCAATCATGACAATCCAGAGCGATGAATTACGTCCGGTGATGGTTGGACTGCAGTTTTTCTTCCAGCAGAATGTGCAATGGGGCCAGGTGATGGCTTACTCAACCTTGATCACGATTCCGGTTTTACTCTTCTTCTTCATTTTCCAAAACGCGTTTGTAAAGAGTATTGCTACAACCGGCATCAAAGGCTAATTCATTTCTCTCAACCAAAAGGAGCCAGACATGGGCATTATCAGTTGGGTTGTGGTGGGAGTGATTGCAGGGATCATTGCCTGTATGCTTTCGGGTCGCACTCTGATCAGGGATTATGTGACTAATATCGCTGTTGGTCTCGTTGGCGCCATATTGAGCGGCCTTGCCGCCAATCTGGCCACGCGCCAGCCGCCATTAGGAGTCAGTGCTTCGAGTCTCTTCGTAGCTTTATTGGGCGCCCTGGTATTTCTTGTTTTTGCGAATGCGGTGAACCGGTCCTAGCTTCAGGTAGAAATTTGTGGAAGTGATGGCGCTCAGGTGAGCGGTGGTTTTGCCACCCAGCCTTTTGACCGTCCTCCACTTTTGAATTTGATTGGAACAACTTGACGGAGTATTGATTAGTGTCGCGCGTCTGATGCTCATAAGATGAAAACATTTGGGAGAAAATATATGAGTCAGCTATTCTACATGCCGCAAAAAGCGGCTGTTGGTGATGTGATTCCCTTTTACGCGGAGGGGGAATTCAAGATCTTCTACTTGAATCTGGGGCGCAATCCCTGGAATCCCGGAGCCTTACCAGATTGGCATCTGCTGGGCACACAGGATTTTGTTCATTATAAGGAATACGGGTCGACGGGAATCCAGGGAGGGACCGGAGCCATTCTCAAAGTCGACGATGTCTACCATATGTTCTCATGCATTTTCCCGGATAACCGGCAGATCATTTGTCATGCCACAAGTCGCGATCTCTTGACCTGGGAGAAGCATCCTGAAGATGATTTCGAGCCCGATCCCGCAATATACGAACCCAATGATTGGCGCGATCCGTTCGTCTTCTGGAATGAAGATGAAGGTCAATATTGGATGCTGATGGCTGCCCGCGAGCGCGGCCCATTGGGTCGGTCGGGCTGTGTGGGGTTGTGTGTCTCCACGGACTTGAAGAAATGGGAAGCAAGACCTCCCTTCTTCAGTCCTTACCTGAACATATCCGCCCTGGAGTGCCCGGATCTATTTCAGATTGGAGACTGGTGGTATCTGATCTACTCCACGTACACCGACCGGTTTGTCACCCATTATCGTATGAGCCGATCCATGTATGGACCCTGGCTGGCACCTGCCGAAGACACATTCGACGGGCGAGCGTTCTACGCGGCTAAAACGATCAGCGACGGGAAGAAACGTTATGTGTTGGGCTGGAATCCAACCCGCACAGAGAACCACTATGACTGGAACCCGCCAGGTTTTGAGGGGATGGACTTCAACACCTGGGACTGGGGCGGCAACCTTGTGGTGCATGAGCTTTGGCAGGCAGACGATGGAACGTTGAAAGTCCGTATTCCTAAGAGCCTGGCTGGTCTATTCGAATGCGAGCATCCGGTAGAACTGCGCCCAGTCCTCGGTGAATGGAAAAAAACGGATTCCTTCTATACCGCCGCGTCCCCCTCCGGGTTTGCCTGCGGCACGATGGGACCACTCCCAGCTTGCTGCCTCATCTCCGCCCAGTACCGGTTCAAGGCCGACACGCGGCGGCTGGGCTTGATGCTGCGCGCCTCCAGGAAATTGGACCAAGGCTACAGCATCCAGATCGAGCCAGACCGGGACCGGGTGGTGTTCAAGTCCTATCCATTTCCGAATGAACATGGCGGCAAGATCCTGCCCTATGAAGTCGAATTGGAACGCCCTCTGGAATTAAGTCCAGATCAGACCTACTCCCTTCAGTTGGTAATAGACGAGAGCATTGGCGAGCTGTATCTGAATGATCAGATAGCCATGAGCATGCGTTTATACGACTTAAGGGAAGGCGACCTGGTCTTCTTCGTCGCCGATGGCGAAGCCAGTTTTGAAAACATTAGTATTAGAACCATCATTCCCAATAATTGAGAGTTCCCAAATTCCATGCTAACCAATCGAGACACACAAGTTCTGCAGGATCCGCACCGCCCTGCTTTTCATTTCTTGCCTGAGAAACATTGGATGAATGATCCGAATGGTCTGATCCAATGGAAGGGGCAATACCACATGTTCTACCAGTACAACCCTCACGGTGCCTTTCACGGCACTATCCATTGGGGACATGCTATCAGCCGTGATCTCGTGCATTGGGAATATCTGCCTATTGCATTGGCACCGACCCCCGATGGAGTAGACAAGGATGGATGTTGGTCCGGTTGTGCGGTAAATAACAATGGTGCCCCAACTCTCCTTTACACCGGTGTATATCCTCAAGTGCAATGTATCGCTACAAGTTCAGATGATCTGCTCACCTGGCAAAAACACCCACACCCCGTCATTGCTGCGCCGCCACCAGAGATTGAGGTGCATACAGGTGGAGAGATTCGGGATCCATTCGTTTGGAAGGAAAAGGACCAATGGTATATGCTCCTGGGCTCAAGGATTGAGGGTGCAGGAGGACTCATCCTTCTTTATCGTTCTGAGGATTTACTCCATTGGGAATACCTTCACCCTCTACTAACAGGGGATGCGAATCAGATGGAACCGTTCTGGACAGGTACCATGTGGGAGTGCCCCAACTTCATTGATTTCGGTGAAAAGCGCACACTGATCATATCCGTGCAGGAACACCCTGCCAAACCTCTTTTTGCGGCATATTTCACGGGACGTTACGAAGAAGAAAGGCTTATGCCTGAAACACAGGATATTCTGGTCCATGGAAATTATTTCTACGCGCCGCAAGTCATGCGCGCTGCCGATGAACGCTACATCATGTGGGGCTGGATCCAGGAAGGAAGAAACCACCACCAATCTCTAGCCGCAGGCTGGAATGGTGTCATGTCGTTACCTATCCATATCTCACTTTTGGCCGATGGCAAGCTCCGACTCGAGCCGGTCGAAGAATTGAAAGCGCTGCGCCAGGAGCATTATCATTTCGAGAATCTGCACATTACACCCGAAGCGGGCTTGCCGCTCGATATCCAGAGCGATTCATTAGAAATCGAGATTCAGTTCCCCGCAGACCTGAAGACCGAAGCCGGACTGATCCTGCGCGCCTCCCTCGACGGACAGGATCAAACCCGCATCATCTACGAGCCCGCCGCGCAACAGCTTGTCATTCACCGTTCCAACCCAGGCCCAGAAGTGGATATCGATAACCAGTCGGCACCCCTGACCCTTGCACCGGGCGAGCCGCTCAGCTTGCGTATTTTCCTCGACCATTCTGTCTTAGAAATATTCGCCAATCACCGTACCTGCCTGGTCAGCCGCATTTATCCGTCCCATGAGTCCAGTCATCATATGGCTCTATTCACGCAACACAATCCGTTAATCATTCCCAGATTAGATATTTGGAATCTCAAGGACATTTGGGAATGACAGCAGGTGCACTTTACGGTGGTATCGAAGGCGGCGGGACGAAATTCATTTGCGCAGTTGGTACTGGCCCTGATGATATTCGGGCCGAAATTCTCATTCCAACTACTTCACCTGAAGAGACACTCAAACAAACCACAAGATTCTTCAAATTACAGGAAACGAGATTCGGAGAAATTTCTTCAATTGGATTTGCTTGCTTTGGTCCGGTAGACCCGAATCCCGCTTCACCTGCTTATGGCCAGATTCTTCCGACCCCTAAGCCGGGTTGGTCGAACGTGAATGTTGTTCGCATGTTATGTGACTCATTCGATGTCCCCGTTATTTTCGATACCGATGTAAATGGTGCGGCGATGGAGGAGTGGCGTTGGGGTAAAGGACAGGGACTCCAGACTTTCGTCTATCTCACCGTTGGGACCGGCATTGGCGGCGGTGCTTATGTGGAAGGAAAACTGCTGCATGGACTCATCCATCCGGAGATGGGACATATTCTCGTGAGGCACGATTGGGAGAAGGATTCGTTCAAGGGTATTTGCCCATTTCACGGCGATTGTTTTGAAGGGCTCGCCTCAGGCATTGCGATCGAAACCCGTTGGGGTATGCGCGGGACTTCCCTGGCACCCGACCATGCCGCCTGGGACCTGGAGGCGGAATATATTGCACAGGCAGTAGCCAACTACACGCTGACCCTTTCGCCTCAGCGGATCATTATCGGTGGGGGAGTCGGTTCGGTCTCGCATCTCCTGCCCAGGGTCCAGAAACGGACGTGGGAACTGATCAACGGTTACATCCAATCAACTGTCATCCTGGAAAATATTGAAACCTATATTGTTCATCCTGGCCTCGGGAATCGATCCGGCGTGCTGGGCGCGATTGCGCTGGCAGAAAAGGCAGTTCAAAAAAGACTATGATTGAAATTCAAGACATCGAACGCGAAGCTTATCGTTCACTCAACCGCATCCTGCCGCGAGTTGAAGCGATGCTAAAAGCTGAAATCAAAAAAGACCGCCTGGGCTGGAAGCAATTCTCGTCACGTTTGCAAAGGAATTTTTCTCTGCTGTTCATGCTATATGCGGATGTGTACAGTGACCGCTACGATTTCTTCTTTCATCTTGAAGATCTGATTGTCAGCATCGCTCGTCTCTGGTTGAGCCGTCCCCAGGATCTGCGGGAACTTGATAGCGCGCGCGAATCGAATCCGCGCTGGTTCGAGTCCAATCAAATGCTGGGCGCGGTTTGTTATGTGGATTTGTTTGCAGATAACCTCGAAGGAATTCGCTCCAGGATTCCATACTTCAAGAAACTAGGCATCACGTATCTTCATCTCATGCCGCTCTTCAAAGCACCCGAAGGTGAGAATGATGGTGGTTATGCTGTGAGCAGCTATCGCGAGTTGAATCCCGCACTCGGCTCAATGCAAGAGCTCAGCTCACTAGCCAGTGATTTTCGTAAAGCGGGGATCAGTCTCGTGTTGGATCTGGTTTTCAATCATACATCCGACGAACATCTCTGGGCAGAACGCGCAAAAGCGGGCGATGAAGAATACATGAATTTCTACCGCATCTTTCCCAGCCGTGAACTGCCCGACCGCTATGAGCAAAATCTGAGGGAGATCTTTCCCGACGAACACCCTGGTGCTTTCACATTCTTCCCAACATTATTCAATGGGCGAGGCGGCTGGGTATGGACAACCTTCCATTCCTATCAATGGGATTTGAACTACTCTAACCCGGCTGTGTTCAACCGCATGTCGGAGGAAATGCTTTACCTTGCCAATCAGGGTGTTGAAGTCATCCGTCTGGACGCGGTGGCTTTCATTTGGAAGCAAATGGGAACGAGTGGTGAGAATTTGCCGGAAGCTCATAGGCTCATCCGCGCCTTCAATGCGGTCGCGCGCATCACAGCACCAGCACTATTGTTCAAATCTGAAGCCATCGTTCACCCCGATGAGGTTGTCAAATACATCCACCCGTCGGAATGCCAACTCTCCTACAACCCTCTCCTGATGGCCTTATTGTGGAACTCGCTCGCCACGCGTGAGGTACGCCTGCTTTCTCAGGCGCTTAACACGCGTTTCAAACTCCATCCAGACACGGCATGGGTGAACTATGTGCGCTGTCATGATGATATCGGCTGGACGTTTTCTGACGAAGATGCCGTCATTTTGGGATTCAACGGCCATGACCACCGTAGCTTCCTCAACGAGTTTTACCGGGGGCGTTTCCCAGGCAGTTTCGCGCGCGGATTACCGTTCCAGGAGAATCCGAGGACGGGCGATTGCGGATTAGCGGCACCGGCGCCTCCCTTGCTGGGCTTGAAAAAGCCCTGCGCGAGGAAGGTCCTGATGAAGTGGAACTTGCCATCCGGCGCATTCTGCTCATCCACGGAATTATCCTGACCGTGGGTGGCATCCCACTACTCTATCTCGGCGATGAATTTGCTACCCTTAACGTTTACAGCTACCGCGATGATCCTCACAAGGCTCACGACAGCCGCTGGGTGCACCGCCCTCGCACTGATTGGGCGCGCCATGAACTTCGCAATGATCCAGAAACCGTGGAAGGACATGTCTACGCGGGTCTGCAGGTACTGATTCAATTGCGTAAAGAGCATTCCGTATTTTCTGGGGGCGCGTTGGATGTACTGGAAAACGGCAACCCACATGTGCTGGGTTTCGAGCGTATTCACCAGGGAAAACGAGTCGTGATTTTTGCTAATTTCTCGGAGCAGGAACAGGTGATAACTGCCCGTGTGATGGAACAACACAACTGTCTTTCCCTGCAACAAATCTACGGTTCGAGCCGAGTGACCCATCAAAAGGGCTTGACTCTTACTGCACTTGATTTAGTCGTACTTCAGTCCTGTTCCTAGATTTCTTTCAAGTTCTGGTACATCACTATATCTTTACCAATTGGTATTGTGGTATATCCGCCTACGTATTGTTAGAGCTTAGTTATTACTGATTATTGAAAAAGAATGTCCTAAAAACGTCTAAAATTGCCCCTATTTTGAGCACTTTCCAAGCAAAAACCGGGACATTTATTTTTCAAAGTTCAGTAGGTATTTCACACTGATGCCGATTTTTCCACATATCTTTGAAGCATATTCCGCGATATGACAAGCAAAATGAAGAATATGTTCAATTGTGTACACCTTTGCCCGTGCGGTTACTCTCAATCTGACAAAAACTACGCACCTGCGCCTCTGAGTTGTGACCAAATACCAAAAGCGCATCTCCAGTCCCACGCTTGACCGCATTCACCAGCTTAAACAAAAAGGATATACTACCAGGGCTTAAATAAAAAAAATACTGACTGCTACAAATCACAGCCCCGGCAACTAACCAGGGCTGTGATTATTCTGAGTAGATCCACTGGTGTTCCTAAGTCATTCCATATCTGCTTAGATACGAGACAAGATCGCCTCCGCTGATCTCGCGTTCATATTTCATCGAACACAATTACACCGGACTCCGGATTATCCGAGTCATCGTAGAGAACATTCCTTCGCGCTTCGGTTCAAACCGACCACGCCTGATCACAACGTTTTTCTGCCGTTTTTCTCAATGATCATGATTCCCATTCGAGCTACTTCGGGCATATTCCTCCCAATCCTGACCCTTGTGGTCTTCGACAAATTTCTCCACCCTCCCACGCCAGGGATCCGTAATGATTTTTTTCTTTTTGGTTGCCATACTTTTCTCCAGTTCATGACTTCGCATAACCACAAATTAGCGCATTTTCATAGATGGTATCTGAGTGGACCGCAGCATCGACCCTCGGCAGCTCGCCGAGGGCCGACATTACCGCGAGAGTAAACGACTGCAGACCCCAACCCAGCGAGATTACTCTGAAGGTATCCGTCATGATTGAGGTTTCTCCTGTGGGGGATGGTGGACACGACAAGTGGGGGAGTCGCCGGCAGACTGGCGGCACCTGCATCCGGTCGCCAGATAGTGGACCTGAGCATGAGCATCGTCCAGAGGATATTCCAATACTCCACCGGAATTTAAGACCGTGGCACCATGTTTTGGGCAGAACGTGGCGATGATTGGCTTGCCCCGGTCCTGACCGCAGCAACAATAACCCATTCGGTGTAGGGTTGTCAGCCGTAGAACATATTCTGTATAGTCAAGACAGAATTTATCCGAATTTACTTCCCATCATATGCCTTTTGCAGGTCGGCGACAATGATCTTTTTCATCTTGAGCATGGCGTTGATAACTCGTTTTGACTTGACTGGATCTGGGTCGCCCATCAATTCGCCTAACTGTTTCGGGATGATCTGCCACGAGAGACCGTACTTGTCCTTGCACCAGCCGCATTGCTCTGATTCGGGGACGGCGGACAACTTCTTCCAGAAGTAATCCACCTCTTTCTGGTCTTCACATTCGACATAAAAAGAAGTTGATTCGTTGAATGTGAAGACCGGTCCACCGTCGAGCGCCATAAAGCGTTGACCTGCCAGTTCGAAAATACCAGTGATGACCTTGCCTTCCAGCGCTTCGGCACCGGGTGCTTCCATGCCTTTTTCGTAGCGAGTAATGTCAATAATCCTGGATTCTTGTTTTTTGTACGGTGCGCCGTTGAACGTATCAACATAGTAGTTCATCGCTTCTTCTGCCTGCGTGTCGAACCATAAAAACGGGGTAATCTTGTTCATTTTTTATCTCCTTTACTTCTATAGCCTGTTTTTTCCAGATTGTCTGCGAGTTGAAGCTTTACCATCCGGGTAATTAATTTGAACGGAATGGGCTTATCGAGTGGGAATTTCAACGTGCCTTTTCCAGCAACATACGGTTCAATTTCCTTCTGGAATGCCGCATCTCCTGTCGGGATCGGATAAATGGAGATATGCTGTTTCCAGCCGGCAAAGTAGATCAGGTATTTGCCGTTTATCTTGAACGTAGGGATTCCATAGCTGATGGTTTCTTCCGCTTTGGGCGCGGCGGCTTTGATCGTGGCACGCACCTTCTTCAGAATCTTTTGCACATCCTCTGGGAATGTTGCAATATATTCGTCCATCGAAGCAAAGCCAGACTTTTTCGCCGTCATGGAACTTTCTCCTTCTTCATGTTCAAATACTGGTCGCGTTGCTTCTTGTCGAAGTGTTCTGTGGCATAGCGCAGGGTGACACGCGGCATGGTTGCGGCATGTTGATCCAGGAAGCGAATCAACCCTTCACGGTCCTTATCACCCGCAAATCGCAGCGCCCAGCCATTCGCCTTGTGGATCAGATCCTCTTTGTCATGCAGCAGGAGCTCCGCCAGCTTGAAGGCGTCGTCCACGTCGCCTTTGCCGATGAAGTAGAGCGTGCTCACGATTGCAGTGCGGCGTTCGGGCATCTTCTTCGAGCGTGCCAGCTTGTATAGGATCTTGCGCGGCTTTTCGAATAAATAGCTGCCAACCACATGGGGAGCGGCACGATCCACCAGGTCCCAGGTGTTGATCCGGTCATGGCGGCGGATGTACTGATCGAAAAGTTCTTTTCTACGCTCATCGGTTGTCTTTTTCGAACGCGCCTGAAAATCCATGATGCTGACCGCGCCAACCCGCATTTCGTGGATGGGACTCTCCAACATCTTCTCTACTTCATCGAGCGGCATGTTCATATATTCCTTGGCAAGTGCAAAGACTTGCCCCATGCGAACTCCCAAAATGGTACTATCCTCATCCGCGAGATGATTGTGTGACTCGGCTACGGTTGGGGAGCGGAGTGCTTTCAGCTTCTTGAGGAAATCATTCGCGTTCATTGACGTGTGTTAGCGGGCAGGTTCATAACGCTGGTATACAACGCCGGTGGGAAGTGCCTGTGAGTCGATGAGTCTCAGGTCCACACGCCTGCCATCCGGGAACAATTTCTTTCCACCACCGAGAACAAGCGGATACACATGCAAGGCGTATTCATCCACCAGATCATTCTCGATTAAGGTGTGTACCAGCACACTGCTGCCGTCCAGGATAATGTTTTGTCCGGTCTGTTCTTTTAACTTGCGCACTTCCTCCACAACATGTTCACTGATGATCGTGGAGTTTCGCCAGAGTTCTGCGGATTTCAATGTTGTGGAAACAACGTACTTCTTCTTGCTTTTCATCACGTCCCCAAATGGATCGCCTTCTGGCATAGGATCGAAGGCGGTGCCATGAGTCTGCCAGGTCTTGCGGCCTAGGAGAAGCGTATCTGCTTCGGTCATGGCTTGAAAGAAGTGCGCGCCGATGTCATCATGCCAATAGGGATGGGTCCAGCCGCCATGTACAAAGCCACCCTCGGTATCTTCATCCGGCGCACCGGGTGCCTGTATTACGCCATCCAGGGTAATGAACTCCGCAACAATAAGTTTTCTCATCATTTGCTCCTGTTCTTGATACTGCTAAAGATCAACCTGTAAGCTGTTCCTGTTATTTTACAACACGGAATCCGAGGTGTGTCACGCCGAGCGCTTCAATCGCGTAAATGCGTTCCAGTGTAATCGGATCGATGGTGATTGTTTCGGCAGCCATGTTTGGCTGTTCGGCCATCGTGGGGGAGTGGCTCAAGACGCTCAAAGCTCGTAAAGACCAGTCCGGCAGGGCAGGCGGGCCCGCTTCCGCAACTGGCAGGTATCCACGACCGTGCGGGAGGCGGTTTGGAAGAGGTTGAGTACAAGAGCAGGCGGCTGGGTATTCAGGCGATCACCATCTCGCCGCGCGGTACGAGCCATGAATGCCCGCGCTCTGGAGCAAGGGGTGAGACCGTGGCTTCCTCCGAACACCATCGCCTATCCACTGGGGGCATTGGTTCAGATGCCAGGAGTGCGGTTTCAATGGCGACCGGGATTACATCGCCGCCCTCAATATCGCCAGGCGAGGACTGGCAAAATTAGCGAAAACAAAGGAACTTAAGCCGGTGTCATACAGCGGCTCCGGTCTGGCGCTGCCGTTTCCGCCAATCCAATTCTTCGCTAACCGTATCTTTACTGCACTCAGAGGTTTCAACAAATCTGCTGTTCTTATGCCTGTTTATCCTTTGATTTGTTGAGCCATGAGTTGATATGGTTAGCGAAAATGAAACGGTGACTACGATATCTTTGAGAACACCCGCAATGGTTCCGTTCAGCTCCGCGCGTTCCATCATGATGCAAGCACCGGCGACCTCGGCTGCATCCCCATAACCTTTTTCCTTGATGAAATCAGTAGTTGTTTTCAGCGCCGACTGAAGTTCCACAATCGTCGCTTCCAGCTTGAGAATAAGATCCCGATTCGTGTCTGTAGACACGGTGAAGATTTGCTCGTCATTGCTGAATTGTATTTCGACGGGCTTCCCATCGGAAACCCGTCGCAACATACCACCAGCGCAGCTGCCTCACTTCGTCAATTTGTCTGGGTTTGAAAAACTTTCCCATGTTCTTAGCCCTCCAATAGTTACCCGTTTTATAGACAACTATGACACGGGTCTTGACCGGGCTGATTGACTGTCACCGGCAGAGTATATGATGGTTCGCATCGACGCTCTACCGACTTACCTCTCGGCAACCAGAGTTCTGGTTGCAGTTCTAGCCCGGCGGTTGCACTACGGGCAACCGGGAGACGGCGCATGAACCGTAACGCCAAAACCGTCTCCACATTACGAAACGAGAGCGCATTTAGCTCATCATCCCCGAAACGTTCGGCAATGTTTTGAGCGGCATTCTCGTCTGCATTGGCTTCATAGCCGCACCACAGGCAGCGAAACACGGCCTGGGAGCGGCGGTTCATCGGGAAAACGAAACCACAAATCGAGCATTGCTGGCTGGAATAAGCCGGTTGCACCGAGGGGTAGCGAATGCCACGTTCGTCCAGCTTGAACTTGAGCTTGTCACGGGCATAACCCAACTGCGAAGCCCGCAGCGCCCGGTTCATCTGGCGAGACTTCATCCGCATATCCTGGACGGACAGGCGCTCCAACGCTACATTCGCCCCCTCGGGTAGGTCAGCCAGCATCTGGTTCAACGCCCGGCCGATCTCGTTGCGAGCAAAGACTTCGGT